>Ga0207700_10001405_pt1 | contig 13657 bp, 15 predicted proteins | sample LARL82metaG_FD_184348 | JGI IMG/M metagenome (GOLD analysis project Ga0207700, IMG submission 184348) | Corn, switchgrass and miscanthus rhizosphere microbial communities from Kellogg Biological Station, Michigan, USA - LAR L8-2 metaG... | ecosystem: Host-associated > Plants > Roots >...
AACAAAAAATTATCACATACCTTTGAACCAAGCATGAAAACTTTGTCACGAATATTGAAGATCATGGTAGATAATGGTCCAGATGCAAAGACTAGTTTGTCACTTGGTACAAATCTAAATTATGCTAGACTTGCAAAGCACATTGTATGGCTAGAAAAAAAAGGTTTTGTCAAATCAACAGTTAATGATTCTAAGATTAATGTTGGTTTGAGTGAAAAAGGTAGAATGTTTGCATCAATGATTTTAGAATAACAATTAACTAAATAATTTACCACTGATCATTTATCAAATTCATCATTGTCCTGGCTCAGTTCTTCATGTGTCATTCTTCCAGTTTTTTCTAATAATATTCCACCTAGTGATGCAGCCATTACACCGTACATTGAAGCAAGTGCCATGTCTTTATTTTTATAATGTTCAAGGTGTTTTTGTAGTCTAAGACATTCATGATACATTGCCATTTCAAGTTGATTATTTTTGTCCAATAAATCAGATATGCTTTCAAAACTTTTCATTTTAGTCGCCTTTGTAGGTAAATGTTGATACTTATACCCTGTTACACTTCACATGTCTGAGTGTATTAGCTTACTTTTCTATGTGTGGCAAAACATGAAAAAACTCTAGAATAGTGTATTATTAAAAAAGGGAGGAGTTAGTTTCGATCAGATTTGGCGTCTTTATCATGATGACCTTCATCATGTTCGCCTTTATCGTGGTCGCCTTTACCATTGTTGCCTTTGTCATGATCGCCTTTACCATTGTCTCCGTTACCATCATGGCCATTACCGCCATCAGTATTTACTACTGAAATGTTGTTGGTGTCTAAAGTAACTGCGCCATTTAGTGCAATTAATCTACCGTCTACCGCTGCATTGGTGGTAGCTGTGATTGATGAGAATGCAATTATGGTTCCTTTAAAAACTGAGTCAGTTCCAAGAGTTGCGGAACTGCCTACTGCCCAAAAGGCATTTGATGCTGAGGCTCCATTAGTTAGGACTATGTTGCTTGCACCTGGACCTGCTGTTGTGATGAGTGTACTTCCTATTTTGAAGATGTAGACTCCGTTACCACTAAGAGTAAGGTTTCCAGTTATAGCTGCCGATGAAGGAAAGCAATAGACTCCTGGTGTGAGTGTTTGTCCACCTATATCTGCAACCGCTGGTTCAGTGGTTGTGCATGTTGCTGCATTTAGATTAGTAAATGCGGTAGCTGCATCAGCATGAGCATGAGCTGCTACTGGACCACCTGGATTTATTGTTCCAGTTACAGTACATGGAGTAGCGCCTAACACTATGGCAGTACCTGGACTTACTCCAATATCACCAATGATGGCACCGGCTCCGGTGCAAGTGATAGTAGAGCCAGCCAAGACTGCAAAGCTATCTGATACTCCAAGGTTTGGAGTGCTTGCTGCGAAGGCATTACTTTGTACTATGCTTGTGGCTGAAACTATCAGCACAAACATTACAAGATAATTTTTGATGTTGTTTCTTGTCATTGTTTGATTATTGTTCAAACAGATCTATTAACTCGCGCTTACATCAATGTATTTTTTATTTACAAATTTGTAAGTACCGGACACATGTTATGAATAAGTAAAAAGAAAATAAGAATGGTTATTGAAAGATCAGTTCATGATACTGACAGATTTGTACATACCATTGACATAAATGTCAACGCGGCTTAAATCGTATAGAAGATTCATCTATGTGATGATGTACCGTAGTAGAACTGAAATTACCAATATTATGCTAGAGGCCGCAAAAACAGGGGTAGGAAAGACAAAGATAATGTATAGTGCAAATCTCTCCTATACTCAACTCACGGGATATCTTTATTATTTACAACAAAATGGTCTGATAAAACATGAGGCCGATACACGGACTTACAAATCAACTGAAAAGGGATTAAAATTCTTGAATCTCTCAAGTAAATTGAATAAACTGACATCAACATGAGGCTCTATAGGGCTCAATTGCTATTCTGATCTTTTTTAGATTCATGATACATTTGATGGGTGTTACAATATTATCTCAGTACCTACCGATATTTGAAAAAGGTTAGAAACTAGTCGTCATGAGCGAGATCATCTAAAAGTTTAGAGTATTTCTCAATAAGTTCATCGTTTATTTTCTTATCTTTACGGCTCACGCTTTCTCATCCTTTTTGAAATATAAAAAGACAACTGTTCCATGACTTCTGGGTTCAAGGTTAACAGTTGGTTCTTGATTTTTTTAACATCGATCTTAATTCTGAATTCACCTCTTCCGGATCAATATCTAAATCATATCCATTATCACGTAGAAATTTACCTGCAGCGATAATTCCAGTTCTCCTATTACCGTCCATGAATGGTTGTTTCAAAGTATTGCTCCTAGGACATGAGTGGCTATTTCAAGTAAATCTTGTTCTTTATTTCTAGAATTTCCAACATTATTTATCATGGAAAGCACTTCATCTATATTTTTTTGAATTACCCCAATATGTAATGGTTCACCAGTTTTTTTCTTGCGGCTTAGGAGAATCTGTTCATTAGTCTCAGTTAGGTATTTTTTATGAATTTTCATCATTATATTGTCTGAAACCACGACATGCTCCTCAGATGATTAGATTTAAGGTTTGAATTTTATTGAGAACAGTTACGGAGTCATTTAGAAGATGACCCATCTACTATTTTATAATAATTTTGGACCCGTAATGTACTTTTGATGGGTATTACAATACTAGTTCAATACCGTCATCCTAAAAACATCTCTTACAGTCCCAATGCTAAAAGTGAAGAATCAACCGACCCTCGAATGACATTGTATGGAAGCTCGCCTACCTTTGAAGGATCAACTGATCCCTTGAATGGATCACAGTATCCAGTGTATGTTTCATAATATCCAGAGTTTGATATCTGGTAATTACTATGGTATCTAGAAACATGTGCAGTTGTTTCACAGCTCCAGTTGGTCATTGGTTTTAGCGTTTCACCTGATGTTGGATTGTACACTGCGGCACTCTTGTATGTAAATATGGTAATGGTATTGTTGACCACCTGATACTTGACAGTCTTGTCTGTATATCGATAGTTTTCATTAATTGCTCTGTCTATCTTTATTACAACATTACAGTCTGAATCTTTTCCCAATATCTGGTCTATTATGTTAACAGTCTTGACGTTTATGCCATGAGTCTGCACTTGAGCTGATATCAGACCTGGTAATGATTTATCCATAAACATATCCATCGGTTGGTATACACAGACAAGCTTTTGGCCATCTGCATGTACAAAATGTCCCAATGAAATCATTGCAATCACGATACTCAACACAAGAGCTAATTTCATCATCTCTCCCGAACTCCACTAGTACTGTTCCCAGGTTCTTGTCGCGACGGAATCTCTATCTTGTGTCGCTTGATGTCTGCCTTGATTAATTCACGCAGCTGCTGTACCTTGGTTCTTCCATGAAACTTGGCATCATAGTACAATAATTTTGATGTGTTATGATCATACTGTAACGTAGTACGGTTGCGTTTTGGCTTGTCACTTGCCTTCGAACCTGTCGATGACATGTCAATAGCATGTCACCAAGACGTAATAAGTATTACGTGTAGATAACTTGGCGCTCAGATGCTGTTGACCGGTTGGTGTATATCTCAGAGCATCACAGAAAGACATGTCAAAGACATGTCATCACATACAGGGTCCAAGCGCAAGCCAACTGTTGCCATAAAAGATGACGTATACGAAAAGGCAAAGACAAAAGCTGCCGAAAAGGGACTCACTCTAGTTGATTACGTAAACGAGACCATACTGCAAAGCGTCGAAAAGGACGCATTCCTGAAAACCTATGCGCCATATATTGAAAAAATAAGCACTGGTGATACCATCATACTTCGCGACAATAAAATAAAAAAAATTGTTGAAGTTTATTTCAAGGAAGGAAAACTGCACTGTTCAAATGATGAAGGACATGATTGCATCCACATACATTTTGCACTTGGGTTGCCCGAAGTCGGAAGATTAAAGAAAAAATAATAATTCCACAAAAAAATATTATCCAAATCTTACCCATGTCCACTCTCTAGCTTTGGTGATAACCCACGCAAGATATGCGTAAACCATCGCATGAAGTGCATCGTCGTTTGATTCTTCACCGTGTGTATACTTTACAATGCTCCTACCATTTACCTCTGCGTTCTCAGATTCGATACATGTCAAGTGATCTGTAATCCATCTTACTTTATTGGGATCCCTAAATGGCATGTGAACTTTTGGAATTCCTTTAGGATCGTTTGGACTGGGTTCAGGCCTTGTTATCAAATCTACTATGGTCTCGATGCCCCATGTTCTGTCACAATTTATTCTATGTTCTCTTGTGATAATTTCTACTGGGTCTTCTGAGTTGTATCTATAACTACACTTGTACACTCGCGGTCCGTATCTTTTAGAAAGTTTTTCAACTTGACGTACTCCACCACCTGAATCCATGACAACTTGATCCACTTGATATTTGTCAATGAGTTCAATTGCCTTGTCTGCCTGTGCTTCTGTTGACGGGTCGTCCATCTTTATGACATTTAAAACCTTGAATCTTGGCACTGCTTCATTTACCATTTGCCAAATCCAAGCAACCGTAAAGGCTTGCGTACCACCTCCCCAGTCAAATCCCGCAAATACAGGAAGCGTATGATTGACCTGATCTGCTGGAGTAAAGTCCAAGTTCTTATCTTGTAGTCTGTCAATGTCTTTTTCAGTAAGTGGTCGACGCATGCTTTTGTACCATAAACCTTCAACTTCATTAGCAAAAGTTCTAGCAGTATACTTGAATCGTTTCTCCTCAATTTTTTCACGCGATAACCATGGTGCCATGTATTGTGTAAAGTGGTACGAGCTAATGTTAGATGATGGATTTTGTGGAACCCACTTTTGCAGAGCTATATCCCACTCTAATTGATTTCCCCTCTGCCACATCTGATGCCAATAGTCTCCCTCAAAACTTCCGGTTCCAAGTGAAAGAAAGTTCCCGTATGGTGATTTTGACAAGGACTCCATCAGCACTGCGATTGCAGCTACGTTTGTAGACTGGACCTCATCTATTACAGCAAAGTCAGCAGGTATTGATCTTGCCGACTCGAAATCATCCCATGCCGAGTACATGTAAAGGTGGGATTCGTTCTTAAATGACTGCCATGAAACCCTGTGACACTTGTTTGCCAATTTTCGCAATATTGGAGACTGGGCTATTGCTCCGCTTTGCAATCTAAGATTTGAAAATACTGACACGTGATTCTGTCTGTCCGAAAGATAGAGTCCTACGGTGTAGGGATTTTTAGTTAATTTGTAAAGAAGCCAATTTAGTGCAAATTCTGTTATTTCCATCTGCCGTGGTTTTACAATGTGAATTTCCTTGCTTTTGTCTCTGTAGAGTGGAAGTAGATATGGCCTGTCAACAAAGCTAAAAGGTTTGCCCTTTAGTATTCTTACTTTCTCGGTCCATTCTGCCGGGTCATCAGGAAGACTGGCTATTATGCTCGAAACATCATCTGTTGAATACTCGAAAAAATCTACGGTGTTATATCCAAGCAAATTGAGTGCTCTGTCAAGCTGGTTGAACATTTGCCTTCTCCATGGCTAATTTGAGTCCATATACTGTAGGGGCCTTACCCATTAACTCTGTGCTAAATTCCTCTTCTGCTCTCATTTCTTTTATTACTGCAACAATTTCGAAAATATTTGCCGCATTGCCTAGTGCGTTTTTTAAAATCTTATAACGTTCACCCGAATTAGATAGTGCAGATTTGAATTTGTGTAATACGATATACCTTGGAAGATCATTGACCCACTCTAATGTTGATTTTTTTATTTTATCTACGTCGCTTACGATAGTCCTTAGACTTACGTCCAGTTCTACCGCAATCTCTTTTTCAGTATTACCTACTAGTAATTCAGCAACTTTGCTGCGTCTTTCCAAGATTGCTTTCTGTTTCTCTGTGGTACGCTTCATCTATGAAATAAATTGCACAAAAGGGGTTTTTATGTATTAAAATGATTTTTCTTTTTATCGTATTACAATTGTAATCAACATCTGTTTTACATAAAATAAATTTACTTTTTAGAGTATATTTATTTCCGCAACTATGAAATAATAATTCGAAATCTGTATTTTACGCAGTTTTTCACGAACAAATTATTGCCTAGTACGCAATTTTTCAAAACATGTTTTTTTACAAAAAAAGTTGATGTTTTTGTGTAATAACATCAATTTTGATTTAACTAGTTAAACCAAAAACAACTAGAAAAACTTTTTAAAAAAATAATCATGACTTGATTCTAAAAATGACTAATCATATGGAAGAATGTTCTAGAGAATATCCCGTACATAATCTAGAATTATTCTCTAACTTACTTTACATTCACTTGATAACCGTATCAATACTTCCTAACTTATATGAAGCATCAAAACAAATTGCAAATATATGACTGATGAAAAGGAAGCAGATCCAACCGTATCATCTTCTGCATGGCTTGCGCTTGCAATAATCAGCAGTCTTGCGTTAGTTACAATGTATGGAGAAACCATGGTACTGCCTGCAATTCCTAATTTCATAAAGGACTTTAGCGTATCATACAATACTGCATCTTGGATCTTGTCATCATATCTTATCGCAGGTGCTGTCATGACACCTATTGCAGGCAAACTCTCAGACGTGTATGGAAAAAAGAAGATACTGTTGATTGTCATGATGATATATTCTGCAGGAATTCTAGGGGGCGGATTTGCAAACTCGTTTGATACCATGATATTTGCACGAATTGCCCAAGGTGTGGGAATATCCATGTTCCCAATCGCGTTTGGTATAGTACGCGATATCTTCCCAATGAAAAAACTTGCAATTGCTCAAGGAATATTTACTTCCACATTTTTTGGAGGTTCTGTAGTAGGGCTCATAGTTGGTGCAAGAATCATCTCAAGCTATGGATGGCACGCAACATTTTTCTCTGTATTTCCTATTGCCATAATGCTTGCAGTGGTAATGGCAAAGCTCATCAAGATTCCACAATCCATAGATCCTGGACAGTATCATGGGATTGACATCAAGGGTGCAATCGCACTCTCTGTTACCGTAATCTTGTTCTTGATGGGCGTCTCATACATTGAAGAAATTGCTCAAGGTAACATGAACTCGCTTGCATTCTTTGCAGGCTCGGCAGCATCTTTACTTGTATTTACTCTGGTAGAAAAAAGAACAGCACACCCATTAATTGATTTCAAGGTTCTTGCAAACAAGATACTCTTGCCAACTAATGTAGTGCTCATGATAGTCGGTGTCTCGACATTCATGGTATACCAGACCATTCCTATATTGGTTCAGAGTCCAAGACCGCTGGGTTTTGGAGGAGATGCAATATCGACAGCAAATGTCCAGCTTCCATTTATGATAATATCGCTAATAGTTTCAGCAGCATCTGGTTTTATTGTATCAAAGGTAGGAAATTTCAGACTGACTGCACTTGGTACTGTGATTTGTACAATAGGCTTTTTCGGACTGGTGGCGTTCCACTCTACTGAATTTATGATATCTGCAGCACTTGGAATAATATCAGTTGGGTTGTCGTTTACATTTGTTGGCGGATTTAACATCATACTGGTGTCATCGCCGCAGAAAGCAGAAGGCATCTCTCTTGGTATGTCGGTATTGTTGATTCTTGTAGGCCAGTCCCTTGGACCGTCAGTTGCAGGAATGTTCCAACAAATGCATAGCCAGACAATTCCAAATATTCCAGGAGTATTTCCTACTGCTTTATCATATCTTGAAATATTCTCTAGCGCGGGCATACTCTCAATTGTATCTATAGTGCTTGTTGTTCTTTTGAGAAATAAAGTAAAAGCACAGCCAAGTTACAATTTAGAAAGTTAGAAAATTCAACGCTTACTAATCCTTTCAGATCTTCTTGATGCTATCTAGATGTGAGAAATTTACCATCCGCGCTGAATCAATATTTGTGCAACTTGTGAATATACGCATGCGGGGGAGCCATCTTCTGCTTTAATGACTAGTACAAAACCTTGTCTACATTGTACCTCATTTGCATGTACTCCTGATTTTACCTGTTCTAATGGAGGTAGTATGCTTGTACTGTTAGATGGTGATGCTGGTGTACTTATCGATGACATGTTATTTTCTGGCATGGTCATGTTATCTAATGGAAACGTATAGTTGTCAGAAGGACTCAGACTTTGCATATCTGTTGAGTTATCAATGGGGGTTGAAGTCATGCTTGGGTCTGTAGTATTGTCTTCGGGAATGGGCCCTGTGTTTGTATCAGTATAATTATCCTCTGGAATTGGATCTTGACTAGAATCATCTAGAGTTTGTGCGAATGCATTAAACTTTGAATCAAATGCATGAAAAGATGAAGCTAAAATGAACATAATACCAAAAAGAAGTATTGTTGGCGCTATTTTGTTTTTCATTTTATATCCAACATTCTTTTGCTAATGTGTGAAATACTTAAAAATTGCTGAACAATGGTATCTAAAAAAATTAATATATTTTTTTATTGGTATGACTGGACTGTTGCATGAACAATGATTGAAAACATAAAGTTTTGGTATAAATTCGACTATACTTTGTTAATTGACAAAGTTCCGCAATCGATTATATACACAACATCTAACACTTGATAAGAAATTTCATGAACACCACAAAAGCAATCAAAGAAATCAGAACATCCTTGACAAAAAAAGCAACAGTATTTGCAATAACTGGCATACTGTTTGTATCAGTTTTCGGGGGAAATTTGATGACTTTGCAGGCAATGGCAGACAGTAACTCTACCAACACAAATTCCAAAAATGACAACAAATCAACTGCACTGCAGACACTGCGTGAGGCACTACAACAGGACCAAATGGCATACAAACAGTCAACACAGGCAGCAGATCTCACATACAAACAGGCAGTACAGACAGCACAACTTGCCCATTCTCAAGCAGTAAAAGATGCAAACCTTGCAGACAGTCAAACTGTAAAACAAGCACAGGATGCATACAATGATGCAGTCAAAACTGCACACGGTAACGCAGCTGCAATTGGACAAGCAATGGCAACAAGAGATCAAGCCGTAGCGACAGCCTATGCTACAAAAATAAATGCGATTGTAACTGCCGATGTTGCGCGTGACAAGGCCACTTATGATGCATGGGCAGCTCATGAGACTACGGTCTATACAGCTCTTGCAACACGCGATGGCAACGATGGATCTGCACGAAGCACATTCTATACTACAACTGGTAATGCTACACTTGCAACACGTGCACAGACAATAGGTCAGGCACATGTAACAGAGGACAATTCAATTTTGCAAGCTAGAGAAACAAGAATTACCACCGTAGAAACTGCAGATGTGACAAAAGATCAAGCAATTGGAGCTGCACAAACTGCATACGTTAATGCAGAAAGCAGTGCACATGTGACCCTTGACAACTCTTACACCACAAACGAAAAGAGTTGGAATGCTGATCTACAGTCTTATTGGAATACTGTAGCTCCGCTTGAGCAAACACGAGACAATGCTATTGCCAAAGCCAACGCAGACCAAATAACTGCAACAGGTTCTGCTGATGCAACAAGAGATCAATCAATTGATCAAGCACATGCCACATTGCATGGTTCAATCTCAGCAGCTTACTAGAGCAGTTCAATCAACTCACCTTTTTTTATTTTGAGTCATATCTAATCTGTAAATAAAAAAAATGTGGGTTCTAAAATTTAGGGATTATAATTGCCGCTCAGATATGCACCCGAGTCCATTGCAGATTCTGGGATGCTGCTGTTTGTATTTTGGCATCCTGTCTGAAATGAAAAGCAATTAGTTGTGCTGGCAGGAACATGTGATGCGTCACTTGTTCCTGTGTATATTCCAGGCGTTGACCATCCTGATGCTGACAGCATTCCTATTGCTATTACTATTGTACCGCCAACACTTGCACCCAAGATGATTAGAAGTGTATTTTGTACCATCCCATATGATGTGCGTTTTTTTGATTTAACTCTTGATTAACAATGGTATAGAAGATACTTCAAAATTCTATGAAATAAAAAAATTGGAACTGTATACTCTACTTGCTATGAGTGTATACAGTGTCTGTACTAAAGAAAGGACAGTTTACGATAAATCCTGCTTCCATCGTATCAGTAAGACTGCTCTTGCTTGTTATGTCATGCACATTCTCAAGTACAGTTGCCATTGCAGGATCCTTCCAAGTTACTACTTGAATTCTCCACATTGGAGAATAGTATTGGTCTCCTTGCTTTGCACTGCCAACTCCTGACTGGAATCCAAGAGGTCCACTACCAACTATGCCATTTGAAAACTGGTATAGGTCAGCTGCTGCACTTGTAGATATTGTACTCTGGGTCTTGTTTGCTAGAACGATTCCTAACATGTCTGCTGGACCCTTTTGTGATGCATCAGTTGCGATATAGTAAATTGTGGAACCATCAGGGCCAAATCCCCTGTGAGCTACAAAAGTTACTTGCATCTTGGTTGTGTCAATGTTTAGTACTTGGGCATTTCCATATGAACCGGACTCGCTAATTGCATCGCGTATCTTCATGTGTCCTGCTGGAATTGTTCCTTCCTTGTTGCCATCCCATTGTACTATCGGACAATTGACAACTACTGTTGTTGGAGTAATTGTAATCTTGCCAGAGTTGAATGCATCCATTATTTCATCGTCTGAGCCAAGAACCGTTGCAGTTGATGGGTCCTTCCACTCTACTAGATTTATCTTCCAAAGTGGGCTGTACTTTGATTCTCCTGGGATTGAATCTACCACATTGGGCTGGAATCCTAGAACACCACCTCCCTTGACACCATTTTTGAATGCATAGATATTTGCCTGAGCTGATGCTGGGGTTTTAGCCAATGCCGGTGTAAAAGTTACCGGAAAGTTGGTGAACTTGGAGAGTGCATCTGCTATTGTAGAGTCTGATGCTTCTGTTGTGATGTAAAACACATCTTTTCCATCATACAATCCCTTTACTAGAGGAATGACTATTGGCAGATTTGCATTTGACAATTTCAGAACAGAACCCAAATCTTTTGACTCCATTGACATGGCTTGTCCATTGTTTGACATCATGGAATGATTATCTGACATCATTGTTTGTCCTGACATTACATGGCTTGACGTATTTCCTTTTTGTACTTGATTGAGTTCTTGCTGCATCTTGGATTGTTCTCCTGGTCCACAGATGTGATTTCCACATACTGGAGAGTTTCCATATCTTGCAACAAGAGGTTGATCATCTAGTGCAAAATAGTCTCTTTTTGTAAGTGCATTTGCAGACGGGACGTCAACGAATGCAGTTATTGCAGAGATGGAAAGCAAAGGAAGAATCAGCAATACTCCCAAGCTACGAATTTTACTTGTCATTACATGCACAAGATCAAAATTTTATAGATAAGACTTGTTCCAAATCTATTCCAAATCGCACCTTCAAACCTTCTAGTTTTAAAAATCTTAACTGAGCCCTATGCTATTGATTGCATTTCCAGAGTTTGCATCAATTATCAAAATTATCTTCTTGCCCTTGTGATCATATTGGGCAAACCATATTGGAACATGCAACAGCTCTCCTTCTGAGACTTCTTCCTGTGTCTCCATCTGTCTTATCAGGTGATATTTGGAGTGGACTGTCTGTGACTGGATCTGGTCTACGATATTTTTTGCCAGGCTCTTTGCCCCGTCCTCGTTTATGTCTCCATTTAGGATCTTGATTGATTTTGGAATTTTTTTAGAGTCAAAGTCAACTCTGTTGTCTAGTGGAAACTCGTACCCGTGTGGCTGGTATGAAGTCAAGGATTTTATCGCAACCACTGGGCAGTTGTAGCTTTCATTTACAGTATATGCCTTGGTTGCATTACCTCCACCGCCCATCATTCCGCCTCCGCCCATCATAGTTCCAAACAACATGCCGTCCATCATTCCTCCGCCAAAACCTCCTCCCCTTCTAGAGCCACCGCCCATTGCTCCTCCCATTAGGCCTGCCATGGCTGCAGTAGCAGCAATGCTTCCCACTTGGGCAGCAATGTCTGTTGCAATAAGATTTGTTTTAGCAGTAACAGGGATAATCCAATATGGTATCATGGAAAGATCCAGTTCTTCTAACTTGGAACTTTCTTGCAAGTGTCTGTGGAGCAGACCTTTATCCATCATGTGATGCAATGCAGCAGTTATCTGGTCCTGGTCAGCTATTGTAATTGGTAACATGGTGTGTTTTGCAACATTTTTCCATCCTCTGTTTTCAAGGCTTACACTGCTACCGCAGTATTCACATGTTACCACCATCTCGCCAAACTTGGGTGATATTGGGGCACTACAGTTTGGACATTTTATTTCCTTTACGTCTTGATTAATTTCTGGTTGACTTGATGGTACAGAAACTGGTGTCTGTTTTGTACCGCACTTGACACAAAAGACTGCGTCATCTGGAAGTTGTATGCCACATTTTGCGCAAAACATTTTCTCTTACCTTAACCTGATTTCATCTCATTTCCACAATGAGAACAGAACTTGGAATCAACTGCAACTATTGTATTACATTTCGGACATGTAACTCCTTGAGGCTTTTGAGCAACCTGTTGTTGACCTTCACCACAGTTTGGACAAAAATTACTAGACACTGGCATCATCATGGAACATTTTTGACACTGCTTCATTGGTGGCTGGTACATGCCTTGGCCCATCTGACCTGCCATTGCATATCCTATACCGGATCCTGCACCAAATCCCACTCCAAGTCCTGCCATGGAACCAGCACCGCCTGAAGGATTCTTGGCAGCCTCTGTCATGGCCTGTCCTGCTTGGTATTGCATGTAATTGACACCTAAAACTGACATTTCTGATTTGGTATTGATTGCTTTTTGTACCTCATCTGGGAGGCTGATTGTCAATCCAGATATCTTGTTTATCTCTAATCCGTATTGGCCAAAGTTTGATGGAGCGTTGGATAGTACGACTTGCTAATGTTTTTGCAAGTTTGATGCCAAATCCGTAATCTTCATTCCGCTTTCTTTCATCTTGCCAATTGCATTGAACAGCAAAAGGACCATCTGTTCTTTTAGACGAGATTCTATTGCATCTGATGTTTGCATGGCAAATGTTCCAACAAACTGGTTTACAAAATTCTCAGGAGAAGATATTTTCCATCTAAACTCTCCAAATATTCTCAAGTTTACTATGCCCAGCACTGGGTCTACAAACTGGTATGGTCCCTGAGAACCAAACTTGCCGTCAATGTATCTATTTTGTAAATAATACACTTCAGCAGCTTGTTCCACTCCTGTAAAGAATTTCAACAATCCGCCTACTATTGGTGCATTAAAGTCTGTCAGAGCATATCTATTTGGCTTGTCAAAATACGTCAGAACTTTTCCATCTCTGAAAAATACTGCAATCTCGTCTTCTCTGATTACTATGTTATCATTGAGTCTTATCAATCGCGGTACCTTCCACATGATGTTGCCTTCCTTGTATTGTGATTCCCACTCTATGGTAGTTGAACCAATTACACTTCCGCCCGAATCTTGATCTTTTTTACGTCCAAACATTTACAGACAATCTCCAAGTTCTACCATTTTTATCACTTTGTAACCAAT
>Ga0207700_10001406_pt1 | contig 13653 bp, 9 predicted proteins | sample LARL82metaG_FD_184348 | JGI IMG/M metagenome (GOLD analysis project Ga0207700, IMG submission 184348) | Corn, switchgrass and miscanthus rhizosphere microbial communities from Kellogg Biological Station, Michigan, USA - LAR L8-2 metaG... | ecosystem: Host-associated > Plants > Roots >...
CGCGCAAACGCCGCGATCGCCGATGGCGGCACGTACTCGGTCACGATCACCGTCAACGGCTGCACCTCGGCCGCAGGCTCGACAAGCGTCGTCGTCAACGCGATTCCGGCCACGCCCACCGCGAACAACACCGGCCCGTACTGCGCCGGCGGCACGATCTCGCTCAGCACTCCCGCCGTGACCGGCGCCACGTACGCGTGGAGCGGCCCGAACGGCTTCGCGTCGACGCAGCAGAATCCGACGCGCGCGAACGCCGCGCTCGCTGACGCCGGCACGTACTCCGTCACGATCACCGTCAACGGCTGCACATCCGCGGCGGGAAGCACGAACGTCGTCGTCAACTCGATTCCGGCCACGCCCACGGCCAGCAGCGGCGGCCCGTACTGCACCGGCGCGACCGTCTTCTTCAGCACGCCCACCGTGACCGGCGCCGCCTACGCCTGGACCGGCCCGAACGGCTTCACCTCCACGCAGCAAAACCCGGCACGCATCACGGTCACGCCTGCCGATTCCGGCGTCTACTCCGTCACCGTCACCGTGAACGGCTGCGCCTCCGCCGCGGGCACGACCAACGTCCTCGTCAGCCCCGCCCCGAACGCCACCATCACCGTCGCCTCCCCGATGGCCGCCGGCGCCGCCGGTACCGCCAGCGTCGCCGACGCCGGCGCCGGCGCGACCTACACCTGGTCGATCACCAACGGCACCATCACCTCCGGCCTCGGCACGCGCACCGTCGGCTTCACCGCCGGCGGCGCCGGCACTCTCACCCTCAACGTCACGGTCATCACCGCGGCTCTCTGCGGCGACTCGAAGTCGGCGAACGTCACCGTCACCGCGGCGGCGGGCGTCGCCGTCACCGGCGTCGCGCCCGCCACCGGCCCGCTCGCCGGCGGCACCAACGTCACCATCACCGGCAGCGGCTTCCAGAGCGGCGCCACCGTCACCTTCGGCGGCGTCGCCGCGGCGAACGTCGTCGTCGTCAGCGCCACCAGCATCACCGCCACCACGCCCGCGCACGCCGCCGGCGCCGTCGACGTCGTCGTCACCGCGAGCAGCGTCAGCGGCACGTTGACGAACGGCTTCACGTACGCGCAGCAGTTCGATCCGAACAACGACGGCGTCGTCGATTCGGCCGACATCTTCTATCTCGTCAACTACCTCTTCCTCGGCGGTCCGGCGCCGCAGGGTCCGGCCGGCATGATGTCGGGCGACGCCAACGGCGACGGCGCCGTCGATTCGGCCGACATCTTCTACCTCGTCAACTATCTCTTCCTCGGCGGGCCGGCGCCGATGTCGCTGCCGGCGCAGCCGCGCTCCGCCGTCGCGCCGATCAGCGGGACCATCACCCTCGGCAGCGCCGTCGTGCGCGGCGGGCGCGTCTTCGTGCCCGTCGTCGTCGACGCGGCGCCGGGGACGCGCGCCCTCGCGCTCGACGTGCGCGCCGAGGATGGCGTCGAGCTGCGGGCCATCCGCCGCGCGGGCGGCGTCCAGCCGCTCTTCGAGATCACCCGCCGCACTGACGGAGGCATCGTCTGGCTCGTCACCTTTGCCGGCGACGTCGTCGCCGGAACCGTTGCGGAGATCGAGATCGGACCCGGCGGCGCCGGCGCGCTCGAGCTCGATCCCTCGCTCACCATGCTCACCGATCTGCGCGGCATGCGGAAGGCGACTGCCGCGAACGGCACGCTGCGTCTCCGCGGAACCGCCGTCGGCCGCGGGCGCGCCGTGCCGAAGCCCGACCACTCCGAAAACTAAAGGACGCCAATGCTCATGAAACGCACACTCCTCTTCCTTTTCGCGGCGGCCGTGGCGCTCGCCGCCAACGCCCAGGACGTCATCACCGTCGGCTCGGCCAACGCCTCCGGCGGCACCGTCGACATCCCCGTCTACGTTCGCGACACCGCCGGCACGCCGCTCGGCGTCGATCAGCCGGCGGGGTCGAAGATCCAGTCGTTCAGCATCCGGGTCAACTACTCGCCGGCGTCGGCGGTCACGAGTGCGACCTTCACGCGCGCGGGCATCACCGCCTCGCTCTCGCCGACCTTCGAGTCGTCGCCGGCGAGCGCCGGCTCGATCTCCTGGCTGGCCACGTTTGCGGAGAGCTCGGCGCCCGTGCCGTTCACCTCGAACGCGCCGGCGCCGGGCAACCAGGTCGCGCACATCGTCTTCACCCTCTCCGGCTCAGGCGCGCCGGGCTCGCAGATCGCGCTCACGCTCGACTCCACCGTCACCCAGCTCACCAACCAGGCCGGCACGACGAAGGAGACGACCTCGAACGGCGGCCTCTCGCTCGTCAACGGCGCCATCAACCTGCCCGCGCTGACCATCAGCCTCAGCCCCTTCTCGCAGACCGTCGCGCCGGGGGCGAAGGCCAACTACAGCGTCACGTCGAGCGCGCCGGTCGGCAGCGCCACGACCGTGAACCTCGCGTCGTCGAGTCCCTCCGTCGCCACCGTCCCATCGTCCGTCACGATCAACGCCGGCACGAGCGTGGCGACGTTCCAGGCCACCGCCGTCGCCGCCGGGCAGACGTCGATCAGCGCGCAGCTTTCGGGCGGCAACAGCGTGACCGCGCTGCTCACCGTGGCCGTGCCGATCGTCTGCAACACTCCGGCGGTGCCGGTGTTGAGCGCGCCGTCGACCGCGTCCACCGGGACGTCGTACGACGTCAGCTGGCCCGCCGCGGCGAACGCCACCGAGTATGCGGTCGACGAGTCGGCGAACGCCGACTTCAGCGGCGCCGTGACGACGACCGTCACCGACACGCACGCCACCTTCACGCACTCCGTCAGCGCCGACACGCGCTACTACTACCGCGTCGTCGCGCGCAACCATGCCACCGGCTGCAACGTCGCCTCCGCGCCGTCCGACGCGGTCTCCGTGCTGGTCCGCCCGATCGCGCCGACCGTGCAGCTCACGCGCTACCTCGCGGTCGTCGGCTCGGTGCCCGGCAGCGGCGGCTCGTACTTCAAGACCTCGGTGCAGCTCTACAACGCGCAAAGCTCGACGATCTCCGGAAAGCTCGTCTACCACCCCGGCGGCGTGTCGGGGAGCGCCGGCGATCCGTCGATGGCGTACTCGATCGCGCCCGGCAAAGTGCTCGCCTTCGCCGATCTTCTTCCGGCCATGGGCATCGCCAGCGGCATCGGCACCGTCGACGTCGCCGGCGACGTGAGCTCGCCGCTCCCGGTCGCGCTCGTGCGCGTCTTCAACGATGGCGGCGCGAACGGCACCAGCGGATTGACCGAGGAGGCGTTCAAGGCGGAGGAGGCGCTGCATGCGGGCGATGACGCCGTGCTCATCGCCCCCGCCGACATCAGCAAGTTCCGCATGAACCTCGGCTATCGCACGCTCGGCGACGGCGTCTCCGTGCACTTCACCGTGCGCGACAAGGACGGCGTCGTCGTGCAGAGCAGCGACCGCACCTTCGACCCGACCTACTTCGCGCAGCCCGGCGGCGTGGCCTGGGCCCTCGACGGCTACACGCTCAAGGGCGGCGAGACGATCACGATCCACGTCAACAGCGGCAGCGCGTTCTTCTACGGCGCCACGACCGACAACGTGACGCAGGATCCGAGCGTGCAGTTCGCCAAGAAACTGGAATGACGTAGGGAACGTCGTCGTCATGCTGAGCCGCGAAGACGGCGAAGCATCTCCGAATGCCGAGAGCGTCGCATTCTGAGATCCTTCGCTTCGCTCAGGATGACGCGGATCGCCCCTCAGACGGCGATGCGCATCTCGATCCTGGAGCCGCTCGGCGTCGACTCCAGGACGAGATGCCCGCCGAGGGCGGCGATGCGCTCCTTGAGCGTCTTCGGCCCGCGGCGCGCGGCCTGCAGCGCCTGCATGTCGTACTTGCCGGTGAACGGGAAGCCCGTCCCGTCGTCCTCGACGGCGATGCGCGCCTCGCCGCCGCTGACGACCACGTCCGCGTGCACGTGCGTGGCGCGCGCGTGCTTCGCCGCGTTGGCCAGCGACTCGTTCACTAGGCTGTAGATCTCCGCCGCCACGCCGGCGCGCAGCGCGGGCGCGGGCGGCGTCACCGTCACGTCGATCGCGACGTCCCACTGGCTCCCGATGCGCTCCGCCAGCGCGCGCAGCCGCACGTCCAGCGGCACCTCGGCCGCGGCGCCGGGCTGCGGGCGGAGCTGCGTCACCATCGCGCGGAGCTCGCGCTGCTCGTTCGCGATCACCTCCTGCAGCGCCTGCATCCGTTGCGCGAGCGCGGGCTCGGCGGTCTGGCGGATGAGCGTCTGCATCTGCAGCGTGACGCCGGTGAGCGTCTGCAGCAGGCCGTCGTGGAGGTCGCGGGCCATGCGGATGCGTTCCTCGCCCGCGGCCGCGCGGCGCATCCCGTCCCGCGCCGCGAAGTGCTCGATCTGAGACGACACCAGGCGCGCGGCGATCTCCGCGAGCGCGCCCTGATCGCTGCTCCACGTCTCCGCGCCGGCGAAGAACATCCTTCCCGACAGCGCTCCGCCCGCCACCGCCACCGCGTGCTCGCCGGCATCCGGCGCGAGCGCCTCGTCCGGCCCGACTCTGCGCACCGAGAGCTCGCCGTCGCGCAGCTCCGCGATCGTCGTCCACGGCTCGTCCGCTTCCTCGAGGACGATGCCGGCGCGCGGCGCGCCCATCAGCGCCGCCGCGGAGCGGACGTTCTGCGCCAGCACCGCTTCGAGGCGCGCCGGCACGTCGCGCGGCCACGACGCCAGCGCGAGCAGCTCGTCGCCGGAGCGCTGTTGGTAGCGCGCCAGGTGCATGAGGAACAGCGCGATCACGGCCAGGTACGTGACGCGGAGGAGGAGGTAGCCGGGATCGCTGCGGATCGTCTGCTGCGAGATGGCCATGGCGACGTAGACGACGGCCGTGACCATGGCGGCGGCCACGGCGCCGCGCGCGCCGAAGCGCAGCATCGCGCAGAACATCCAGAAGATGAAGAAGACGAAGAACGGGCTGACCGCGCCGTGCGTCAGGCCGATGACGGCGCAGAAGACGACGAAGTCGGCGACGAGCTGGGCGATGCGCAGCCGCGGCGACGCGGCGCGCCCGCCGAGGATGAGGAGCGCCAGGGCGTAGACGCCGTAGACCGTCAGTACGACGAGCGGCGGCGCGAGCGGCACGCGGATGAGATCGGGATCGAGCAGCAGCGCCAGCGCGCCGAACACCGCCAGCAGCAGCCGGCTGACGGCGATGACGCGGTCGGCCCGCGCCTGTGGCCGGTATTGCGGCATCAGAAACGCCGGCTGATGCCGGCGCCGATGAACGCGTTCGGCGGCGTTTGCCCGTGCGCTCCCCAGCCGGCTTCGACGTCGAGCTGCGTGTCGTTGCCCAAGATCCAGGCCGCGCCGGTGTCGAGGATCAGCGACGACGAGCCGCCGCGCGACTCCGGCGCCTGCAGGCCGCCGTCGACGAAGACGTTGAATGTCTTCGTGACGTTGTACTGCAGCGTCAGCGCCGCGAGCGCCGCGGTGAAGCGGCCGTCGCCGTCGTCCTGCGTGGACACGCCGATGTTCGGATTCAGCGCCCACTTCTCGTCCTTGTCGAGATTGATGTCGGCGGCCAGGCGGAGGTCGGCGGAGGAACGCTGGGAGCGGAACGGCGGAAAGTAGCGCGCGATGATGCCGAGCGACGGCTTGTCGAGGAAGTGGTATTTGAATCCCATCGACGGCGGCGCCCAGCCGTTGGACGTGAAGCCCGCGCTCTCGACGCGCAGCTCGAACGGCGCGCCGACGCCGTAGCGCAGGAGCAGCGGCGTCGACCACTCGCGCGAGTCGGCGAAGCGGTCGCGCTCGCCGCCGAGCTCCACCTGAAACACGCCGGGGCCGACCGTCTGGCTGCCGTCGGCGATACCGGGCCGGTCGGGGTTGATCGGCTCCTTCTCCTGGGCCGATGACACAGCTGCGACGAAGAGGAGCGCGAGCGCGATGGTGGAACGCATGTGCGAATGGTACCGGTTATGCGCCGCGCGGCCCATAATCCTCGTTAGGCGGATTGCGCGAGAATGCAGAGATCCATGGTCGCATCGCGCCTTGCGGCCATGGTCAGCCGTAACTACGCAGTCAGCGAATGACCAAGGACGCGGCGCGCCATCACCGCATGCTCTCACTCGATGTCGACTTCTCACGCCGTTCATCATGCAGCGAGTTCAGTTACTGAACGGCGTTCCGGCCGCTGTGCCGCCATACGAGCGTCGTTGCTAGTCTTCAACCGTGTCCCGGCGCGCTAGAACCGTGACACCCGCCGGTCATGGAACAGGCTGGCGTTGTTCAGCGGTGTCTGTCGTCCGGCGTTGCTATTTCTAGGGCTGCGTCTCGCCCGCGCGCAAGCCTTTCCGCGGTTTGACTCTTTGAGTTCACTACGGTGCCGCGACGCGCGACTTGTGGAGATCGAACGCTAATGCGATACAATCAAGTACAATCAAGCACATCATGGATCGCTCGCAAATTGTTCATTCGGACCCCGAAATCATGGGTGGCGTGCCTGTTTTCGTCGGCACGCGCGTTCCCGTGCAAAGTCTGCTCGTATATTTAGAGAAAGGCGAGACGCTCGAGGAGTTTCTCGATAACTTTCCGACAGTGAGCAAAGAGCAAGCAATCGCGTTTCTCGAGGAAGCTGGCCGCGCGCTGCTGGCGCAAATCGCGTGAGACGAGTTCTCTTTGATGAGAACATGCCGCGGAAGCTACGGCGGGACTTACCCGAGTTTGCCGTGCGCACCGTTCAAGAGGAACGATGGGCGGGATTCAAGAATGGTCAGCTATTGCAGCGCGCGTCAGGTGCGTTTGATGCGCTCCTAACGGTAGACCAGCGTATGAGGCATCAACAAAATGTGGCAAAGTCCACATCGGCGTCGTGGTCATTGAGACCGAGGACACGACGCTTCCCAACCTGCACTCATGTGGGCTGATATCCGAGCGGCGCTCAGTCAGGTACAACCCGGAACAGTCATTATCGTGAGAACGGCCTAACGACCCTCACAAGCTGACAAAAACCGCCGGTCCGCTGGCCCGGCGGCGAAGCCGCCTCGGGGTGGCTTCGAACTGCACGCGCGCGTCACGCCGGCTGCAGTTCGCTCCTGACACTCCAGTGTTAGTCGCGGCAGCCGCCGCGCCGCTTTCCGGGGCAGGCATGGGAGGCGGTTTTTGCAGCTTAGAGTGAGCACGGTATCCGTCGAGCCGATCTACCGCGCGCCCTGCTCGTTGCGGCGATCGTTGCCGTCGCCGCCGCGGGTTGCGCGTCGACCTCTCTCGTGCCGCGCGAGCGCGCGCGATCTTCCCCTGTTCCCGCATGGATGGCCCGCGGCCGATTGCATCTCGGCAGCCCTCGCGGCGCGTCGTGGATTCCGGAACCGTGACCGCGTTCGCCGGCACGCGCGACGTCGTCTATCGCATCTACCAGGACAGGGCCGGCCCGTTCACTCTCGAACGCTGTTCGAACGATGAGATGCGCGTCACATCAGGCGACGGCGTGACCTGTCCGCGGTGGCTGCTCGTACGCGACCTGCGGAAAGACCCGGTACGGTGCGGCCGATCGGCGGTGCCCTGAGATTTTCGCTTGCGAATCGAGCGGTTTTTGCAGCGATGGAGGCGTGAACGCCTCGGCTGGAAGAAAAATCGCCTGCACTGGAAGAAAAATCGGCTGCACTGCAGGGAAAATTGCCTGCACTTCAAGAACAATCGCCTGCACTTCAAGAATAATCTCCTGCACTTCAAGAACAATCGCCTGCACTTCAAGAACAATCTCCTGCGCACGAAGAAAAATCTTCTGTGCCGGACGCTTTCCGCTTTCCGAGCACGCTCATTTGCCTCCGATGCAGGCGCCAAATCATCGATTCCAAGATTTTTTTCATGCAATGCAGGCTTTTCGGCCTCCGGTGCAGGGAACGCGGCCTTGCTCGCAAGCTTTCGCGGCCGCCCCGCAGCAAATCTCGCCTGCGAAACAGCCGTTCTTACCTGTGTAATAAAAAGTATTGCAATGGGGGATTGTCTTTCTCGGAACGCCATCGTTCGTTGACGGCCATTCGTGGCCGGGCGGACCTAATGTATGCGCGCTATGACATGCCGAGGACCGCCGATTCGCCCCAAATGCCCACGCTCGTCACGATTGATCGAGAAAGGAAGAGAACTGTGAACACGCTCAACGTCTGGTGCACGCGTTTCCACGCGACCCTGACTTTGTCGTTCCTCGACCCGATTCGAAAACAACAACTGCACGCGGAAGCGTGCACTGGAGGAAAAGATGACTACGAACAACAACACCCAGACTCCCACTGAAACGACTTCGTTCCCCTACGAAACCGACGCGCGTACGAAAATCGCCGCGCTTCGGGCCATCGCCGCCGATTTCACCACTCCCGAGCCCCGCTCCCTCACCACGGCCGAACGGCGCATCGTCACGGCCACGGCGCGTTCGTCGAGAAGGCCACCAACTTCGGCCAGACCGTGCCGAGCGTGGGCGAGGCGGCGAACGTCGACTTGACCGAGGTGCGCGACGGGGAGGCGTACGCCAACGCCTACGACCCGCTGATCGACGAGCTGGAATCACTGCGCCAGATCGTTCGCAAAGCCGTCGCCCTGCGCCGTCTCAAGAGCGCACGCGGCGCCCGCTCGATTTACCGCATCGGGAAGAGCTACGTGCTCGCTGACGGAGGCGACAACGCCAAGACGCACGTTCAGGAGATGAAGAAGGCGCTCCATGGCCGCCGGCGCGCGGCCGACGCGCAAACGACATCGCCCGAAACGCCGACGCCGAAGACGCCCGCCACCCAGTAGCCACAGGTGACAGTACCCAGGAGGACCCGCGGCCGCGAGGCCGCGGGTCCGTTGGGCGGAGGCGCTACGCCAGTACGCCCAGCGTCTTCGGCGCGTAATTTGGGAACACGCTCTTCAGCGCCGGCACGGCGAGCTGCTTCGACAGCACCTCGGCGAAGACGTCGCGGAAGTCCGTCGTCACGGCGAGGTCGCGGTTCTCGTACAGGTTCGTCAGGCCCGGCCACTTGCCATAGACCTTGCCGCCCTTCACCCCGGCGCCGAGGAGCATCATGAAATTCGCGTGGCCGTGGTCCGTGCCGCGGTTGCCGTTCTCGCGCACCGTGCGGCCGAACTCCGACATCGTCACGAGCGTGACGTCGCTCATGCGCGAGCCGAGGTCCTTCGCGAACGCGGCGATGGCGTCGCTGAAATTGCGGAGATTGTTCGCCAGCTGCCCCTGCGCCCCGCCCTCGCCGGCGTGCGTGTCCCAGCCGCCGACGTCGGTGAAGGCCACCTCGAGGCCGATCTTCGACTTGATCAGCTGCGCGATCTGCTTGAGCGAGTTGCCGAGCGGCGTGTTCGGATAGACCGCGCCGTTCTCCGGCTGGAGCTTCGCCGGATCGGCGCTCTCGAGGATGCGCGCGGCGTCGAACGACTCCTTCGCCGTCCCGCGCAGCGTTCCCGCCACGGCCTCCGAGTACATCGACTCGAAGCCGTTGCTCACCTTCGCGTCGCCGCGGATGCCGAACTGATTCACGTTCGTCATCGCCACCGCCCCCGCCCTGCCGGCGAGGATGCGCGGCAGCGCGGGGCCGAGCGCGACGGCGCGCAGCGGCGACGTCGACGGCGTCGCCATCACGGCGCGGGCGAGGAAGCCGTCCTCGGTCGTCTTCACGCCGGGCGTCCCCGACTCCATGAAGTCCTGCGCGTCGAAGTGCGAGCGCGTGGCGTCGGGCGAGCCGACGGCGTGCACGAACGCGGCGGAGTTGTCCTTGAAGTACGGCACCACCGAGGCGAGCGACGGATGCGCACCGAAGAAGCCGTCGAGGTCGAGGGCGCCGTTCGCGGCGCCGGGGCGCGGAATGGCGATCGTCGGGCGCGCGGCGTAGTAGGCCTGCTCGCCGTACGGGACGACGACGTTCAAGCCGTCGACGGCGCCGCGCTGGAAGATCGCCACGACGACTTTCCTGCCGCCGGTCGTGGCGGCGTTCGCCATCTTCACGAAAACGTTGGGAAGGAGGCCGCCGGCGACGAGCGCCATGCCGGAGGACTTCAGAAAGAATCTACGGTCGATCATGGTCATTGCCTCTGGAATTCGGGCGAGCCGAGGATCAGGCCGGCGACGGTGCGGACCTGCTGGTCGCCGGTCGCCTTGGCCTTGATCGTCTGCCGCGTTTCGTCGGTGAGATTGCCGCCGGTGATGGCGACGGCGAGCGCGTCGACGCAGTTCTGCTGGTCGACGCCGCCCACGAGCGTCATCACGTTCGTGGCGATGCCCGGCAGGGAGTTGTTCGCCAGCGCCATCGCGAAGTTCAGGCGGTTGACGAGCGCGCCGGTGTTGACCCACGCGTCCGCCGTGTCCTTGTAGCCGGTCGGCGGCTGCGCGCCGTAGAGCGGCTCGCCGATCTGCTGGAGCGAGCGCGCGATCGGCCGGGCGTCGTCGACGTGCGCGTCGACCGCGCGGACCGCGGAGACGACGTACTCGAACGGCGACTTGACCTTGGCGCGGTAGACGCCCGGATCCCAGAACTCGGGGCTGGAGATCACGGCCTTCACGGTCTCGCGCAAGTCGCCGTCGGTGGCGAGGAAGCGCTTGGCCACGCGGTCGACGAGCGCGGGCGGCGGATCGTCGGCGACGAGGCGCTGGCAGAGCTGGTAGGCGATGTGATGCGCGGTCGCGGGCTGGTGGGCGAGGATGTGGATCATCCGCTCGCCTTCCTCGATGCCGCCGCCGGCGGGGAAGCGCACGCCGAGGACCGTCTTCGGCTTGACGTCGTGCACGGCGCGGCGGAAGACGAAGCTGACGTTCCCCTCCTGCGGCCGGGCGATCGACCAGCCGGTGAGGACGCGGGCGAGCTCGGTGACGTCCTTCTGCGTGTAGCCGCCGTCGACGCCGAGCGTGTGCAGTTCCATGATCTCGCGCGCGTAGTTCTCGTTGAGGCCGCCGTTACGCTTGGCCTGCGGCTGCTGCATCATGCGCATCGCGACGCGCGGCGGCAGCGGCGGGCGGTTCTCCGGCGCGGCCACGGACGTGGCGTTGTCGAGGTAGAAGAGCATCGCCGGCGACTTCGCCGTCGCCATCAGCAGGTCTTCGAACTTCCCCCAGATGTGCGGGCGGATGACGTCGCGCTCGTAGCTGGTGAGGAGGAACCGGTCGAGGCCTTTGCCGACGAAGACGTTGAAGTGGTTCATCCAGAAGTCGACCATGATCTCGTTGAGCTGGCGGTCGGAGTCGACGGCGCGGACGATGCGCTGGGAGACGAGGTCCTCGACGACGCGCTGCGGGCGCTGGTCGTACGGGATCTTCTCGCGAAGCTCTTTCAGCGCCTCGCCGTCGTTCTTCGCCTCGCGCCGCATCTGCTGCAGCGGGAGGTAATACTTCTGAACGATGTCGCTGTCGGAGAGCTGCAGCGTCGGGAAGTTCTGGAGGCGCGCCGCGACGGCGGTGTCGGCGATGCGCTCGGGGTGGAGCTGCTGGTCGATCCACTTGTCGACGCCGGCGTTCATGACCTTCTCGACGTCGCCGGGCCGCGGCCCGAAGCCGAGGCGGTTGAGTGCGTGGAGCGCGCGCTGGCGCTCGCTGAGTTTTGCCGGGCTCGCCGCGAGCAAAAGCGCGCACGCGAGCAATGCGAATGAGCGTTTCATAGGGGTTCAGACGATTTACGACCGTCAACGTTTACCGCTGAACGCGCGGCACGAGCCACGCTCTGCCGTTCGTTTGCACCGCCTCGGCGTCGAAACCGAAGAGCTCGCGGATGCGCTCGGGCTGCATGACCTCGCCTGGCGGCGCGTCGAGCGCGAGCGCGCCGCGCTGCATCACCAGCATCCGGTCGCTGTACGCGGCGGCCCAGTTGAGGTCGTGCGTCGCGTAGATCACGGTCGCGCCCGTCGTGCGCACGACGTCGCGCAGCAGCGCCGAGAACTGCTGGACGTGGGAGATGTCGAGCGACGAGAGTGGCTCGTCGAGGACGATGAGCTTCGGCCGCGCGGCGAGCACGCGGGCGAGGAAGACGCGCTTGCGCTCGCCGCCGCTCATCTCGTCGAGGTAGCGCCCGGCGAGCTCCGAGGCGTCGCACGTGGCCAGCGCGCGCGCGGCCTCGGCGTAGTCGGCGTCGCTCTCCCAGCCGAAGCGGCCGAGGAACGGGGCGCGCCCGGAGACGACGACGTCGATGGCGCGCATCGGAAACGTCGGATCGGGCTCCTGCGGCAGATAGCCGACTTCGCGCGCGTACTCCTTCGCCGGCCAGTCGCGCAGGCGGCGCCCTGACCAGACGATCTCGCCGCGCGCCGGCGCGAGGACGCGCGCGACGAGCTTGAGCAGCGTCGACTTGCCGGAGCCGTTCGGCCCGATGATGGCGACGAGCTGGGTGCGGTCGAAGGTGGCGCTGACGTCGCGCAGCGCCTCGGCGCCCTCGTACGCGAAGCTCACGCCGTCGAGCTGCAGCGTCATTGTCCGCGCCTCGGTTGCGGAACGCTGGCGTCCCGCCGGCTGGCACGGCGTCGTCTCGACGCCGCGGCGGCGGGACGCCGCCTGGCCAGCCGCCGGGACGGCGGCGCTACAGGTTTCATCGGCCGCGCCTCAATAGAGAAAGGAAGAAGGGGACGCCGAGGATCGCGGTGAAAGCGCCGATCGGCAGCTCGCTCGACGGCAGGACGATGCGCGAGACGAGGTCGGCGAGGACGACGAGCGTCGCGCCGCCGAGGGCGCAGAGCGGCAGGAGAAACCGGAAGTCGCGGCGCCAGATCAGGCGGATGAGATGCGGCACGAGCAGGCCGACGAAGCCGATGATGCCGCTGACGGCGACGGCGGCGCCGGTGACGATCGAGCCGGCGGCGAAGCCGACGAGCGTGATGCGCTCGACGTCGACGCCGCGCGACTTGGCGTCGTCTTCGCCGAAAGCGAGCATGCGCAGGTCGTTGGCGACGAAGGCGAGCGTGCCAATCGTCAGCGCCAGCAGCGCGGCGAGGAGTGCCACGTCGCCCCACGTCGCGCCGAAGAGCGTCCCCATCATCCAGCGCAGCGCGGCGGTGAGGTCGCTCGACTTCGACAGCGCGAACGACACGAGGATGACGGCGGAGAAGAAGGCGTTGAGGACGAGGCCGGAGAGCAGCAGCCGCGTCGGATCGGTGTGGCCGTGGCGCCGCGCCAGGAGGAAGACCGCGGCGGTCGCGGCGAGGGCGCCGGCGAAGGCGACGAGCGGCACGAGCCCCGGCACGCCGGCGAAGCCGAGCGCGGTGGAGACGGCCGCGCCGCACGCCGCGCCGCCGGAGACGCCGAGGATGAAGGGATCGGCGAGCGGGTTGCGCAGCAAGGTCTGGAAGGTGACGCCGGCGACGGCGAGCGCCGCGCCGATGAGCGCGGCAACGAGCGCGCGCGGAAGGCGGATGCCGAGGAGGATGGCCCGGGCGGTGGCGTCGCCGGCGAAGGCGGCGCGCCAGGAGACGTCGGCGGCGCCGGCGCTGGAGGCGAGGAAGAGCGCGAGGAGGAGCAGAAGCGCGAGCAGTGCGATCGCGCGAATCACCCATCGCTCCATGGAGGACAGGCACTCTTGCCTGTCGTCGGCCTCTTGCCTGTCCCCCGCCCGAGGACAGGCAAGAGTGCCTGTCCTCCATGGAGATCGACAATCCCATTCAGCGCCGCGGCTGCTTCCGGCATCCGCGGGCCCGGGCGCGTGAACACGTTCTC
>Ga0207700_10001413_pt1 | contig 13623 bp, 13 predicted proteins | sample LARL82metaG_FD_184348 | JGI IMG/M metagenome (GOLD analysis project Ga0207700, IMG submission 184348) | Corn, switchgrass and miscanthus rhizosphere microbial communities from Kellogg Biological Station, Michigan, USA - LAR L8-2 metaG... | ecosystem: Host-associated > Plants > Roots >...
ACAGCAGTCACAGAATCAGCAGGGACAGCAGGGACAGCAGGGACAGCAGGGACAGCAGGGACAGCAGCAGAACGCCCAGCGCGGCCAGCAGAACGGCCAGCAAGGACAGAACGGTCAACAAGGGCAGAACGGCCAACAAGGGCAGAACGGCCAGCAGCAGAATGGGCAGCAAGGCAGCCAGGGTCAGCCTGGACAGCCTGGAGGCGCGGCCCAGGGTGGAATGCGTGGCGGCGCCGGCGGTGGCGGACGCCCCAACAGCGAGAGCACGCCGGCCGGTGGTCCACCCGGCGGGCAGTCGTTAGGCCAGCTCGGCCGTGAGATGCGTGAGCGGCTGTCGGATGCGCAGGCACTGCGTCGCGATCTCCAGCGCCAGAATCTCGACACGCGGGATCTCGACCGAGCCATTGCCGGGATGCAGTCACTGAGCAACGATCGCATCCTCGCCGACGAGCGCACAGCGGCTGATCTCAGAGCGCAGACGATCGAGCATCTGAAAGCGTTCGAGTTCACGCTGCGCAAGAAGCTCGGCGACACCGACGAGAGTCGCGTGCTGCTCGGCCGCTCTGGCGACGTCCCTGCCTCGTTCAAGCAGTACGTCGAGGAGTACTACAGGTCGCTGGCAAGGAAACCCTAAGCCGACTCCAGCCGAGAGCCCGCATATGGCTCTCAGCTGGGGCTCACGCCGCACTCACGGCAGTCCGCCCCCGAGGATTGTCGCAAGCTTTCCGGCGTCGATGTTGCCGCCGGAGACGATCGCGACGACGGGACCGTTAGGCGCCTTATCACTCAGGCCTGCAGCGACTGCCGCGGCGCCAGCGCCCTCTGCGACCACCCGTGCCCGCTCGACGAGCAGCTTCACGGCATCCGCAACTGCCTTCACCCCGACCACGATCGAGCCGTCGAGCAGTGCGCTCGCGAGCGGCCACATCTCGTCCGCGACACGCTTCGATCCAATCCCGTCTACGAAGCTCGGCGTGTAGATGGCCGAGGTCGGCGCGCCGGCGCGCAGCGCCGCATCGAAGGGCGACGCGGTCTCCACCTCGCACGCGAACACTCGCGGAGCGCGTGTCCGCCATGCAGCACGAGCACCCGCCGCGATGCCGCACGCCAATCCTCCACCGCCATATGGAACCAGTATCGCCCCCGCGTTAGGCAGATCCTCGAGGATCTCCAGAGCGATCGTACCATTTCCCGCCATCACCTCGGGATCGGCGAACGGATGAATGAACGTGCCCGGCATGCCCGGATCGCCGTGCTCGACGATGACTCGCCACCACGCGTCGAATGGTCGCTTGTCGATGACCGCGCCAAGTCTGTGGATCGCCGTCAGCTTCGCAGCCGGCGCAGTCTCGGGAACGACGACGGTGCAGGGGATCCCGAGCGAGCGAGCGCCCCAGGCGACGCCCTGCGCCATATTGCCCGCACTCGCCGTGTACACGCCGCTCGCCAGTCGTTCCGGCGACTCTTCCGCCAGACGGCGCATCGCGTTCGTCGCGCCGCGAAGCTTGAACGAGCCGATCGGCTGCAGGCACTCGAGCTTGAGCCAGATCTCCTGAGGCGCGTCGACGTACAGGCGCACGAGTGGCGTGCGGAGCACCGTCCCCGCGATACGCGATTTCGCCGCAACGATCTCGTCGAGGCTCACCGCGCCGAGCGCGCCGAGGCTCATGCGGGCAGCTCCGCACGCGTCTCGTCGTGTGAGCCACCCAACGCGATCCAGGTGCCGGCGCCCTCCGCCGATGCTTTGCCGTAGACGTGGTGTGCCGCCGCGAGATCCTCGATCGCCAGACCGAGCGACTTGAACAGCGTGATGTCGTCGTCACTGCGGCGACCCAGCCGACTACCATCCTCGAGCAACAATTCCCCGATCTCGGCGAGGATGTGAGTTTTTTCTATCGCGCCTTCCTTGAGTGGGAAGAGAATGTCGCCGGGTTCGTTCAGCGCAGACTCCCGCCGGTCCACGTACACCCTCGCGCGACGTACGGCGTCCGTGTCCAGCTCCCGAGTCGTCGGAATGCAGGCGCCGACGGCATTTACATGGGTGCCCGGCCGGAGCCATGTGCCCTCGAGCACTGGCGTCGGCGATGCGGTGGTCGTGCAGACGATCGAGGCGTGCTCCACGGCCTGCGCTGGCGTCGAGCAGACTTCGGCGTGAATGTCGAGGTGCTCACGTGCCCATTGCGTGAGGGCGCGGGCATGCTCCGTCGTGCGACTCCACACTCGCGCCCGCCTAACGGGTCGAACGACGGTCATGGCTTCGAGGTGCATTCTGCCCTGGGTTCCCGCGCCGAGAATCGCGACGTCCTCGGCCTCCTCGCGCGCGAGGAGGCGTGTTGCGACGGCCGATACGGCCGCCGTCCGAATCGCGGTTACGGTCGTCGCGTCGAGGATCGCGAGTAGTCGGCCATGATCCGCCTCGAAGAGCAGCACTGCCCCCTGGTGGGCGTCTATTGGCGTCCCGTGATTCACCGGAAATACCGTGAGGACCTTCACCCCCACCGCCTTCGGGTCGCCGAGGTAAGCGGGCATGAGCGCGAAGATATTCGGGGAGTCGGGAAGCCGAATCATCGGTCGCAGCGGAAGGATCGCGTTGCCACGTGCGACAGTCGCGAGCGCTCGCGCCATCACCTCGACGCACTCGTCCATCGGCAGCAGCCTGACGACGTCGTGCCGGTCGAGAACGACGAGCCGGTTTGCTTCGAATTCGGTCGACATGATTCGTCTCCTTCTACTGGGTGGTCGGGGGTCGGCAGCTGTCAGCTCATGAGATCACCGTCCACCCATCACCGTTCACCGTTTCACCGTTCACGGAATCGAGCAGCGGGCGCGGATCTCCGCGCTGACACGTTGGGGTTTTCCCGTACGCGCGTTCACGGGGCACCAGAGTGTTCGCGCCCGCGCGAGAACGCGTCCATCCGCGCGCCGAATTTCCGTGAAACGCTCGAAGCTCAATCCCTCGGCCACACCAACCCAGGTCACAATGACGATTTCCTCGCCGAGCACTGCCGGTCTGAGATAGTCGATCTCGTGCCGCAGCGCGACCCAGGCCGTTTCGGCGAGGGCGCCCTGTGGCGCCAGCGCCGTCCAGTGTGCCGCGGCCGCGTCCTGCACCCACTGCACGTATACGACATTGTTGACATGCTGGCGCTCGTCAAGATCGGCGCGCTCAACGCGGCGCCTCAGCTCGAAGCGCGGTGCCTCGACCCGGGACGCTGTCGTCACCGAGTGCCTAACGCGCTCGAATGCGCAGCGGCACCACGACGCTGCCCCATTGCAATTGCACGACGGCCGAGTCGGCGTCGACCATCGGAAAGGACAATTCGAGCGTCTCCACGGATTGCGCAGAGGTCGTGGGCCTGGTTTGGACGCGGAGGGCGTCTTGGCTCTCGTCGTACGAGAGATGGAACGCATCGGCGGTCTTGTTGAAGACCACCGTCCACGCGTCCTTTTCCTCGGGAACTACCCAGAGGCTATAGCGTCCCGGGGGAAGCGCGTGTCCTTCTATCTCGAGCGGGCCATCGGTCTCGAAGCGTGTCGCGCTGTCGGCGCCAGGCGTCCAGGTGCGACCCCAACTCACGACGTTCGGGAATGGCGTCCGCCCCCGCAATACGGGCCGGTAATAGCGGATGCTGATTGCCGTACCGTTCACCGTCTGCGTAACAGTCCCGCGCGGACTCCGCCGCCCGGGCTGGGCGCTGGCGGCACAGGCGGTGACCGCGAGGATTGCGAAGGCGGCGGAGATCAGGCGCATCGTCTGGCTGACGCGGGCCTCAGCTCTCACTCATGTACGGATATGTGTAGTCCGTCGGCGGCGAGAAGGTCTCCTTGATCGCGCGCGGGCTCACCCACCTAACGAGGTTCAACTTCGATCCCGCCTTGTCGTTCGTTCCCGAGCCGCGCGCGCCGCCAAACGGCTGCTGACCGACGACAGCGCCAGTTGGCTTGTCATTGATGTAGAAGTTTCCAGCGGCATTCCGGAGGGCCATCATCGCCTCTCGGATCGCACCGCGATCGGCGCCGAACACGGCTCCGGTGAGCGCGTAAGGCGATGTCCGGTCCACGACCTCGAGTGTCTCCTCCCAGCGACGATCATCATACACGTGCGCCGTGACGACGGGGCCGAAGATCTCCTCGCATAGCAAGCGATATCCGGCATCCTCCGTCTCGATCAGCGTCGGACGAATGAAGTACCCATCCTTGTCCTCTGCCTTTCCACCCGTGACGATCCTGGCGTTTTTCTTCGCGTCCGCGAGATACTCCGAGATCTTCTTGTGCGCCTTCTGATCGATCACCGCACCTATGAAGGTGCGGAAGTCGGTGACGTCACCCATGCGCATCTCCTCAATCATCGAGACGGTCCGGTCGCGAACCTCAGGCCACAAGGAGCGCGGAATGTATACGCGACTCGCCGCCGAACATTTCTGTCCCTGATACTCGAAGCCACCGCGCGCGATCGCGACCGCGAGCGCGTGCGGATCGGCCGATGCGTGCGCAACAATGAAGTCCTTACCGCCCGTCTCGCCGACGATGCGAGGATAGGACGCATAATGCGACATGTTCGCGCCAATCGTCTTCCACATGCTGTTGAAGACGGCCGTGCTGCCGGTGAAGTGCACGCCGGCAAGATCCCGGCTGCCCAGCGTCACCTCGGACACCGCCGCGGCATCGCCCGGTACGAAGTTGATTACACCCGGCGGCAGGCCGGCGGCCTCGAGCAGCTTCATGATGTAATACGCCGACAGCATCGCCGTCGACGCCGGCTTCCACACGACCGTGTTGCCCATGAGCGCTGGCGCCGTCGGCAGGTTGCCGCCGATGGACGTGAAGTTGAACGGCGTCACGGCGTACACGAATCCCTCGAGCCCTCGATAATCGAGCTGATTCCACATCGAGGGACTGGAGACAGGCTGCTCGGCGTAGAGCTCCTGCGCGTAGTACGGGTTATAGCGCCAGAAGTCGATGAGCTCGCACGCCGAGTCGATCTCCGCTTGAAAGGCCGTCTTCGATTGGCCGAGCATCGTTGCCGCGTTGAGCGTTGCGCGCCACGTTGTCGCTAGCAGCTCAGCGGCCTTGAGAAAGACCGCCGCGCGATCTTCCCACGCCCAGTTCGACCACTCGATTCGTGCTTCGCGCGCGGCCGCAATCGCCTGGTCGACATTCTTCTGAGACGCCTTATGCCAGTCGGCGAGCACGTGGCGATGATTGTGCGGCATTACCGATTGCGCCGTCTCGCCGGTGCGGATCTCTTTCCCGCCGATGATCAATGGAATCTCGACGCGCTCCTTCGCCATTTCCTCGAGGCGCTTTTTGAGAGCCTTCTTCTCCGGCGATCCAGGCCCGTACCCTTTCACAGGCTCGTTGACGGGCGCCGGAACGCGGCGGATTCCCGTAAAGCCAGCCAGGGGCGCACTGCTCGGATGAATGGTGCGCTCCGCCTGCTGCGATTCAGCGGCGGCGCGCGTCGCCGGACGGTTGTCGCTCTTGGTGCTCTTCGCGGGGCGCTTGGAAGTAGTAGCGGGTGCGGCCATGGTTTGCTCGACGGTGGACGGTGCTATTGGGACGAAATGTGCGCGCGCGGTACGACGTTCGCACGGCGAGGGCGCGCACCTTCGCAGATCATTCGCTCCGAACAATGACGGCTCTACGACTCACTGAAGCTATCAGGATCCTTCGCGTGCTGCTGCTGGCCGCGGTCATGCTGCTGCCCGCTTGCGCGGACGATGACATAGCCTGGACGGATCCGCTGACACTCTCGGCGGCGGCCAGCGACGGGCAGTTGAGAGTCGATCAGAAAGGCCGCGTGCGCCTCGTGGCCGATACGACGACGGGCGCGGTGCCTGCCGCTGACAGCGCCGCCTGCGGCGGATCAGTGCGCAACGCACGGCTCGACGACGGAACCGTTGCCGCAACGTGGTGGTCGGTGCGCCCGGATAGCAGCGCTGTTCTCTATGCCGCGGCCTCGCCAGATGGCGGCAGCACGTGGTCTTCACGCATACGCGTCGACACGGCGGACGTGAGTACGCTTGGCTGCAACCGTCCCGCACCGGCGATCGCGGCGAGCGGAGGCTTCGTTCACATTGCGTACTCGATGCGCGCGCCCGAGGGCGCTGGCGTGTTCTACGCACACTCGATGAACGACGGCAAACACTACGAGCAGCCGGTGACGATCGTGTACGGAGACCGACTTACGGCCGCCGCCGTGGCTTCGGATAGAGGGAGTGTGGCGGTGGCCTATGAAGACCCGAGCGGATCGCGGCCGCAAATCGGGCTCGCGATTTCTCGCGACTGGGGACACATTTTTCGCGACCGAACACGCGGTTCCACAGGTGTTGGTGGAGCCGTTGCGCCTCAAGTGGCCATCTCCGGACGCGAGATCGCTGTCTCGTGGTTGGTCGGCGCGCCTGAAGCTGGCGGTGGTACAGTACGACCTGCCCGCGTCGTTCGCGTCGGGCAACTCCACTGACGCGACGACGCATCAGCAATTCACTTTGCCCTTCGACCTTCACGGCCGATGAAAGCTCTCGTTGCCGATGACGACGCGACGACTTGCGCACTGCTCTGCGCCGTGCTGCAGGAGCTAGGTCACGACCCCGATTCGGTGCCGGATGGCGACGCGGCGTGGACGCGCTATCAGGCGACGCGGCCGCCGCTGGTGATTCTCGACATCATCATGCCCGGCGTCGACGGGATCGAAGTCTGTCGTCGCATTCGACAGCTCGATGAGCGTCACGAGACATTCATTCTCGTGCTGACCGGACGCGATCAACCCGGCGATCTCGCCGCGGTGCTCGACGCCGGCGCCGACGACTACGTCGCCAAGCCCGCGACCGCGGAGCATCTGCGAGCGCGCCTCGTGATCGCCGAACGGCGCAGCGCGCAAGACGTTGCTCGACGGAAGGCCGAGGCGGAGCTCGCCGTCGCGCGGTGGCGCGCTGGCATCGGTGAGACGGCGATCGCACTCCAGCACGAGATCAACAATCCGCTCGCCGCGCTGCTCGGGCACGCCGAGCTGCTACTGATGGAGTTCAACGATCGGGGGGAGAAGAATGAGCAAGCGCTCATCATTCTCGAGCAGGCGAAGCGCATTGGCGACGTTGTGAAGCGCATCGCACGGCTGCGGAATCCACAGAGCGTGGAGTATGTCGAGGGGTCGCGGATGCTCGATCTCTCCAAGCCGGAAGAAAAGACCGAATAAGCGCGGACGCCGCGGAGTAGGCGGAGGGAACGCGGAGGACAGGCATGACTCTCTTTCTGGGCGCGCACACCGTCGACAACGGCGGCATCGACATGGCGGCGCGTCGCGCGGCGAGCGCGGGGATGACGGCGCTGCAGATCTTCACCGCCATCCCGAAGTACTATGGCGACAAGGTATCGATCCGATCGGAGCGCATCGATCGGTTTCGTGCCGCGCTCTCCGAATCGGCCATCGAGCCGCGACATGTCGTCGCCCATGCGGCGTACGTGTTGAACACTGCCACGCCGGAAGCCGACAAATGGGCGCGTGCTCGCGACGGTCTCACGAAAGAGCTGGAGCGCTCGACAAAGCTGGGGATCGGCGTCGTTTGCTTTCATCCCGGGGCGGCGACCGATGGCGACACGGCGTCGGCGGCTGAACGCGTCGCCGCCGCGATCACGCATGCACTGGAGCACGTCACGAGCGAGACGCGCGTCCTCGTCGAGAACACGGCTGGTGCGGGTCGCACGTTCGCGCGCACGGCGGCTGAAGTCGGCGCGATTCTCGGTCACGTGCCGAAGCCGCTCAGGCCACGTACAGGCTACGGCCTCGACACCTGTCACCTCTGGAGCTCGGGCTACGACATCCGGCAGTCTCGTGAGGCGCTCACGCGGGTGCTCGATGACTTCGAGGCGGCAACGGGAGAGCCGCCGGGATTCTTTCATCTCAACGACAGTGAGGGTGCATTCGCCTCGAACCGCGACCGTCACGTCCTGATCGGTGAGGGCACGATCGGCGTCGAGCCCTTTCGCTGGCTCCTCGAGGATCGCCGCGCGCGAAATATCCCCCTCATTCTCGAGACGCCGCAGAAGCACATGGAGATCGCGGACGACGATACGACGGCCGATCCATACGATCTGCGGATGATGGAGCTGCTGAGAGAAGGCTGAGGACAGTGGGCCCAGGGCACCCGCGGCCCTCAATTGCTTACTTGCGCAATTATCTAATTAAGTAATAATATCCGCGATCATGGACGCCTTCCGTGCTCTCGCCGATCCCACGCGTCGCGAGATCCTGCGCCTTCTCCGCGACGGTCCCAAAACCTCCGGAGAGATCGCCGATCATTTCCCCACCGCGTGGGCGACGATCTCACGACATCTGGGCGCGTTGCGCGATGCGAAGCTCATCCTGTCCGAGCGCAATGGCCAGCAGATCGTGTACGAGCTGAATACGACCGTTTTCCAGGATCTCGTCGAGCATTTACTCGATTGGGTGAGGCCATCGAAATCGGCGAGTCCCGCGCGGCCCCGTTCGGGTGGAGGAAGGCATGCGTAAATGGCTCGCGCCCCTCTGTATCGCCGCGGCGTTCGTAGGGTCGGGTCTCGTGTGGGCCAGACTCCCCGAGCGCGTGCCCGTTCATTGGGACGCTCACGGCACCGTGAACAGTTATGGCTCGCGAATCGAGGGCGCCTTCATACTCCCCGCGGTGATGCTCGGTATCTGGCTTCTCCTGCGAGCGCTCCCGCGCATCGACCCGCGACGTGCGAATTACGCAAAGTTCGCCGATACGTACGACCTGCTCGTCAACTCGCTCGTCGCGCTGTTCCTCGTTATGCACTTTGCCCTTCTCGCCAACGCCATCGGTTGGCCCGTGTCGATGCAACGTGTCGCGCCGGTGCTCGTCGGCTTGCAATTCATCATTCTCGGCAATGCGCTGCCGCGGGCGCGTTCCAACTGGTGGTTCGGCATTCGCACACCCTGGACCTTGAGTAACGATCGTGTGTGGACACGAACCCATCGTGTCGGCGGTTACCTCCTCACTGCCGCTGGCGCGGTCATGCTCCTCATCGGCGCCGTCGTGCCGACCTCGTCCGCCTTCGCGTTAGGTATCGGCGTCGTCGCCGCTGCGAGCTTCGGCTCCCTCGTCTATTCGTACTTCGCCTGGAAACAGGAGACCTCCAAATGACCATTCGACTGCCATCGCTGACTCTCGCCACCGTGCTCGCGTTGCGGGCCGTCAGCGCGCAACAGCCCTCGACGTTCGTCATGCTGATGGGGAATGACACGCTCGCCGTCGAGCGCGTCACCCGAACGGCGAGCCGCCTCGACGGGGACTTCAGCGCGCCGTCGCGCGGAGCGCGCGTTCGTTATGTGGCGACCCTCGCCGCGGACGGCACCGTGCCTCGCTTCGAGACGTGGGCATATCGAGGCACTGATACGGCCGGTACTCACGCGACGATGCAGTTGCAAGGCGACTCGATGGTCCTCGAGCTTCCCGGCCGCACCGTGCGACTACCAACGAAGCCTGGCGCGATCGTCTACTTCAATCCATCGATGGGGCTCCTCGAGCAGGCGGTCATTCGCGCGCGCACGATCGGTGGTAAGGCGCCGGAGGTCCCGATCTTCGCAACCGAAGCCGGGACCACGGTGCCGCTCAGCGTCACATTCATCGGATCGGATTCGGCGCATCTGCTGCTCGGCGGCGTGACATTCGATATCGCGCTCGGCGCGGATGGTCGTATCAGCGGCATGGCGATTCCGTCACAGAATGTTCGTGTCGTGCGCGTCGAAGGTGCGGTTGCCGCACCGGCCGCCGCGAAGCCGGACTACTCTGCCCCCGCGGACGCGCCCTACACCGCCGAAGACGTGACCGTGATCACGCCAAAGGGGCTCAAGCTCACCGGAACGCTGACGCTGCCGAAATCACATACAGCGCGCGGTGCGCCGGCCGTTGTGACGATCACGGGCTCCGGCACGGAGGAGCGCGACGAGTCGCTGCCCGGCGTGAATGGCTATCGCCCGTTCCGGGAGGTCGCCGACACGTTAGGCAGGCGCGGCATTGCCGTGCTGCGGCTGGACGATCGGGGTGCTGGCGGCTCGGATGTCGGCCCTACGGGCGCCAATGGACCCACGTCGGCCGACTTCGCCGACGACATTCGCGCCGGTCTCGCCTATCTGCGAACACGTCACGATATCGACGGCACACGTCTCGGACTCGTTGGGCACAGCGAAGGCGGAATGATCGCGCCAATGATCGCCGCGACTGATCCCAAGCTGCGCGCCATCGTGCTCATGGCGGGCCCCGCGCGCGCCGGCCGGACGATTCTGAAGTTCCAGCAGGAGTACGCGGCCGATTCGATGCTGCATCTCGCCGGAGCGCGGCGCGATTCCGCTCTGCGCGACATGGCCTCGAAACTCGACTCCGCTGACAAAGCAGTGCCATGGATTCATTTTTTCCTCGACTACGATCCCATCGCGACCGCAAAGCGCGTGAGGCAGCCGGTGCTCATTCTGCAGGGCGCGACCGATCAGCAAGTGACGCCGGCGCAGGCGCCAGAGCTCGCGGCGGCATTCCGCTCCGGGGGAAATCGAGACGTGGCCATGAAGATTTTCCCGTCGACGGACCACCTTTTTCTCGCCGATCCAGTGGGAAACCCAGGCGGCTACGCGTCACTGCCGTCGAAGCAGCTGCGTCGCGAAGTGCTCGGAACAATGGCGGATTGGCTCGTCGCGCACATGAAATGATGGTGGTTGGTAGTTCGTGGTTGGTGGCTGGTGAGCGATGAATGCGGCGAGATTTTTACGGCACACTTGGTGTTCACGAGCCACCGAGCACCAGTCACCAACCACCAACCTCAGAGCGAAAATCACGATTTTCATAGGGAAAACGACGCCATTACCCATTGCGCTCTGAAATGGCTGACATACTTTTCGCCCCGAAGGGCGCTCGTGTTCAGAGTGAAAACGAGCGACTTTCAGAGGGAAAACCGTAACCATTCCATCTACCGGGAGAGAGAATGGCAGCGAAAAAGGCAGCAAAACGGGGCGGCGCCAAGCGTGGTGGTGCAAAGCGCGGCGGTGCAAAGAAAGCACGCGGTAGCGCGCGCAAGGCGACGAAGAAGCGCAGTGGTGCGAAGCGCGCACCGAATCCTGCGTTCATGAAGCCGATGCAGCCGGATCCGGCGCTCGCCGCCGTCGTCGGGAACAACCCGATGCCCCGCACCGAAATCACGAAGAAGCTCTGGCAGTACATCAAGCGTAACGGCTGCCAGGACCAAAAGGAGCGGCGCATGATCAACGCCGATGACAAGCTCCGTCCGGTGTTCGGTGGCAAGAACAAGGTCTCGATGTTCGAGATGACCAAGCTCGTCAACAAGCACATCAAATAGCTCTGAGCTGCAGGACTTGGCTGAATTCGAGGGGGCGCGTGGATCATCCACGCGCCCCCTCGGCTATGCTCCTCGCGCCGTGCCACTGATCACCGACCACTGATCACCGATCACGCGCACGTCGGATAGATTTCCTGCCCAGACGACAGGATAGTCAGATCACCGGCCACCGATCACCAACCATCACTTTGGCCTCCAGCACGAAGAACCGGCAACCGAAGCAAAACGTCGTCGCTCAGGCGCGCGGCAACAAAGCACCACGCGCTTCAGGCTCGTCGCGCAGCACCGCGGCGTGGGAGACGTTCAAGTCGATTCTCGGCGCCGTGGCGATTTATCTGGTCATCCGGACATTGTTCGTCGAGGCCTATCGCATTCCGTCGGGCTCCATGATCCCTACGCTGCTCATCGGCGATTGGTTGTTCGTCAACAAGCTGGTGTACGGCCCGACGATCCCGTTCACGAATTCACATCTTCCTGGCTACTCACAGCCGAAGCGCAACGACGTCGTCGTCTTCGTCTCACCGACACAGATCGATCAGCCGGACGACCCGACGCCGACGCTCGTGAAGCGACTCGTCGGCATGCCCGGCGACACTTTGTATATGCGCGGTGGTCTGCTCTACGTGAACGGCCTCCCGCAGCGCCAGGGCTTTGCTGCGGCCACGAATCACGTCGATCCACAGGAAGCGAACTCCACGAACGATCTGTTCAGTTGGCAGCACCGCATCGAGGTGAAGAGCTCGCGATTCGGCGCACCGCCCGTCGTGCCGACGCACGACAACTGGGGGCCCCTGCTCATCCCCCAAGGCCACTACTTCATGATGGGCGACAACCGGTACTGCTCGAAGGACAGTCGGTATTACGGCGTCGTGCCGCACGACAACGTCCGCGGACGGCCGCTCATCGTCTACTACTCGTATCGCCCGGGGCCGAGCGAGGATCCACCGACATGCAATCCTGAGACGAGCGACCGGCCGCTGCCGTTCCTCACGGACATTCGGTGGGGACGAATCGGCGACAGGGTCCGTTGAGACCAGAGCGCCGAAAAAGCGCTACATTCTCGCCGTGAAAAAATTCTCTCTCGCCTGTGTGGCACTCGCCATCGCGGCCAGCGCGGGCGCCCAGGACGTTCGCCTCTCTGCGGCGGTTTCGGCATACGCTCATCTCTCGTCCCAAGCGCTCCGGGACTCGGCACGCGGGCGCCTCGCCACCGTCGACGGCCGCGCTCGCCTAACGGGTCTCGACAGTGCCGTCGAAGTCCGACGGGACCGTTGGGGCGTGCCGCACATCTACGCTCGCACCGCCCACGACGTCTTCTTTGCCCAGGGATACATCGCGGCGCAGGATCGTCTCTTTCAGATGGAAATCTGGCGCCGGGCCGGTGAAGGGCGGCTGGCCGAAGTGCTCGGGCCGTCCTACGCCACTCGTGACCGGCTCGCGCGGCTGTTCAAGTACCGCGGCGACATGAAGGCGGAGTGGGCGAGTTATGCGCCGGACGCACGGCAACTCGTCACGGCGTTCGTGAACGGCGTCAATGCGTACATCGACGAAGTGCGCGCCAACCCGCGGAAACTACCCATCGAGTTCTCGCTGCTCGGCTTTCTCCCCGAGCGCTGGACGCCAGAAGTACCGCTCACGCGTGTAACGCCACTCAGCGGAGTGGGGAATGGGACGAGCGAGCTGCTGCGCGCACGTCTCATTTCCCTGGTCGGCGTGAAGCGAACGGAGGAGCTGCTGCCGACGAATCCCGCGCGGGCGCTCGACCCCACACCGGGGCTCGATTATTCCGGTCTGAGCCCGGCGTCGTTAGGTGGAATTGGGGAGGTGTTCACCGACGTCACCTTCAGCCGCATCGAAGGGTCGAACAACTGGGTCGTGAATGGAAAGAAGACGGCGAGCGGCAAACCGATCCTCGCGAACGATCCCCATCGCGCCATCACCAACCCTGGTGTTCGCTACATCACACACCTCGTCGCGCCGGGCTGGAACGTCATCGGCGCGGGCGAGCCGGCGAGTCCCGGCGTGGCGATCGGGCATAACGAACGGATCGCTTTCGGTCTGACGATCGTCGGGATGGACCAGCAAGATGTCTACGTCGAGCAACTGTCCCCGTGCGCTACCGACGCGCGCGAGCTCTGTGTCAGACTGGGCTCGAGCGTGCAACCGCTCCGTACGATCCGTGATACGATTCGTGTACGGGGCGGGCCGCCACGCGTCGTCGCGCTGCAATTCACCTCGCATGGGCCCGTTCTCACCATCGACAGCGCGCGTCATCGTGCG
>Ga0207700_10001414_pt1 | contig 13622 bp, 16 predicted proteins | sample LARL82metaG_FD_184348 | JGI IMG/M metagenome (GOLD analysis project Ga0207700, IMG submission 184348) | Corn, switchgrass and miscanthus rhizosphere microbial communities from Kellogg Biological Station, Michigan, USA - LAR L8-2 metaG... | ecosystem: Host-associated > Plants > Roots >...
AGGACCGTCTGGCCGGCGAGCGCCCCGCCGGCGCTGCCGGTCACCGCGCACCCCCGCCGGCCGCCGCGCTGCCGGTCACCGCGCACCCCCGCCGGCCGCCGCGATCGTGCCGTGCAGCGCCTTGAGCGCCCCGACGTAGATCTCGGAGAAGGTCGGGAACGGCTGGATGGTGTCGCGCAGCACGTCGATCGGGACCCGGGCCCGGATCGCCAGCGTCGCCTGCTGCAGCCACTCCCCCGCCTCCGGCCCCAGCGCGTACGCACCGGTGAGCCGCTCGCCGTCGCTGAGCAGGGTGAGGAACCCGTTCGAGTCCGCGTACGCCCGGGTGTACGTAGCGGTCTTCGCCACCCCCGAGACCGGCACCGTCGCCGAGAAGCGGCCCTCGACGGCCCCGACCGCGGCGGCCTGCGGGTCTGTGTAGACGACCCGCGGCACCGCGTCGTAGTTGGCCTCGCGCGTCCCGCCGAGGATGTTCGCCGCGACGACCTCGCCCTGGTACTTGCCCACGTGGGTCAGCTGCCAGATCCCGGTCGCGTCGCCGATCGCCCAGAGCCGCTCGCCGGCCCGCAGCCGGGCGTCGACCGGGATGCCGCGCGGACCGGCCTCGACGCCGACCGTCTCCAGGCCGATCCCGGTGACCCGCGGCCGCCGGCCGGTGGCCAGCAGCAGGCGGTCGCCGCGCAGCTCGCGGCCGTCGTCCAGGACCAGTACGTAGTCCTCGCCGTCGCGCCGGGCCGCTGTCGCCCGCGCGCCCAAGGCGAGCTCGATCCCGTCCCGGCGCAGCACCTCGCCGAGCGCCCGGCCCAGCGGCGCCGGCTCTCGGGCCAGCAGCCGGTCGCCGCCGGCGACGAGCGCCACCTCACCGCCGAGACGACGGACCGCCTGCGACATCTCGGTGCCGACCGGCCCGCCGCCGAGCACCAGCAGCCGGCGCGGAACGGCCCGCATCCCGGTCACCTCGCGGTTGGTCCACAGCCCGTCCAGCTCGCGCAGTCCGGGCACCGGCGGAACGACCGCGTCGGCGCCGGTGGCCACGACGACATGCCGGGCGGTGTGCCGCTCGCCGTCGACCTCGACAACGCCGGTCCCGGCCAGGCGGCCGCTGCCGCGCAGCAGCCGGATGCCCTTGGTCTTCAGCCAGCCTTCGGCCCCGGCGTCGGAGTAGCCGGACACCATGAAGTCGCGCCAGGCCAGCGCCTCCGGAACGTCGACCTCGGCGGTGGCCGCCGCGTCGCGGGCGTCGTGCACGGCCTCGCCGGGACGCAGCAGCGTCTTCGACGGGATGCAGGCGAAGTACGAGCACTCGCCGCCGACCAGCTGACGCTCGACCACCGCGACCCGCAGGCCTCCGTCGACCAGCTCTCCGGCGCAGTGCTCGCCCGGTGAGCCCGCGCCCATCACGATGACGTCGAAGTCGCTCACGTCGGCAGCTCCTCGCCGGCCTGTTCACGCACCATGTACTCGGCGTACCAGTCGGGCCAGTCCGGATCCGCCTTGCCGATCCGCTCCTCGTGCTTGCCGTGCGCCTGCGACGCCCGCCGCATCGCGCCGGCCAGCTCCGCCGCGGACTCGTACGCCGTCGGCGTCGTCACCCGGCCGGGCAGCCGGGTGGTGATCTCCTGCAGCACCCAGCCGTTGCCGTCGGGATCGGAGAACGAGACGAAGGAGGAGTAACTGCGCCGCTCCGGGTCGGGACCGGGCGCGCGGTCGGTTGTGCCGGCGTGGTGGAACACTCCGCCGCTGTCGTGGAACACCTCGCTGGCATCCGCGCCGCGCTCGACCAGCTCGGACCGGGCCGCGTCGATGTCGGTCACCACCAGGTGCAGCCCGTCGGCGGAGCCAGGGGCCGCGGTGGTGAGCCCGGTGCCGAAGATTACCGAGCAGCGGGACCCGGGCGGCGTCATCTGCACCACCCGGAAGTCCGGGCCGCCGACGAAGTCGGCGTCCTCCCGCCAGCCGAGCCCCTCGTAGAAGCCCTTGGCCCGGTCGACGTCCGAGACCGGTACGACGACGACCTCGAGTTTCATGTCCACGACCGCGTGTCCTCCCTGTCGGCGGCTGATGGGCGACGCCTCACCGTCGCGTGCGGGCCGGCGCGGTCGCGCCCGTGGACCCACTGGCCGGTGCCCTGGTACCGCGGCCGGGGCAGCCGCTCCAGCCGGTCCAGCATCGGCCCGCAGAGCTGGTGCAGCGCCGCGAACGCCAGCTCCATCTCGGACTCGACGCCGGCCGCCCGGACCAGCGTGAGGTCCGCCGCCGACTCGGCGGCGACGTCGAGCAGGGCCGACTTTCCCACGCCCGCCTCCCCGCGCAGCACCAGCACGGCGCTGCGCCCCTGGCGCACTCCGTCGAGCAGGCTGGCCAGCGCCGCGCACTCGCGGCGACGACCGCGCAACACCAGGGAGGTGGACCGCTCGAACCGCGTCACAGGCCCACCCGTCGCCGGCCCGCCCACGAGCCCGAGGTTCCCCGCCCCCCGAGCGGGCGCCCTCCGGCCTCGACCGGGCCCGCGATCACGGCCCGAGTCTCGCGTTCTGAATCGATACGGGACAACACACCGGGCTCGGCACGCCGGCGGCCGCGCGAGCCGCCGGCGTGCCGCCACGCGTCAGGCGAACGAGCCGAGCTCGATCTCGCCGGCCGGTTCGTACGTGCCGATCATCACGCCCGTCGTCGACACGACGCTGTCGACGAGCCGCAGCTTGGCCGGCACGGTGCCGCCGGCGAACAAGCGCTTGCCCGAGCCGACGGTCACCGGGAACACCCACAGCCGGTAGCGGTCGACCAGGTTGTGCCGGATCAGCGTCTGGAGCAGGTCCCCACTGCCGTGCACCTGCAACTCGGGCCCGTCCGTGCGCTTCAGCGCGGCCACGCCGTCGGCCGCGTCGCCCTCGATCCGGACCGACGCCGGCCAGTCCAGCTCCGGGCGGCCGCGGGACGCGACGTACTTCGTCGCGTCGTTGAGCGGCTTGGCCCCCTCCTCGGTCGACGTCGGCCAGTAGCCGGCGAAGATGTCGTACGTCTTCCGCCCGAGCAGCAGGTCGAACGGCCGGCCCATGGCCTCGCCCATGACCTGGCCCATCCGGTCGTCCCAGTAGTTCGCCGACCAGCCGCCGTAGCGGAAGCCGCCCTCCTCGTCCTCACCCGGCCCGCCCGGGGCCTGCATGACCCCGTCCAGGGTGAGGAACGTGTTCACGACCACCGTGCGCATCGCGATGTCCTCCGTCCGGGGCCGCCCAGTGCCGCCCCCACATCCAGACCACGAACGCCGACCGACCGGATCGACACCCGACCGGTGAGGCGAAGACCGTCAGTCGGCCTCAGCCCACTGCGTGACCATCCGGTCGTTCAGGTGGATGCAGGTCATCCGCAGCGGCCCCTCGCCGGAGGCGGTGAAGCCGTGCAGCTCGCCGGGCGGCACGACCACGACCGAGCCGCCGGTCGCGGCGATCGTCTGCTTCCCGGCCAGGAACGAGCCCGAGCCCTCGTGCAGCACGAACACCTCGGCGTACGGGTGAGTGTGCGGACCGGGACCGTGGCCCGGCGGGCTGGCCTGGATGAAGAACGACACCGGCACGCCGCCGTGGTCGCGCCCGAGGAACGTCCGCGAGACGTCGTCCCCCGGCAGGTCCGTGTTCCGGATGTGCAGGCCCACGCCACTCCTCCTTGGTCAGTGGACTCCGACCCGCTCACCCTCCCAGGGCCCGGGCCAGCAGGTCGCGCCGGGACCGGGTGCCGGTGCGGGCGAAGACCGACTTGAGGTGGTCCTGGACCGTGTGCTCGGACACGCCCATCCCGCGGGCCAGCGCGCGCGTGTCGCTGCCCCAGGCCAGCTGCCGCAGCAGTTCGGTCTCCCGCTGGGTCAGCCCGTACGCCCGTCCGAACAGATCGAGCCGCTCCCCCGGCGACGCGGGCTCGATCGTCACCGCGATGGTGCCGCGGACCGCCGCCGGCGCATCGTCCATCCGCGCCGCGCGCACGCTGAGCCAGTGCCCGCCGGACAGGTGCACCCGCGCGGCCGGGGGGTTGCCGTCCACGCCGTCCTCGACCGCGAGCAGCTGCGCGCCCACGTTGTACGCGGCGGCCGGCACCGGTCGGGCGTCCCCCTCCGGCGGCACCAAGGCCCGCAGGTAGGCGTCCGTCTGCGGGGTCTGCGCCAGCGGGGACAGCTCCGGCGAGAGCAGCAGCACGACCGGCCCCGAGGGACCGGCGCCGGGCGGGGCGGTGAACGTCGCGGCCTGCGCCCGGCGGAGCCCGGCCGTGACCGCCGGGGCGATCTCGGCCAGCAGCCCGGTCTCGCCCGCAGTGAACGCCGGCCCGGCCGGTCCGACCCGCCACAGGTCGAGGAAACCCCAGCAGCCGTAGGCATCCCGGAACACCACCGACGCCAGGTCGACCACCTGGTACGCCGCCAGCAGCTCCCGCCAGAGCCGGCTGCGGGACGGCTCGCCGCCGGTGGCGCCCAGCAGGGTCGCCACTCCCGGCGGCGGCAGCGCGGTCCACCGGCCCACCGGCGTCAGGTACTTCAGCCGGATCAGCCGCGGCAGCTCCGGGAGGCACGGGACGTCCGCGAGCGGTGCCGACCCGACGGTGGTCTCCGGGTCGGTGAGCAGCCAGGCGTACGCGTCGAAACCGACCGCGCAGCGGAGCTCGGCGAGCAGTTCCAGCCGCAGCGCCCGTGCGTCCGCCCCGGACGAGCAGAGCCGGACCATCCGGTCCAGCACCCCGCTTCCGGAACGCACCACGGGCGAAGCATCCCAGGAAGTTGGGATACCGGCGGGCGGCTAGCGATCCCTAGCCTCGGGCCAGCCGACCAGACCAGGAGGACACCGTGCCGACCCTGCACATCGAGCACCCGATCAGCGACCTCGAGACCTGGCTCGCCGCGTTCGACCGGTTCGCCGACCGCCGGGTCGCGGCCGGCGTGACCGCGGAGCGCATCTGGCAGCCGGCCGGCGACCGGCACCAGATCGTGCTCGACCTCGACTTCGGCTCCGCCGACCAGGCCTCGTCGTTCCTGCACTTCCTCAAGACCCAGGTGTGGACGACGCCCGACAACGCACCCGCGCTCGCCGGTGCCCCACGTACCACCATCCTCGACGCCGTGCCCCATCCCGCCGCACGGTGACTGCGGGCTCAGCCCATCTCGCGGACGGCCTCCCGGACGGCGTCGTCGATGTGCTTGGGGTCGACGCCGAGCTGCTTGTAGACGAAGCGCGCGGCGTTCAGACGGCCGTGGTCGAGGACGTCGGCCAGCTTGGACCGGCCGACGACGACCAGGCCCGCTTCTCCGAGCGCGAGCAGGTCGCCGAGCTCGTCGACGTCCTTCCGGGACAGACCACGTCGCAGGTGCCCGCCGACGGCACCGGCGGCCGCTCCGACGGCCGCCGCGCCGAGGACGGCGGGCGGGAAGATCAGCCCGACGACCGCGCCTGCGGCCGCGCCGCCCCAGCCGCCGCGGCGGAACGCGGTTTCGTCCTTGTTGACGTGGACGTTGCCCTGGACGTCCCTGAGGACGACGACCGCGTCGTACGACCCGACCGCCTTCGCCCTGTGCAGCTCCTTCACCAGCTGGTAGTCGCTGTTAGCCGTCTTCTCGTCGGCATAGGTGCCGACGTAGAGGAAGACGGTCTCCTCCTGGTCTGCCATGTCGCGCTCCTTCGCCCTGGGCCTGGCCCAGCACAGCCGGGGAGCGCACGAAATGTCCTCAGCCCGGCCGGATGAGATCGTCAGCCGACCGCGGTCCCCCTCATCAGGCTCGCGGACCAGGACGCCGGCTCGTACTTCCGGTCCCGATCCGATCGACGGATACGGTGACGGACCGTAGGCAGCGGCGAACGAGGCGAGGCGATGGACGAGGACGGCGAGCGGGCAGCGCTCGGCTGGTTCCTGCGTGCCCAGCGGGCCAGCGTGCTGGCGATCATCGACGGCCTCGACCCCGCGACCCTCGCCGCGCCGGTCCCGCTGCCGTCCGGATGGACGCCGCTCGGCATGATCGAACACCTCGGCTACGCCGAGCGGCACTGGTTCCAGGAGGTCCTGCTCGGGGCGGCCGATCCGCTGCCCTGGCCGGACGACGACACGCCGCTGCGCACGACCCGGCCACCGGCGGTGGTCTTCGAGTTCTACCGGGCGCAGTGCGAGCGCTCCGACGCGATCCTCGCCGCCACGCCGATGTCGACGGTGCCGCGCGGCCGGCATCCCGACCCGCTCGGCGCCGAGACCGCCGACCTGCGCCGGATCGTGCTGCACATGATCGAGGAGACGGCGCGTCATGCCGGCCACCTCGACGCGGTACGCGAGCTGCTCGACGGCACGACCGGCCTCGGTCCGCGTTGACGCCAGTCGACCCCGGCCTGTCGGCTTCGACTCTGATATCAAATGTGACGGGCTTCGATAGGCCATCCGGCGCGTGGTCGCGCAGAAAGGGCCTAGGGCTCCTGGGGAACGATGATCCACATCGCGAGATAGATGATCAGGCCGGCGCCGCCGAGCACGGCCAGCACGATGAACAGGACGCGGACGACATTGGCGTCGATACCGGTGTATTCACCGAGGCCGCCGCACACGCCGCTGAGCTTGCGGTCGTTCTTGCTGCGGTAGAGCTTTCGCGTCGTCTCCATGATCTGCTCCCTCGCTGCAGAACCGAGACCGGGTACGGCCTTTGTACTGGCTTTGCCGCACTCGGCACAACGACCGGGAGCAGTCGCGCCGGCTGGGCGCGGGTCCCGCGGCCCTCCGGCAACGTCACTTCTGAGGGACTGGGATCCCCGCCGAGCGTTGACACGGGCGTTACACAGGACCACCGTCTGGTACGCGGGCGACGAAGCGGGGGTCCTCGTGGTGCTGCCAGACCAGACGGGCGGGGCGGCCGTGAGCGTGAGCGCCCCCGGCCAGGTGCCGACCGTCGACGTGCTGCCCCACAGCGCCGTGGTGGGCGGGCTGCGGCGGCGACCCACCGGCGCTCCGCCGCCGCTGCCCCGCAAGCTGGGCTGGAGCGGCAAGCTCTGGCTGGTCCTCGCCGTGCTGCTTGCGATCGCGCTGGTCTGGCTCTCCCCGCAGGATCAGCCGAAGTTCGCGATGGATGCCGAGACCGCGATCCTGAGGTGGTTCGCCGCGCTGCGCACGGACTGGCTGACCCCCGTAATGCGGACCGTCGCCAGGCTCGGCACGGCCTGGTCGGTGACGATCCTCGGCGGTGGGCTGGCGCTGGCGCTGATCGTGTTCAAGCGGTGGCGGCATCTGGCCACGTTCCTTGTCAACCTGACCGTCCTCGGGCTCATCGGCACCGGGGTCTCCTTCCTCACCAAGCGCCCGCGCCCGTACGGGGTCACGATCATCGGCGACTGGATCGGCTTCTCGCTGCCGTCGTTCCCGGTGGCGATCCTGGCTGCCTGCCTGATGGGCATCGCGTACGCGCTGGTCGTGCCGGGCCGGCCCCGCGGCCTGGCCAAGCTCGTCATCGTGGTGGTGCTGGCCGCGGTCGCGTTCGCCCGGCTCTACCTCGCCGTCGACCACCCGACCGACGTCCTCTGGGGCATTGTGGCCGGGGTGGCGGTGCCGCTCGCCGCGTTCCGCTGGTTCACCCCGAACGAGGCCTTCCCGGTCACGTACCGGCGGGGGAAGACGGCCCACCTCGACGTCACCGGAGCGAGGGGCGAGGCGATCCGGCAGGCGGTTCGGGAGCAGCTCGGGCTCACCGTGCTGGAGATCAAGCCGGTCGGGCTGGAGGCGTCCGGCGGCTCGACGCCGCTGCGGCTGCGGGTCGCCGGCGAGCCGGACAGCTACATCTTCGCCAAGCTGTACGCGAAGAGCCACGTGCGGGCCGACCGCTGGTACAAGCTCGGCCGGATGATCCTGTACGGGTCGTTGGAGGACGAGACCCCGTTCCAGAACGTCCGCCGGTTCGTCCAGTACGAGGACTACACCCTGCGGTTCATGCAGGACGCCAAGATCCCTGTGCCGGCGCCGTACGGGATCGTCGAGATCACCCCCGAGCGCGAGTACCTGATCGCGATGGAGTTCTTCGACGGCGCCGTCGAGATCAACGATGCCGAGGTGGACGACCAGATCATCGACGAGGGTCTGCTGCTGGTCCGGAAGATGTGGAACGCCGGGCTGGCGCACCGGGACATCAAGCCCGGCAACCTCATGGTCCGCGACGGCCGGGTGCTGCTGGTCGACGCGTTCTTCGTTCAGGTCCGGCCGTCGCCGTGGCGGCAGGCGGTCGACCTCGGCAACATGATGCTCGTCCTGGCCGTCGGCTCCACCCCGGAGCGGGTCTACCACCGCGCCTTGCGGTACTTCACCCCGGAGGAGATCGCCGAGGCGTTCGCCGCTACCCGGGGTGTCGCCAGCCCCAGCCAGGTACGGATGGTAGTCAAGCAGGACGGGCGGGACCTGCTGGGCCAGTTCCGTCGGCTCGCGCCGGAGCGCCGGCTGATCCCGATCCAGCGCTGGAGCGTCAAGCGGGTCGCCCTCGCCCTCGGCGTCCTCGGCGTGGTGCTGCTGCTGGGTCTGTTCACCTACGGGATGCTGAGCCCGTTCCGGGGTGTCGACGTCCCCGACTCGCCGTCGTGCAACCCGCAGTCGACCACCGTGCTGGTGGCCCAGGCCGTTCCCGGGGCGACCGCGCTGCCCTGCACGGTCGGGCTGCCCTCCGGCTGGAGCTCCGAGGGCGGGACGGTGCAGAGCGGCAAGGCCGAGTTCGCCCTCAGCGCCGGCATGAACGGGAACCAGGTAGTGGTGGTGACGCTGACCGCGACTTGCGACCTGGCGGCGGCACACGCGGTAGCCAGCGACCAGCCGGGGACCGAGCGGTTCGACGCCGGGGAGCGCAGGGTCTACCGCTTCGCCGGCGGGTGCGTGACGTACGAGTTCACCGGGTCGGCGCGGGGCGACCGGCAACTGCAGAAGCTCGCCGACGCCACGCTCGACTTCGTGCCGCGGGACCGGGTCGCCGCGTACGTCCGGGCGCAGACCGGGCTAGCCCTCTGCGGCGCCGGCGTCAGCTGCCCGGGCGGCTGAGCCCCGCGCCGGCCGAGCCTCGGCGATCGCCGGCTCGGGCGCGCCCGGTTCCACCCACTCTGCGACCAGGTCGGTCCGGGGCGCGCCGCCGGGTGGCCGGCGCCAGGACTTGTTGCGCCGCCAGAAGACGTACGCGACCGCCCCGAGCGGGATCGGCAGCACGTAGGTGAGCGCCCGGAAGACCAGCACCGCCGCGGCCACGGCGGCCCTCGCACCGCCGGCCGCCGACAGTCCGGTGATCAGCGCCAGCTCGATCACGCCGAGGCCGCCAGGGGTGAACGGGATCGCGGTGAGCAGCCGGGCGAACGCGAACACCGCCAGCACCTCGGCCCAGCCGACCACGGCGTCGGAGACCCCGAGGAACCGCAGCGTGACCAGCAGCACCAGGTAGAGGGACAGGTGGCTGAGCAGGGTGGCCGCGGTGATCCACGGCCACCTGGCCTTGACCAGGGTGATCGTCCGGAACCGGAACTTGACCGTGGCCCGGTCCCAGCCCCGCGCCGGCGGCCGGCGGAAGACCCGCAGCAGCGCGCTCGCCACCCGGGCCGCGCCGCGACCGATCCGCCCGGCTGCCTCCTCGCTGGACAGCAGCATCCCCAGCAAGAAGACCGCGACGACCAGCGCGACCAGACCGAGCACGCCGGCGACCACCCGGCCGCCGCTCGGGTTGCCCTGCAGGACCACCAGCACGAGCGCGACGACCGGCACGGCCAGCTTCGCGAAGTTGTTCCACAACCCCGAGACCAGCAGCGACACGGTGATCCGGGACGCCGAGAACCCCCACGAGCCGAACATCGCGAAGTTCATCGCGATGCCGATCGCCCCACCGCCCGGCACCGTGTTGGACACCGCCGTGCTCGACTCCGTCGCTACGGCCGCCTGCGGATAGGTGAGGCCGGGCATCGTGCTGACGTTCACGATGAAGTAGCTGATCTGGTTCCACACCGCCAGCAGGGCGAGGGTGATGATCTGCAGCGCGGTCATCGACCGGATCGACACCCAGACCGCGGAAATGCTGGTGAACTGGGGCAGGAAGTACCAGAAGACGGCCACCACGATGGCGACCGAGAACAGCGGCGGCAGCACTCGCCGGGCCACCCTCCGCCAGGCCGGCCGGCCGTCCTCTGTCGGCACCGGCGTGCCGGCCGCTGTGCGCTCGTCCCCGTCCATGGGCGCCTCCCGCCGTGCGGGTGTCACGCAGTATGGCGGGGATGAGCTCCAGCCGACAGACGGTTACCTGGTCAGTGTCGACCGCGGGCACCGCCCACGGCCGGCGGCGGCCCGGTCCGGGGCCGTCAGTGGTCATCTCTCCTCCGGCGGTGCTCGAGAGCGGCGCCGACGGCGCAGGCCAGGAAACAGGCGGCGCCGGCCGCGGTCATGCCGTTGGCGGCGGCCTGGTCGAGCTCGGACGTGCTCGAGCCGACGACGTAGCCCGCCACCGCGGAGATGCCGAAGAAGATGCAGCCGAGCAGGTTGACACCCGGTTGCCACCAGCCCGGCCCGGTCCGGACCGGTCGCCAGCCGCGCCGGACGGAGGCCCGGTAGGCGATGGCCCCGGAGACGAGGAAGCAGATCGACCCGTACGCGTCCGGCCGCCAGACCAGCCGGTCGTAGTGCGCGTCGGAGAGCGTGACCTGCAGCGCCCGGAACGTCGTGACGTTGAAGAACAGGGTGCCGAGCGACTGGACGATCGCCGTCCACCAGGCCGCCCGGCCGGCCGGGTCGGCCGCCCGGCGCGGCGCGGCGAGCCAGCTCTGCAGGCCACCGCCCGTGGTGAACAGGATCGAGCCGACGAAGAACGTGATCGCGTCCGCGCGCGGGCCGACCAGTGTCGCGTAGAACGGGATCGGCCCGACCAGGAAGCAGGCCGACCCGAGCCCGAAGGCCCAGGCCATCCACAGCTCGGCCGGGGGACGTACCCGCTCGCGCTCGACCACCACGCCGCCATTCCGACAGACCGCGGCGCCGGCGTCATGGTCCACAGCGGGTGAGACGGCCGCGACCTACGGCTGGTTGGCGCCAGGCGGGTTGGGAATGCTTCACGTATGGACGACCGGCAGCGGGAACGGATCGGATCGGGGCGGGGGTTCTTCGCGGCGCTCGACCAGAGCGGCGGCAGCACCCCCAAGGCGCTGGCCGAGTACGGCGTCGACGAGAGCCGCTACGACACCGAGGCCGAGATGTTCGACCTCGTCCACGAGATGCGCACGCGCGTGATCACGAACCCGGCCTTCGACGGCACCCGCATCCTCGGCGCGATCCTCTTCGAGCAGACGATGGAGCGGGACATGCTCGGCATCCCGACGCCGCGCTACCTGTGGGAGCAGAAGCAGGTCGTGCCGATCCTCAAGGTCGACAAGGGACTCGCGGACGAACGCGACGGCGTCCAGCTGATGAAGCCGATCGACACCCTCGACCGGCTGCTGGAGCGGGCGAACCACCACCGCGTCTTCGGCACCAAGATGCGCTCGGTGATCAAGGACGCCGACAAGGACGGCGTGGCCGCCATCGCCGACCAGCAGGTCGAGTACGGACGGCGGATCGCCGCGGCCGGGCTCGTACCGATCCTGGAGCCCGAGGTCAGCATCGACAGCCCGCACAAGGAGGAGGCCGAGAGCCTGCTCCGGGATGCGCTGCAGTCCCGCATCGAGGCGCTGCCCGACGACACGACGATCATGCTGAAGCTGACCATCCCGACCCGGCCCGGCCTGTACGCCGGCCTGGCCGCCGACCCGCGCGTGCTGCGGGTGCTGGCGCTGTCCGGCGGCTACAGCCGCGACGTCGCCTGCGACCTGCTGGCCAAGGACCAGGCGATGATCGCGAGCTTCTCGCGCGCGCTGCTGGAGGGGCTGACCGACGACCAGACCGACGAGCAGTTCACCGCCCGGCTGGACGCCTCGATCGCCCAGATCTTCGCCGCCTCGATGGACAAGACCGGCTGACTTCCCGGCGCACCACCCGCACGGTCGCACAGCGCGGAACCCCCTGCGACCGGGTCGCCGACCGGCTCCTGCTCCGGCCACCGGGTGCGCGCCGGTCGCGCCCGCAGATCGTCCACAGTGGACTGCGGTACGTCGACGCCGATCGGTTCCGTGCGCTACCGGGCGCCGTCGGCATCCGGGAGGGTGGGGGCGTCGGTCGGATAGAGCCCGGCGGCGAAGCCGTAGACCTGGTTGCCGGACCGCGGGATCTGGGCGAACCTCCGGGCCACCGCCTGGACCTCCGCCCAGAAGTTCCGCACCTCCTCGACCGGGATGCGCGCGTGCAGCAGCAGGCAGCGCAGGTCGTCGGCCGCGTGCGCCGGGGCGGCCTCGGCCGCCGCCTCGGCCAGCCCGTTCATGGCCGCCACGACCTGCTTGTCCTCCGCGCGGCTGAGCGCGCCCACGTAGAGAGTGCGGGCGACCCGGCCGTAGTACCGCTCCTCGATCGCCCGCACCCGCCGGGTGCGCACCACCTTGAACAGGCCGGCGTCGACGAGGACGTTCACGTGGTAGCCGACCGTGCTCTTCGGCCGGCCGACCGCGTGCGCCAGCTCGGTGATCGTGGCGGCCCGCTCGAGCACGAGCTCCAGCAGGGAGCCCCGAAGCGGCTCGGCCAGCGCGCGCAGCTGGTCGGGTGCGGTGACCACGAGCATCTCGTCCAGCTCGTAGTCCGGGATCCCCTCATTGACCGACATCTCTGGACCATTCTAGAGTCATGGCTCATTCGACAATCGTCGTCCGATGAGAGGGAGTGTAGAGATGGCCGAGGTCCTCCTGATCCATCACGTGCAGGGACTCACCGATGGGGTCCGCGCGTTCGCCGACGAGCTGCGCGGCGCAGGGCACACCGTGCACACGCCGGACCTGTTCGACGGGGAGCGGCCTGCGACTCTCGAGGAGGGCGTCGCGTACGCCGCTAAGATCGGGGACGAGGCGCTGGACCGGCAGGTCGGCCGGATAGTCGCCGACCTGCCCCAGGGCCTGGTGTACGCCGGTTTCTCCTGGGGCGTCATGGTCGCCCAGCGGCTGGCCCAGACCCGGCCGGGCGCGCGCGGCGCGCTGCTCTACGAGGCCTGCCTGCCGGTCACCGGCGAGTGGGCCGTCGGGCCGTGGCCGGCCGGCGTCCCGGTGCAGGTCCACGGCATGGAGAAGGACCCGTTCTTCGGGCTCGAGGGCGACCTCGACGCCGCCCGCGACCTGGTCGCGACCGTCGGGCCGGAGCTGGGCGAGGTGTTCGTCTACCCGGGCGACCGGCACCTGTTCACCGACAGCTCGCTGCCCTCGTACGACGCGGACGCGACCGGGCTGGTCCTGCAGCGCTCGCGCCGGCTCCTCGACCGGGTGAGCTGAGCGGGCCGCCGCTACGGTGGCGGCCATGGCGAGCAACGCCGATCCGCGGGTCGACGCCTACATCGACGCGCTGCCCGAATGGCAGCAGGCCGTCTGCCGGCAGGTCCGGTCGCTGGTGCACGCGGCCGACCCCGAGGTCGAGGAGACGGTCAAGCGCCGGGTCCAGCCGTACTTCGTGCTGCAGGGCAACATCTGCGCCCTGCTCGCGACGAAGGACCACGTCAACGTCTTCCTGTACGACGGCGCGATCGTGCCCGACCCGGA
>Ga0207700_10001421_pt1 | contig 13591 bp, 10 predicted proteins | sample LARL82metaG_FD_184348 | JGI IMG/M metagenome (GOLD analysis project Ga0207700, IMG submission 184348) | Corn, switchgrass and miscanthus rhizosphere microbial communities from Kellogg Biological Station, Michigan, USA - LAR L8-2 metaG... | ecosystem: Host-associated > Plants > Roots >...
GCCGGACGTTGGCATTAAGGGAAATTCCCACATGTTGATGATGGACAAGAACAACGCCCAGGTTTCCGACCTGATTCAGAAGTGGCTTACGGACAAGGGGTTGGTTGAGTAGGCCGGCGTTATTCGAAAACATTGATGCAGCGCAACGCGGCCTGCAGACCTCGCATGCCATTTTTTCTTGGCTTTCGGGAGGGCTCTGACTATGGTCGCGCGCCTTCGGGCAAGGGGCTATAATCGTCTTAATAGCCGCAGCGGGGACAAAGAGCCCCGCAAGAGGTTCTGGCAATAAAGCGGCCTGTTTGGGAGAAAATCGCGTGCAAGAGCAGGGTGTACGGAACGGTGCCTATGGTGCCGAGAAGTTCGGTTTCAAAAATCTGGTGGAGCTGCGCTGGAACCTGACCGAGCCGACTCTGTATGAGTATGCGACCGCGGCGGGTGAAGCTGCGATCGTCGCCGGCGGCGCGCTCTGCGCGGAAACGGGTCACCACACCGGCCGCAGTCCCAAGGACAAGCATACCGTCGTTGACGACCTCACCCGCGATTCGCTCTGGTGGGACGGCAATCGCAAGATGTCGAAGGAGAACTTCGACAATCTGCTTGCCGATTTCCTGAAACATGCCGAGGGCAAGAAGCTTTTCGCGCAAGATCTTTATGGTGGCGCCGATCCGAAATACCGGATCAAGACCCGTATCTTCACCGAACTCGCCTGGCACTCTCTGTTCATCCGCCAGCTGTTGATCCGCCCCGAGCGCAAAGATCTCGCTGACTTCGTTCCCGAACTCACCATCGTCGATTTCCCGTCGTTCAAGCCCGACGCCAAACGTCACGGCGGTCGCGAGGGCTCGGATACAATGGTCGCGATCGACTTCACGCGAAAGATCGTTCTGATCTGCGGCTCGTCCTACGCGGGCGAGATGAAGAAGTCGGTGTTCACCACGCTCAATTTCTATCTGCCTGCGCAGAATGTCGTGCCGATGCACTGCTCGGCCAATGTCAGCCACGAGGGCGAGAGCGCGCTGTTCTTCGGCCTGTCCGGAACGGGCAAGACGACGCTGTCGGCCGATCCGAACCGCATCCTGATCGGCGACGACGAGACAGGCTGGGGCCCGGATGGCATCTTCAATTTCGAAGGCGGCTGCTACGCCAAGACCATCAAGCTCTCGCAGGAAGCAGAGCCGATGATCTGGGACGCCACCAATCGTTTCGGCGCGGTGCTGGAAAACGTCGCGTTCGATCCGGTCACGCGCGTGCCCGACTACGATGACGGGTCGAAGACCGAGAACACGCGTTCGGCCTATCCGCTCGATTTTATCCCGAATGCCTCGCGCAGCGGACGCGCGGGCCATCCGAAGAACATCATCTTCCTGACCGCCGATGCCTATGGCGTGATGCCGCCGATCGCCAAGCTGACGCCGACGCAGGCTATGTATCACTTCCTGTCGGGCTACACGGCCAAGGTCGCCGGCACCGAAAAGGGGCTGGTCGGCGTGCAGCCGGAATTCTCGACCTGCTTCGGCGCGCCGTTCCTGCCGCGGCATCCCTCGGTCTATGCGAACCTGCTGCGCGACTACATCAACAAGCACAAAGTCGATGTCTGGCTGGTCAATTCCGGCTGGACCGGCGGCAAATATGGCGTGGGCCGGCGCATGCCGATCAACGCGACACGCACGCTCCTGACGGCGGCGCTCAACGGCTCGCTCAAGAATGCGGACTTCCGCACCGATCCGTATTTCGGTTTCTCCGTGCCGACCTCGGTGCCGGGCGTCGAGCCGCATCTGCTCAATCCGTTCAAGACATGGAAGGATAAGGCCGAATTCGACAGGACCGCGCGCGATCTCGTCGCGATGTTCCAGAAGAATTTCGGCAAGTTCGAGCAGCACGTGACGCCGGATATCAAGGCGGCGGCACCGGAAGTGCGTATCGCGGCCGAGTAATCGGCCGCGCCGCTAGACGCCGCACCAGCTCCGTATCATCCGCGAATAGATTTCGGTTGCCTGCTCGATTCGCGAGACCAGGCAATACTCGTCCGTCTGATGCGCCAATGCGAGTTCTCCGGGCCCGATGATGGCTGTCGGCGGCGATCCGATGGCCGGGGTCAGAACCGATGCATCGGTGAAATAGGGCGCAGCGGCGGGCTTATCGCCGAAACCGGCAACGTCGTGTGTGATGCGGAAGACATCACCGATCCATGCATCGTCGGGACTGGTCCAGACGCTTTCCGCATCGAGCAGCGTACTGAGCGCAACATCGTCTCCGAGATAGCTTGCCAGTTGGTCACGGATCTTGCCGTGGCTCTGTCCCGGAATCGTGCGGATGTCGATGCCGATCGCAGCATGGTCCGGCACGGAATTGATGTTCAGTCCACCTTTGATCGTACCGACATTGAGCGTCGGGCCGCCGAGAACGGCGTGTCGAGCGAAATTGAAATCGAAATCCTGTAGCGCGGTGATAGCGCGTGCGGCCTTGTGAACGGCGTTGTCGCCTTTCTCCGGCATCGAGCCGTGCGCCGTCACGCCGGTGGTGACGGCTTCGAGCCATAGCGCGCCCTTGTGCCCGACAAGTGGCTGGTTGCCCGTTGGCTCGGCAACGACCAGCGCGCCGACCCGGGGAAGGGATATTTCGCGCGCCATTGCCGCCGCACCGGTGCAACCGGTCTCTTCGCCGGCCGTGATGTACATCACCACGCCCGGCGTATTCGCCAGTTTGCCCGCCAATGCGACGCCAGCCGTGACGAATGCGGCGACGCCGCTTTTCATGTCGGAGGAGCCACGGCCGTAAAGCTTGCCATCCTTGATCTCGGCGGCCAGCGGGTCGACCGACCACGGCCGCGCACCGAGCGGCACGGTATCGAGATGGCCGGTAAATCCGATCGCAGGCTTCCGGCTCGCGCCGCCGATGCGCGCGACCAGTTGCGCGCGTCCTTCGCCGAACGGGGTGAGGTCGACGGCAAAGCCCGCACCTTCGAGCAAGGACGCCAGCCGCTCGGCGCAAGCGCGTTCGTCGCCCGGCGGATTGATCGTTCGGAAGCGGACAAGGTCCTGCGTGAGTTCAACGGACGACGTCATGGGTCACCCAAAGTAGGCGTCCCGCACATCCTGGCGGGCTGCAAGTTCAGTCGGCGTTCCCCTGGCGGCGACGCGGCCCTTCGAGAGCACGAAGCCGTAATGCGAGATCGCAAGCGTCTGGTGTACGTTCTGTTCAACCAGCAGCACAGTGATGCCGCGCTCGTTAATGCTGCGAATGATGCTGAAGTTTTCCTTAACCAGGCGCGGCGACAGGCCGAGCGACGGCTCGTCGATCAACAGCAGTTTTGGCGCGCACATGAGACCGCGGCCGATCGATACCATCGCCTGCTCGCCGCCGGACATCGTTCCGGCAAGCTGCGTGCGCCGCTCGGACAGTCGCGGAAAAATCTGCAGGATTTCATCGAGCCGCGCTGCACTCACTTTATCCGAACGCTCCTGATAGGCACCGACCCGCAGGTTTTCCTCAACCGTAAGCTTGGGAAACACCTTGCGACCCTCGGGGATGCAGGCAATCCCGGCAGCGATGATCTTGTGTGTCGGCAAACGCGTGATGTCGGCGCCGTCGAACACGATGCGACCGAGCCGCGAAGGCGTCAACCCGAGGATCGATCGCACCAGCGTTGTCTTTCCCGAGCCATTCGAACCGAGCAGACAGGTGATGCGGCCGGGCACGACCTTGAGCGACACCCCCTGCAGGACGTCGGCTTTGTCGTAAGCCGTGAAGACGTCCTCGATTTCGAGCGTTCCGCTCATCATGCCACCCCGAGATAGGCTTCCTGCACCTGTGCGTCGGAAGCGACGGTGCGGTACGGCCCTTCGGCGATCTTGCGGCCGAAATTGAGCACCACGCAGCGCTCGGTGATGCGTTCAATCACGCCCATTTCGTGCTCGACGATGATGATGGTCAGGTCCTTGTTGCGCGCGCGCACCAGCAGGATGTCATTCATCAGTTCGGCTGTTTCCTCGTGCGTCATCCCGGCCGAAGGCTCGTCGAGCAGCAGCAGCCGGGGAGCGCTGATCAGCGCGCGGCAGATTTCGATGCGGCGACGATCAATCATGGGCAGGCCGGCAACCGGCTCGAACAGGCGATCGGCAAGGCCCGGCTCGAACACTTCAACCAATGCTCGCGCAGCCGCGTAGCTTTCCTCGAACTGGCGCTTGAAGTCGCCGCGTCTGACCAGATTGAACCACAGACTCTGATTGAGGCGCTTGTGGTTGCCGATCATGATGTTGTCGAAGATCGAAAGCGGCAGGGACAGACGCGAGCGCTGGAAGGTGCGCGCCATCCCGACCTGATACATCGTCTGTCCGCTGGCATTGGTCACGTCTGCGCCATTGAAGAAGACGCTGCCGGCGTCGACCCGATAGATGCCGGTGATGACGTTGAAGAACGTAGTCTTGCCGGAGCCGTTCGGGCCGATAAGGCCGAGAATTTCGTTGGGAGCGACGGTGAGATTGAGCTCGTCGAGCGCCAGCACACCGCCGAAATGTTTGGACAGGCCCTGCACGTCGAGCAGCGCGCTCATGGCCGCCATCCCGGGAAATAGCGTCGCACCGGGCGCGGCAGCAATCCTTCGGGGCGGAACAGCAGCACCGCGATCACCATCAGCGCGTAAAGCAGGAACCGGTATTCCTGGATCGTCTGCAGTTTCTCCGGCACGACCACGACGATGATCGTCGCGACGATCAAGCCCCACGGATTGCCGATGCCGCCCAGCAGCAGGATCGAAACCAGGATGAGTGAATCGGCGAAGGTGTAATTGTTGGGCGCAACGAACCCGCCGACCATGCCGAACAGCGCCCCGGCAATGCCGATGAGGAAATTGCCGATCAGGAAGGCCGTGATCTTCCAGCGCACGATGCTGAGGCCGAAGCAATTCGCCGCCGTTTCATCGAGCCGCAGCGCATCGAGATTGAGCCCGATCCACGATCGTTCCAGCCGTCGCACCAGAATGAACGCGCCGATCAGCAGCAACAGGCTGACGACGAAGTAGTTCATATAGAACGACAGCGAGATGTTGCCGATCTTGATGTTGTCGTTGAACGACCAGCCGAGAATACTCATGCCCTTGACCTGCATGCCCTGCGGTCCGCCGAGCACGTCGTTCACTTCGAGAAAGGTCTTGAACAGCAGCGCGAAGGCGATCGTCACGACCGCGGCGTAGTGACCGCGCGTGCGCAGGACCGGCAGCAGCAGGAGCGAGCCGGCAAGCGCCGCGAGCAGGCCGCCAATCACGAGTACCAGCAGATGCGGCACTGAGGTGTAGCCGTTCAGCACCGCCGATGTGTAGGCGCCGATGCCGAAAAACGACGCGCCGGCGAAATTGAGAACGCCGGCATAGCCGAACTGCACATTGAGTCCGAGCGTCGCCACCGAGTAGAGCAGCACCGTGATGACGAGCAAAAGCACGAAATGATTTTCGTGAAAGAATGCTGCAACGGCGAGTGCGGCGATGATCGCGCATCCGCCGAGCGCATCCTCATGATCTGCAAAGGATGCGCTCACGCTGTCGAGGACGCCAAACCATGCGCCGGCGATCACCACGGCGATGCCGGCGGCGAGCAGCGCGATGATGAGATTCTGCCGTTCGACATCGAGCAGCGCGATCAGATAGGCGGTCGCGATTACGAACGCGATCACGCCCGGCCACACCGAGCTGCGCGCTTTTTTCGCAATGGTCCTAGACGCGCTCACTGATCTTTTCCTGGATCAGGCCGGTGGGGCGCCAGGCCATGATGGCAATGACGACCGCGAAGGCGAACACATCCTTGTAGGCGCTGGCGAAAGGCAGCATCACCGTGCCGATCGTCTGCAGGGCAGCGAACAGAAAGCCGCCGAGGATGGCGCCATAGATGCTGCCAAGGCCGCCGATGATCGCGGCGGAAAAGCCGATGACGCCAAGATAAAGCCCGATACCGAAATTGATTTCGTTGTAGTAGAGGCCGTTCATCACGCCGGCGAATGCCGCAAGCCCCGAACCGATGGCAAAGGTGATGAGCACGATCGCTGTAAAGTTGATGCCCATCGTGCGCGCGGTTTCCTCGTCCTGCGCAACAGCCCTGATGGCGAGACCGAGCTTAGTCCGGTTGAGCAGATACTGGATGCCGAGGATCACCAGAACGCCCGCGGTCAGCATCAGGACATTGTCGAGCCTCAGGTTAAATCCGCCGAGATCGACCGACGCGCGCGGCAACAGCGCCGGAAACGGCTTTGGATTGGCTCCCTGCGGATAAAACAGCCGCACGCTTTCGCGCAGCACCGTGCCGAGCATCAGCGTGATCAGCAGCGTGTTGAGCGCCGGTGCAGAGCGCAGCGGCATCACGAGATAGCGCGCGATGCCCATGCCGAGCAGCGCCATGGCGAGCGTCGACAGGACGAGCATGACGAGAAGATCGAACCAGCTCGAATTGACGCCGGCGGCGTGCAGGCCGACATAAGCTGCGAGCGCGGTGAAGGCGCCGACGGTCAGCACGTCGCCGTGTGAGAATTTGATCACGTCGAGCACGCCGAAGAACAGCGTGAAGCCGACGGCCACCAGCGCATACATCATGCCGAGCATCAGCCCGTTCATGATGTATTGGGCGAGCAGGCCAGCATCCATGTCCGGGTCTCCGCCGCCATGCCCGATTTTGCCGGGCATCCACGTTCTCTCGCGCGATCAGGAAAGACGTGGATGGCCGCGACATACCCGGCCATGACGGGTCACTGACGGGTCATTGCCTCATGCGTTCGCGCCGCGCGTCTATTTCTGTCCGGGAAGCTTGCGCTTGCCGGTGGCGTATTCGCTGTCGTCCCATTCCACGAACTTGCCGTCCTGCACCACGTACTTCGTGATGACCGGGACGGTATTCTGGCCGTGATCATCAAACGTGATCTTGCCGACGATCGAATCGCGATCCTTCACATCGGCGAGCGCGGCGATGACCTTCTTGCGATCCGGACCTACCTTTTCGATGGTGTCGAGGATCATCTCCATCGCCGCAAAGGCGAAGGCGCCGTAGGCTTCGGGCGGATTGTCGTATTTCTGCGCGTTATATTTTTCCATGAAGAACTTGCCGCCGGGAAGCTTCTCGGTCGGCGCGCCTTCACGGAATGCGAGCGTGCCTTCGGCGAGCGGCCCGAGCCCTTGAATGTAGGCGTCGGACACAATGCCCGAGGTGCCGTCGAACACCGCGTTGATGCCGAGCTTGTCCATCTGCGAGCGGATGCGCACGCCGATCGGCGTCAGTCCGCCGAAATAGATCACTTCCGGATTGAGCGCCTTGATCTTGGTGAGTTCGCCAGTGAAGTCCTGCTGCTCCGCCGTCACGCCGAATGTGCCGACAATGTTCGCCTTGCCGATCTTGGCCAGCGACTTGCTGAAATATTCGTTGTGACCCTTGCCGTAGTCGGTGGTGTCGTGGATGACGGCGACCGTCTTGTAGCCGAGCTTGGAGATCAGTTCGGCGTTCGCGTCATTCTGGTTGATCATCGTGCCGTTGACGCGATGCACCTCTTCGTACTTGTTGCGATAGGTGATGTCGGGCAGCACCGCGCCCCACACGATCACCGGAAAGCCGAACTTGTGATAGGTGTCGACGGTGGCGATCGCCGTCGCGGAACAATAATGCGTCGCGCCGGCGATGACGTCTTTGTCCGCGGCCATCTTAGTCGCAACCTGCACCGCCACGTTCGGCTTGCACTCGTCATCGAGCACCACGAGCTCGTATTCGTATTTCGCGTTCGGATCGGCGTTGCGCAGACGCACTGCGAGGTCGGCCGAATTGCGGCCGCCAAGCCCGTTGACAGAAACGCCACCCGTCAGCGGACCAATGAAGCCGACCTTGACCTTGTCCTTGGCTTCGGCAGCGACTGTTGCAGCGGCAAACGCCAGCGCCGCGATGGTCATTCGTCGAAAAGCTTTACTCATGCACTCTCCCTCCAGCACCCGTTGCGCGGATAGTTGCGCGATGGAGAGGTTACGGCAAGCCCGTATTTACGTCGCAACAGACGGCGCGGTGTCGCTTGTGCCTGATTGATGCGAACGTCCGCAAAATAAAAAGGGCGGCTGCGATGCCGCCCTTTTTCATTGCGTGGTTCCGGCTACTAGCCGTTGTTTCGCGACAACTGCTGGCCGATCCGGTTGAAGCGGGCCTTCTGCTCGCTCGAGAGCGAAGCGTAGAAGTTCTCGAGGGCCGGCTTCACCGTCTTCGCCGCGTCGACCATCGACTGGAGGCGCTTCTCCATCACATTGAGACGGCCCGGAGGCGTCATCGGCGTTTCATCCGGGCAGGCTGTCTGCATGATGGAGACAGCCTTGTTGGTCGCGTCCTGCAGCTTCGCCAGCTCGGCCTCCTGCGCATCGGTCGGATTGAGCGCGTCCTCAATCTTCTCGATCGGCAGATTGGTCAGACCCTGCTTCGGCTGCTTGCAAGTATCGGCGGCCTGCGAGGCGACGCTCGCCTGCGCTTCGGTGCCCGCGTTCTGCGGTCCAAGCAGGTTGAAGCGCTCCTTCTGCTCATCGCTCAGTGAAGCGTAGAACCTCTCGAGCGGCGGACGGACCGTCTGCACGGTCTGCAACGTCGCTTCCAGTCGCACCGTCATCGCCGCGAGACGGCCCGGAGGAGTCAGCGGGAAAGCATTCTCCGCCGGACAAGACGCCTTGAAGCCCGCGGCTGCATCCTCGCTCGCCCGGCGCACATCGTCGAGCAACTGCTTCTGCTCGCCATTGAGGCCGACCTTGCGTTCGATGTCGCCGAATGGCCAGGCGGTCACGCCGTTGCCAGGCTGCCTGCAGAGTTCCTGCACGCTGGCGTAGCTCGGACGTGGCGCCGATGCGACACGGCTTGTCCTTACACCATCGGACGACGCATAGCCGGATGACGGCGCATAGGCGTAGGCGTCCGGCGCACCGGCATCGCCCCAGAACACGCCGTCGAAGAAGTCATCGTAGGCGTACGCCCAATAGCCGTCGTCGTAGCCGTACGGCCAGAACGCGTAGTTAAAGACGTCGGAATAGGCGTAGGGCCAGAACACCGGTCCGAACCAGGCGACGAAGCGCGCTCGGTGATGGTCTCGCCATGCGTTACGCGCCGAAGCCCAGGCCCAGCGATTGTTCGGATTGATGCCGCCGGCCTGCTGGGCGAAACGTGCCGCGAAGCGCCCCTGACGCGCCGCATCCGGCGTCACGCGCGCCATGCCGTTTCGGCGATTCTCACGCCAGTTGCGCCCATTCGCGTTTGCCTGCGCGGCGTTCGGCTGCGTGAGCTGCTGCCGGGCGAGGGCACGCTGTTGACGCGCCTGGTCGAACTGCTCGCGCTTCGCCGCGCGTTGCGTGGGTGGAAGCCGTCGCAGTTCGCGGGCCTCGTTTCGACGCAATGTACGCTCGGCACGCAGCTGGTCACGTGTCGCGCGCAACTGGTCACGTGAGTTGGCCTGCGTATTGGCCTGAAGCTGCTGTTTCGTCTGCGTCTGCACATTTGAACGTGCTTGCGACCGTGCCTCCGCCGACGGTTGCGCCTGCTGGCGCAATGCGCGCTCCTGACGGAATTGCTGCCGCTGGACAGTCCGGTTGACCGACGGCTGCTGTATGCGTGGCGATGCCAAGTGCGGCGCCATGCGCGGTGCATTCACGTGTGGCGTCGCCATGCGCGGTTGCACATTTGGCTGCATGCGCGGCTGTGCCATTCGTGGTGCCATTCTTGGCGCCATCTGCGGCGCTGACATGCGGGGCGCCGACATCCGCGGCGCGGACATCTGCGGCGCTGCCATGCGCGGCGCCGGTGCGAAATGCGGTGCGGCCGGCCGGGCGGCAGGTGCTGCCGCGGGTCGTCCGCCACCGCCATGCGGCGGTTGCTGGGCACTTGCTGTCGCCGAAATACCGGCGACAAGCATCGCTGCCAGCAGCAGCGTGCCTTTTTGTCGTGTCATTTTGTAATCCTCCACCAACTCCAGGACGCAAAGCTCGGTCCTTTAACGGATTAAACGGCGGAGAGTTCACGAACCCGGCGGTTCCATCGTGCGGATGTGACTGGAGATGAACGTTTTGTCATTTTCGTGCAGCGCGCTTGCGCTGCGGCAGGACATTACCTGCTGGCGCTGACGTTGCGCAGACGCTCGATCAGTTCAGCCGTCGGATAGGAGTCGGCCGGCAAGCCGACCTTCAGCTGCGCTTTCTTCGTTGCGATGCGCGTGCCGTTGCCGACCTTTCCGTCGGGTTCGCCGACGCCTTCGTAGCCCTGCTTGTTGAGCAGGCGTTGCAGCTCCATCACCTGTTGCGGCGAAAGTGGCGCGATAGTGGCCGCACCCGAATGGTCAACCGTTGGGGCGCCCGCGAGCCGCGTCGCGAAATAGGCGACCGTCGTCGAATACACCATGGCCGAATTCCAGCCGAGGAATGCCTTGAAATTCGGATAGGCGAGGAACGCCGGCCCTTGCCGACCCATGGGAAGAATGAGCGAAGCGGGGAGATTGCCGGCCGGCAACTCGCCCTGCATCGGCTTCACGCCCCACGCGACCCATTGCGATTGCGGATGCTGGATGCCGACGTCGGCCTCCTGCCAGGGCAGATTCGCGGGCACGCGCACTTCTTTCAGCCAAGGCTGGCCGCGCTGCCAGCCGAGGCTGACCAGGAAGTTGGCTGCCGAGGCGAGCGTATCCGGAACGCTCTTGATCAGATCGCGGCGGCCGTCGCCGTCGAAGTCGACCGCGTTCTTGAGGTAGTCGGTTGCGGTGAATTGCATGCCGCCGAATTCGCCGGCCCAGTCGCCGATCATGTCTTCGACGTTCTGGTCGCCGCGTTCGATGATGCGCAGCGCATCGAACAGTTGCTGGCGGAAGAACTCCGGCCGCCGGCAATCATAGGCAAGGGAGGCGATCGCGCTCAGAATATTGTACTTGCCGAAGTTCGCGCCGAAGTCGCTTTCCAGTCCCCAGAAAGCCGTCAGCACCGGCGCTGGCACGCCGTATTTCTCCTCGATGCGCCCGAACAGCGAGCCGTACTGCTTCATCTTGTTCTGCCCACTGGGAATGCGGCCGCCACCGACCATGCGATCGGAGAACTGCAGGAATGTCTGGTTGAAAACCGCCTGGCCGTGATCGCGCCGGATGATGGCCGGGTCGAAGACCATGCTCGGCGCCGCCGCCGCGATGACCCGCGGCGAGATACCCTGCGCGGCCGCCTCCTTCTTGAAATCCTCGAGCCAGCGCTCGTAGCTGCCGTTGGTACGGCAGGGGGTGGCGGCAAGAGCCGGCTGCGCGAACACGGGTCCCAAGGGCCCGACGACGCAGACGCAGATTGCTGCTGCAAATACCGCTTTTCGCATCGTTCACCGACTCACGTGTTTGAAGGGCTTTCGACTAAATCCGCCAATGCGGGTCGCGGGTCAAGCGGCTTTGCGGATAACCGCCCGTTGTCATTTCAGAAAGCGTCGGGCAGCATCCCGGCCACAAAATGGCTGGCTGAAATTTTGAGGCTTCTGGATCGAGGATGACCGGGTCAATCGATTAAATAACAGGAGGAATTTGATGGCTGCCAATCTGCGCTTTTCCAATCCGAAGACGCTCGCAAAACCGCCGGGCTACAGTTACGTCGTCGAGGCCACCGGCCCGAACCGGGTGATATTCATCGCTGGCCAGCTCGGGCTCGACCTGGAGAACAAGCTCGTAGGAGCGCCGGGCGATTTCGGTGCGCAGGCGGAAAAGGCAATTGACAACCTGAAGCTCGCCCTTGCCGACGCCGGCGCGACGCTCAAGGACGTGGTCAAGATCAATAATTATCTCGTCGACATGTCGCACATCTCGATCTTCCGTGAAGTGCGCGACCGCAACTTCAACATGGCAGCGCCGCCGGCGAGCACGACGGTCGCCATCTCCCAGCTTGCGCGGCCAGGTGCGCTGTTCGAGATCGAAGCGATTGCAGTGTTGCCGGCAAAAGCCGCAAAGGCGGCGAGAGCGAAACCCGCCGCACGCCGTTCCGCCAAGAAGGTCAAGGCGCGCCGCAAACGCAGGTAGGCTGCGAGCTTAGTGTGCTTCGTCCCAGTTGTCGGCGGCGCGAGCGTCGACCTGAAGCGGGACGTGCAGCGCGACGGCAGGATCGGGCGCACTCTGCATCACGCTCTTGATGATCGGCAGGGTGCGTTCGACTTCCTTTTCCGGCACCTCGAAGATCAACTCGTCGTGCACCTGCAGGAGCATGCGTGCATTGAGCTTGTCTTTTTTCAGTTCCGGTTCGATGTGGATCATGGCGCGACGGATGATGTCGGCGGCCGAGCCCTGCAGGCGCGCGTTGATCGCGGCGCGTTCGTTGAACGAACGGATCGACGGATTGCTCGCCTTGATGTCGGGGTAGTGACACTTGCGGCCGAATAGCGTGAGCACGTAACCGTGCTCCCGGCAGAATTCGCGCGTCTCATCCATGTAGTCGCGAATCCCCGGGAAACGCTCGAAGTATTTCTTGATGTAGGCGCCCGCTTCCTTGCTCTCGATGCCGAGTTGCGCGGCAAGGCCGAAGGCCGAAATGCCGTAGATGATGCCGAAGTTGATCGCCTTGGCGCGGCGGCGTACTTCAGCCGGCATGTCCTTGACCGGCACGCCGAACATTTCGGACGCAGTCATCGCGTGAATGTCGACACCGTCCTGAAATGCCTTTCGCAACGTCGGGACATTGGCGACTTCGGAGAGCAGCCGCAGTTCGATCTGCGAATAGTCGGCCGAAACGAGTTTCATTCCCGGCGCCGCGACGAAGGCGCGGCGGATCTTGCGTCCGTCTTCGGTGCGGATCGGAATGTTCTGCAGATTGGGTTCGGACGAGGAAAGACGGCCGGTCGATGTTGCCGCAAGCGCGTAGCTCGTGTGCACGCGGTGCGTCTTCGGATTGACGTAGTTCGGCAAAGCCTCGGTGTAAGTCGAGCGCAGCTTCGACACCTGCCGCCAGTCGAGGATGACCTGCGGTAGCTTGTGGCCTTGCTCGGCCAGTTCTTCCAGTGCGCGGGCGCCCGTCGACCACTGTCCGGTCTTCGTCTTGGTGCCGCCAGGTAAACCCATCTGACCGAACAGAATGTCGCCCAGCTGTTTTGGGCTGCCCGGATTGACCTGCGTGCCGGCGATCTTGTTGATGTCGCGCTCGAGCGTTGCCTGCTTCTTGCCGAAGTCATTGGAGAGCTGCGAGAGGACGCCGGGATCGACCGAAATGCCGCGTTCTTCCATGCAGGCCAGCACGCGCGGCATCGGCCGCTCCAGCGTTTCGTAAACGCGGGTCACTTTCTCGGCGACCATGCGCGTTTTCAAAGCCTGCCAGAGGCGAAGAATGAGATCCGCATCTTCGGCCGCATAGCCTGCAGTGCGGGGAATCGGCGTCGCTTCCTGAGTGAACAGCGCCTTTTCCCGGTTTTTGGCGTCGTTGAAGCGGGAAGGGCTGCGGCCGAAATAGCGCGTCGCGACGCTGTCGAGATCGTGCGAACCCTTGCCGGCATCGAGGACATACGACATCAGCATCGTATCGTCGGTCGTTCCGAGACGGACACCGCGGCAGGCAAGAACGAGCCAGTCGCGTTTTACGTCGTGGCCGACTTTGATGATGCTTTGG
>Ga0207700_10001423_pt1 | contig 13580 bp, 10 predicted proteins | sample LARL82metaG_FD_184348 | JGI IMG/M metagenome (GOLD analysis project Ga0207700, IMG submission 184348) | Corn, switchgrass and miscanthus rhizosphere microbial communities from Kellogg Biological Station, Michigan, USA - LAR L8-2 metaG... | ecosystem: Host-associated > Plants > Roots >...
TGCCGCTGGCGGCGGCGGGCTGGATGCTTGCGCGCAGCGGCATCGAAACCCGCGGCCACGATCTGGAGGCGATCCAGGAAGTGCTGTCGCGCTGAGCGCGCCCCGCCGGCATGACGCCGGCGAGGCGGGCGTAATCACATCGTCAGCGGATTCGGCTTGTCCTGGTCGAGCTTGTATTCCTTGATCGCACGGCTGACATCCTTGGCGTTGACCTTGCCGTCTTTCGCCAGCGCGGCCAGCGCGGCGTGCGCGATCCAGTAACGGTCGACCTCGAAGAACTCGCGCAGGTGCGCACGCGTGTCCGAACGGCCGAAGCCGTCGGTGCCCAGCACGGTATAGCGCATGCCGTCGGGCATGAACGCGCGGATCTGGTCGGCGAATTCGCGCACGTAGTCGGTGGCCGCGATCGCCGGACCCTGGCGGCCGTCGAGCAGCCCGGTGACGTAGGGCACGCGCTGCTCGGCCTCCGGGTGCAGGCGGTTCCAGCGCTCGGCGTCGAAGCCATCGCGACGCAGCTCGATGAAGCTGGGGCACGACCAAATGTCGGATTTCACGCCGAAGTCCTTCTCCAGCAACTCGGCGGCCGCGATCACTTCGCGCAGGATCGTGCCGCAGCCCAGCAACTGCACGCGGGGCTCGCCCTTCTTCGGCTTGCCGCCATCCTTGAACAGGTACATGCCCTTGATGATGCCTTCCTCGCTGCCTACGGGCAGGTCGGGATGGCTGTAGTTCTCGTTCATCACGGTGATGTAGTAGTAGATGTCTTCCTGCTCCTGAATCATCCGGCGCACGCCATCCTGCAGGATCACCGCGACTTCGTACGAGAAGGTCGGGTCGTACGACTTCACGTTCGGGATCGCGCCGGCCATCAGATGGGAATGGCCGTCCTCGTGCTGCAGGCCTTCGCCGTTGAGGGTGGTGCGACCGGCGGTACCGCCGACCAGGAAGCCTCGCGAGCGCATGTCGCCGGCCGCCCAGCACAGGTCGCCGATGCGCTGGAAACCGAACATCGAGTAGTAGATGAAGAACGGCAGCATCGCCTGGTTGCTGATCGAATAACTGGTCGCCGCGGCCATCCACGACGCCATGCCGCCGGCCTCGCTGATGCCTTGCTGCAGCACCTGGCCCTTCTGGTCCTCGCGGTAATACAGCAGCTGGTCGGAATCCTGCGGCTTGTACTTCTGGCCGAACGGCGCATAGATACCGATCTGGCGGAACATGCCTTCCATGCCGAACGTGCGCGCCTCATCGGCGACGATCGGCACCACGCGCTCGCCCAGCTGCTTGTCGCGCAGCAGCAGGTTGATGCCGCGCACCAGCGCCATCGTGGTGGAAATCTCGCGCTCGCCAGTGCCCTTGGTGATCTGCTCGAATGCCGCCAGCTCCGGCGTCTTCAGCTTCGCGTCGGCCTTGCGCCGGCGTTGCGGCAGGAAGCCGCCCAGCGCCTTGCGCCGCTCCAGCATGTACTGCACTTCCGGCGAGTCCTTGCCCGGGTGGTAGTACGGCACGTCCTTCAGCTTGTCGTCGCTGATCGGGATCTGGAAACGGTCGCGGAAATGCCGCACCGACTCGTCGTCCAGCTTCTTCTGCTGATGGGTGGGGTTCTGCGATTCGCCAGCCGCGCCCATGCCGTAGCCCTTGACCGTCTTGGCCAGGATCACGGTCGGCATGCCCTTGGTGTTCGACGCCGCGTGATACGCAGCGTAGACCTTGTGCGGATCGTGGCCACCGCGGTTCAGCCGCCAGATGTCGTCGTCGCTGAGGTTGGCGACCATCTCGCGCGTTTCCGGATATTTCCCGAAGAAATGCTCGCGCGTATACGCGCCGCCGAAAGCCTTGCACGCCTGGTACTCGCCGTCGACGGTTTCCATCATCAGCTTGCGCAGCACGCCCTTGCTGTCGCGGGCGAGCAGCGGATCCCAGTAGCTGCCCCAGACCAGCTTGATCGCGTTCCAGCCCGAACCGCGGAAGCTGCCTTCCAGCTCCTGGATGATCTTGCCGTTGCCGCGCACCGGGCCGTCCAGCCGCTGCAGGTTGCAGTTGATCACGAAGATCAGGTTGTCCAGCCCTTCGCGGCCGGCCAGCGAGATCGCGCCCAGCGACTCCGGCTCGTCGCACTCGCCGTCGCCCATGAAGCACCAGATCTTGCGGTCGCTCTTCGGGATCAGCCCGCGATGCTCGAGGTACTTGAAGAACTGTGCCTGATAGATCGCCTGGATCGGACCCAGACCCATCGACACCGTCGGCACCTGCCAGTAGTCCGGCATCAGCCACGGATGCGGGTACGACGATAGCGCGCGACCCTTGCCGACCACTTCCATGCGGAACAGGTCGAGCTGATCCTCGGCCAGCCGGCCTTCGAGGAACGATCGCGCGTAGATGCCGGGGCTGGAGTGGCCCTGATGGAACACCAGGTCGCCCGGATGATCGGCACTGGGAGCGCGCCAGAAATGGTTGAAGCCCACGTCGTACAAGGTGGCGCTGGAGGCGAAGCTGGCGATGTGGCCACCCAGCTCGCCCGGCTTGCGGTTCGCACGCACCACCATCGCCATCGCGTTCCAGCGGATCAGCGTGCGGATGCGCCATTCCATCGCGGCGTCGCCCGTCATCTTCGCCTCGTTCGCCGGCGCGATGGTATTGACGTACTCAGTGGTCGGATCGAACGGCAGGTAGCCACCGGCGCGACGTGTGCTGTCGACCATCCGTTCCAGCAGGAAATGCGCGCGTTCGGTGCCGTCGTGATGGATCACCGCGTCGAGCGAGTCCATCCACTCCCGGGTTTCGGTGGGGTCGATGTCCTGATTGAGGATATCGTCGAGCTGATCCATGAAAATTCTCCGCGGCGCCGTTGCAGCGCCAAGCTTGAGGGGAATACCCGCCGCCGGGGATTGCGGCGGGATCAACGTACAAGTCTAGCCGCTGGGCCGGACGCCCGCCAATTCAGCCATCCATGCGGCTACGCATGGCAAGCGGCCAAGCGGCCGCCGCCATGCCCGCTCAGCCTTGCTGGCGGTTGGCCGCGCGGATCTGCGCCTCGACGCACGCGACCGCGGTCATGTTGACCACGCGGCGCACGGTCGATTGCGGCATCAGGATGTGCGCCGGCTTGGCCACACCCATCAGGATCGGTCCGATCACCACGCCGTCGCTGAGCATGCGGGTCATGTTGTAGGCGATATTGGCCGCGTCGAGATTCGGGAACACGAACACGTTCGCCTTGCCCTCCAGCCGCGAGTTCGGGAACAGCTTCTCGCGCAACGCCGGCGTCAGCGCCACATCGGCCTGCATCTCGCCTTCCACTTCCAGCCGCGGGGCGCGGGCGCGTATCAACTCCAGCGCCTTGCGCATCTTCTTCGAGCCGCAGGTGTCGCGGCTGCCGAAATTGCCGCCGGAGAGCAGTGCGATCTTCGGCGTGATGCCGAACAGTTTCAGCCGAATCGAGGCCTGCAAGGTCGCCTCGGCGATCTGCTCGGGGCACGGGTCGTCCTGCACGTGGGTGTCGAGGTAGAAGAACGTGCCCTTGTCGGTGGATACCGCGGCCATTGCCGACGGCTCCACCACGCCTTCATCGAGGCCGATGATGTCGCGGATATAGCGCAGCTTGCCCTGATACTGGCCGACCAGACCGCAGATCATCGCATCGGCTTCGCCGCGCTCGACCATCAGCGAGGCGATCGCGGTGGGGCGCGAACGTATCACCGCCTTGGCCATCGACGGCGTCACGCCGCGGCGCTGCATCAGGCGGTGATAGTGCTGCCAGTAGTCGTCGAAGCGCGGGTCGGAGTTGATGTTGCAGATTTCGACGTCCACGCCCGGCTGGATGCGCAGGCCGGCGCGCTTGATGCGCTTCTCGATCACTTCCGGGCGGCCGATCAGGATGGGTTTGGCCAGACCTTCGTCGACCACCACCTGCACGGCGCGCAGCACGGTTTCTTCCTCGCCTTCGGCGTAGACCAGCCGGCACGGCGCGGATTTGGCGCGCTCGAACACCGGCTTCATCAACAATCCGGTGCGGAACACGAAGCTGGTCAGGCGATCGTTGTACTCGGCGAAGTCGGCCATCGGCCGCGTGGCCACGCCCGAGTCCATCGCCGCCCGCGCCACCGCCGGCGGCAGCTGCAACAACAGGCGCGGATCGAACGGTTGCGGAATCAGATAGTTCGGGCCGAAGCTCGGCGGCTTGCCACCGTAGGCGCGCGCGCTGACATCGGACGACTCGCGCCGCGCCAGCGCCGCGATCGCGTGCACGCAGGCGATCTTCATCGGCTCGTTGATGACCGTGGCGCCCACGTCCAGCGCGCCGCGAAACAGGTACGGAAAGCACAGCGCGTTGTTGACCTGGTTCGGATAATCCGAACGGCCGGTGGCCATGATGCAGTCCGGCCGCACCGCCTTGGCCTCCTCGGGAGTGATCTCCGGATTCGGATTGGCCAGCGCGAAGATGATCGGCCGCGGCGCCATTGTCGCCACCATTTCCGGCGTCAGGATGCCGCCGGCCGACAGGCCGAGGAACACGTCCGCATCCCGGACGATCTCGGCCAGCGAGCGCGCCTTAGTGTCGCGCGCGTAACGCAGCTTGTCCGGGTCCAGGTCGGTGCGTTCGGTATGGATGACGCCGTGGCGGTCGAATGCCAGGATGTGTTCGGGCTTCACGCCCAGCGCCACCAGCATGTCGAGGCAGGCGATGCCGGCCGCACCGGCGCCGGTGGTGGCGATGCGGATGTCCTCGATGCGCTTGCCGACCACCACCAGCGCGTTGACCAGCGCCGCGCCAACGATGATCGAGGTGCCATGCTGGTCGTCGTGGAACACCGGGATCTTCATCCGCTCGCGCAGCTTGCGCTCGACGATGAAGCACTCCGGCGCCTTGATGTCTTCCAGGTTGATGCCGCCGAAGGTCGGTTCGAGGCTGGCGATGATGTCGACCAGCTTGTCCGGGTCGTTCTCGTCGATCTCGATGTCGAACACATCGATGCCCGCGAACTTCTGGAACAACACGCCCTTGCCTTCCATCACCGGCTTGCTGGCCAGCGGCCCGATGTTGCCCAGGCCCAGCACCGCAGTGCCGTTGGTGATCACCGCCACTAGGTTGGAGCGCGCGGTGTACTCCGCCGCCGTGGTCGGATCTTCGACGATCGCGTCGCAGGCCGCGGCGACGCCGGGCGAATAGGCCAGCGACAGGTCGCGCTGGGTCAGCAGCGACGTGGTGGGAGTGACCTTGATCTTGCCGGGGCGCGGCAGGCGGTGATATTCGAGGGCGGCGAGGCGCAGTTCTTCGGGAAGGGACATCGGCGGCGATTATCGAGGGAGGGAGTGGCAGTCGACACGTCGACCGATTGCCAGCGATGTTAGCACCGGGGCGGCTCTGACCGGCACCGTAACGGCGCCAGCGGCGCTCTGATCTATTCAACCTGGGCGGCATGATGTGCGGAAAAATCGCAGGCAGTAGCGCGCGGCTGCGGGCCTTTTGGACATCACCCCATCATGGGTTTTCCCATCGGCTGGGGCCGGTGCCGGAATAAATCGGGGCGTCCCTAGACGCTGGACAGCAACTCGTCGCCCTGTACCCGGTTCATGTGGATGCCGTTGATGAAGACCGAGAACGCCAGCTTGCCGGCCAGCCCGTGCACATGCTGCATCCACGGCGGCAGCCAGCGCGGCGGCAGGATCGCACCGGACGCGAAATGCGGCTGCAGCGCGATCACGTCGTGCAAGGTCAGCTTGCCCGCAAACAGGTGCCGCAGCAGATCCATCCGCTGCTGTTTGAACGCCCAGCGAAAGAACGTGTGCACGGTGAGCAGGCCGGACAGGTACACATTGTCCTTGGCGAACGCGGCGCCGCCGCTCAACGGCACGCCGCGGAACACCCGCTGCGCCGAATGGAAGCTGTCCGCGGCGCTCTGTCCGCAGTTGCTGAAGTAGCGATAGACCTCGACGAAATCGGCACCGTTCAGCGCCATGTCGATCGCCAGGATGCGCAGGCTGATGCGCTTGAGCCGGGCGATGTCGATCGCGCCGGACATCAGTTCGGCGAATACGGCCAGCCCTTCCTGGGTCGCGGTGACTCGCGGCGAGGTGCGCGCCAGCGAGGCCAGCAAGGGTTGCTGGCGACCGTTCAGCGCGGTCAGCGAGTGCACGAACGCCTCATGCGCCAGCAGCTGATGACGATCGTATTCGCTGAAACAGGTGTCGCCGCGCAGGCGGATGCGGGTGGCGCCGGCTGCCGCCTTCGCGGTCAGCTCGGCATCCACTTCCACCCTGATCACGCCGGCGCCGAAAAAATCGTCCAGCGTCTTTGCCAGCTCGTCGCGCAGTTCGATGGCCGGCATGTCCACACTGCAGTCATCGGCGAGCAGATCCGCACCCAGCTCGTCGGACAGTTCGACAAAATAATGTGCCGCATCGAGATTGCTGCGCTGGCTGCCGGGGATCAGATCGCCCGGCTTGCCGTACAGCGCAATCGACGGTGCGGTGACGCCGGCGCTGCCGGCCGACTCCAGCATCTCGGCGGCGATCCGCCATGATTCGGCGGTGCGGCGCAGGTACTCGCCGAGCGGGTCGATATCGTGCGGATCGCTGCCGCCGGCGGCCGCCTCGATCGCCGCCAGCTCGGCGCGTGCCGCGGTCAGATCCGGCCGCGTGTAAGTCACCTCGGGCAAGGCGAACCGGCCCTGGCTGTAGGCCTCGATCATGCGGCCTTCCAGCGACGCCGGCCACGCCACCGTCGACAGGATGTGGATGCCGCGCACCGCCGCCAGCAGGCGCTGGTCCAGCGCCGCATAGCGCTGCAATTCGGGCGCGATGACGCTGGCCGGCATGCTCATCGCGATGCTCCGCGCAAGGCATCGACGCGCTGAATCAGCTCGGTCGCGATCGGGTCGGGCTGGAACGCGCTCATGAAACCGCGCGGGCTGGCCGGTATAAAAGTGAGATTGCGCCCGAAGCGGGAATCCGTCCGCAGCATCAGCGTGACGCGACGCGGATTGGTCATGGTGGTGGCATTGACGTTCATCACGTCGCTCAGCGCCACGCGAATCTTCTCGTTACGGTTCTTCACGACCACCCAGTCGCCGTCCAGCCAGACCTCGTCCAATAGATCACGCAGCAGCTTGCGGTAGAGCAGGAACATCACGCCGGTCAGGAACAACGGCATCAGCACCAGCGGAAAAATCGACTGCGATGGCCCGTCCGCACGGGCATGCGGCACCGCCCAGATCTGCAGGCCGAAGACAGTCAGCATGAAGCCGATCCACAGCACCGGAAAGATCTTCTTGTAGAAGAACGTGAGGGACGACGACAACCGACGCATGCCTGCGCTCCGCAGCAACGATGCCGCGATACTAGATGCTTTGAGGGGCGGCGTGCGCAACAGCGGCGCGCCGGGGACACCCTGTTCTCAGTCCCGCTCGCGCTGCCCGCGATGCCCGTGCGGCCGCTCCGTCGGCCGGCCGCCACGCTGCCGACGCAGGCGCGCCTCCAGCGTCGCCGCCTGCTCCTCGCGCTCGTCGTGCAGCTTGAGGTAGTTGCGCCAGCGTCCAGGCGTCAGTTCGCCATTGTCGAGCGCCACCTGGATCGCGCACCCCGGTTCGCTGCCGTGGCCGCAATCGGCGAAGCGGCATTGCTCGGCCAGCGCCTCGATGTCGGCGAACAAGTCGAGGTTTTCCTCGCCGGTGAGCTTCAGTTCGCGCATGCCGGGCGTGTCGATCAGGCAACCGCCACTGGGCAACTGCAGCAGGGCACGGTGGGTGGTGGTGTGGCGGCCGCGGCTGTCGTGGCTGCGGACTTCGGCCGTGGCCATCGTCGCCGTACCGAGCAAGGTGTTGGTCAACGTGGATTTGCCCGCTCCGGACGAACCGACCAGCACCGCGCTGTCGCCCGGCTGCAGATACTGCGCCAGCAGCGCCACGCTGGATGGATCCTTGCCGTTCAGCGGATGGATAGGGATGTCTGCGGGCAATCGCGCGCGCAGTGCCGCGATCTGCTCGGCCGCGTCATCGCGCGTGTCCAGTTTGCTCAGCAGCACTACCGGCTGAGCGCCGGAGTCCTCGGTCAGGGACAGGTAGCGCTCGATCCGCGCCGGATTGAAGTCGCCATCCAGCCCGGTCAGCACCAGCACATAGTCGATATTGGTGGCGATCAGCTGGCGTTCGTAACGCTCGCCGGCGGCGGCCCGCGACAGCACGGTGCGCCGCGGCGTCACGGTGACGATGTGCGGCGGCGCGCCGCTTTCCACCTCGACGAAATCACCGACCACCGGCCGTTCGGCCGGGTCGATCCCGCGCTTGAGAAAGCGTCCGTCTGGTTGCGCGCCGAACAGGGTCTCGCCGTCATGCAGCTCATAGCCGGCGCGATGCTGGGCGACTACCCGCGCCAGCCGCAGGCCGGCGGCGGGCAAAGCATCGCCACGCCAACCGATGTGCCGCAGCCGCCCGATCGTTTCGGCATCACTCATGGCGAAGGTCTGTCTGCATGGTCTGGGGATTATGCCTTGCCCGGGCATTGCCCGCCGATGAACCGGATTTCGCCCCGAATGGTGCTCGCGCTGCACTGCATCACGCTGCTAGCATCCATCTGCCGGTGATAACGCCGGCTGTTGACCTCAAAGGATACCGGTGGTGGCTTCGATCAGACCCAGTGCGCACCTGGCGGATGTGCGCTATGAAATCCGCGGTGCACTGACCCGGCGAGCGCGCGAGCTGGAAGCCGCCGGTCTCGACATCATCAAGCTCAATATCGGCAACCCGGGCCGCTACGGCTTCGAGGCGCCGGCGCATCTGCGCGAGGCGATCGCCTGCCACCTGCACGACAGCGAAGCCTATGGCCACGAACAAGGCCTGGAAATCGCCCGCGAAACGATCGCCGAGCAGCAGCGCGCTCGTGGCGCCCGGGGCGTCGAGCCCGAACGCATCTTCATCGGCAACGGGGTCAGCGAACTGATCGACCTGTCCTTGCGCGCGCTGTTGCAACCCGGCGACGAGGTGCTGCTGCCCAGCCCGGATTACCCGCTGTGGAGCGCCGCCACCATCCTCAACGGCGGCCAGCCGCGCTATTACCACTGCCTTGCCAACCACGGTCACCTGCCCGATCCGGACGAGATCGAGGCGCTGGTTACCCCGCGCACCCGCGCCCTGGTGTTGATCAACCCGAACAACCCGACCGGCGCGGTGTATCCGCGCGCGCTGCTGCAACGGCTGGTGGCGATCGCGGCGCGGCACCGGCTGCTGCTGCTCACCGACGAGATCTACGACGAGATCCTGTACGACGGCGCCACCTTCCAGCCCCTGGCCGAAGTGGCCGGCGAAGTGCCCTGCCTCAGCTTCGGCGGCCTGTCCAAGGTGCATCGCGCCTGCGGTTACCGGGTCGGCTGGATGAGCCTGTCCGGCGACCCCACGCGGACCGCGGCGTATCGTGATGCACTGCAACTGCTTGCCGCGTTGCGCTTATGCGCCAACGTGACTGCCCAGTGGGCCGTGGCGCCGGCGCTGCTGAACGCGCCCACGATCGGGGCGCTGACCGCCCCCGGTGGCCGCCTGCATGAGGCGCGCCGCGCCGTGCTGGAAGGTGTGGCCGCCAGCGAATACCTGGAACTGGTCGTGCCGGACGGCGCGCTGTATGCCTTCCCGCAGGTGCGCGCCGACCGCTTCGCCGACTTCGACGACGAGGCGTTTGCCCTGCGCCTGCTGGAAGAGGAATCGGTCCTGGTGGTGCCCGGCAGCAGTTTCAACGTACCGCGCAGCCGCCATTTCCGGCTGACTCTGCTGCCACCCCCGAAGCAGTTGCATGAGGTCTTCGTGCGGATCGAGCGGGTGCTGGCACGGATGGCGCGGGAACAGGCGAAGGCTCCCGCCGCTGCGGTGGCTTGAGCCCAATCGTTCAATCCAAATTGTGCAGTCCAACCGTCCAATGATGTCCACCATACCCCCGCTGCACTACCTGGCTCTCGGCGACTCGTACACCATCGGCGAAGCAGTGGCCGCGCACGGGCGCTGGCCGGCCGAACTGGTGCAGCGCCTGCGCCGGGCGGGCGTGGCGATCGACGATCCACGCATCGTTGCCGTCACCGGCTGGACTACCGACGAGCTGGCGCAAGGCATGGATGCGGCGTCGCTGACACCGGCGTACGACCTGGTCACCTTGCAGATCGGCGTCAACAATCAGTACCGCGGCCGCACGGCCGACGAGTACCGCGGCCAGTTCGCCAGCCTGCTGGCTCGTGCGATCACGCTGGCCGGCGGCCATGCAGCACGCGTGGTGGTGGTGTCGATCCCCGACTGGGGCGTCACCCGCTTCGCCCATGAGCAAGGCCGCGACCGCTCACGCATCGCCGCTGAACTGGACGCCTACAACGCCATTGCCCGCGACGAGAGCCACCATGCAGGCACCCACTTCGTCGACGTCACCGGCATTTCGCGCGCGCACCCCGATCTGGTCGCCGACGACGGCCTACATCCCTCGGCGGCGCAGTACGCGTTGTGGGTGGAAGCGATCGAGCCGATCGTTCGCGCAGCGCTCCATTAGTGCAAACAACTAGTACAGACAACTCGATGGCAACGAGGCTGCAATCTGTTCGCCATGCCGCGGTGACGTAACGATCGCAGACTGGCGCCCCGGACCACTACCGGGGATTGCGCCATGAATACCTTTCTTTGCCGCAGTGCCTTCATCTCCGACGTGCATCTGGGCACGCCCGATTGCAAGGCTGCTTACCTGCTCGATTTCCTGCGCCAGCTGCGTTGCGAAAAGCTCTATCTGGTCGGCGACATCATCGACATGGAGGCGCTGGCGAAACGGCATTGGTGGCATGCCGCGCACAGCGCCGTGATCGCCGAGATATTCGCGCTGGCGCGGCGCGGGGTCGAGGTCATCTACATCCCGGGCAACCACGATGCGCCGATGCGCCGTCTGCATGGGCAGAACTTTGGCGGCGTGCGGATCGCGCTGGACGCCGTGCACGTCGGCGCCGACGGCCGCCGCTATCGGGTCAGCCATGGCGACGAATTCGACTCCGAGCAGGTCGGTCGCCGCTGGATGCTGTTCGGTGAAGCGATGCATCGCATGATCTGCTGGAGCAATCGCCGCCTGCATGCCATGCGGCAACGGCTGGAACTGCCCTACCTGCCGCTGTCGATCATCATCAAATCGCATGTCGGCAAGGCGCTGGCGTACATCCGTGCCTATGAGGAGCGCGTCGCCGCCAGTGCGCGCGAACGCGGGTTCGATGGCCACATCTGCGGACATATCCACTTCGGCCACGTGCGCGAACTGGGCGGCGTGCTCTACCTCAACGACGGCGACTGGGTGGAGCACTGCACCGCGCTGATCGAGGACCACACCGGTGCGATGGAGCTGATCCACTGGAGCGAACAGTCCACCGCGCTGGGCCGCGCCAGCCGCGAGCTGGTATGGCCGTCGCCCGCCTCGGCGCTTGCGCTGGCGCCGCTGGGCGTGACCCGGCGCCATCTGGGCGAGCTGCGCCGGGCCGCCTGAACAACGGCCTTGAAGGCCGGCAGGATCGCCGCATATCGGGCGGCGTATCATTGTCTTCTTTGCCGGAGCTCCCCATGTCCCTCGACAACGCCACCCGCGAACGTATCGAAACCCTGCTCAAGGACCACCGCGTGGTGCTGTTCATGAAGGGCAACCGCCAGCAGCCGATGTGCGGCTTCTCAGCCGCGGCCACCAACACGCTCAATGAGTTGTTGCCCGATTACCACACGGTCAACGTGCTGGATGACCCGGAGATCCGCGAAGGCATCAAGGCCTACGGCGAGTGGCCGACGATTCCGCAGCTTTATGTGGAAGGCGAGCTGGTCGGCGGCGCCGACATCATTCGCCAGATGTATGGCAGCGGCGAGCTGCATGCGCTGTTCGGCGTGAGCGCACCGGATCGCACGCCGCCGCAGATCACCATCACCGATGCGGCTGCCGAGGCGATCCGCCAGGGCACCGCGAACGCGCAGGGCGTGGCGCTGCATCTGGAGATCGGCCCCGACCACAGCGCCGGCTTTCAGCTGGCTCCCGCCGGCGAACACGACATCGTGGCGCATGCGAACGGGCTGGAAGTGCACTTCGATCCGGCCAGCGCCCAGCGCGCCAAAGGCATCGTGATCGACTGGGTCTCCACCGTGCAGGGCGAAGGCCTCAGCCTGAAATTCCCCGGCGCGCAGGAGATCAAGCCGCTCAGCGTGCATGAGCTGAAAGCCTTGCTGGAAGCCGACCAGATCACCTTGATCGACGTACGCCCGGCCCACGGCCGCGCCCAAGCCGCGCCGCTGGCGCAGGCGCGGGTGCTGGAAGACGAAGGCTACGAAAGCCTCGCCAACCTGCCGAAAGACACCGCGCTGGCCTTCATCTGCCATCACGGCATTTCCAGCCGCGCCATGGCCGAACGATTTGCGGCACATGGTTTCAGCAACGTGCACAACGTCGAAGGCGGCATGGATGCATGGGCCGCGGAGATCGACCCCAGCACGCCGCGTTACTGATCTGGCGCACATGCATCGCGGACCAAAGGCTGCTGATCAAGGGAAGCTCTGATCAAACCTGAGGGAGAAGGCGGCCATCGCGCGGCTCGATGCCACGCGATGGCCGCTGAAAAGCTCCCACGCTTTGCGTGCGGGCTCCGTTAGGTTTCCGCCCACATGCGCACCAGGTTCGCGCGGGACTTGCTGATCAGGTCGAAAGCCGGGCTCTTGCCTTCGCGACTGAAAGTCAGACGCTTGGCGTTTTCCATATCCCACAATAACTCCCGTTTCGCAGGATCGCGTATCTGGCTTTGCACCCAGATGATCGCCGCATCGCGCACACCGCGGGTGACCGGTGTTACGTGGTGCAACGTGTTGGCGGGATAGGCAATCGCAGCACCCGCCTCAAGCTTGAATTGGCTGCTGATGCCGTTCATGAATACGGTCAATTCGCCGCCATCGTAGCTTCGCGGGTCGGAGAGAAAAATGGTGATGGCAATATCGCTACGTACCGCATTGCTCATGCTTCCCATGACCGGCGTATCCACATGGGGACCGTATTCCATGCCTTGCCCATAGCGGTTGAACAATACCGACGTTGCCGCTGCCGGCAGCAACGCCGTCTGCAATTCCCCGCTACGCATGAAGGCTTCACGCACAATGCGTGCAATCTGCTCATATTCAGGCGCACCCGGCGTCACTTGCAGATTCCGCTTCACCTCACGCGCGGACCAGCCAGCCGTGCCGGCTCCATCGATGAAAGAAGCACTCTCCAGTCTGGATTGGATGGCTGCCAGCTCATCGGGACCCAGAACGGCGGGGACACAGTAAATCAAGGCAGTAACCCTCATGAAGTTGCATGACACCGTCCATGGTAATCGCGCACCCCATGAAGCGGATCGTTTGACGCCATACGGCCATTCTTTACCGTGAAGAACATGCAAGACTAGGCATCGATTCTGAAACCATCCGCATCAGGTAGTCCATGTCGCCTCCCTCCCTCTCTCACGCAGCGCATCAGTGGCTGAGCGAAGCCGGCAAGGCGTTATCCCAAGGGCGCGCGGACTTGGCGGAGCAACCGTTGAAACGCGTGCTGGCGGAGGCGCCAGGCTTTGC
>Ga0207700_10001424_pt1 | contig 13567 bp, 9 predicted proteins | sample LARL82metaG_FD_184348 | JGI IMG/M metagenome (GOLD analysis project Ga0207700, IMG submission 184348) | Corn, switchgrass and miscanthus rhizosphere microbial communities from Kellogg Biological Station, Michigan, USA - LAR L8-2 metaG... | ecosystem: Host-associated > Plants > Roots >...
GACCGCCATCATGAACGTGCTGCGGTTCTGGCTCGCGCTGGTGCCGCAGTGCGTGGTCACCCCGGCGGCCAGCGGGTCGAGGCTGTCCCAGTTCTGGTCCTGGGCCGGCTGGTAGCCCCACTTGGCAATGTCGGTGGTGCCGAAGCCGGGCACCTGCTGGCCGAGCTGGGTACCGGTGCCGGACAGGACCGTGATCGCGTCGTTCAGGCTCTCCACCAGGATCTGGCTCGTGTGCCCGCCGAAGTAACCACCGGCGTAGCAGAGGGTGCCGCACGGGTTCAGCCCGCGCGTTCCGGCCAGGATGTGGTACAGGAAGTTGTAGCTGCCCATCCCGCCGAGACCGCCCCAAGTGCCGAGGCCGAGTGAGGCGTCGCTGAAGTTGATCTTCCCGGTGTAGTGTTCGCCGGAGAACGTGCCACCCGCGAAGACGTTGAGCCCGAGCGCCTCCAGGAAGTTCATGAAGATGGACATGGCCGGGCTGCCCAGGGTGCTGACCCCGTTCCAGTGGGTGAGCTGGGCGATCGCCCCGGCCAGATCCGGGTGCGTGGCCGGGTTGGTCAGCGGGCTGTCCGCCGCCACCAGCGTGTGGTAAGCCCGGACCAGGAAGGGGATGAAGTAGGGCGCGGCCGGACGCGTGTTGTCCTGGTTGTCGATGGTGCCGATCGCGTGCTCGATCCCCTCCAGGTACCGCACGGTGATGTGGGTGCTGGCCGCGGCCAGCTTGCTGATCAGCGACGACCGGAAGATCGTGCCCCAGTACTCGTCGCCGGAGTTTTGCTGGTAGAAGAGCTGCTGCGACGGCTTGGTGTTCCAGTTGTCCAGGTAGCCCTGGGCCGGGTTGACGCTGTGCGGCATCTGCGAGAACGGGATGAATCCCTTCCACTGCTGGGTTCCGTTGCCCAATGCGGGCAGCCGCGGGTCCACCTTCGCGAACGACGGCTCGATCGGCACCAGCCCGTCGGCGAAGTAGGCGATGTTGCCCGCACGGTCGGCGTAGAGGAAGTTGTGCAGCGTGGTGATCAGGCTCATCGAATGCCGGAACTGCGGCAGGTTCTGATCCCCGCCGAGTCCCGCGAAGCCGGCCAGCGTGCCGGTCTCCCTGTTCCACGACGCGAACCTGACCGAGAAGGCCAGCTTCTTGTGCCCGCTGAGGGGGGTGGTGGACACGACCGGGCCGTCCTTGGTCCGCAGCACGGTGAAGCTCTGCGGCGACTGGCCTGCCACCGGGATCTGCTCCTGGATGGCCCGCATCGGGATCTGCTTGCCGTTGAACTCGTAGGTCGGCGGGTTCGTGCCGAAGTTCGCGTTCTCGATGTAGATCCGCTGGTCCACGGTTTCCTCGCTGGTCGTGGTCCAGGCGATGTGCCCGTTGCGCCCGATGAGGATGAACGGCTCGCCGGTGATGTACATCCCGCCAGCGTCATAGCCCGGGCCGTGCAGGTACTCCTCGCCGTCCACGCTGGGCGTGCCGAAGCCCTCCTGCGGCGCGCCCCACAGCAGCGCGTGGTGGTCGGCGGACCGCCGCGGCGCGATCGCGATGGCGTTCGACCCGCCGTGCGACAGCACCCGCAGCGAGATGCCGGTACGCAGGATGTTTTTTCGGTCGCGCTGCAGCGCCGCCGCCGCGTCCGCCATCGCCCGCCTGCCGACGCCGGACAGGTCGGCGAGCGTGTGCCTGGTGCCGAGGATCGCCGCGCCGGCCTGCGAGCGCGGTGGTGAGCTCAGCGCGGCGGTGCTGGGCACCGTGGTGGGCGCGTGCGGGTCGTTGATCCAGCGCGCATCGTTGAAGATCTTGACCGAGTCGGCGGACGGGTTCTTGTCGCCCTTGGCCGTCAACTCGGCGAAGAGGTAGTTGAGGAACTGGAGATTGGTCAGCTCGCTGCCGCCGCCGCCGCCGAACTCCCGGGCCAGGAAGTTGCCCACCGCGACGGTGTCGACCGGGCGCCAGGGCGCGGGCCGGTACGGGCCGCTCTGGCCGAGCAACTGGCCGAGCGCGAAGAACTCATACGGCACGTCCGCCTGTTCGCTCGACGCGCTGGCGTAGGCCGCGTTCTCGTAGGCATTGATCCCCTTAGCGAAGGCGGTCACCGCCGCGCGGGCCGAGGCCGGCATCGACCGGTACTGGGCGCGCAGCTCGGCCGGGGTGTAGAACAGGGTGCGCACGGTCTCGTCCTGGCTGAGCTCGGACGGGCCGAAGATCTGGGAGAGGGTTCCCTCCACCGCGCGCCTGGTCAGTTCCAGCTGGACGAGCCGGTCCTGAGCCTGCGCCCAGCCCGCCCCGAACCACATCCCGGCCGTGGACTTCGAGTAGATGCTCGGCACGCCGTAGGAGTCCCGGACGATCACCGCCCGGTCGGTGCCGTGGCCCACCGCCGTCCCGCCGGCCGGCATCGGCCGGGACGCCGCCGCGTGCCCGGTCGCGGCGGCGGCGCCGGGAACGGTGATGGTCACGACCAGCGCGATCACCGCACCAAGGATCGCGAATCGCTGGCTCATTCCGCGGGATCTGATTCTGCCCACCCGTGCCACCTCCGCAGTAGCGTCCGGCGCGGAGGGCCACGGGTCGCGCCGCCGCTCCGATCTCACGACATGTCCCGACATATTGAACCGCGTTCGGCCCCGGATCGGCAGCCCTATCGGCTCGTTCGGGCCCGCGTCAGCATCTCGGCCAGCGACGGAGGGTGGTGGGTGCGGCAGCAGGGGACATGAAGAACTTAGGGGACCCCGGGCCGTGCGTCTTCGCCGGGCGGGACCGGATCGTCCGGGCGCCGCCCGGTCACGAGCCCGGCCTCGGCCCTGATCGTGCCGGCCGTCACCTCCTCGAAGCCGGCCGCCCTGAGCATGGCCGTCCACCGGCCCATCGAGACCGGGCGCTCCTGCACCCGCAGCAGGTAGCGGGCCGTGTTCTTGGCGATCCGCCACCAGCCACCCGGACCCTTGCGGGCCAGCGCGGCCAGCTTGGACCTGATGATGGCCCGGTCGGCGCTGGAGCCGCCGCGGCCGAACATCATGTCCGCCACCACCAGCCGCCCGCCCGGGCTGAGCCAGCCGTAAGCGGACGAGACCAGCCGCGCCTTGTCCGCGTCCCGCAGGTGATGCAGGGCGTAACTGCTGACCACGAGGTCGACGCTCCGTGACGGCAGCACCAGTTCCTCGATGGGCATGACCAGCCCGTCCAAGCTTTCGGTGCCCTGGCTGCGGGCCTGCGATTCCAGCCGCCGGACCATGGCCGGGCTCACGTCCACGGCCAGCACCCGGGCGCCGCGCGTGGCCAGCGGCAGGCTGATCCGCCCGGTCCCGCAGCCCAGGTCGACAATCTGGGCATCCGGCTTGACGTCCGCTGCTTCGAGTACCGCTGCCGTCACCGCGGTCAGGCCGGCCGATCCGTGCTGATCCCAGCTGGCCACCCGGCCGGACCAGACCCGGCGCTGCCGGCGCACCGCGTTCTGGGTGGCAAACCGCACCAGAGGGTTTCCCGGCCGTTCCGGCCGGCGGGCATCGGCCATGCCGTCTGCGGACGTATTTCCCGATGTCATTAATGCAGGCTATGCGCAATTCTGTCAAAATGCAGATGGCAAGGAATTAGACTTAGTAAAGAATCAGAATTTCATGAAAACTTCATTAAGGGTCAGTTTCATGAAAACTTCATTAAGATTGCCGCCGCCGTTACCTTTCTTTGGCTGCGCTTTGAATCCGGTGCCCGGTCCGGCGGATAGCCTGCTTGCGTGAACCGGAGCCCTCAGGCCGGCCCAGCGGGCCGCCGCGCCGGCACCCCCGGTGCCCGACGCCTGCGGCGCCTGAGCCTGGGCACGCCCGCGCTGGCCGCAGTGGCCTGCGGGGTCTTGGTCGCCGCCTGCGCCGGGTCCGGCGGCGCCGGTACCGGGCACGCGGCCGGCCCTTCTAGCCCCGCGACCTCTAGCCCCGCGACCGGGAGCGCCTCGCCCCGCCCCAGTCCGCCCGTGCGGCTGCCGGTCGGGAAGCTCAGCAGCTACGGCGTCGCCGAGCAGTCGCTCACGATCGTCAACCGGTCTCACCCGAGGCTGGGCCCGCGGGTCATCGCGACCGTGGTCCGCTACCCGGTCATTCCCGCGGCCGCTGCGTCCGGCAGACTCGCGCGCGGCCTGTTCCCGCTGGTCGTGTTCGCCCCCGGCTACCGGCAGTGCGATCGCAGCTACCGCTTCTTGCTGCACGAGTGGGCCAGCGCGGGATACGTCGTCGCCGCGGTTGAGTTCCCTCGCACCAACTGCCATGTAAGCGCCCCGGACGAAAGCGACCTGGTCAATCAGCCCGGCGACGTGTCCAGCGTAATCCGTCAGCTCGTCGCGGTCAGCGGTCGGCCGCACGGTCCGCTGGCCGGCCTGGTGAACCCGGCCGAGATAGGCGTGGCCGGCCATTCCGATGGCGGCGACACCGTGGCCGCGATCGCGGCCAACACCTGCTGCCGCGACCACCGGGTGGCCGCGGCCGTCGTGCTGTCCGGCGCGGAATGGGCGCCCATGCCCGGCCGGTATTTCGCCCGCCCGGCTCCGCCGATGCTGTTCGTCCAGGGCACGGACGACGCCTGGAACCCGCCCGAGGCGAGCATGCAGCTGTACCGGGCCGATACCGTCGGCCCGCGCTACTACCTGGACCTGTTCGGGGCCAACCACTTCACGCCCTACGAAGGCAGCGGTGCGCCGGAGCCGATCGTGGCCCGGGTCACCATCGACTTCCTCAACCGGTACCTGGCCGGCCAGCGCCCCGCGGCCGCGGCCATGCGCCGGGCCGGGCAGGTCACCGGCGTGGCGACCCTGGCCACCGGGGGCCATCTGCCCCGGCGGAACGGGGACTGAGGGCCGGGTTCTCACCCCGGCTCTGCCATGCCGGGCGATCACGAGGCGGGGGAGTCAGGCGAGGCGCGGGACTCAATCGTGCGGCGAGAGGCGGCCGATCCGGTGATCGGCCACGCTCAAAGCCTCCTCGACCAGGCGGCGAAGATGGCCGTGGCCCAGGGCGTAGATGACCTGGCGGCCCTGCTTGCGCGCGGTGACCAGCCCGGCCAGGCGAAGCCGGGCCAGATGCTGGCTGACCGCGGGGCGCGCGGCGCCGCAGGCGCGGGTGAGCGTGGTCACATCGGCCTCTCCCTCGGCCAGGCGGCGCAGCAGGGCCAGCCGGGTCCGGTCGGCCAGCAGTCCCAGCACCTCGGCGGCCACCGCCAGCCTCGTGCCGTCGTCTTGCTGTTGCGCCTCATGCGCACCTGATAGGTGCATGCGTGCGCTCATATGCACATAATATAGAGAACCGGCGGACCGCTGTCCAGGCGGCGGGCCGGCCCGCAGCGCCCGGACCGGAAGGCGTGAGGCCACGTGACCGAGCACCACACGTCCCCCCGGCCGCACCGTCATGACCAGGGTGGGCATGACCCCGACTACGGCGGCCGTCCGCACGAGTACGCGCCGCACGGCGGCCATGACCCGGACCGCCAGGCCCGCGGGGCGGGGCACCCGCACGAGCGCGCGCCGCAGAGCGGGCATGACCAGGACCGCCGGGCCCGCGCGGCAGGCCACCAGCACACGCGCGGGCCGGGCCGGCAGGGGAGCCCCTGGCACCGGGTCGCTCACCTGGTCACCCCGCACAGCCACGAGGCAGCGGACAAAGTCGACCAGGCCATGGAGACTTCCGCCGAGGGCTTGCGCACGCTGCGGATCTCGCTGGCCGTGCTGGGCCTCACCACGTTGCTGCAGGCGTGGGTGGTGATCGCGTCCGGGTCGGTGGCCCTGCTCGGCGACACCATCCACAACGGCACCGACGCCCTGACCGCGATCCCGCTGGGCATCGCGTTCGTCCTGGGACGGCGGGCGGCCACCCGGCGCTTCACTTACGGCTTCGGCCGCGCCGAGGACCTGGCGGGCATCGTGATCCTGGTCGCGATCACCGCGTCCTCGGTGCTGGCCGCCTATGTCGCGATCGACCGGCTGGTCAGTCCGCGGGAGGTCACCCACCTGCCCGCGGTCGCCGCCGCCGCGGTGATCGGCTTCGTGGGCAACGAGTCGCTGGCCCGCTACCGGATCCGCGCCGGGCGCAAGATCGGCTCCGCGGCGCTGGTCGCCGACGGCCTGCACGCCCGCACCGACGGCTTCACCTCGCTGGCCGTCCTGCTCGGCGCGGGCGGGGCGGCGATCGGCTGGCGCCTGGCCGACCCGATCGTCGGCCTGGTGATCACGGGAGTGATCCTCCTGGTGCTCAAGGACGCGGCCCGCGAGGTGTTCCGCCGGCTGATGGACGCCGTCGACCCCGACCTGGTCGACGCCGCGAGGACGGCAGTGAGCGAAGTCCCCGGCGTGCTGGCGGTCGGCGAACCGCGGATGCGCTGGATCGGTCACCAGCTGCGGGCCGAGACCACGATCGTCGTCGATGGCTCGCGCAGTCTGCGGGACGCGCACCGGGTCGCAGTCGAGGCCGAACACGCCCTGCTGCACGCCGTCCCCCGGCTGACCGCGGCCGTGATCCACGCCGACCCCGCCCAGGCCGGCCACGAGGACCCGCACGCAGCGCTGGCCCACCATGGCCTGGCCGGGCCGGCCGGTGCCGCTCAGCACGCGTGATCATCGTCACTTCGCACCCAGTGCGACCACGTTATGTGCGGTTTACCGGGTGGCGTGGTCAGAAGGCGTGCGCAGTGGGAACGATCATGGACTTGCGAACCGGCGGGGACCGCGCGCGGAGTGCGGGGATTATGCGTGATCGAGTGCCATCGGGTAGACAATCGGTCTGTGCGAATACTCGTGGCCGAAGACGACTCCGCGCTGCGCTCGGTGCTCGAGCGCGGACTGCGCGAGAGCGGCTACGTGGTCGACGCCGTGGCGGACGGGGATTCGGCGCTGGGTTACCTGCGCATTTACGACTACGAGGTCGCCATACTCGACTGGCGGATGCCCCAGCAGTCCGGGCTCGACGTGCTGCGCGAGGTGCGCCGCCGCGGCTCGCCGCTGCCCATCCTGATGCTCACCGCCAGAGACAGCGCCGGCGACCGGGTGACCGGACTGGACGAGGGCGCGGACGACTACCTGGTCAAGCCGTTCGACTTCGGCGAGCTGCTGGCCCGGCTCCGGGCCCTCCAGCGCAGATCCCCGGCCCTGCAGACCCCGCGCCTGGCCATCGGCAGTCTCGAATTCGATCCGGCCTCCCGGGAGGTCCGCATCGGGTCGGCCCGGCCCAAGCTCACCGGCACCGAGCTGTCCATCCTGGAGATCCTGATGCGCCGCTCGCCGGCCGTCGTGCCCCGCCAGTCGATCGCCCTGCACGTGTGGGCGGAAGAGGCCGACGCGCTCGGTTCGAACACCATCGACGTGCACATGGTCCGGCTGCGGGCCAAGCTCGCGCTCGCCCCGGTACAGGTCGAGACGATCCGGGGCATCGGTTACCGGCTGGTGCCGACGTGACCCGGCGCGGCCAGGAAGCTCGCGTCGGCCGGCCACGGCGCGCGCACGCGGTCCGGGTGGCCGCCGCGGCCACGCTGATCATCGCCGTCGTCTACGTGGCCGCGCTGGCCATCTTCAACGCGGTCGCGGCCAACCGCCTGGTCGCGGGGGTGGATACCCAGCTGAGCGACACGCTCAAAGACGCCCAGCGCGGCGTCGGGCTCGCCGATGCGGCGCTGCCGGACGGCGGGGACGAGGACGTGGCCGCACCGCCCATCCTGGTCTGGCGGCTCAGCCCCACTGGGCGCATGCTGACGGCCAGCCCGGCCGCGCCGCCGCTGCCGACCGATTCCTGGCTGCCGTCGGGTCGGCCGGACACCGTCCAGCTGGGCACCGGTACCTTCCGGCTGAGGGGGCGAGAGACCCGTCACGGGTGGCTGGTCGCCGGCCAGAGCCTGGCCAGCACCGCGCACATCCAGCGGGTGCTGCTGGCCGCGGAGACGGTCGCCGCGCCGGTGCTACTGGTCACGGTGTTTCTCGGCACGCTGGTAATCGGGCTGAAGGCGTCCGGCCCGGTGGAGCAGGCTCGTCGCCGTCAGCTGGAGTTCACCGCCGACGCTTCGCACGAACTGCGCACACCGCTATCGGTCATCGAGGCCGAGACCGGGCTGGCCCTCAGCACCCCGCGCGACGCCGACCACTACCAGACCGCGCTGCAGCGGGTGAGCCGGGAAAGCCAGCGGCTGCGCGGCATCGTGGACAACCTGCTCTGGCTGGCCAGGTTCGACTCCGAGCCGGCTAACCCGGCCAATGAGCCGGTGGACGTGTTCACGATCGCCGAGATCTGCGCCGACAGGTTCTCCGCTGTCGCCCGCTCGCGCGGGATCGACCTGTCCGTGCGCTCCGAGGGGGAGCCGGAGGCCTGGATCACCGCTCCGCCCGAATGGATGGACCGGCTCACCGGCGTACTCGTGGACAACGCCTGCCGTTACGCCGCGGGTGCGGGTCGCCCCGGGCCGGCCGTCCGGATCGTGATCGCCAGCCAGGGCAACCGGGTCAGCCTCACGGTCGAGGACAGCGGGCCGGGCATCCCGGAGGACGAGCGTGCCCGGCTGTTCGACCGGTTCTACCGGGCCGGCGCCGCCGACGGCGGCGGATCCGGTCTCGGGCTGGCCATCGCGGATGCCGTGGTCCGCTCCACCGGGGGCAAGTGGCGCGTCGGCGACAGCCCGCTGGGCGGGGCGAGCATGCAGGTGACCTGGAACCGGGTTACCCCGCGAGCCGGTCACCGGCGGCATTGGCGGGTTAGCCGCTCGCGGACGGTGCCGGCGAACGTCCCGCAGACGGTACCGACGCCTGCCACGGTGCCGTCCGACCCAGTATCAACAGCCCGAGCAACAGCCCGGCGACGAGGCTGGCGGCAATCGCCGGATGCCGCAGGCCCGCTCCGGTGATACTGCGGCGGGCCCGGTGCACCCAGTCCCGGGGAGCCACCCGCGCCGTAGGGACGGTGAACTCCAGCGGGAAGTGCACGAGCATGCGGCGGTTCTCTATATCCTCATGCCGTTACCGAACGCACGCGTGCGGCTCGTAGCGCCGGGAGGTTCGCGTTCATGACGAGGATTCCGGTGCGATGTGCCACCGCGCGGCCAGGCCGGCGGTACCGGCGGCTGTCCCGGGCGCCGGCGGCCGTCGTCGCGGCCGCCGGGCTGGCGTGCCTGCTGACCGTCTCGGCCTGCGCGACCGGGGCCCCCCGGCCCGCGCCGTCCAGCCACCCGCCCGCCGCGACGGCCCCCCCGGCCACGACGGCCGCGGTCGCCCCGAAGCCGAAGATCGTGCCCGAACCGGTGCGCGTGACCGCCGGGCGCGGACGGTTCACGCTCACCCCGCGGACGCGCATTGTCGTGCCGCCCGGCTCGGCGTCGGCGCTGGCCGTCGGCCGCGATCTGGCCGGGTACCTCCGCCCGGCCACCGGCTACCCGCTGCCCGTGGTCAGCGGCGGCCCGCAGACCGGGGCGATCACGCTCGTTCTCGGCCGCCAGGCGGGCCCGCGCGCCGATCCGCACGGGGAGGCCTACCGCCTCGACGTCACCCCGGCCGGGGCCACGCTGGCCTCCCGCACCGCGCACGGCCTCTACGACGCGGTCCAGACGCTGCGCCAGATGCTGCCGCCCTGGATCAGCAGCCCCCGACCCCGGCCCGGCCCGTGGTCGGTGCCGGCGGCGCGGATTACCGACTACCCGCGCTACGCCTACCGCGGCGTGATGCTCGACATCGCCCGCCACTACGAGCCGCCGTCCGCCGTGGAGCAGCTGATCGGCCAGGCCGCCGCCTACAAGATCAACGTACTGCACCTGCACCTGAGCGACGACCAGGGCTTCCGGCTGGTGATCAACGGGTTCCCGCGGCTGAGCAAGATCGGCGGGCAGGGCTCGGTCGGCACCGCGGGCCGGGCCGAGGACCCCGGCGGTTTCTGGACCCAGGACCAGTACCGGGCAGTGGTGGCGGACGCGGCCGCGCACTTCATCACGGTCGTGCCCGAGGTGGACTCGCCCGGGCACGACAACGCGATCATCATGTCCGAGTACGACGACACGGCGAACCCGCGGCTGCACCATCCGCAGGACATCAACTGCGGGCTGCACAACCCGCCGGCCTGGGACTATGCCGAAGATGTCGGCTACAGCGCGATGTGCCCCGGCAGCAGGAACACCTGGGCCATCATGAGCGCGATCATCGGCCAGCTCGCTGGGCTGTCGCCCGGTCCCTGGTACGACGTCGGCGGCGATGAGGTCCCCGCCTCGGTGCTCAGCCAGCCGGCCTACGCCTCGTTCATCAATACCGAAGCGGGCCTCGTGCGCGCCCGCGGCAAGACCCTGATGGGCTGGGCCGACATCGCCGGCCCGGGCACCCGCGTTCCGCGCGGCTCGGTGGCCGAGTACTGGCAGCCCGCATCCGGCATCACCGCGCAGGAAGCGGTCAGGAAGGGCATGCAGGTCGTCATGGCGCCCGCCAACCACGCCTACCTGGACCAGAAGTACCTGGCCGGCGCGCGCGGCAACGCGCCGCCCGGGCTCGGCCAGACCTGGGCCTGCCCGGTCGGCTGCGACCTCGACCAGGCCTACGACTGGGATCCCGGCGGGCTTGTCGCCGGGGTGACCGACCGGAACGTCATCGGGGTCGAAGGCGCGGTGTGGTCGGAGACGCTGGTGAACCTGGCCAGCGTCGACTACATGACCTTCCCCCGGCTGATGGCCCTGGCCGAGGTGGGGTGGTCGCCGCGCACCCGGCGTTCACCGCACAGCGCTGCCGACGCCAGCTTCCTGCGCCGGGTCGCGGCCCAGGGCGCCAGGCTGATGGCCGCCGGGGTCAACTTCTACCCGTCCACCGAGGTGGCCTGGCGCCTGGCGGCGGTCGGCGCGGCGCTGACCGCCGGGAGGCATGGCCGCCTGGCCGGCCCCGTGGCCACGGTGGCCGCGCCCGGCCTGGCCCCGGGCGCGGTCCGCGCCACAATTCACTGGGGCGACGGCACCGCCACCCGATCCGGCGTGACCGGCAGGCCGCCGTCCGGCGTCGTGCTGAACAGCATGTACACGGTGCACGGCCAGCACAAGTACGCCCGTCCCGGGCTGTACCACGGCACCGTGACGGTGCGGGCACCGCACAATTCCCCGGTTACGGTGCCCTTCACCGTCCGGTTCGCCTGAGCCGCGGGGCAGCGGTCCGTGCCCGGCTCAGCAGGTCCGGCGCCAGCGGGCGCCGCGGGCCAGGGGGCCGTGATCGCCGCCGACGTCGGCGGCACGATGATCAAGGCCATGGTGACCGCCGCGGACGGGCGGGTGGTCAAGCACGCACGCGTCCCGACCGGCGCGCGCGACGGCGGGGCCGCGGTGCTGGCCCGGCTGGAGGACGTCGGCGCGCAACTGGTGCGCGCCGCCCGCGCCGCCGGGATCGGCCAGCCGGCCGCGTTTGGCCTGGCCGTCCCCGGGATAGTGGACGAGGCGGCGGGCGTGGCGCGGTTCGCCGCCAACATCGGCTGGCGCGATGTGCCGCTGGCCGACCGGCTGGGACGGCGGCTCGGCCTGCCCGTGACCCTCTGCCACGATGTGCGGGCCGCGGCCCGGGCCGAGGCCAGCTTCGGACCGGCCGCCGGGGCGGGTGACTTCCTCCTGGTCCAGGCGGGCACCGGGATCGCCGCGGCGCTGGTGCTGGACGGCCGGCCCTATGCAGGCGCGCACGCGCTCAGCGGCGAGATCGGTCACGTGGCCGTGGCCGCAGGCGCCGGCCGCCGGTGCGGCTGCGGCGGCACCGGCTGCCTGGAGACGGTGGCCTCGGCTGCGGCGGTGGCCCGCAGGTACCGCGAGCTGTCCGGCCGCCGGGTCACCCGCGCCGCCAGCGTGGCCCGCCTGGTGACGGCCGGTGATCCGGCCGCCCGACGGGCCTGGGACGAAGCGGTCGGCGCGCTCGCCGGCGCGCTGGCCTGGTGCCAGGGCGTCCTGGACCCCGGACTCGTGGTCATCGGGGGCGGGCTGTCCCGGGCCGGGCCCGTCCTGCTCGATCCGCTGGCCCGCGAGCTGGCCGGCCTGCTCACCGTCCAGCGGATCCCCCGGCTGGCCGCGAGCACGCTCGGCGACGGGGCCGGCTGCGCCGGTGCGGCGCTGGCCGCGCGGTCGGCCGCTGGACTGCCGCCGTGGCCCCGCTCCGGCCCCGCGCCCTGGCCCGGGTGAGGCCGCCTCGCGCGGTCCGCGCCCTGGCCGGGCCAGGGTCGTGTCACCGGGGGCTCGCCCGGGCCCATGGGACAATTGTCCCCATGACCGACTGGGCGGTACGCCCGCCGGACACCGCGGATCGCCTGGCCGAGCCGTGGCGGCGGTGGCACCGGCAACGTCACCCGGCCCAGGTGCTGCACCTGGACTCGGCGGCCGCTGGGCGCAGCTCGACCGCTACGCTGCGCGCGGCCGCGGCGCACGCGGAGCGGGAGGCCGAGGTCGGCGCGTACGTGGCCGAGGCCGAGGTGCAGCCGTTCCTGGACGCGGGCCGGGCCGGGCTGGCCCGGCTGCTCGGCGTCCGGCCGGAGGGCGTCGCGTTCGTGGAGAGCGCGAGCGCCGCGCTTGAGGCGCTGCTCGTCTCCTGGCCGCTGCAACCAGGCGACACTGTGGCGGTGCTGCCGAGCGAGTGGGGTCCCAACCTGGCCGCGTTCGGTCATCACGGGCTCCGGCTGGCCGAGCTGGCGGTCTGCGGCGACGGAACCGTCGACCTGGACCGCCTGCAGGCCTTGCTGGCCACCGCGCCGCCTGCCTTCGTTCACCTCACGCAGGTGGCGTCGCACCGCTGCCTGATCCAGCCGGTGGCCGAGGCCGCGGCGCTGTGCCGAGCGGCGGGCGTACCGCTGTGGGTGGACGCCGCGCAGGCGCTGGGCCACGTGGACACCGCCTGCGGCGCGGACGTGCTGTATGCCACCAGCCGGAAATGGCTGGCCGGTCCGCGCGGCGTCGGGGTGCTGGCGGTGTCCGATCGCTGGTGGGACACGCTGCAGGTGCGCACCTCCCCGCTCGCGGTGGGCAGCGCCCCGCCGGGAACGCCCCCGGTGCGGCTGATGGAATCGCATGAGGCCAACGTCCCGGGGCGGGTCGGCCTGGCCACGGCGGTGCGCGAGTACCTGGACACCGGGCCGCAGCGGGTATGGTCGCGGCTGGCCGAGGCCGGCGCGCTGACCGGGGAAGCACTCGACGGCCTGTCCGGCTGGGCTGTGCTCCCGCGGGGTGGCGGCTCGTCGGCCATCACCGCGCTGCGCGCGACCGCGGGACAGGACATCGGCGACACCCGGGCCAGGCTGCTGGCCGGGCACGGCATCGTCACCACCGCCGAAATTCCGGCCCGGGCCCCGCGGGAGATGACCGAGCCGCTGCTGCGGATCAGCCCGCACGTGGACTGCACTCCCGAGGACCTCGGCCTGCTCCGCGACGCCCTGCTGGCCGTGCGCTGACTTCCGTCAGCGGCGCTGCGGCGGTTAGCGCGAGGGATGCACGACCAGCGCGCTACCGCCGTACAGCCGGACCGGCTCGGCGACGGCTTCATCGCACCCGTGACCGAGGACCTGGAGCGCGGTCGCTGCGGCCAGGGCAGACGTGACAGGGATGGCCATCAGGCGACGATGCATCGGTACC
>Ga0207700_10001425_pt1 | contig 13549 bp, 10 predicted proteins | sample LARL82metaG_FD_184348 | JGI IMG/M metagenome (GOLD analysis project Ga0207700, IMG submission 184348) | Corn, switchgrass and miscanthus rhizosphere microbial communities from Kellogg Biological Station, Michigan, USA - LAR L8-2 metaG... | ecosystem: Host-associated > Plants > Roots >...
GCGGAACGGCGCAAGCCGTTGACCTTGCTGCCTGAAGCGATAACCTCGCTCCGCTGGAGATGCCGCTACACCAATTTCTACCAACTCCGCGACACGGCCCAGCTGGATCTGGCGATACCTCAGAAGTCGCCCACTGTTCGCCATGTTCGAGACACCCCTTATCCAGTCGTGTCGTGAAGTACACATCGGGAAGAATGCGGGTGACGGCTGCTATGCCGTCGCTGTGGAAGTGCCCGATGGAATATGGCACGATGCGTGAATGAGAGTGCCGACCGCCTCGCCATTGAGGGCGCGCGTGAGATTGCCCGGCACGAGCCCATTGATGATGCGTACACTGCGGGCGAGCTTGCCACGCGTCAGGAGTTCCAGCACAACCGGCTCTATCGGCAAAGTCGGTAGATTGAGTGCGAGGAGTTCTGCGGCGCCGATCTCAGCGATAAACTCGCGATCCGGGTTGGTCTTGGGGTCTTTGGTGTAGACGCCGTCGACATCCTTAAGCAACACGATTGAGCGGGCGCCGAATACCTCGCCCACCAGATAGGACCCGGTGTCGCTACCGTGTGGCGGGATCTTTCCTAGAGCCGGCGGATGCTCCCACAAATCGTATGGTGGAATGCCATTGAACACCGCACCGCGCGCAGCCGCGAGCATCGCAGGCAACAGCTGGACGATGAAGGGCGCCTCAAGGTATACAAAGCCGTGGCTCGCCAGCAGGCAGGACACCATGTAAGCGTTCTGTGCTGAGGACTTTGCCGAAAGCGTTGCCAAGGCGCCGGTAGGCAGGCCGAGATCCAGTCCCACCGCCAACATATGTCGTGCGCGCACGCCGGGGCCGATCCCGACGACCTGCATATGTTCGTCTTGGTTCGCTACGATCTCATCGAGCAGAGGCAACACCGCGCTGCTGCCACGATCCATGATCGACATGCCACCAATCTGAATGACATTGAGCTTTGGCAGGATGGCACGCACTGGTGCCTCGGTGCTGGCGATGACCTGCTTGTCCATCAGTGACTCGCGCATGAGTCGCGAGCCGACATGCTGCGCTTCGCGACGTCCAACGATATCAGCGGGAGAGTTCACGGTGATCCATCCGCTCCTGCGCACGACCTGTGGCTGCGTTGAAGATGATCGTTCCGACCGGTTCGCCCGCGAGCGCTGCCGTCAGCTGCCCCGATCTGAGCCCGTTGACAAACTGGATCTCGCGGATATGACGCGCCGTCAGCATCAGGTCGAGGACCGCTCGCTCGACGATCAGGTCGTTCTGGTCAAGGACCAGCAGGTCCTGGAGGCTGATACGGGGAATGTGTCGCGCAGTGGGGTCCTTTTTCGGATCCGCAGTGTACAGCCCATCTTCATCCTTGACGTAGATCATCTTCCGCGCCCCGAACACTTCCGCGATCAGGAAACAGCCTGTGTCGGTGCGCTGCGGCGGAATGCGGCCGACGTCAGGGTTTTCCTGCCACAGCTTGTAGGGGGGCATCCCCTGACAGATCACCGCGCCACGCTCCATCAGATAGTGGGGCAGCGACGGAAAGCCCTCCGGCTCAATAAACGCGATGCCGTGCCTGGCCAGCAAATACTGCAGCATCTGTGCATTCTGCCAGGCGACCTGGGTGCCGAGCACCGTCATCACCCCAACCGGCATTCCAAGGTCGATGGCCAGGCTGTAAATGTGGCGCGCACGCGTGCCGGCACCGGTGCCGAGGATCATCTTGTGGTGGGATAAGTTGGCGACGACCTCGTCGACCAGCGGCATTACCGCGCTGCGCCCCCGGTCCATAATGCTCTGGCCGCCGATCTTGACCACGTTCACCCAAGGAAGGAGTGCCAAATCGGGAGTGTCCTCGGTGGCGCGCTGCAACATGGGGTCGCTGAGCGACTCCCGTACCAGTCGCTTACCGAGCTCTGTGAGCATCGAATGATTGGCGCTCCCCATCTTGACCTACCGCTCCTCAAACCTGAAAAGTTGCATTTCGAATCGATGTACTTCTGAGAACGTTGCATCGAGCGAACCGAATCGCATCTTGGCCCATGTTGCCAATGCACTCAGCACATCTACCCGGACTGCCGATGGAAGCTGGGAAAATCGGGCACCACTGGCGTGACGGTCGAGAAACTGGCGTGGCGAGCGCTCCGCGACCCAACTCGCTGGAACCAGCTCTGTCATAGCGGATGCCGAAGCCGCAAGGTGCTCCGCCGCACGTTGCCGTCCGTTCCTCCGCGGCTGACCAAGCATGCGCTCATCCAGGAGCGTATCAAGATGTTGCTTCAGACATCCGTCGATCCCATCATCGGGCAAAGCCATTCGGCCGACAGCGATCGTGCCGCTCGGTCGTATCACGCGGCGTGCCTCTCCGACCGCTGACCGCCAGTCCGTCAGGTTGCCTAATACCGAGATCAGCAGCACGAGATCAAAGCCCGAGCTGGGAAACGGCAGTGCTCGCCCATCAGCTTGAACCAAAGCCGGCCTTTGCCCGACAAACCGCTCGGCAAAGACGTGCAGCATTCCAGCAGAGAGGTCGAGGCCAACGTAATCGTCGCCAGCCGCCACGAAAGGCCGACCAAAGCGTCCAGTGCCGGCTCCCCAATCGAGGATACTTGGCCGGTCACTTCGACCGAGCGCGGACAGGACTGCGGTACGAACCGACTGCGGCACGCTTTCCGGCATCGGCCGTTGGCGTTCGAAGCCGCTTGCCACCGCATCGTAGGGGGATGTTACGTCCATATCCACCGAATCGCAGGCGGGTCGATCCAAGCAAGCCACCTCACGGCCGAAAAGCCAACCCGCTAGTGATGGTGAACATTCGCCAGCGCCTGCGGTGGCACCGCGACTGCAACGACTGTCATCATCCCGCGGTCCTCATGAGCCAGGATGTGGCAATGCGTAACGAAGACCCCCGGGAAGTCGACAAAGCGGGTGCGCATCTTGAAATGCCCGGCAACGATGATCGTATTACCCTTCGGATCGATGAACCCGGTCGCCGCCCGTGCCGACGGGATCGGGAACGTATCCCACCATATGCGCTGCGTCCCAGGTTTGTTGTCACACGGCTTCCAAGTAGACTTGTCAAACGGATTGACGTAGCACTGGCCCGTCAACAATTTTACCTTTGCGTCGAACACATACTTGAAAACTGGCGCTGAGCCTGACGGAGTGATCACCTGGTTCGGGTCGAACACTTCTGTGATCTGGAACGGATTGATATGGATATGGAACGGATGGTCGATCGGTTGGAACGAGGTCTCGTTCACGATAGTCCATTCCTCAGCCGTGTTCAGCTTATCGACCTTTACCCAATTTGATCGGTCGGTTTCATTAAACTGGTGACCGTTGATCGTATGTTGCCGAGATGAAAATGGGCTGCCGCTGGCGAAGGTGATCGTCCGCGTATGCCCATCGACCTCCCTGTCGGAGATATCGGCCAGATAATGTGGCAGCGTCGCGAGCTGGCCTTTCGGAATTAGTTGCATCGTTGGCCCCTGTCCTGGGGACACATCGACCCAGAACAAATTGACCGGCGGTGGCAGCGCCGCCGGCCAACGGCGTGCCTTGGCATCGGGCACAAGGGCTACCTCAGCGCTGGCGACATTGGGCAGAACCTGAAACGCCACCGGCTGTCCAGTCGCACTGGATGGCGCCTGGACGAGCAGATCCACTCTGTTCCCCGAGGCGATGTTGAGCGGCCGGGTGCCGCTATTCTCATAGTTGTCAGGCGCGAACTGGACGCCGTCCTGAGCCAGCTGGTGCCATTTGAACCCCGGCGGCAGCGAAGGAACATACATCGAGCTGCGTGGTGACGAATTTACGATGCGCCACATCTGCACCTCGCCTGGGTACATATGGAGCGTCGGCTCCAGACGTCCGTTTACCGAAAAATTCGGTCCTTTATCGGTCTGTCCGTTGCTGGGGTGTTGGAGATTAGGAGAGGTGCCGATCTGGTTGACCAGCATCACCGGTTGCGTGCGGGTCCAGTTCGGTATCGCATTGTAATAGGCGTTGAGCTTATCGTCGTAGGGACCCTCGATAATGAACACACCGCTTAAGCCATTCGCGACGTCAATCATCGTAGAACCATGCTTATGGGCGTGATACCACTGGGTGCCCGGCGATTGACCCATTTGCAGTTCTTTGTTGCCCCCAGGCGGGGGATATTTGTTTGCAGTGTACTCCGGCAAGCGGAAACAGTAAGGGACTGCGCCCATAAAGAAATCTGGCCACCAGCCGGAGCGAATGGCCTTTTCGTCCATTTCCCAGAGATTTTGATCCGCCTGCCTATCATATGCTTTCAGTCGCTTCTCTTGATCCTCGCGATAGGCTCGCGGCAGGTCGTTCCAGACTTTGGGCCATTCTGAGAGCGGGTTATGCCTCAGCATCGCCTCGCATTTGTCGAAGAACTCCTCGAGGGGCTTCTGATAAGTCGTCGCCGTGATGGCGTTGGCGCCGTCCTGTTGCGGGTTCGACGGGCGCACCTGGACCAACACATTATCGCCTGCCGTGTCCGGGTTAGTGTGTGTTCCGTGATAATGGATATTGCCCGTACTCGACCCATGGAAGCAGTCAGGGAAGATATCGACCGGAACTGATTTGCCGCCCTTGGTCTGAGTGGTGGCCGGATAAACGCCGCTGACCTGATCGCAGCCGGTACCGCCCTTTACCAGGTCCACATCGATCGAGTTGCCAAAATCGCCCGTGTTGATCTGGTTTAGGAAGGTGAGTTGCACGATATCGCCGACGCGCGCGCGCAGCGTTGGGCCGGGTAGTGGGTTCGCCAACCCGGTCGCTGGTGGCGTGCCCCCAATCTGAAAGGCGCGCATAAATTGCGGCAGACACACTGTCTTGGTGTTCGCTCCGCCGGGCACGGTGCCAAACGGTATGCGATAGGCGACTAGCTCCTGCTGATCGATTAGCTGGATGGTTCCACGTAAATGACCCTGGCCGTCCGTGGCGATCTCGGGAATCTTCACAAGATCCTGTTGCGTCGGCAGGCACGGCTGCTCTTGCGCTCGCACGGGCAAACTGAACAAGGCAAATGCCATGGCGATCGCCGGCAGCAGAGCACAAAAGATCGAAATTCGTGATAATACGATGACGCGCGTCGTCATTGGTCCCCCTTGCCTAAGCCTTGTCTGCAGACGCGGCAAAAACTAACTTGTGGGCTTTATGTCGCCAGCATGCACTGGTTTGCTACGACGTGGGTGGTGGGACGATTGAGATCGTGCCCCGCTCGTTCGGGTCGTGTGGATGGTCCTTGCAGTAGTAGTGGACAATGTAGGGGATGGTCGGGGAGCCGGAGCTCGGAAGATTGACGGAATAGGTTGGACGCGAACCCTGTCTCGCCGCGATGTCGTCCGACATGTAGGCTGTCGAGCCTTTCGTCACCGGCAGTGGATTGTAGTTGGAGTCGGTCGGCCACGGCCAGTGCGCCGTATCGGTCGTATTGTTCCAGGTGACTAGGTCCCCGTCCCAGGTTGCCAGCGGCTGGCCCACCGGCGCATTCTGAGGCACAAAATGCGCCGAACCAGCCGGCTTGCTGGGATCCACCGGGACAATCTTGATCGACCACTCCGGCATCGACGTCTCCTTTTATTGGCGCCCAAGCACGCAGCACGATTGCGCTCTCACCACCGCGCTATTAAACAACCTGTGGGTGTTACCATAGATCGGAACGCAAGTCGCCGCAAAGGTCAATCAGGACCGTCGGCAATTTTTCAGCGACAGAAGACTTATGGCACCGTGCCCGGTGATCGTTGTATCCACTTAGGTTTATCGCGGGAGTACGCTGAGAGAGATACCACAAACGTCATGGATATTTCGGTCGGCGTTGCAGGAAGAAAGCGACAAAATACAGGTGCGCAGATCGTCAGCCCGGACTAGGAAGCACTCTGGCCATTAGATTCTAACCCGACGAAGTCTTCTCAAATCCACGCGATCATGGGAAGCTAGATGCCAGGAATTCAGACGCCGATGGCGCGAGAGCGGCGTGGCAGCATTTCGAGGCGCTGACTAAACACTGAGCGCGCGGTAGGATCGCCTTGCTCGCTTGTCTGTGGTGGATTTTCGGGCGCTCTATCGTAGGGTCGGGTCCACGGCTCGGCGCGGGTGGATGGGGGTAACGAGAGGAGACGAACGCAGCTGTACAATCACTGACCGCGCCCGGGTCACAAAATCCCGGGTCACAAGACATCGCAGTCGCAGGTCAGTTGCCGATGACGCACAAATTGGCGCCTTCATCTTAATGCGGTCGAGGTCGGACGTAGCGCGTCCAGGGGAAGGAGACGAAGTGTGACAGATCATCTAAGGGTTCGCAGCTCTATCGAAGACCTTCAGTACGCCTACGAGCAGGGCAACAAAAAACCTCTTGAAGATCTGATGCGCGCATGGAAGGGAATAAAGGAGCTCCCTCCGGACAATCCGAACTCGTTCTTCGTTATTGGCGGCTATCATGGTGAGCCGTTCCGAGGGGCCGGTTGGGGGAATTCGAGCTACTGGGGAGGTTATTGCAACCACGGTAATGTCCTATTTCCGCCGTGGCACAGAGCTTATCTGCTGCGCCTTGAGAACGCGCTGAGAAGTGTCCCGGGATGCGCAGACGTCACGCTGCCCTTTTGGGATGAGACAGGTACCTCCTCTAAGTACAATGGAATTCCATGGTCGTTGACGGTCGAGAACTTTGAGCTGGATGGAGCACCCATTCCTAACCCGCTCAGGTCCTTTGTTCTGAACAGGGCAATCACAGACCAAATCAGTGGCGATGATCCAAATTACAGCAAACCCCTGAATTACGAAACGGTGCGTTACCCGCTCTCTGGATTGGTGGGTACTGCAGCGGATAGGCAGAAGACCGCAGCACACAACGCGCTTTTCCCGAACTATAATAAGAATGTTGGCCTATTGAACGCCAACATAATTGCGTGGCTAACATCGTACATTGAAGTGAGGCAGAACGGTGAGCTGGTAAAGATTCCAACTCATGTTGCCCAAATGTACGCGGATTGTCTGAATGCACCCAACTACACCGTGTTCTCAAATACCACGTCGGCGGCGGAGTGGAACAGTAACCTTTCCAGTGGCGACGCACCGGTGGTGCCGCTGGAAGCGCCTCATAACAGCGTCCATCTGGCGGTTGGCGGATATGATGTTCCGAGTGGGCCAAATGCAGCGGATTTCTCCGAAATACAGGGGGCAAATGGAGATATGGGGGAGAACGACACGGCTGCACTGGACCCGATCTTCTACTTTCATCACTGCTTTGTGGACCGGGTATTCTGGCTCTGGCAAAAGAGGCATGATTCCGCTGATAGACTCGAAATCATCAGCCAGTACCCGGGAACCAATTCTGTCGATAATCAGGGACCGACCCCCGGGGTGATCCCAAACTCCTGGCTCACACTCGACTCGCCGCTCGATCCATTCCGCAAGAACGACGGGACCCCCTATACAGCACGGGATTGTGTCAACATTGAAACGCAGCTCGGGTACACATACGGGCGCGGCTCGTTAGAGGAAGGGGTCGCCCTTGAAGCTGGCCACGTCGCCGCCGGAACTGTACGCCGCGTCCATGTGACTGGTGTGAGCCGCGGGGCTATCCGAGGGTCTTTTCTTATCTCGGCCTTTGGCACCATAGGCGGGCGCAAGCAGCACCTGGGCACTGAGGCTGTGCTCAGCCGCTGGCATGTAGAAGGGTGCATGAACTGTCAGGCGCATTTGAACGCGAGCGCGGTCATACCCGTTCGGGGGCCATTGGCTGAAATGGCTGCGAGAGGTGAGCTTGGCGTAGAGGTTGAGGTTCGTACGCGTGACGGTCTGCTACAACCAGGCGTCAAAGCACTCTCGACGGGCGATACTGCCACACGAGCAATGTTCCGCGTCCAACTTCGCTAGCGTGCTCTCCGGGTATGAATACCGCTGCGGAGAGATTACTCCACGCGGCTCCATTTCAGCGAGTTAAGGTCGCAGCGAGATCTCCGCTGATCGTTGATCTCGACAATTCAGTCACGCCGGTACACGCTATCCCGCAACCTCAGCGACAACTGACTCAACATCGGGAGATCGTATGAGCGAACAAATAGTAGGTAATAGTGCAATCGTCCGGTGCGCTATTTACCCAGGCATCGGCATCGCCCGTGTGGGAAATAGCGAACATGAATACTTCCTTGCGCCAGAAGTGCCAGAGCCGCCGAGGGAGCCTCCTGGCTTCTACCGTGACGATACAGGCGCCCTGAAGCGACAAGCAGCTCGGTTTCGCATCTACGGTCTGAATGCTGCGGGGACGGCAATTGCCGAGCTTACTGCGAACAACGCAGAGATAAACTGGCACGTCCATCTCGCGAATAAGAAGGCTGCTTGGTATCAATTCCAAATCGCTCTGGACATTCCCGAGGCGACCTCTGCCGATCCCTCGCGGCTGAGAAACAGCACCATCGCCGACCGCCAGAAGCTAATCATCGATCCAGGGCTGCGTCACATAACCGGACGCAATAGGACCGGGGCGCAATATAGGTTCGACACGGGGCGGTTCCTGGATAAGCCTGTCTATCTGGGCGAACTGCAAACAGATGCGGATGGCAGATTGATCGTCCTGGGAGGACACGGGAAATCAGCCTCTCATAGCGGCGCCATGGCCGTCACCTTTGCAAACAATGAGGGATGGCACGACGATGTCTCTGACGGCCCCGTCATGGCAGAGGTGACATTCGAAGGGAAGCGCCTGCCAGTTGATCCGGCATGGGTTGTTGTAGCTCCACCGAATTACGCGCCCATGCAAAAGTCGGTGCGCACGATGTGGGATGTGATCCGCGACGTATTGATCACTGGTGGAATGCTGCCGAAGCCCGCACGTCCGTCCTTCCAGAACGATATCCGGCCCATATTCGAGCGCCTTTCCAACCTTCAGTGGGTTAATGCTGGCTTCGCCGCGGCCTTCGGGTGGGGGGCGCCCAACAATCTCGCGGCAGAGAATTGGCTCGAACGCCTATCGCGGACTGATCCTTCGCTGTCTGAGATGCGGCGGGTAATCGCGAACCAGTTCCGGGTTTTTGACCGGGACTCTTGGTCGCCGGAACCTTGGCCCTGGCTCTACGGGGACGCAATGAACATCCCGCCTGCAGCGACGCCGCGTCAGAACGCAAGCCTCACCGATACGCAGTTACAGTTCTTGCAACGGTGGGCGACGGGCGACTTCGACGCAGACTACGACCCACGACCTCAACTGTTCCGCTCCATCGACTCTGTGCCGATGGCTCAACAACCCGACACGCTTGACCGGGCGTCACTTGAATTCTGCCTGGCGGATGCGTTCCACCCTGGTTGCGAGATGACATGGCCAATGCGCACGTACGGGATGTACATGTCGCCATTCAGGCTTGCGCACGCCCCAACTGGCTGGATCGAACCGGATTATGGGCCAGTGCTCGGCCCAGAGATCATCACCCTGCCGAACGGCCCGCTGCTTGGCGGGCAACTTCCGGGTGGACTTTCACGGTGGATGGCAGTGCCTTGGCAGACTGATACCGCGAGCTGCCGGTCCGGTTACCTTAAAACCTATGATCCGAACGTGCCGACCTTCTGGCCGGCGCGCGTGCCGAATCAGGTGCTGACCAAACAGGACTACGAGACGGTCATGGACGAGGAGCGGCCGTTGGCCGAGCGACTGGCTGCGTTCGCTCGGAGAGCATCGTGGCTACAGCCGCTTGGCGACAAGAGCTACACGGACCAGATCAATAACATGATAGCGCATTTTGACCGTATGGGCGTTGTCGAGCAGCGTGATGGTCCGAGATCCGGCCCGTTTCCAGCCGAAATGCAAGTTCAGGAACTACCCGCAAGCGCGGCGGAATTCATGCCTACATTTGCGGGAAGAGAGGCAGAACATCTCGACCTGAGTGGTATCGAAAAGTTAAGGCGATTCCCCCGCGGCCTGTCGCGCTCTTCCTGAATGCTGGAGATCGACGTTGTTGTCGTGGGGGCTGGCCCCGCGGGAGCGACTGCTGCGCTAACTCTTGCGCCAAACCACCGCGTGCTTTTGGTGGAACGTCGAGCGGATCATGGGCCCCAGATGGGGGAGGCGTTGCCGCCCGCGGCAAGACGTCTGCTTGCCGATATGGGACTGCTCGAAGAATTCCTTCGTGAAAGCCATCTTCCCTGCCACGGCAATCGTGCGTTCTGGGGCGATCAGGGGATGATCGAGACCGACTTCCTGCGTGATACGGACGGGCACGGCTGGCATGTTGATCGCGCCCGCTTCGATGCTTGGCTGCGTGGCGTTGCGGTTTCGCGTAGTGCGTTCTTAGCAATGCCGGCTCGGTTGGATGCGGTCGAACGAGATAACCAGCATTGGCACGTGAGGCTCGCGGGTATCGATGGACGACTGGAGCTGCGAGCTGCGGTGGTAATTGACTGCGGGGGGCGAGCGGCACCAGTTGCTCGCCGTCTCGGCGTGGAGCCATCTCGCCGCCCAATGGACCGGCTGATGTGTTCGTGGGCGATTGGTCATGCTCGAGACGGCGTTGCCGGTGCAGGGTTCAGCGTTGTGGAGGCGGTGGAAGAGGGATGGTGGTACACAGCCCCTATGCCGGGGCGACGCCGCGTGGTGGCGTTCCTTACCGACTCCGACCTGCCAATGTGGCAATCGGTTCCTAACGGTCCAACACTGCTGGCGCGAGCGATGGCCACGGACGAAATCGGGCGACTAATGAATGAAGCGGAATTCGAAATACTCCATGCGGGACGGCGTCCGGCTTACTCGTGTTGGCTTGAACCGTGCGCTGGTCCGGGGTGGTTTGTAGCGGGTGATGCGAGCATTAGCTTCGATCCGCTTTCGGCGCAGGGGTTGCTGCATGCACTTTTCACCGGGCTTGCCGCCGCCGAGGGAGCGGACCGATGGATTCGAAGCGATGCTAATGCTTACAGTTCGTACGAACGTGTCCTCGAAGGAATTCGAGCCACGTATTGGAGAAATCTAGGACATTGCTACGTTGCGGAGCCGCGATGGCCCACTGCTCCGTTTTGGCGGCGCCGTTTGCAGATCTGCACACATGCCCCGGCTATGAACAGTCCGCGGGGCCTTCGTGTGCGCGGGATAAGTTCCGTCTCCTGCTAAGCCCGCTACCGCGCGTGGCAGTTTTGGCGAGGTTGTCGCGACGTCTCGCCCGATGTGCGTCGGGGAAGAGAGGGCGGAAGCCCCCAACAACCCATGCTGGCTTCCGCATCGAGATCTGACTGCCTCGGCTGACCGTCGAGCTTTCTTGGCGGCACGTGGCGGGTCTCCGCAATTCAATGATGACACAGCGTTGGGTAGCTAGTGTCGTGTCCCAGAAATAACTTGTACTAAAAGCCTATCTGGCCGATGATGGTTCGGCAATCATTGTGGGGAAGCAGATGGGCCGTCCGCGCGATCGGGAGATTGTGCTGAGTGAGACCGATCGTCAGAGCCTGATGGAATGCGTTCGTTCGCGCTCTGCACCACATGGGTTGGTGCGCCGCGCGCAAATTGTGTTGGCTTCCGCATCGGGCCGCTCGAATACGGAGATTGCTGGCGAGCTTCGCATTTCGGTTCCTTGTGTTTGCCTTTGGCGCAACCGCTTTCTCGCACAGGGCGTGGTTGGGCTTTATGGGGAGCAGCGTCCGGGGCGGCCACGCAGTCATGATGACGAGGCGGTGGCGGCGCTGTTGAATAAGGTTCTGCAGAGCAGGCCGGCGAGCGGGACGCACTGGACCGTCCGCGGCGCGGCGGCCGCAACGGGCATCGCCAAGAGCAGCGTGCAACGCTATTTCCGGCTGTTCGGGGTGCAGCCACATCGGACGCGCAGTTTCAAGCTTTCCACCGACCCGCTCTTTGTCGAGAAGGTCCGCGACATCGTCGGGCTCTACCTCAATCCGCCCGACCATGCCGTGGTCCTCTGCGTCGATGAGAAGAGCAAAATTCAGGCACTGGAACGAACCCAACCGGTGCTACCGATGGGCCTTGGCTATGCTGACGGTCTTACCCATGACTACAAGCGCCATGGCACCACCACCCTATTCGCCGCTCTCGACATCGCCAACGGACAGGTCATGACCCAATGCAAGGCACGCCACAGACACCAGGAGTTTCTCGGCTTCCTCAAGCAGATCGACGCCAACGTCCCGCATGGGCTCGATGTGCATCTCGTCGTCGACAATTACGGTCCGCACAAGCACCCCAAGACCCGCGCGTGGCTGGCGCGTCACTGCCGGTTCCATCTTCACTTCACGCCCACCTACGCGTCCTGGCTCAATCAAATCGAGCGCTGGTTCGGGGTCCTGAGCCAACGGGAAATCCGTCGCGGCTCATTCGCCAGCACCAGGCAGCTGATCGCCCGGATCGACGCCTTCGTCACCAATTACAACAGCACCGCGCATCCATTCATCTGGACCGCCACAGCCGATGAAATCCTGCGAAAAGTCGCCGCCATTTGTAAAGTTATCAATGGGACACGACACTAGCTTAACTTACGGAGAGCAACATCATCGCCAAGCTCCTTGGGGCCCGGTCAATCCCCTCCCCGAGTGGCGGCATCCAAAGCTGACCATATCCGCAACGGCGTGGCCGGCATGTCGAAATGGATCACTCCGGCGCCACGTACCGCATCGGCAATCGCGTTCATCAGCGCCGGGGCAGCGCCGATCGTTCCGGACTCACCGACCCCCTTCATGCCCAGTGCATTGGTCGGGCTCGGCACCGGACGATCGATGATCAAGATCGGACACATCAGGTCAGCGTGCGGCATCACGTAGTCCATGAAGCTTCCCGTCAACAATTGCCCGCTATCCGGTTCGTAGGTGCAGCATTCGCCAAATACCTGGCCGGCACCCTGCACGATGCCACCCTGCACCTGCCCTGCCGCCAGCACCGGACTCAAGACCGTACCGATGTCGTCCACCGCAGTGTAGCCCAGTACCTCCACCACTCCGGTTTCCGGATCGATCTCCACCTCCGCTACGTGTGCCCCGCTCGGGAACGCCCGAAAGATCGGCAGCTCTGCAACAGTATCCAACGGGTGGGGTGAGTGATCGCGTACACGCTCAACCACGGTCGACATCGCGATCGAGCGGTCTGTGCCTTTCACGGTGAAGTGTCCGTCGAGGAATTCCACGTCTACTGCCGCAGCCTCCAGCATATCAGAGGCGAGCGGCACAGCCTTGCGCACCACTTCATCGGCGGCGAGCTTGAATATGTTGCCCTGGATCATGCCGGTTTCGCGATCCAAATGCACCGCTGCCGGAGCGCCCTGCCCTCGCGCGGGATCGTGTGCGCCATGTCGGCGAGGAAGTCGTCGTGATAATCGCCGAGACCGTCCACCAGGCGATGGACGCGGCGGAATCACGCGATCCATACAGCAGACGTCAAAGGCGTCGATAAGAGAAATTATCGGCCTCCTACGCTCCTGCGCTGCCGCGGCTCACCTCATACGGAACCGATTGCGAATGCCTAGCATTACAGTTGTGATTTCCGTTTGATGTGAGATGTTTGCGCGGCGGCCTGGTGCGCGCGCCGCCAGAGTGACCATCCGATAATCTTGCCGGGAT
>Ga0207700_10001426_pt1 | contig 13542 bp, 12 predicted proteins | sample LARL82metaG_FD_184348 | JGI IMG/M metagenome (GOLD analysis project Ga0207700, IMG submission 184348) | Corn, switchgrass and miscanthus rhizosphere microbial communities from Kellogg Biological Station, Michigan, USA - LAR L8-2 metaG... | ecosystem: Host-associated > Plants > Roots >...
CTTCAGTAAGTCTACTGTACTTACCTGAGAGTGCTCTAATGAGTAGCACCCTAGACTGTTCCCTCCTCCAGATTCCCAATTTGGGAAAATCTGTTCCAGATTCGGAAATTCCCACTAAAGCCAATGGATTGTATGTGATACAGAAGCACAGGGGAAACTGAAAGCTCGTAATTTTGCACACCAAGGAGAAAAAATCAATGAAGAATACTTTCGTCAAGCTAGTGATATTAGGGACATTGTTGCTTTCAGCCACCGCGCCATTGCCGAAGACGCAGGTGCAATTTGATGGCGGAGGTCCATACCCGTCCTGCATTCCGGGGGTAAATTGTGCTTTGTAAGACTCAAACACTTGAGTAACCTAAAGACCATCGAATCGCGGCTGGAAAATGCTTGTATGACAGCACGTTGAGGCAGTATTCTTAACGAGCATATGTCTCTGCCGGCAATCACTCAAGTTGTATGGATCGGAAGCATCGTTTTACAGGTGCTGCTGGCCATGGTGGTGTTGACCAAGCGTACATGGCGAAGCTATCCAGCTTTTTCGGCATATGTTTTCTTCACTCTGTTTGGGGTCGCGGTTAGTTCCCTATTCAATCGCGGCGGAAGGGGATACTTCTACACCTTCTGGGCCTGCGAAGCGATTGGCATTGTTCTTGGGCTCGCAGTGGTGAGGGAAGTATTTACTAAGCTTTTTTCTCCCCACCCGGCGCTGCGCAACTGGCGACCGTGGTTTTCCGCGTGGCGGTGGTGGCACTGGTTGTGCTGGCATGCGCGGTTTACTACGGGGAATCTGGAAAAGCCCTGGGCTTCTCCAGAGGGATCATGCTGGCCGAAGAGGCTGCGCGCATTGTGGAATTGGGTTTGATCATGTTCTTGTTTCTCTCTTCGAGCGCATTCGGTTTGCACTGGCGTCAGAATGAATTTGGAATAGCGCTGGGGCTGGGAACATGTGCGGCTGTGGAATTGTTTAACGTGACTTTGATCAACCACATGAGTCATGAAACGGCACAAATTTTTAACCTGGTGCGGAGTCTTTCCTTCAACCTTAGCCTTTTTATCTGGCTGGATTACCTGCTGGCGCCGGAACGTGCAACCAGCAGCGGCGAGCTTCCCAAAAAGGCCCAGTTGGAGCAATGGAATCAGGCAGTGACGGAGTTAATTAACCGATGATAACTGTGATCGTAATTGCGCTTGCGTTGTGCGCTGTCGTGTTGTTTTACATGGCGGTACGCAGCCGCAGAAGACAGGCGGTGCAATCGCTCCGTCCGGTAGACTTAATCGCCTTTCACACCCTGCTGGATCGGGACGATGAGCTTTTCATCAAAGAAAAGCTGCCGCGCTCAAAGTTTGTCCACATCAAGCGCCATCGCATTCGCGTGGCCGCGCGTTATGTAGCCAGGATTGCCTCCAATGCTTCCACGGTTTTGCATGAGAGTGAGAGCGCGCGCCTGAGTCCCACGCCTGAAGTGGCTTCCACGGCCGAGCAGGTGATGGAGCTGGCGGGCCAGATTCGCGTGCAATGCATGGTCGCCATGTTCAAGCTGTCCCTTGAATATGCCATGCCGTCATTGCAGCTCACTCCGGCAATGCTGGTGCCCAAGTACCAGAGCTTGCGTGAGAACGTGCGCCGCCTGGGCGATCTGCAAACGCAGAATGCCGTCCCGTTGGCCAACGCTATCTAACCGTTTTTGGCGAAAGCAAAGCCCTGTGCCGCAAGCGCGGGGCTTTTTGCTTTAACCAGGGCTCCTTAACCACAAAGGACACGAAAATAGAGATCTGGATTCGCTCCAGCTTTACCCTCTCCTTTGTGCTCCTTCGTGTCCTTTGTGGTTTGCTTTTTAGATTTAGAATAGACGCATGCTTCTCCAAGGCATTTTTCCCGCCGTAACCACGCCGTTCTACCCTGATGGAGCGGTGTACTACAAAAAGATCGAACACAATATTGATCGCTATTCCCGGACTCCGATCGCGGGCATGGTGGTGCTGGGCTCCACCGGGGAAGCCGTGATGCTGAGTGACGACGAGCGACGCGACGTGTTGCGCGTGACCGCTGAAGTGGCGTCGCCGGAGAAGGTGCTCATCGCCGGCACGGGCGCTGAATCAGTGATTGAAACATTGCGCCTGACTGAAATCGCGGCAAAGCTGAAGTATGACGTGGCGCTGGTGCGCACCCCGCATTTTTATCGTCCGCAAATGAAGCCGGACGCGATGCTGGCCTTCTATCGCACTGTGGCGGACAAGTCGCCACTGCCGGTGCTGCTTTATACCGTGCCGCCATTCACGGCCTATGATCTGCCGCTGGAAGTGATTACGGCGCTGGCGGAGCATCCGAACATTATCGGCATCAAGGAATCAAGCGGCAACGTGGAAAAAGTAGCGGCCATGGTCCAGGCCACGCGCCACATTAAACGCGCTGCCACCGTAACAGAAGTACAGCAGGCAGTTACAGCGCGCATGCTGGCCTCTCCACCTGCTGGCGAGAATGGCGGCCAAATGGTAAGCGTGAGCCAGCTAAATGGCGGCTCAGACGTAGCCGTCGCTGCCCGGCCCAGGATCAAGACCCGAACCAAAGAAGTTGGCTTCCAGGTGCTAGTGGGCGCGGCCCACACCTTGCTGGATTCATTGCTGGCGGGCGCCAGCGGCGGCGTTCTGGGCTTTGCCGCTCCCGCGCCAACAATTTGCTTTGAAATCCATGCCGCCTTCAAGGACAACGATATTGAATTGGCCCGGTCAAAGCAGGTCGCTTTGGCTCCGGCAACCAGGCGCGTAGTCTCGGAGTTGGGAATTCCCGCGATTAAATACGCCATGGACCTGAATGGTTATTATGGCGGACTGCCCCGGCTGCCGCTGCTTCCTCCCACCCAGGCGCAAAAGGCGGAAGTTGAAGCGATGATGAATTCTTTCCGGAATTAACAAAACAGGAAAAGAAGATTCGGCCGCAATTAGTATTTTTATGCTTTTATCGAGTGAAAATGTTATCTTGACCAGCTCAAAGAGTGTGCTAGAGTTACCGGAACCTTAAAGCGCGTTTTTCGTCTATTCGCCACCGGGAAACTGTTTGTTTACCCAAGTTGGTATCGTCGGGGTTAAACTAGAGAGCAGCTTCAGAGTGATTGCCACTACACTTATAATCTTCCGGCATGAATGATTAGAATTTTCTTGGTGCACTTTTGTCAGAGTTGAATCCCGGCAATAGTGGAACAAATTTTTTAAGGACGTAAAACAGTGTTGTCAGCCGGCAAGAAGTTACGCGATTTACGTGAGCAGATGGGCCTCACCCTTCGGGACGTGGAGCTCTCTAGCACCTCCTTGGCTGAAATCAGAGGGATTGAAGAATTCGTGATCAATCCCAGCCGCCTGTCTGATATTGAAACCAAGGGCGTGATTCCCAGCATATTCCGGCTCTATGTCCTCTCCGTAATCTACCGATCTGATTTCACGGAGCTGCTCCGCCTCTACGGTGTGGACCTGAGTTCCACGGCGGCAGATTTTGCTATTTGCCGTCCTGGTAAAACGCATCGCGTGGAAATTGCTGAAGGCCAGGGCAGTGTGCAACTCCCTGCTCGGCTCGATCCCGGCTTTGATGTTCTCCGCACCACTGACTTGGGCCGCATGATCCAGAAGTGGGGCCCTCTCCCGATGCAGTATCTCCAGGAACTTATCAAGAAAAAATATATCTACGCTTACATCGGCATGGAAGACCTCACGATGTATCCTCTGCTGCTGCCGGGTTCATTTATTCAGGTGGATGAAGAGCGTAGCCGCGTGGAAGAAAAGAAATGGCGCTCAGAGCTGGAACGGCCGATTTATTTTGTGGAAACTCGCGATGGTTATGTGTGCTGCTGGTGCTCCGTCCGGCGCGGAGAGATTGTGCTGCAATCCCATCCGCTATCGCCAGTTCCCGCGCGCATACTCAAACACCCACAGGAAGCCGAAGTGGTGGGTCAGGTAGTGGGAGTGGCTATGCGCCTTGGTGAGTGGCACGCTCCTGACGAGCGAGAGCCACAACAGAATCCTGAAGCAGATGCAAGTGAGCCGAAAGAATTGCGTCGCCGTTGACCGGCGCTTTCAGCACGAATGAGTCCGGGTCAAGAATGTCCGCGGCGGATCCGGAACGCGCGACCGCTTGCTGATATTCCTGGTAAATCTCACGTACGGGCGTGTGGCTCAGGGCCAGCGCGGTTTCCATGTGTGCGGCATAAATCGCGTCCTGCGTCGGACGATTGCCATAAGCGCGCGTAAAGCCCCAGTGCATGTAGCCTCCGCTGCCGCTTTGCAGCGAGCAGATATAGGCGACCTTTTCCACTAGCGACGGCAGGGCGCTTAACGTGCGTTTTTTGAAATCTTCAGCAGCTTTTAAAATCATGGCGCGCGATCACCTGATGACTACCCGGTTTTCGAATGGTCTTGCGGACAACGGGGGTTGTGTCTTCTTGTAGAAAACATAGCATAAGCGCTGACTTGCGGCAGCATTTTTAGCTTCTGTTCTGAAAATAAGAATTGGGGTACTGCAGTAACTCTCTGCCTTTCTAAAATCTCTCTCACCATAGTCAATCGCTAATTTTGCGAATAGAAGTCGAAAGGATCATACAGAAGTGGGCTGCAGGCTTTGCTTGGATGGCGGGAACGTTTTCCAGAACATTATGCTTCACGTTTTCTTCTTTAGAAACTTCTCAATGCCCTTGCGGCAATCTTCTGTCTGCCGCGCAATCGCATTGATTTCAACCCCGGCCTGCAGCGCCGCTTCAAATGACATTGAATCCATGTTGTACAGCAGCCGCTTAGACAGCATGACTGCTGAAGCGGATTTCGCAGCCAGCTTCGCCACGTAACTTTCCGTCTCGGCTGGAAAATGCTCATCGGCAAAAACACGATGGACCAAGCCAAGCTCATACGCGCGATTGGCTGTAACTGTTCCGCCTGTAACCACCAGTTCGAGAGCAGCTTTCTCTGAAACCGAGCGCCGCAGAATTGCCATCACCATCGCCGGAACAAACCCGATGTTAACTTCCGGATAGCCAAACTGCGCCGACTCGGCAGCCAGAATAATGTCGCAAGCCGTGGCAATTCCGCAGCCGCCCGCCAGCGCTCGTCCCTGCACTGCCGCGATGATTGGACGAGGATGGTTCCGCATCATCAAAAACAGATCGGCTGTCACTCGTGCATCAGCGATGTTGTCCATGATGCTGTTTTGCGCCGTCTTTTCCAGGTTCGCCAGATCGGCGCCGGAGCAAAAATCCGATCCCGCTCCTGTAAGCAGCAGCACACGGCATCCGTCGTCTGAAGCCGATGCGCTGAACGCCGACTTGAGTTCGGCAACAATCTCACCATCCAGCGCATTGCGCTTGTCCGGACGGTTCAATGTGATCCGCGCAACTCCGTCTCGCAGTTCGTAAAGAATCTTACGGTACATCGATCTCCATTCGCAGCAGCGCCGCGCCGTATGTTTTTCCCTGATTGTCCATGCGCAGTGACACCAGCCCGCCACCATCCAACGCATGATGTAAAACAAAATTCAAAGCGTTGAGGTTGGGCAGTTCGTAGCGCTCAACTTCTCCATGGCAGATTCCGGCAAAGTGCTTCTTCACGCGCTCCGCTGTAATCTCGCGGACTAAAATTGGATAATCCTGCGGCTTCAGCGCAATGAGCCCAATGTTGGCGTCATCGCCTTTGTCGCCCGAACGGGCATGCGCAATTTGCCGAAGCTGCATCTTCATACTGTTCTGCCTTCAGAAAAACTTCACTGCGGAGGCACGGAGGAAACAATCGAAGGATTCTGATTGCCAGTCATCCGATGCAGATCATCCTTCTGCGTCACAACACAATAACAATTATTCCTCCGCTTACTCCGTTCCTCCGTGTTTCAAGTGTAACTTTTCCCTACTGTGACCACGGCGGCACCACGCCTGTCATGCGCGCATACGCCACCAGCTGCCCCATGTGCTCATTCGCATGAACGATGATGCGCAAATACATTCCGTCGACAGTTGCATCCCTGTCGGCGATATGCACTTTGCGCTGCAGATCGGCTGGTTTTTCGGCCGCGTGCGCGGCTCTCACCGCTTCCAGTGAGCGCTTCAGCCACTTGATGACTTCAGCCTTGGAAGTCACGGACTTTTCCCAGTCCAGTGTGAGCCCCTCTGGCATTTTGGGTCCGGTGATGCTCAACAGGTAGAAGTTCGCCACCGCGATATGCATATAAACTTCGCTGGTAGAACGCACTCCCTTCGCGGGTCGCCATGCGAATTTATCTTCCGGCGTCGCCTCAGCCAGCGCGATCAACTGGCTTGTAACGTGTTTCCACTCGCCGTCGTAACCTTCCCATATCCCTTCCGGCGCTTTCTGCGCCAGAAGAACTGGCTTGGCGCACAACACAATCAAAAGCAACAACACTCTCATGGTTTTCTCCTTATGAATGGCTTGCTTTTCTCCGTGTCTCCGTGCCTCTGTGGTAGATTTTGTTTTTCCGATCACGGCGATCACGCGCGATCACGGCGATCCAATCACTTCCACCTGCGGCGTCACCGCTATTTTAGGAATCAGCGCCGGCCAGTACGCAATAATCTCATCCACCTTGCTGCGGCCCGCGTTCAGTCCCGTTACAGATGGCGGGCCATTCAGCGCAATTGGAATAATTTCTTTCAGGAATCGTTCCACTGGCGCCTTCTCCATGGCACGTGCTCCGATGCGCAGCGTCACCTCAGCAATATCATTCGACGGATCGCCAGACATTTCTCCGTGGCAGCCATTCACCCCAACGAACTCTGAATAAATTGCATCCAGCTTCAATCCCAGCCGTTCTATACGCTGGCGCAAAATCTTGTCTGCCGCTCGCGCTTTTTTATGGGCGTCTGGCCACGAGTATGCCAGCGTACCCACGGCCTTAAAGCCTGCGGAATAACTGATTGAAACTTTATATTGATCGGTCGCTGCGCGGCCCCGGATGCCGGAAGCTCGCACCCGATCCGCTCCCTGCTGCTCCAGTCGGATCGTCGTGAAGTCAGCAATGCCGTCCGGCGTAATGTAATTTTTCGGGTCGCCGATCTCGTACAGCAACTGCTCCGTCACACCTGCCACATTCACGCGCCCGCCGGTACCAGCATGTTTGGTCACGACGAATGTCCCGTCGGGCTCCGCTTCAACAATCGGATACCCGATGTTGGCGAAATCAGGAATCGATTCCCAGTCCGCCTGGCAGTTGCCGCCCGTGCATTGCGCTCCGCATTCAATCACGTGTCCCGCAATGGTTCCAGCGGCAATGCGGTCCCAGTCGTCGGCTTGCCACCCAAACGCGCGGACCATCGGTCCCAACGCCAGCGCGGCATCATTGCAGCGTCCCGTAATTACTATGCTCGCGCCACGGCACAGCGCATCGGCAATGGGAAATGCGCCAAAATAAACGTTGGCGCTCTGCACCTGTGAGCGGATGGAACTCAGCGGCTCGCCCGTATCCATGTTGGTGAAAGCGATGCCACTCTCCAGCATCTGATCGAGCTGCGGCATAATGTCGTCGCCCGTAACCACGCCGATCTTAATTCTTCCGCCATAACCCGCTGCTTGAAGCACCGCAGCCACTGCATCCTTGCAACCTACAGGATTCATGCCGCCGGCGTTGGTCACGACTTTCACGCCGCGCTCCACAATCTCCTTCGCTCCGCGCTTTACCACCCCCACAAAGTCATGCGCATATCCTGCGCGAGGATCGCGCGCCTTGAGTTTTTGCAGAATGGACATTGTGATCTCGGCCAGATAGTCGAGCGTCAGATAATCGAGCGGCCCGCCGCGCAGCAGCTCAAGCGGTGCTTCTGCTGAGTCGCCCCAGAAAGCCGACCCGTTGGCAATTCTTATCATTGGGCGGCCCCGGCCGCTTCGCTGTTCAGCCGCTCGCGCAATACGCGCTTCAGCACCTTGCCCGTGGGATTCTTGGGGAACTCGGTCATTACGTGGATTTCTTTTGGTACTTTAAAGCTGGCCAGTTTCAAACGCGCGTGCGCCATCAACTCTTCTTCATTTACCTGCTTGCCCGGCATGGGAACTACGCACGCCACAACTTTTTCAATCCAGTACGGATCGTGCAGCCCCACCACCGCCACCTCGGCCACGCTAGGGTGCGCGGCAATGGCCTCTTCCACTTCCTGGCTGCTGACATTTTCTCCGCCGCTTTTGATCATGTCTTTCTTGCGATCGAGGAAATAGAGCCAGCCGTGCTCGTCCACGCGCGCCACGTCGCCGGTGTGGTGCCAGCCGCCGCGGAACGTAGCTGCATTCGCCGCCGGATCCTCAAAATATCCCGGTGAAACGCACGGCCCCCGCAGCACAATCTCTCCCGGCTTGCCGGGTTCCACATCTTTCATCTCCTCATCCACAATGCGCAGCTCCAGCGGCATATGCCGGACGCCAATCGGGTCCGGCATTGCTAACATCTTTCCCAGCTCGGTGGGTGGCGTGGTCGATCCCAGCGCCGTGGTCTCGGTCTGTCCCCAGCAGTTGATCCACTCTGCTTGCGGCGCAATGCGGCGCCAGCGCTGGAAGACCGGCGTAGGTAGATATTGAAAAACAAACAGCCGCTTCAGGCTGGAAAGATCAACGGCTTCAATCAGCGGCATACTAATCAGCCCAACCCACACCGTCGCCGGCAAAGAGAGTGAGGTCACTTTCTGCACAGCGATGGCATGAATAATCTGGTCCGGCTTGGGCAGCGGAATGATCACGCTCTCACAACCTGAAGCGAAGCAGCCAAACGTCATCACCAGCCCCGCTACGTGAAACATCGGCAGCGCCAGCAGATACTTCATGCTCGTGTCGCGGCCATAGTCGGCATAGCTGGCCAGCAGGTAGGCATAAAAATTCAGGTGTGTCAGCACCACGCCCTTTGGCTTGGCCGTGGTCCCGCTGGTAAAGATGATCAGGTGTGTCGCTTCGCTTTCAACAAATTCTTCGACCGGTGCAGCGTCAAACTCCTGTAGTGACTCTCTAAATTTCTCATCCAGCACAAAGCAGTTCGGTGGTGGCGCAAGGACCTTGGCTTGAAACATCGGCTCAACCAGCAAGGTCTTCACCCGCGTCTTCTCAAAGACATACGTTACGTCTTCAGCAGTAAACATCAGGTTGATTGGGACCAGCGGCGCGCCGATCCTGGCGCAGCCAAAGAACGAGGCCACGTATTCCGGTGAGTTGGTGGCAAAGATCGCGACGGAATCGCCACGCTTCACGCCTGCGGCCATGAGCTTGCGCGCCATGCGATTGGACAGCGCGTCCAGTTCGGCATACGTCAGCTCGCGGCCCATAAAGTGGATAGCCCGCTGCTGCGGCGTACGCGCAGCGCTGCGGCGCAACGCGTCGCCTACGTTGAAGCGATGAATCAGGTTGTGATTCAAATCATTCATGAATGTGATATTTTCGTGACAGCTCCTAGCTGCTAGCTCCTGGCTTCTAGCAATTTGCACCAGTGCGAGCCACTATTTAACGGCGCCTGACATGAGTGCGCGCCTTTGATTTTCGGGCCAGAGGCTAGCAGCTAGTAGCTTATAATTTTTCTTCCTTCGCAATAATCTCTTTCATAATTTCTGAAGCGCCCGCGCCAATCGTATTTAAGCGCAGATCGCGCCACATGCGCCCAATGGGATATTCCGTGGTGTACGCGAATCCGCCGAAAATCTGCATGCAGTCATACGCGATCTTCTGTGACAGCTCCGTGGTGTACAGCTTGGCCATTGTGATTTCCTTCACGGCTCGCTTGCCGTGATTCACCAGGTCCAGCGCGCGATATGTGAGCCAGCGGCCTGCTTCCACGGCGGTAAGATGTTCCGCAAAGCGGTGCCGCCAGATCTGGAACTTCCCAATCGGCTGGCCGAAAGCGCTGCGGTCGTGGCCATATTCAATCGCCCAGCGCAGGGCTTTGTCCATGGCCGCCAGCGCGCCGAGTGAAGCCACCAGCCGCTCGCCCTGGAAATTCTCCATGATGTAATAAAAGCCCTTGTCGCGTTCGCCCAGGATGTAACGCAGCGGCAGGCGGCATTCGTCGAAGAACAGCTCCGCCGTGTCCGAGGCCAGGTTGCCGATCTTCTTCAGCTTCTTGCCGACAGAGAAACCTTTCGTCTTCGTCGGAAACAGCACCAGAGAAATTCCTTTGTAGCCTTCGCCGCCCGTGCGGACAGCCAGCACAATGTAGTCGGCCCGGGTGCCGTTGGTGATCCACAGCTTCTGCCCGGAGATGATCAGGTCGCTGCCTTCAATACGCGCGCGCGTCTTGATCGCCGCCACGTCCGATCCGCCGCCCGGTTCACTGATGCCCAGTGCGCCGATCCACTCGCCGGTTACCGCCTTCGGAATGAACTCGGCCTTCTGCTCCTCTGTGCCCAGCTCTTGGATCACGGGCAAAGCCATGTCAGACTGCACCAGGAACGCCATGTTGATGCTGCCGCTGTCTGAGTGCGCCATGGCTTCAACATAGGCCGCCGTGGCCCACCAGTCCTGTCCGCTGCCTCCCCACTTGGGATCAATGCGGATGCCAAACATCCCCAGCGCGCCCGCCTTGGTGAAAAGCTCGCGCGGAAAAATGCCTTCATCGTCCCATTCCGCCGCGTAGGGCGCGATCTCTTCTTTGCAGAAACGCGCCACGGTTTGCCGTATGAGCTCATGCTCTTCAGTAAAATATGGGAACTCAGTGCTTTGCTGCTGTACTGCTTGCGTGCTCATTGGCATCCTCCACGGCTTCAATTTCTACGAGCATCTGTCCCGGCGCAACAACCTCGGCGGGCTTTACCAGCACTGCCCGCACCATGCCCTGAATTGTGGCCTTTATAGTTTGCTCCATTTTCATGGCTTCCAGCACAATTAATCCATCGCCCGGTTTTACCTGCTGTCCTTCCGCCACCAGAATGCGCAGCACCTGTCCCGGCATGGGCGAGTTTGCGCTCTGGTGCTGGCCACCGGCTGTCTTTTCCGGGAAGCGCGGCAGCCGCGTGACTCGCAACTGTCCCAGGCTTGAGCGCACGAAATAGTCTGCTCCGCGCTGGCAAATATCAAAGCGATAGCGCACGCCTTTCACTAGCGCATCAACGTGACCCTCGCCGATAGAAAGTATGTCGATTGCGCCGGGCGAGTCGCCAACCTGATATTCCCTTTCGTCGACAGCGAATTTCATCGCCGGTGCAGTAGTGGGATTGTTGCGAAACCTTGGCGGAATCGAAGGAAGAATGCTGCGTCGGGCATGTTCTGTTCGCTCGATGTAAGCGCGCGTGACCGAGCAGAATATCCGATCCAACGCTCCATCGGCCTTGGCATTAACGGACAGCTGAAAGCCCGTATGCGCCCTGCCGCCCTTAAATTCTTCTGACTCCAGCATTGCAATCAGAAACTCGCGGTTCGTCTGCACGCCTTGCGCAGCAAAATCCCGCAATGCATGCGTGAGCCTTCTGATGGCAGATCGGCTGTCTTCTCCGTGCGCAACGATCTTGGCCAGCAGCGGATCGTAATAAACGCCAATCTCAGTTCCCTCTTCCACTCCGCTGTCAATGCGCAATCCAGCCGAAGTCTCCGGAGGCCGCCATACATGCAGCGTCCCTGTCGAAGGCAGAAAGTGATTCGCGGGATCTTCAGCGTAGAGCCGCGCTTCAATCGCATGCCCCTTCTGCTCCGGCTTGGCGTCAGGTAATTTTCCGCCCTGCGCAATTTCAATCTGCAGACGAATCAGGTCCAGCCCCGTCACCATCTCCGTGACCGGATGCTCCACCTGAATGCGCGTGTTGACCTCAATGAAGTAGAAATCCCCGGAAGGCGCCAGCAGAAACTCCACTGTGCCGGCATTGGTGTAGCCGACCTTCCTCGCCAGCGCCATCGCCGCATCCGTCATGCGGCTCCGGATTTCCGGCGTGACGGCCGGCGAAGGGCTTTCTTCGATGATCTTCTGATGCCGCCTCTGCACAGAGCAGTCGCGCTCATAAAGGTGCATCACGTCACCGTGATGATCGCCAAAAATCTGGACTTCCACGTGACGCGCGCCTTCAATATATTTTTCTATCAGCAGAGCGCCGTCACCGAATGCGCGTTCCGCTTCTCCCTTGGCAGCAGCAAAAGCTTCCTTGAATTCCGCTGTATTGCGCACAATGCGCATGCCGCGCCCGCCGCCGCCGAGCGACGCTTTGATCAGCTTGGGAAATTCATTCTCTGCGGGCGTGGGTACCACCGGGACGGCCGCTTCCTGCGCCAGCTTGCGCGCTTGATCCTTTGATCCCAGCGCCCTGATCACATCCGCGGGCGGCCCGACGAACACAATGCCCGCATCTTCACACGCAGAAGCAAAAGCCGCGTTCTCCGCAAGAAATCCATATCCAGGATGAATTGCTTCAGCGCCGGTCAGCCGCGCCGCTGCAATGATCTTTTCAATATTAAGATATGACTCTTTGGCCGCCGCGCCGCCAATCGGCACAGCTTGGTCCGCCAGCCGGACGTGCAACGCATCGCGGTCAAAGTCCGAGTAGACCGCTACGGTGGCAATACCCATCTCGCGGCATGTGCGCATAATGCGCACGGCAATCTCGCCGCGATTGGCGATGAGTATTTTAGAGAAGTTTTTCATTGTTTATAAGCAGCAAGCTCTTTTTCTGAAATCTCGAGCGTAGCGAGAGATCCCTACGGCCGCAAACTCTTTATCGTGATCGCGCGTTCAAAACAGCTAATGATCATAGGGTTCCCTCGCTTCGCTCGGGACAAAAAAACAAAATTAATGCCTGAATACTCCCCACTCCATGGTGCCTTTCACCGGAGCGTTATACGCCGCGGACAACGCAATCGCCGCCACCGTTCGCGTGTCCCGCGGATCAATAATGCCGTCATCCCACAAGCGCGCCGTGGCAAAATAGCAATCGGATTCTTTCGCGATCTGGTCTTCCAGCATCTTCCGTCCCATCGCCATTCTGGCTTCGTCAATGGGCTGGCCGGTTTTGGCTGCGGCATCGCGCTTGATAATGTCCATCACTCCGGAAAGCTGTTTCTCCCCCATCACGGCAATGCGATGATTGGGCCAGGTAAATAGAAAACGCGGCGCGTAAGCCCTTCCGCACATGGCATAATTGCCCGCGCCGTATGATCCACCAACCATGATCGTGATAGCCGGTACCGTCGAATTGGAAACCGCATTGATCAGCTTGGCGCCGTTGCGGATGATGCCGTCTTCTTCATAGCTGCGGCCTACCATAAAGCCGGTAATGTTCTGCAGGAAGAGCAACGGGATATCCTGCTGGTTGCATAGTTGGATAAACTGCGCGCCTTTGCCGGCCGACTCCGACATCAACACGCCGTTATTCCCAAGTATCCCCACAGGGAAACCGTGAATGCGCGCGAAGCCCGTGACCAATGTAGGCCCGTACTCAGGCTTGAATTCGGCGAACTCACTTCCATCAACAATCCGGGCAATCACCTCGCGTATTTCAAAAGGCACACGCACATCTGAAGATGCGATGCCCAGCAACTCATCGGAATCCAGGAGCGGTTCTTTTACCTCTGCCATCCGCGGCAGGTCGGGCTTCTTTAGATTGAAGT
>Ga0207700_10001428_pt1 | contig 13540 bp, 12 predicted proteins | sample LARL82metaG_FD_184348 | JGI IMG/M metagenome (GOLD analysis project Ga0207700, IMG submission 184348) | Corn, switchgrass and miscanthus rhizosphere microbial communities from Kellogg Biological Station, Michigan, USA - LAR L8-2 metaG... | ecosystem: Host-associated > Plants > Roots >...
GGCTGCTGGTCGCTCAGCGCGGCTGGAGCACCGCCGACTTCAACCGATGGCTGTCCGACAGCCTCGCGGCGGCACTGCTGCCGACCTGAACGGCCCGCAACCCAGCGATAGGGCGCTCGGCGAGTCGGCGGCGTCTGCCAGCGGCCGGGCCGTCGGGCTACCAGGATTGATGCCGATGTCTGGCCCGCCGGCGGGCCTCAAAGGGGGTCCACCGTCCCGGGCCGCCACCAGGGCAGCCAGCCCTCCCGGTCACCGCACCAGGGAGGAACATGGCATCCGGATGGGGCGATGACGCCGCCCATCCGGTGCCTGTTTCCCTGAGGTTCCCCTGGGGCTGATGGCGCTGGTCAGGCGGCGGCCTTGTGAGCGGTGTTGTCCTGGATGAATCGGGCGGCGCGGTTGAGGGCGGCGTCGCCTTCGTCGAGGAGGGCGGCGAATACCTGGAAGACGTGCGGGACGCCGGGGGTGATGTCCAGGATGACGGCCACGTCGTCGGCGGCGGCCTTGGCGGCGAGGCGGGTGGCGTCGTCGAGGAGCACCTCGTATGATCCGGCCTGGATCAGCAGCGGCGGCAGCCCGGACAGGTCGGCGAAGATGGGGCTGACCCGGGGGTCGGCCGGGTCGGTGCCGGCCAGGTAGTCCGCGGCCCGGGTGCGGATGGCCCGGGCGCTGATGGCCGGGTCGGCGTGCGCCTTGCCGGCGTAGCTGCTGCCGGTCATGGTGAGGTCGGTTATCGGGGAGAGCAGCAGGGCCGCCGCGGGCATCGTCAGGCCCTCCGCCTGGCCGGCGATGAGGAGCTCGATGGCGAGGTTGCCGCCGGCCGACTCGCCCGATACGACGATGTGGCCGGCGCTGCCGGCCTGCCCGGCCAGGGCGCGGTAGGCGGCCGTGACGTCCTGGAGCGCGGCGGGGTAGGGGTGCTCGGGTGCGAGCCGGTAGCCGGCCGACACGGCGCGCATGCCCGTCTTGCGGGCCAGGGCGGACGCCAGCCCCGCGGATCCTGCCGCGGAGCCGAGCGCGAAGCCGCCGCCGTGAATGTGGAAGATGGTGCCGCGCGGCTCGGCGCCGGCGATGTCGATGAAGATCACGGGGATGCCGCCCAGGTCCCCGGGCGTCACGCGGACATCGGCCGGCAGGGGCTGGGTGGTGAGCATCTGCTCGAGGATGGGGCGCTGGGCGGCGACGTCCCCGCCGAGATCGAACGGGGCGGTGCGGAGGATCTGGTCGACCATGTCGCGCTGCTGGGCAGTCATTGCCGTTCCTTTCATCGTGGCGGTCCGGGGCGAGCAGGCCGCCGTTATCGGATCGGGGAGAGCTCAGCGTCGGCTAGTTCCGCGTAGACCAGGAAGCCGAACGGATCCAGTAGCTGGCGCTGTTCCATCAGCCGGACCAGAACCGCTTCCCGGAGCTCAGCCAGCTCGCTGCTGTCGGGATGGCGGAGCAGGCCCGGGGTGATTATTTCCAGCGCGAGGGCTAGGTCGCCCTGGTCGGCAAGGCTGGCCGCGGCGTAGGCGAATGCGTCCGCCTTTTCCCCGGCGAGCAGGTCGAGAGCCGCCGCTCTTTCTTCCTGGCTCCGCGGGTCGAGTCCCTGTCCGTCTGGCTGCCAGTATCCGGTGCGCTGATGATAGAGCCTGGCGATGAAGTCATCGCGGCTGACCAGGTACGGCACGACCGCGGCGGGGTGATCGCGCAGCACGGCTGGCAGATAGCCGAGGTCCAGGAGGTTCGGCAGCGGCATGTTCTCGCCGATTCTGGCCAGCGCGAACTCGTGCAGCTCGGTGAGAGCCGGCTCCAGGCCCGTCAGGGTCTCGATGGGGAAGTTCTCGGTCAGCGTGGTGTGACCCGCGATGAGCTGCCGGGGGGCCAGTTCGCGGATGTACCGCAGTGTGTCCAGCAGTCCTTCCGGCGAACCCTCGGCGGTGAACGGGACGCCGAGGTAGGGCATCAGCGCGTCCCCGGTGAACAGCAGCCCGCTGGCGGGCAGGTGCACCATCAGCGCGTCTGGCGTCTCGCCACCCCGGACCGGAATCAGCACGAACTCGGTGTCGCCGACGACAAGAGAGGTCCGCTCGCTGATCAGCCGCTCCGGCATCACGTCGGTGGCCGGGCTGGCACCGGTTCCGGTGAAGTAGCGGAACGGGAGGTTCCAGTGGCGCTGCTGCTCGGCCTCGGCGGGGAATCCCGCGGAGGCGATGACCTCGGTGCCCGGCCCGCGCACGGCCGCGGTCCCGCCGACGTGGTCGAGGTGAGCGTGCGTGAGGATGAGGTGACTGACCGGCGCTTGATCCGTCAGGCCAAGATCGGCCATCGCGGCCCGCACGCGGTCCGGGCTGGTACCCGCGTCGATGGCGACGACTCCCGCACTTGTCTGGATGAACGCGAAGTCGCCGAAGTCATAGGACTGGGCGACGTGCACGCCCGGCGCAGGATTGAGCGCGCCGGGCGCGGACAACCGCATCCCGTCCCGCGCGGTCACCGAGAAGCTCGTGAACACCGGCGGCCAGTCGATCGCGGCCGGGCCGAGGCCCGACCGCCGCAGCGCCTCAGCCGCCTGCTGCTGCCGCCCGAGCACCAGGTAGGCGCGGGCCAGGGCCTGGTACGCGGCGCGGAGCAGCAAGACCGGGAACTGGTCGCGGACCGCGAGTACGAACTCCAGGTCGGCGACCACCTGGTCTGCCCGCCCGGTATCCGTGGCGGCAGGCCCTGCCTCGGACGGGCCTGCGCCGGGCAGCAGCCCGGCCAGGGCCAGGCCGCGAAAGTACCGGGACAAGCCGAGGTCCATGGTCGCGGCCTGGTCCAGCTTGGTTATCGCCGCGGCCACGTCATGGCCCGCGCGGACGGCGAAGAAGCCGGCCAGAGCCTGCTCCGTGGGATCGGCGGGGTTCCGCTCAGCCAGATCCTGGAAGTAGCGACTCCCCTCCTCGTCGGCGCGTGCCGCCACCAGCGAGGTGGCCAGGGTCACGACTGTGTTCCGGTCTGCCCCCGGCCAGCCGGCCGCCTCCTCCAGCGATCCGAGCAAGCGATTACGGGAAATTGGTCGTCCAGCCACGGGATTTCCTTTCTGGAGAGGTCGAACCTCAGCCGGTGATCTCCCTCATGGATGACGAGCAGTGGCTCGATCGCCCGGATCGGACGTGTCGAGCCCGCTTATCTCCGATCGGTTCAGGCCTTTGCCGACTGGGCCGAGAGCCACAGTGCGCCGGGGTTGACTCGGTGCGGGTGAATCGCCAGCATCTGCCAGTAGAGGTCCTCGGCGGTGGTGGTTTCCTTGTCGAGCCGGTCGAAGTCGCGGATGTACTGGCGGGTTTCGTTGATGATGCGCGGGTCGTCGTCGTTGCCGTAACGTTTGTGTCCGGCGACGACGGCACGCGGATCGAGCGCCTCGATGATGTCGAGCGCCGCGAGCCAGTCCTGGCGGCCCTGAGAGCCTGATCCCGCCAGGTACTGGTGCACGCCGTTGTATGCCGCGTCGCCGGCGACGACCAGCCCGATGTCCGGCACGTGCAGCACCGTGGTGTCGTCGGTGTCGGTGTGCCCGACGTCGACGGCGACGAGCTCGCGGCCTTCAAGCTCGAGGGACGGCCCGTCTAGCGGGTCGGCCACTGGGGTCTCATCAGGGATCTGGCCCGGGAACCTGGGTTGCCAGAACGTCTGGAGTACCTCGGGCGCGGACCACTTGCGCATGCCCCCGATGACCGCTGGCGTGGCGACGGCCCGCACGCCGGGGAAGCGCTCGCGGACCGCGCCGAGCCCGAACCAGTGGTCACCGTGCCCGTGGGTGACGTACACCGTGGTGAGGTTCTTTCCCGTAGTCGAGACCCAGTCAGCCACAGCCATGCCCTGCTCGACCGTCATGAGCGGGTCGACCAAGACGGCGTCATGCCGGCCGCAGATCAGGGTGGCCGATATCGGGCTCCAGGTCGAGCGGCTCTGGCCAGGCGGGACGTCTTTGCCTGCCATCGCGATGACCGGCGCCACGTAGACCTGATAGGTCAGAATTGTCCCATTTGTCATAATGTGCTCCTTGCCGCTGGCTACTGAGATGTCTGTTCGCCGCTTGTCTCTCCAGATCGGCGCACTTGTCATGCCGTGAGCGGGTGAGCCGGTCTAGCTCGTCGCCGGCACGGCTTCGGCGGCCGTCTTGATGAGCTGGGCCACGTCACCGGGATGGGAGACCATCGGGAGGTGGCTGGAGGGGATCTCGACGGTGGTGGCGCCCATGCGGCTGGCGAACAGGCGCTCGGCATCGGGCGGGATCGCCTGGTCGTCGGTGGCGACCAGGTACCAGGACGGCAGCGCCTTCCAGGCCGGGATGCCCATCACATCGTCGAGAACGGAGGTGGCCAGCGGCTGTTGCACGGCGTACATCACCTTGGCCTGGACCGGGTCGACGTCGGCGGCGAAGTGGCTGACGAAGTCGTCCTCGGACAGCCAGGCGAAGCCCCATGTGTCAGTAAACAGGTGCGCCAGTGCCGGGGTCACCGGTCCCTGCGACAGCAGCGCGCCAAGTGATTCGCCCTGGTCAAGGCCGAACGCCGCGACGTAGACCAGGCCGGCGACCTTCGGCGCGTCCGTGCCCAGGGCGGTCATGACCTGGCCGCCGTAGGAGTGCCCGGCGACGATCACCGGGCCGTCCTGCAGGTCCAGCACCTGGCGCAGCCGGGCTACGTCATCGGCCAGCGCGGTCAGCGGGAACTGGGGCGCCGTGACGTGGTAGCCGTCGGCCTGCAAGCGCTCGATGACACCGCTCCAGCTGGAGCCGTCTGCCCCTGCGCCGTGGACAAGCACGATGTTCGGTCGAGTATTCATTTCACTGGTCCCTTCGTGGTCGGGTCTTACTGCCATCCTGCAAAGCGAAGCCCTAACGCGGTATGCGTAACGCCACTGCACTTCGCGGATGCCTGTTTGGCGTGACCGGCATCGCCGACATCGCCGATGTGTGACGCGCCTTGCTCGAATCCCGCTCGAATCGGCCTTGCCGGCACGCGCGAGACCGGGGCCGGGGATTCCGCGTGAAGGGGCACCGCGCAGTCAGGCGGTCGCATACAGCCGACGTCTGGGACCGTGCCGGCTGGAAGGGTTCTCCTCGTACCGATGAATGACGTACGGGCGCCAGGGACTTCGCCGACACGCACCAGCTGGCCGCGGATCTTGCCACCGCCGTCATGACGATCGACCAGGTCCCGGGCATCGCGATGTCCAGAAGAACACCGCGCGTATTCTCCGGCGTCTTCAAGGAAAGAATGACGGAGCGGTTGTGAAGTGTAGCGACGCCCGAGCAATCAGCCGTCGGCAGCGCCTACATGCGCACCGTACCCCCAGCTCTGCGCGGCACCCGCGTTCTCTTTGTGCCGCCTGCAAGCGGCGCCGAACGAAAGCCTCTGGAGCCATCCCTGTCTACGCCGCGCCTGACCAGGGCGTCTGCGGCGTTGACATGTAGCCGCTGCGGCCTCAGCGCGGGCAGGAGTTGCTCGCGGGCGAAGTCCTCGGACTCCTGCTGCGAGGGCACCACGTTGACTACCCGCCACCCGTTCTCGGTCGGGCCGGCCAGGTGCATCCAGCCAGCCCTCGGGCAGCATGCCGTCGCGGACGATCTTGGCGGCGATCTGCTGGCATTGCTGCTCGGTTCGGCCGGGGACATCGACGGTGACGGCGACCGCCATCGCGGGCTTCTTTCTCTGCGGGACTGGTATCGGCGGGCCCGCTCAACCAGGCGGCCGGCCGGCGACCGGCCGCCACCCAGAGCGGCAGGGCTTCACAGCTAGGGCGGCCCGGCCGTGGTGGGGTAGTCGGTCGCGCGGAAGCACCCATGGACGTGGTCGTTGACCACGCCGACGTTCTGCATGAACGCGTACACACTGGTAGGCCCGACGAAGCGGTACCCCTGCGACTTCAGCTGCGTGGCAAACGCCTCCGCCTGCGGGGTCGACTTCGGCAGGTCGGCAACGGACCGCGGTGCGCGGTTGCGGGTGATCTGGTAGGACTTCGCGAGAGCCGCCAGGCTCGGCGACGCGGATATCATCGCGCGCGCGTTATCGACAGTGGCCTGGATCTTGCCGCGGTTGCGGATGATCGAGGCGTCCTGGACCAGCCGGTCCACGTCCCGCTCGGTCATCGAGGCGACCTTGGCGACGCCGAAGCCCTGGAATGCTTCCCGGAACGCGTCCCGCTTCCCGAACACGATCGACCAGCTCAGCCCGACCTCGAATACGCCCAGGGTGAGCGCCTCGAACATCGCAGCCTGGTCGTAGGTGCGGGTCCCCCAGACCTCGTCGTGGTAGCGGCCGAGGGCGGTATCGCCGGCGCCGGCCCAGCCGCAGCGTGGCTTCCCGTCGAGCCCGATGATCACGTCACTGCTCATCTGAACTGGGGCCGTTCGAGCATCAGTCGTGCGATCCCTTGATGTTGCCGGTCGCCCGCGATGATGATCGCGTCCTCGGCTGTGCTGGAAGCGTCTTCGTCCCGGATGAGCCGCGCGACGCCCGCGATTCCGAGCTCGTCGGCCGCGAGCAGCGCCTCGTGTCGCCCTGGCTCCGTGTCGAGGAGCGGGTCGAGCAATGGGTCCGTCAGTCTGTTTAGTGGGCCGTGAAACGACCCGATGGCGCTTTGCGGTGACACGCGACCGGGCAGCCTGGCCAGCGCGGCTCGGTCCGCCGCTGTCAGCGGCCGGATCGTCGATCCGTCCGGTGAAACTGCCCAGTCGAGATCGTTCACGTCCGGCGAGCGACTTCCGCTCGGGCTGAGATCCAGAGCGTGTGGGGCTGGTCGCGTTCGCCGTGCAGGTCGAGCATGCCGTGAACGAGCTCCTCGACAGAGCCGCCCCTGTTCGCGACGGTGGTGAAGTCGCGCAGGTACTGCTGGCTCGCTGCGAGGTTCTCCGGGAGGTCAGGGGCACCTGCGCTCTTGTGGCCGGCAACCACGGTCTTCGGGTTCAGCGCGGCGATCGCGTCGATGCTGGCAATCCACGCCTCGCGCTTTGCCTCGTCCGCTTCGTACATCATCATGTGAACGTTGTTGTAGACGACGTCGCCTGCGATGACAGCCTCGGCGGATGGGACGTGGAAGGCGGTCGATCCCTCCACGTCGCCCTGCCCGACGTGAATCACGTTGACGACCTGGCCGTCGACCAGGATCTCGTCGGTCTCCAGCGCCTTGGGCACCACCGGCGTCTCAGGGAGTTCCCCCGGGAAGCGCGACGTCCAGTACTTCGTGGTCTTGTTGAATTCCGCTTCCCATGCAGCGCGACCCGCGACTTCCGGAGCTGCGTATCCGCGTGCCTCGGGGAAGTGCTCGAGGAGTCGCGCGAGGCCGAGCCAGTGGTCAGAGTGTCCATGCGTGATGTAGATGCCCGTGATCGCCTTGCCGGACCCCTTGGCCCACGCGGCGATCTCGTCCGCGTTGTTGAATGTCAGCAGGGCGTCGATCAGGATGCCCTCGGTAGGGCCGGAGATCAGGGTGCTGCTTGATGGCGCCCAGGTGGCGACCTCGCCCTCACCGAGCTGATCCGGGCAGTTGTACGGGCGCATCGGGCTGACGTAAACGTCAATCGACAGCGGTCTGGTGCTCATTTCTCGTTCTCTCCCTCTAGCCGTTTCGTTAGGCCTGGAGCTTCGCGATCTCGGCGCGAGCGGCGGTCACCAGTTCCTCGTTGAGGTGGGCGTGGCCCCACAAGCCCCAGCCGCCCTCGGGAGCCTCTGTCAACAGGATCCATGTGCGCTCTGTCAGAGACGAGTCACCGGCGGCCGTGGCGATCAGATCCGTGAGCTGCTGTACCGCGGCGAGCTGCTTGTCGCGGTCCAACGCGCCGGCATTCGTAAGAACCTGAACCCGTACGTAGGTGGTGTCGCCGTCAACGTTTGCGAATGAGGATGGAGGGAGCTCATGGACGAACGCGGCGGTGTTCTTTCGGAACATCGGGATGTTCGGGACTCCTTCAACAGCCATCAAGGTGGCCGCGAGGTCCTTGGCGAGCTGAGATGTATCGGCGAACGTCCCTGCAGCGGCGTAGACGTCAATCATCGGCATGGGAAAGAGCCTCCTGTGCAAACGCGGGAACTATGCCGATTGATCGTCATGACTGCAGCCGCGAGGTCGGCGGCCAGCAGGTAGGCGTCGGGGGAACGTCCCGGCGGTGGCGCAGACGTCGATCATGGGCATGGCGGTTCTCCTTCGGCAGGTCAGGGCGATGAGCCCGGAGGGTCAGGGGTTACGGATGACGGAACCCCGGTCACCTGACGCAGGAGGTCAAGCACCTCTGTGTCGAGTTGCCGGGCGACTTCGGAGGCGGCCGCGTCGTGGTAGGGGGCGATCGCGCTGGCGACTGTGTCGTAAGCCACTCGGGTTCCGCCGTCCGGTATCTGCTGGATGAGGATGGTGACCGGTGCGTAGGAGCCGGCGTCGGCCACGTGGCGGGTCATCTGGCCCATGGTGACCGGGTTGCCGACGATCAGGCGGACCAGGCGGCGCTCATCCCAGTCCGGTTCCTGGGGATCGAGGGTCAGCACCAAGTCGCAGTCCAGCTGCAGGAACCGCATCAGGCCGATGCTGCCCTCCGCCTGCCGGACGAGGGAGGTGAATTGCTCGTAGGAGGTGCGGGCCGCGAGCTTGCTGAACAGCGCCTCGATGTCGGGCTGGCTGATGCCGCCGAAGATGCCGTCCAGGACGGCGGCGAGCGGCCGTTCGCTGTCGAAGACGTGGCGGCGCAGTGGGACTTCGAGTACTTGCTCGGATGCCATGTGGATGCCCTTGGCCAGAGGTGAGGATTGCCGCGACGGCGATGCCGATGGTTGAGGCACGGGACGCGTGCCGCGGATAGGCGCGCGGGTGTCAGCCGGCGAGCGCCTTGGTGATGAAGCTGGCAGCGCGCACCGGGTTGGCGATAAACGCCGTGTGCGATCCGCTGATCGATTCGGTGACGGCGCCCATCCGCTTGGCCATGAATCGCTCCGCGTCCGGCGGGATGGCATTGTCGTGTTCGGACACCAGGAACCAGGAGGGCTTGGTCCTCCACCCGGCCGCCGTCGCGTTCTCGGTCAGCGCGGCGGCCGACAGCGGCCGCTGCGTGGCGAACATGACTTCGGCGAGGTCGCCCGGGACGTCGGCGCAGAACGTCTCCCGGAACTGTCCCTGCGCGATGTACAGGTCCGGGCCCTGCGGGGCGCCAGGCGCGTCGTAAGACGTCGGGTAGGAGGTGGACGCGAGCATCGACGGCGGGAACGGAGCCTGCACGCTGGCGCAGCTCTCACCCACGTCGATGCCGAATGCGGCGAGGTAGACAAGCCCGGTCACGTTGTCCAGCCCGGCTGAGGCCTGCGTGATCACCGCCCCGCCGTAGGAGTGCCCGACTAGCAGAACCGGGCCATCGATGGCCTTGACCACCGCGCTGAGGGCGGCGGCGTCCGAAGCGAGGCTGCGCAGCGGGTTCGGGGGCGCGATCACTGGATGGCCGGCGCTGCTGAGCTCGCGAATCACTCTCGCGAAGCCTGACGCATCGGCGAACGCGCCGTGGACGAAGACGATGGTTTCCTCACTCATCGGATTCTCCTGCCTGCCGGTCCAGAAGGTGACGCTGCGAGGGTAGGCACCGGCTCGGGGATGACGCGTCCCGGAAAATCCGTAGTCTTTGTGCGTGCGCGAAAACCGTAGGACCTGCTGGTGAGCACGCTGTTCGGCCGCTTGCAGGAATGCGCGGCACTCGACGATGCCGTCGCCCGGGCGCGTACAGGTGAAGGTGGATCACTCATCGTGATCGGCGGGCCGGGGGCTGGCAAGTCGGCGCTACTGGACTACGTAATGAACTCGGCCCGCGATGCCGGGACAATCCGCATCGAAGGGCTGGAGGCGGAGGCGGAAATCGGGCTGGCCGGGCTGCACCGGCTGCTGCTGTTCCACCCGGAGCGCCGCTCGGTACTGCCGCCCGCGCAGCGCCGCGCCCTCGACGCGAGCCTGGGACTGTCCGGCCCGGCCGAGGCCGCGCCGTTCCTGCTCGGCCTGGCCGTGCTGACGCTCCTGAACGACCTGTCGAGGTCCAGGCCGCTCATCTGCCTCATCGACGACGCCCACTGGCTGGACCCCGAATCCGCCCAGGTGCTCGCGTTCGTGGCGCGACGACTGCAGAACGAGCGGATCCTGATGGTGTTCGCGGCCCGTGACCAGCCCGAGGCCAGTGTCTTCAGGGGTATCCCGGAACTGGCCGTCCCTGCCCTCGGCCTTGACGAAGCGCTGGAGCTTCTGCTCAGCGCCGCGGGTGACATCCCAGTGGACCGGCAGGTGGCGCGGGATATCGCAGGCCGGGCGGAGGGAAACCCGCTCGCGCTGATCGAGGTCGGCCACGAGCTCGCGGCCCGGCGCACCCCGCCGTCGGCGCTGCTCAACGAGCCGCTCCCGGTCGGGGACCGGCTTCGCCGCCACTATGAGTCGCAGATCCGCCGCGTCCCCGAGGAAACGCGCCAGCTGCTCCTGCTGGCCGCAGCCAACATGGGGTCGGCGCCCGGCACGCTGCGGCGGGCAACCGAACTGGCCGGCCTCGGCCCGGATGCCGCAGGGCCCGCAGAGCGCGGCCAGCTGATCGACCTGGTGCCCGACTTGCATTTCCGGCATCCCATTATCCGGGCGGCGGCCTACGACGGCGCCTCAGAGCCGGCCCGGCGGCAGGCGCACGGAGTGCTGGCCGCCGCGGCGCGTGCGCTCGACGACCAGCAGGCCGCTGCCTGGCACCTGGCCGCAGCCACCCTCGCTCCCGCCGAGGACGTCGCCGCCGAACTGGAAGCCGCCGCGGCAGTGGCACACGGCCGCGGCTCCCTGCTGAACGAGTCCACGTTCCTGGCGCGCGCAGCCGAACTGAGCCCGCCAGGGCCGCAGGCGGCGCAGCGCCGCCTGCGCGCGGCCGAGGCGGCGCTGCTGGGAGGTGCGCCCCTGCGCGCCGAGTCCCTTGCCGACCTCATTCCGTCTTCTGCGCCCGTCCGCGCACGCGCCCAGGCCGAGCACCTGCGGGTGCAAGCGCGGCTTGCGACGGGCCGGTCTGTCGCCGAGGCGCCGGCGATGCTGCTCGGTGCCGGCCTGTCATGCCTGGGCGAGGCGCCCGGGCCCGCCCGCGGAATACTGCTCGAAGCTGTCACCGCCACGCTCGCGGCCAGCCAGATGACTGCCCAGGTCAGACCCGCCGAGGTCGGCAGGCGCATCCTGCATGCCCTCGGCGACGGTGCACCGCGCACCGGTGAGGAGCACCTGCTGACCGGTCTCGCGACCCTGCTGACAGGCCGGTATCGCGCTGCCGCGCCGCTGCTCCGGCAGGCCATCGACGCGCTGGCCGCAGAGCCCGGCCCCAGCGAACGAGTCCCGGTCTGGCTGCTGGCAATCACCTTCGCGGCGGACGCGATCTGGGAAGACAGACTCGCCCTCGCATGGGTGGCCCGCTGCGAGGACCTGGCCCGGCGGACCGGCGCGATGAGACCGCTGATCTTGTGCCTGATCGGGGCGTCTATCACGAACGGTTGCCGCGGCCAACTGGCTCTCGCCGAACAGCAGGTCGCTGAGGGCCGGGAGCTGGGACGGGCACTGGGGTGGAGCGCCGGGCAGATGCGCAGTTTCTCCGGAATCCGCAACATCGCGTTCGGCGGCGACCGTCAGGCCCTGCGCCGCCTCGTCGCGTCCGGGCGGGCAATCGTGGCTGCCCGCGGATCCGGCGACATGATCCGGATCGCGCTCGCGGCCCAGGCCATCCTCCACCTCGGCTACGGGGAATACGCCGAAGCCTACGAGACGGCCACCACGATGCGCCGTGACGACACCATCGGCATGAGTGCCGAGGCCCTGCCCGCCGTCGTCGAGGCCGGCCTGCGGTCAGGCCACGCTACCGAAGCCGCCGCCGCCCTGGCAGACCTCGAGCGCTGCGCCACCGCCAGCGGCACCGGCTGGGCCCTCGGGCTACTCGCCCGGTCCCGGGCGCTGATGGCTCCGCCCGACCAAGCCGGCAAGCTCTACCAAGAGTCGATCGACATTCTCGGCCGCACGACCGCGATAGCCGACCTGGCGCGTGCGCACCTACTGTTCGGCGAGTGGCTGCGCCGGAATCAACGCCCAGCAGATGCCCGGAACCACCTCCAGACCGCGCTCAGCATTTTCACCTCAATGGGCGCCATCCCGTTCGCCCGCCGGGCCCGCAGCGAGCTCCGGGCCGCTGGCGCAAGCCCGGACGCACTACAGACCCCGAACTCGCCGCTCACTGCGCGCGAATCCCAGATCGCATCCATGGCCGCCGCCGGCTACGCAAACCAGGAAATCGCCGACCGGCTGTTCATCACCACCCACACCGTCGAGTACCACCTGAAGAAAGTCTTCCGTAAACTCGGCATCGTCTCCCGCCGGCAGCTACGCGACAAAGTCAGCAGTGAGCCCAATTGAACGGCACCATTCCAATGGCCCGCCACCCGTCCTAATCACATTGACCCTTCGGCTCCTGCCGCTGAACCACTATCGAACCCCACCCGCCGCAAAGCCTTCGCCAGCCCCGTCGGCAGAGAGCGCCGTGTGGCAGCAAAAGCATCCCCGCTCGTTCCCATAGGCATGGAAGCACCCCATAACATCCAGATCTGGCGGCACTCGCCTTGACCAAATCTTGATCCAAGATCACACCTATCGGCGGCTATTCGTGCCTGAGCCAAGAGCGGGAGTAATCACAGGAAGTGACGTTGAGCCTGGGCGGCGATGCGCCTGCCGATTAGGCGCTTATTGGTACTGAGCTAGCACTCAGGGCCGTCGTGCTCAGATCGTCCAGTTCGGCGCGCTGCGCGACCCTGCCAGCGGATGTCATGCAGGCGACTGACGGGTCCGGGAGGGATCTGAAAGCCTCGATTGGCGATCGCCGCCAAAACATTAACCGCGCATAAGGCGGATCTCGCGTGCTGGCCGTGACCAGCGGTGGTGACATTGCGTCGCAGATGTTCGAGAGCACGAGCGGTCTTATCGTCGACTCGGGGCGGTCTATCGATCATGGCTTCGCATCGACCGGGCGATACGGCACTGTCTGTTCTGGCGCGCTGGTGACGGTCGGTTTTCAGGGTGGCCGCGCGCGGTGATCATCGGAAACCGTAGCCGAGGGCAGATAGCCAAGCGTCACGTCAGCCGTGGCTGTCGGCGTGCTCCGGGGAGCAGTTCGAGAACCCGGGAGGGGTCCTGCGGGGCAGGCAGATGTCATGGTTCCGGCGGCTTGGGGTGCGCTGCGTAGCGGTCCTGGAATGGCCTGCTGGCGGCGGGGCCGGCGGTGAAGACGAAGTCCGGCCCGTCCACGCGCCGCCCGGTTGCGCGGTCGACGAGGACCGGTTCGGCCTCGGCCCCGGTCTGGGCGTCCACCAGGACCATGCTGCGCTCACCGGGGGCCAGGCGCGTGTTGCCCCAGGCGGCCAGGACGACGACGACGGGCCGCAGGGAACGGCCGAGTTCTGTCAGCAGGTACTCGTAGCGGGCCGGGTTTGCCTGGTACTGGCGCCGTTCGAGCAGGCCGGCGCCGACCATGCGCTTGAGCCGGCTGGTCAGCAGGCTG
>Ga0207700_10001429_pt1 | contig 13539 bp, 5 predicted proteins | sample LARL82metaG_FD_184348 | JGI IMG/M metagenome (GOLD analysis project Ga0207700, IMG submission 184348) | Corn, switchgrass and miscanthus rhizosphere microbial communities from Kellogg Biological Station, Michigan, USA - LAR L8-2 metaG... | ecosystem: Host-associated > Plants > Roots >...
ATCAGAGCTTGCAAAGGATTACGGTGTGTTTGCCTGGATGGCATATCTCGCCGTCAAATCGGCAAATCGATCTTCGACGAGGCTATTTACTTCGATTTTTGCAGTCGGCGTGGTTGTGACGATCTTCATGTCCAACGACGCTACGGCCGTTGTTCTCACGCCGGCCGTGCTCGCAGCCGTCAAGCGCGCCAAAGCGCCTCCACTCCCTTATCTCTTTTCGTGCGCACTGGTCGCGAATGCTGCCAGCTTTGTTCTTCCCATCTCCAACCCCGCGAATCTGGTGGTATTCAATTCGACCATGCCACCCCTGCACCGGTGGCTGGCTATGTTCATCGTTCCCTCTCTAGCAGCCATCGTTATCACCTACGTGCTTCTTCGTTGGTACTGTCACAACGAGATTTCCGGGCGGTGCAATGGCTCGACCTCTGATGTGCACCTTTCCGGCATGGGAAGGATCTGCCTTTTCGGAATCGTTGCGGTTGCGATCGCGTTGCTAATAGCATCTACGCTGAAAATCGACCTCGGATTGCCCACGTTTCTCGCATCCATGACGGTAACTGCGATCGTGGCAATTTGCAGCCGGTCGAATCCGATTCGGCTGGCGCGGCAAATCAGCTGGAGCATTTTGCCTCTGGTTGCCGCACTTTTCGTTATTGTTGAAGCGGTGAAGAGCGCCGGGGCTTTGCTTCTGCTTCACAATATGTTCGAGAGATCGCTCCATCTACCGCAATCCGGAGCTGCGCTTGCGCTTGGAATTGCAGTGGGTGTCGGCACAGATATCGTGAATAATCTCCCCCTGGGCCTGATTACGGGTGCCACGCTGCGCACGGTTCCGCTTCAGCCAATGCTCGCAAAAGTCATCCTGATCGCGATCGACCTTGGTCCAAATCTCTCCATCACAGGATCACTCGCTACAATTCTCTGGCTGACTGAGATCCGGCGTGAAGGTCTGGATGTCACCGGCTGGCAATTCTTCAAAATCGGCGTGATTATCATGCCGACCTCACTCGTCTTCGCTATCCTTGCCGCGTGGCTGATCTGAATGCTTTGAAGTCGCGATCTGGAATACATCCCCTCTCGACGTCACAAGCATCCAACCGCCTTACGGCTGAGATTTCTGCCTTTCCTATCCCGCACTCAGTGCAATGAGAAATATGCCGCGCGTACTAACTGCCACATACCGACTCCAGTTGAATGCGACATTTACCTTTGACGATGCGGCGAACATCGCGGCGTATCTGAGCGATCTGGGTATATCGCACGCCTATTGCTCACCGTATCTCCAAGCAGCTCCCGGCAGCATGCATGGGTATGACGTGGTCGACCATCAGCGGGTGAACGAGGAACTAGGTGGTGAGGAAGGGCATCTTCGGCTTTGTGCTCGTCTCACGGAACTGGGAATCGGGCAGATTCTCGATATCGTTCCGAATCATATGGCGATTGGAACGCACAATCAGAACTGGTGGGATGTTCTCGAGAACGGTCCTTCGAGCCGATTCGCTACCTGGTTCGATATTGACTGGCACTCAGCTGAAGTCAAATTACAGAACAAAGTGCTGATCCCTGTCCTCGGAGATCAATATGGCAGGGTCCTTGCCGCCGGCCAAATTCAAATTGATCGGGAGCGTGGTTCGCTATGCATCCGATACGGTGAACATCTCTATCCGCTCGCCCCGCGTTCCATTCCCATGATCCTGGATCACGCAGCTCGGTATGTGAATAGTCCAACCCTGAGCTTCCTGTCCGATAGCTTGATGCGTCTACCTTTGCCGGAGGCGACGGATGTGGAGGCAATTGATTCGCGTCATCGCGATAAGGTAGTCATCTATGATCTTCTGCAGCGATTCTGTGAAGAGCATCCCGAGGCAATGCAAGCGGTCGAAAAAGCAGTGAGCGAAATGAACGCGGATTACGATGCTCTAGATCAGTTACTGAATCTTCAGCATTACCGATTGGCGTACTGGCGCACCGCAGACCAGGAACTGGGTTATCGCCGATTTTTTGACGTGAACTCTCTTGTAGGCCTGCGTGTTGAGCGGCCGCACGTCTTTGACGTGACTCATCGCCGCATTCTCCAGTGGCTTAACGACGGCGTTCTCGATGGAGTGCGCGTGGACCATCCCGATGGCTTGCGCGATCCACTGCAATACTTCACGCGATTGCGGCAACGATGCCCAGACGCCTGGATGATTGGAGAGAAGATACTTGAACCCGGTGAGTCTCTTCGGGAGACCTGGCCTATCCAAGGTACAACCGGTTACGACTTTCTGAATCTCTGCAACGGCTGGCTCACGAATCCAGATGGTATGAGGGATCTGACCCAGGTCTACAGCGACTTCACGCATGAATCAACCGAGTTTGGCGCAATTGCCCGCGAGAAGAAGCTGAGCGTGGCGCAAGAAGCCCTGGGCAGCGACGTGAACCGCCTGGCCAGCTTGTTTGTCGAAATCTGCGAAAACAACCGTGATCGTCGGGACTATACGCGAGCTGAGATCAGGCGCGCCATCCGCGAAGTTGGCTCCTCGTTTTCCGTCTACAGGACCTACGTTGTACCCGATCGGAATGAAATCGTGGACGAGGATTACCGTGAAGTTGAAAATGCCGTTGAAAGAGCGAAGGCCCAGAGGCCCGATCTCGATGCCGGTTTACTCGACTTCATTGGAGAAGTGCTTCTCTTACGCTCACGCGGACCACTCGAATCTGAATTTGTTCTCCGATTTCAGCAATTCACTTCACCGGTAATGGCGAAAGGCGTTGAAGATACAGCTTTCTACTGTTACAACCGCATGATCGGGTTAAATGAGGTGGGAGCTGCGCCGGACCGTGAAGGCGTCTCTACCTCGGAATTTATCGAGCACTGCATGAAGATGCAAGTCTCTCATCCAGAGACAATGACCACGCTCTCCACTCACGACACCAAAAGATCTGATGATGTGCGAGCCCGCCTCGCCGTGATCAGCGAGATTCCGAATGAATGGAGAGGTTTCCTGCGGCGTTGGTCACGCCTGAATTCTTCTTTCAAGATAGACGCCCAACCCGACCGCAACACCGAATACTTCCTGTATCAAACCATGATTGGCGCGTGGCCGATTGAGTGCGATCGGTTGACCGCATACATGGAGAAGGCGGTGCGGGAAGCGAAACAGCAAACAAGCTGGACACAGCAGAACTTGAAATTTGAGGAGGCTCTGGCACGGTTCATCGAGCGGCTCTACGCCAGCGCCGAGTTTGTGGCCGCGATCGAGGAGTTTGTTGGCCGGATCCTCTTGCCGGGAAGAGTGAACAGCCTTGTCCAAACGCTGCTGAAATGTACTGCCCCGGGTGTGCCGGACGCCTACCAAGGCAGTGAACTTTGGGATCTGCACCTCGTCGATCCCGACAACCGCGGAAAGATCGATTACGATTTAAGACAATCGCTTCTTTCTGAACTTAAACGTGAAATTTCCATCGAAGAGATCATGAGTAGAATGGACTGCGGGCTGCCGAAGTTGTGGCTGCTCTATCGGGCACTGAATCTACGCAGGAGCCGACCGGAATTGTTTGGATCGGAAGCGGATTTTGCTCCCCTTTCGTTTGAAGGAAGGAAAGCGGATCATGCAATGGGATATCTGCGAGCGGGAAAGGTTGCAACGATTGTGCCACGTTGGACCGCGAGACTAGGAGGACGCTGGTTAAATACGACCGTAAATCTGCCGGGACACCGCTGGAAGAACCTGCTCACCGATGACACGTTGAGCGGTGGTAGCATCCCCCTGCAGAATGTCCTTCGCCGTTTTCCCGCGGCGCTTCTCGTCAAACAAGAGAGCTGAAGCATGCATTTGTTCAAGGTCTGGGCTCCGCGCGCGATCTCGCTCTCCGTGGAAGTCGGGGGAGAATCTCTTCCCATGGCTGGACCGAACAATGAAGGATGGTGGAGCCTTACTGTCGAATCAGCGGGCACTGGAGCGGAATACGGTTTTAGGATCGACGAGGAATCCGGCGTGGTGCCCGACCCCAGATCTCTGTGGCAGCCCTACGGCGTCCACGGTTTCTCGCGTGTCTACGATCAAAACGCATTTCGATGGAGCGATCAGGGATTTCAGGCGCCTCCGCTAGCCAGTGCAGTTATTTACGAGCTGCATCTTGGTACGTTCACATCCGAAGGCACCCTGGATTCGGCAATCACGAGACTGGAATACCTGCGTGACCTCGGCATTACGCATGTTGAACTCATGCCAGTCGCGGCCTTCGACGGCAACCACGGATGGGGTTATGACGGTGTGGCGCTCTTTGCGGTCCACGAACCCTACGGCGGCCCCGACGCGTTGAAAAGGTTCGTCGATGCAGCGCACGACATTGGACTCGCCGTGCTTCTCGATGTCGTGTACAACCACTTTGGTCCATCCGGAAATTACACCGGGAAATTCGGCCCCTACCTGACTGATGCCCATCGAACTCCCTGGGGTGGCGCGGTGAATCTCGAAGAAGCTGGATCACACCAGGTGCGCCGATTCTTTTGCGACAACGCACAAATGTGGCTCCGCGACTTCCATGTCGATGGATTGCGTATCGATGCTGTTCATTCCTTTGTGGACCGTTCGGCTATCCACTTTCTGGAGCAACTCGGGGAAGAGATAGAGACGCTAAGCACGACAGTTGGCCGTAGATTTGTGCTGATTGCGGAAAGCGATTTGAATGATCCGCGGATCGTGACGCCGCGCGAAAGTGGCGGCCTGGGTATGGACGCTCAGTGGAGCGATGATTTTCACCACGCGCTCTTTGCCGTACTGAGCAAGGACAGGCTTTCTGGCTACTACACGGATTTCGGCTTTTTGGCTCAACTTGCCAAGGCCCTCCACAAAACCTTCGTCTACGACGGAATCTTCTCGCGATACCGAAATCGGATACATGGCCGCGCGGTGAATTATCTATCTCAACATCGTTTCCTGGGATTCATTCAGAATCACGATCAAGTGGGCAACCGTGCCTTCGGCGATAGAATCGCCCAAAGCGCCGGAGTCCATCGTGCGAAGATTGCAGCGGCCCTCGTGCTGCTCGGGCCGTTTATTCCGATGCTGTTTCAGGGTGAGGAATGGGCTGCGAGTTCGCCCTTCCTTTACTTCGCCGATCACAGCGATAAGAATCTGGCCGTTGCTGTAACAGAAGGGCGCAAAAGAGAATTCAAGGCCTTCGGTTGGGATCCTTCAACCATTCCCGATCCGGAAAGTGCGGATTCGTTTCATCGCTCAAAACTGAACTGGAATGATCTGCTGGAACCTGCTCACGCCGAAATGCTGGAGTGGTATCGCAAGTTGATCCAATTGCGACGATCAACGCCATCCCTGAACAACGGAGAAACAGGAAACACGATTGTTTCCTACAGCGAAGAGCAAAGATGGCTTCGGGTGACACGCGGACAGGTCGGTATCGTGACCAATCTTTCCGCAAACACGGTCTTGCTGCCGGTTCAACGCGAAGCCAAACTGATTCTTGCTTCGCGGCCGCGCATTTTGCTTCAAGACGGCGATATCGCTCTGCCGCCCGAGTCAATTGCCGTCCTCGGGACCGACCCCGGACATTAGAAGTGTCGGATGCTCTCGTGCCGTTCTTCCGAAGCGGGCACCGTTTCGGTCTGAGGTGGGTGCGTTTTGTCTGTCGATCGGTCTACTCGACCTTCGAGCGAGCGACTAACAAGGTCGCGTGAGCCCAGGCCGATCGCAAGCGAAAGCGTCAGCACAATGCCGCCAAACAGTATTCCAAAGGCAAGCTCAACAACGTTCCCACCCACTTGAAGATGGTCGAGCACCATTGCGGCTGTTAGAACAAGGACTAGCCATTTCACGCCGAGGGACAGAAACCTCGCATACTGCAATTGTGCATTCACGGCTCCTATAAGTACGGAGCGTGCCAGGAATCGCGCGATAAGGGTTCCCGCAATCAACAGCAGGACAGCTCCAACAAAGTGGGTTAAATAGGGCAACATCGAAACCGGGAGCGGTGCGCCCGTTGCATACGATACGTCGAAAGCCGAAACACCGATAATCAATCCAAGGAGCACACAGCCCCAGAAAGCGGCCCGCGCAATCAAGGCTGTCGGCGAGCTGGAGGGTGTCCACTCTGAGTTTCCGCGATTTAACCTCTCGTCGAACTTGAGAAAAGTGAACCCTTTGCGCAAGATCGTGGAAAGGGCCATTCCGATCAGCGTGAAGAGGGTCAGCGCAACAAAGACCGCAAGAATGCCGGGCAGCACGGCAATCAACAGCGACAATACTCGATAAACAGATTGGTGGAGCGCGTCAGACATGTGGTGCCAAATCGAACCATTGTCGGAGATCAGCGGAGGCGGCTGCGAATTATAGTCTTGAACCGTCTGGAGCATTGTGGCGAGGAATCTTTCCATCGGACTCTCTCCTTGAATTACGCAATCCCGATCAAGTGTGAATGAAGCGCGGTTTCTCCGCAGCCGGGGATCACGAGTTGAATCGGTCTGGCCAGCGCCAGCGCGAAACAATGTACTGCTTGTCAGATTCAAATGCGGCGGCGACCGCCTCCACGTGAGTCTCGGAGCTGGTGCCCGATTTCACGACGTTGAGGTGACCCGCCACCCATGCAAGATAAAGTGGAATCAATGCGCCCAGCAGATGCCCACGATTGAGTGTGCGCAGCCTCCAGGCCACCAGAAAATCAAAGACGATGCGGGCCCAGAGATTTTCCGCCATTCGGAACGCCGAAGGGTCTACAACGGAGAGTCGCTTCAGGCCGAGCAGAGAATTAGGAGCAAGTACCAAAGACCAGATTTCCTGAAGGTTTGAAAATGCAAGGCGAAATGCTTCGACCATGGGAGCTACATCAACCTCTCCCTCAATGCCATGGATGGCGCCAAAGTTTCGTGGCTCCGGCGGAAGTCGGCGAGGCCGCTGCCAGAATGCAGCCTTTGCTTCGATGTCGGCAAACAGCGATCCCGTAACCAGAGTGAGGATAGCGTTGATGTTTGGTTCGGCCGGTTGCGGTAATACGCGTGTTCCAACTTCGATTTCATCGACACTCAATCCAGCAACGGCCGCCTCGCTTACCGGCCAAATAATCGCATCAGACTGATTGGAATTGACAAATCGTTGTGCTATGCCGGCAAGCCGCTCCGCCATGCGAGGGGAGAAGGCCAAGTCAATCGACAACGGAAATCGCGCCCGTGAACCGAACAGGGCGCGGTTCAGCGGGTAAAGTATGGCCGAGTTAACGAGCCCTGCATTTGGTGGAAGCGCGTAGTGGGGAAGCGCAAGATCGAAGGTTGAATCTGACACGACGTTTGCGAGTCCACGAAGCGCTGCCGTGCTCAAGGAGTCAGCACCGGGGCCGAGCATCATGACTCCGCGCGCCCCGTTCTCTTTTGCGGCGTTCGAGGCATGCGCAAAATCAGCCGCCGTCAAGGGCCAAACGGCATTCGTAGCTTGCGTCGTAATTACTCGTAGACCAGGATACGTAGTTCCCGACGTGTCGTTTGGAGTCGCCACAAGAAGACTTTCATCCGGAAAGAGCGAAGTCAAGGTCGCAAGGATATTGGCAAGCGACTCGGCAGCCATCGGCGCGACGAAGACAAGCATTCCCGCTTTCGCGGGAGCGTCCGCCAAATGAGCGTTCGGGACTGAATTCGTGGTTGCCATTGGGACCAGGACTGCGCAAGCCTCTCTGGAATGGGGATCTACTAAATCGTTGGCTACACGGATTGGATGCCGATCAATTGCACAACGTCAGGATACCTGCAAGCGGGATATGTACCCAAGTGGGTCGGTTGTTGAGTTCGTATTGCAGTTCGTAGAGAGCCTTTTCAAGCATAAATACCTCCAGCAATGCTTGTGCGTCCTGGGGAGACGGCAGAAGATCTGGGCTTTTTACAATGTTCTCCTGATATGCGCGAAGGAATTCTGCCGAGATGCTTCTTTGCCATGCCTTGGCCCACTTGCCAAGGATTGGAGGTAGTTCAGTTCGCGCTGATTTAGCTGTCTCTCGTTCGAACTCCTTCAAACCCGCGAAGGCCACGTACGAAAACGAGCGCAGCATCCCGGCCACATCCTTGAGCGGCGTCTGCTTGCGGCGACGCTGGGAGAGAGGTCGCGCGGGCTCTCCTTCAAAATCCAACAAGATGAAATCTCCATTCCCCGTGGAGCCTTGCCTCGGGCCGGTCCTGAGCGTCTGTCCAAGATGATAGTCGCCATGGATGCGGATACGCTGTCCGGCGGCAGCCAGATTTACGATTGAGCGGCTCCGATCTATAAGTTCGAGTCTCTTGGAGAGAACCAGACCGGCATCGTCGGCAGCCGATTCATCCAGAGACAGAAGTTTCTGTTTTAGCGATTCCAGCGCCGATCGTATTTGCGATTCGATCTGGAGTACATCCGCCTTCAAGTCGTCATGGGAACAGAGTTCGGGTATAAACGCGGGGTCACTTGAGGGGAAACTCAGTGCTAAGTGCATCTCCGCGGTTCGACGGCCCAAAAGCGCGGAAGCCTGCATCATTTCGTCGCCGATTTCGGGCATCCAATCCCGCTTTGCTTGATTCATCCCGAATTCTGAACGCGGCATAACGGGGGCCTTGGAGTTCAGCGCGACCTGCCCGTAGAACCCGCTGAGCTTTCGAAGAAACCACGACCAGCCGTCGCCTTCATTAGCTACTAAACGCTGCAGCATCGCGACGGTTGTTTTCTCACCCAAGGTGGAGTTGATTGCAATCTCGCCGAGGAATGGCGGGATGAATTCGAAGTGCGCAACTTCTGTGAGAAACTGTCCGATCTCCACGTCAGGATTTTGGCCCGGCTGCAGCCTGCGAAACAGTTTTAGAATCAGCGAGTCGCCGTAGAGGAGAGAGGTGTTGGACTGTTCCGCCGAGCCAATCCGGGACTTTAACGTTCCTGAGATTCTCAATTCACGAAGGACCGAGGAGGCTTGGGCGCTGAGAAATTCGATCGAACCGGGCGTTCTTTCGCCGCCGGACTCCCGACTCCGGACATTTTGAGGTCTTTCCATTCCGGCCACTGATAGGTCTGGGCGCGGCTCAGTAGCTGCTTCGCCGGGCTGAACATCAAGCGGCAAGGGCTGCGCGGGAACGAGCTTCGAGATTGACTCTCCGACAACTGGTTCGATGGGAAGCTCTCTTGAGGCTGTCAGGTTGGCCCCGCCCAACCCTGCGGAACCCGGTTGCGCCGCCAAGGTCGACGGTAGGATATCGAAGCGTAGGAGCGGGACCGTAGCGCTGCGATCAATCATCTTTAACTCAATTTGCCGAAAATCTTCGCGGATCGTGGCATCATGCAGAACGGCTGTACCGGTTGAGGACTCTAGGAGAGTGACGACACTATCGGGGTGCTCTGCGCTAATTTCAACCCCGCGAGCCCCGGTACTGATTGCGACAGGTATCTGATAAGCATCGGGTTCACCCTCGAAATACGTCACGTCTACGAAGAGGATGACGGGCGAAAGGAGTTCATCGGTAGAGGTACCTGGATGAGACTCTTCTGCAACCGGGCCGGAGACGGATGAAAGGTCGGCCCAATGTGAAGCGCGCACGGATTGGATTCTCCTGCTTTTGGCTCCAAACCACCGTTGGCGTAGAAGCCAGTTTGGCAAAGCAGATTCAATCTGCACCAAGGCATTCGATGAAAGGACTCCAGGCCATCCGGCTGCTTTCAGATCAACTACCATCGCCTCCATTTCCTGGACCTCGGACACTGGCACCCTCTGAGGGCTCGTCACTTTCTTTGCATCTGATGCTGGGGCCTGCAATTCGAGCCATAGAAATGAGTATGGCGCGAGCGTCAATTGGTAGGGCTCGGAGGTGACCGTGGGGAATGGAACATACCCCAACATCTCTACGGGTTCCATGCCTTCGTACGCGGCGAGATCAAGCGAAACGGGCTGTGCGAACCTGCTCAAATTGGCAACGCACAAGACTGTTTCATGCGTTCCAAAGTCCTGCTCAAGCTCCCTCATGTACGCAAGGATTTTCCGGTTGGACGGGTTAAGAAAGCTGAGGCTTCCGCGGCCAAAAACCTGAAAGAGTTTGCGGAGCGCTATCATGTTGCGCGTCCACTGCAACAGACTGGACTGATCCGCCTGTTGCGCTTCCACGTTCACCACCTGGTACCCGTAGATCGGGTCCATCACCACTGGAAAGTAGAGGCGCGCCGGATCGCACTTGGAAAATCCAGCGTTTCGATCCGAGGTCCATTGCATCGGAGTTCTTACGCCATTGCGATCGCCAAGATAAATGTTGTCGCCCATTCCGATCTCGTCGCCGTAATACAGGATCGGCGTTCCCGGAAAACTCAGCAGCAGGGAGTTCAACAACTCGATGCGGCGTCGATTGTTGTCAACCAGGGGTGCAAGCCTGCGTCGAATGCCGACATTAACGCGCATCCGGGGATCCGCCGAATACGCGAAATACATGTAATCGCGCTCGTCGTCAGTCACCATCTCAAGCGTCAACTCGTCATGATTGCGCAAAAACAGACCCCACTGGCAGCTATCAGGAATGGGCGGAGTCTGTGCCATGATGTCGGTGATCGGTAGCCGATCTTCCTGACGAAGCGCCATGTAGATACGCGGCATCAATGGGAAATGAAACGCCATATGGCACTCGTCACCATCGCCGAAGTAAGGACGCACATCCGCCGGCCATTGATTCGCTTCAGCCAGTATCAACCGGTTGGCGTAATCAGCGTCGATAGCTGCACGGATCGCCTTGATGACATGGTGAGTCTCGGGCAAGTTCTCGCACGAAGTTCCCTCACGTTCCAGCAGATAAGGGATGGCATCCATGCGAAGCGCATCCACGCCCATGTCGAGCCAGAAGCGCATCGCTTTCAGCACTTCTTCCATTACGCGCGGATTGTCCCAGTTCAAATCCGGTTGGTGGGAAAAGAAGCGATGCCAGTAGTAAGCCTGCGCCGTTTCATCCCAGGTCCAATTGGATTTTTCGGTGTCTGTAAAAATTATGCGCGCGTTTTTATAGAGCTGATCTGTCTGCGACCAGACGTACATTTCGCGTTCGGGTGAGCCTGGGGCCGCCAATCGCGCGGCCTTGAACCAGGGATGCTGGTCGCTTGTATGGTTGATGACCAGCTCGATCATCACCTGCATGTTGCGTTGGTGAGCCTCATCGAGAAGCCGCTTGAAGTCGCTTAGCGTTCCGTAGGAGGGATTGACGTTGGTGTAATCCGCAATATCGTATCCGTCATCGCGCAGCGGAGAAGGGAAGAAAGGCAACAGCCAGATACATGAGACGCCGAGATCCTGGAGATAGTCGAGCCTTGAAATCAGTCCCGGGAAATCTCCGATGCCGTCATTGTTCGAGTCGGAGAAAGCTCGCACGTGCAGCTCGTAAATGATCGCGTCCTTATACCAGAGCGGATCAGTGGCGCTTGCGATCTTCTTCACGCGGTGGGTCTCCAAGCTGATTTGATGCGCATGAACCAACGACGTTTACTGGAGGGGCAGAAGTTGTTCCGGAAGCTCGTCATCGTTAGCCGATGACTCTGCCTGCGGCGTGGGGTTTATGTGAAACCAATGCAGTTGAAATTGTCGAACCTAAAGAAAGTATTCGAAATCAGTTTCCACTCTCATACGACGATGGATTTTGAGAATGTGCCCCGACATCGTCGCGGGATTCAACTCGACGTAGTTGCGCGGGCCCTGCCATAAGTATCGCTCACCTGTCAGCAGGTCCTCGGCTTCGAAGGGGCGATCCTGAGGAATTTCAAGCTCGTCCAAGGGCAGGATCACAAACCCTGCCTGCGTGTGGTGGGGATCGAGGTTCACGACTGTCACAAGCAGGTTCGATCGGTCTTCCGATTCCTTGCTGTAACAAATCAATTGGTCGTTATCAGTGGTATGAAACTCCAATGTCCAGTCACTCTGGAGAGCAGGATTCTCATTGCGAATCGCGTTCACGCGAGCGATCAGGCCGCGAAGGCTGTCGGGGCGCGCCAGGTCCCAGGCCCTGATCTCGTATTTTTCAGAGTTCAAGTATTCTTCGCTGCCATGCTTGACCGGCTTGTCTTCCTGTAGTTCGAAAGCTGGACCGTAGATTCCATAGTTGGCGCCGAGCGTCGCGGCGAGCAGCAGCCGAATTACGAATGCTGGACGGCCGCCCATCTGGAGAAACTCGGTCAGGATATCCGGCGTATTCGGCCACTGGTTGGGCCGGAAATACTCGCGCACCGGCGTCTGCGCCAGTTCGGTAAGGTAAGTCTCGATCTCGTGCTTCCCATTGCGCCAGGGAAAATATGTGTACGACTCGCTGAATCCCAGCTTGGCCAGCCGGTACATGATTTTGGGACGGGTAAAGGCTTCCGCGAGAAAGAGCACCTCCGGGTGGTCCCGTTTGATCTCCGTAATCACCCACTCCCAGAAGGGAAACGCTTTGGTATGCGGATTATCGACGCGGAAGATCGTTACGCCCACGCCGATCCAATAGGCGAAAACACTTTTAAACTCGGCCCACATCCCCTCCCAGTCGTCGCTCTCGAAATCAAAGGGATAGATGTCCTGATATTTCTTTGGGGGATTTTCCGCGTATTGGATCGTTCCGTCTGGTCGCTTCTTGAACCAATTCTCATGAACTTTCACGTATGGATGATCCGGCGCGGCCTGGAATGCAACATCCATTGCAACGGACATTCCGAGTTTTTCCGCTTTTTTGATGAATCGTTTGAAATCTTCGACCGTTCCCAGATCACTCAGAATCTCCTTGTGTCCTCCTTCCTTGGCGCCGATCGCCCAAGGGCTGCCGGAATCGCCAGGCCGGGATTCTGGATTATTGTTGGGGCCTTTCCTGAACATCCGCCCGATAGGATGAATCGGCGGCATGTATACGACGTTGAATCCCATTTCCGCAATGTAGGGCAGCAGTTTCTCACAATCCGCGAAGGTACCGTGGGCTCCTGGCTTTTCCGCGGTCGAGCGAGGAAAGAATTCGTACCAGGAGCTGAATCGGGCGCGCACCGGATCGACAACGATCGTTAATTCCGGCGTTGACTCGGTAGCGAACCGTTTATCTGGATAACGAAGGGCCAGCTCGAGCAGCATGGGATCGGTGGCGTGAATTCGGAGTTCGCTGGCCGCGAGTTTCGAGCGCAAAACAGCTGCTCGCTCGCGCAACCACAACTGGTCCCTGCCGATCGCTCTTTCTGCCGCCTGTTTCACCAGTTCCGCGCCAATCAAGTAGTCGGCTGTCGCATCGCTTTCGGCCTTGATGCGCTTCTGCAGGTCGCGCCGCCACGTTTCGAAATGATCGACCCATGCCAGGACCTTGTAGCCGTAGCGTCCCAATTCCGAAACCCGAAACGCAGCTTCCCACCGGTCGTTCACCAATGGTTTCATGGGAATCTCCGTCCACTGGTCGGAGCCTTCCCGGTGCGCAAGCAGAGAAGCCGCAACCGCGTCGTGTCCATCCGTGAAAATGTCGGCTTCGACGTGCACCTGATCGCCCACTGTCCGCTTGGCCGCGAAACGCCCACAATCCACCTGTGGTGCAATTCCTTCAATAATGACGCGCCTGCGTCCATC
>Ga0207700_10001432_pt1 | contig 13527 bp, 18 predicted proteins | sample LARL82metaG_FD_184348 | JGI IMG/M metagenome (GOLD analysis project Ga0207700, IMG submission 184348) | Corn, switchgrass and miscanthus rhizosphere microbial communities from Kellogg Biological Station, Michigan, USA - LAR L8-2 metaG... | ecosystem: Host-associated > Plants > Roots >...
ATCGGCGTCAGGAGCTTCTCGCTCATCTGGCGTCGTTTGCGCGCATCAGTCGAGATCGATTTGGAACGGCCGGCCTTCGACCAGCATGCTGCCCGGTCCCATCTCGTCGAGCGCGCGCAACATGCGTCCCTCGCGCCCGAGCGCCTTGTCGGCAAGGCTGACGATCAGCCGGTTCGGCTGGGCGATCGGGGAGGCGGCGCGGATCAGCCGTGCGATCGCGATCTCGTCGCGATGCGGGTTGAGCGCGCAGACCGCGGCGAAAGCGCTCGCGGTCGAGCGGCTGATGCCGGCATAGCAATGCACCACCAGCGGCGCGCTGCGGTCCCAGCCGCGCACGAAATTCAGTACCTTCTCGATATGGGCGTCCGTCGGCGCGACGAAACCGTCCATCTGTTCGGTGATGTCATCCATCTGAACTTTCAAATGATTGGCCGGGAGTACCGAGTGCGGCCGCTGCACCTGATCGACATTGGCCATCACGGTGAGGACATGGCTAGCGCCGGTCGATCGAACGGTTTCGGGAAGGGCGGCAAGCGAACAGACGTGAATCATGATGGTCCTTCTATCTGTCGCGATTATAGGCCCGTGCGTAGGGCCGTGAAGGGGTTGCAATTACGCATGCAGCGTCTTGAATCGCGCTAGGAACCGCTTTTCGGCCTTGGCCGCGGTCCAGGGCGTCAAATAGTCCCGTACGGTTGCCTCGGGCAGGCCGGGATCGCGGCCGAACAGCCGTTTCGCCTCGCTTTCTGAAAATCCTGCAAGGCCCGTCGCCTCGAGATAGGCAGCACCTCGGTCGGCTTCCTTGATCTGCCGCGTGATTGGGTCTGCCAATAGGGGCGGCAAGCCGAAGCGGATATGGATCGCTGAGAGCAGCCGCGCTTCAACCGCTTTGTAATCTCCGCCGAGCACCGCCTTGAACGGCGAGATCATGTCGCCGATGACATATTCCGGCGCGTCATGCAGCAGTGCCGCTAGCCGCACCCGGTCGTCGACGCGCGGCGTCTGCTCGCGCATCACGGCTTCCACCAGCAAGGTATGTTGCGCCACCGAGAAGATATGCGCGCCGTTGGTCTGGCCGTTCCAGCGCGCCACCCGGGCAAGCCCGTGGGCGATATCGGCGATCTCTATGTCGAGCGGCGAGGGGTTCAAGAGATCGAGCCGGCGGCCCGACAGCATCCGCTGCCAGGCGCGAGCAGACTGAGCGTCTCTCGCCGTCATTTGGCTTTGAGGCGCGGCGCGCGGGGTGTGCCGCCGCAGGCTTCATGGCAGAAGCAGCTGACCAGATGATCGTTGACCATGCCGGTCGCCTGCATGAAGGCGTAGACGATGGTCGGGCCGACGAATTTGAAGCCGCGCGCGGCAAGTTCCTTGGAAATCTTGATCGAAAGCGGCGTCGATGCCGGCACGCTGGCGGTGGTCTTGAACTGGTTGACCTTCGGTTTTCCATCGACGAAATCCCATAGAAATTTCGAGAAGCCAGGGCCTTCTTCCATGATCTTCAGGTAGGACTTTGCGCTTGCAACGGTGCCCTCGATCTTGGCGCGGTTGCGCACGATGCCGACATCGTTCATCAGCGCATGGATTTTCTTGGCGTTATAGCGTGCGATCTTCGCCGGCTCGAAATCGTCGAACGCCTTTCGGAAATTCTCGCGCTTGCGCAAGATCGTGATCCAGGACAACCCCGCCTGGAACCCGTCGAGGATCAGTTTTTCATAGAGCGCGCGGTCGTCATATTCCGGCACGCCCCATTCGGTGTCGTGATAGGCGACATAGAACGGGTCCTCGCCCGGCCACGGGCACCGCACCTTGCCGTCGGCATGCAAGCGCGCCGAGCGGCTCATGCGACCGTCTGCTTGGTAGCGGACCGAACCGATTCCGGCTCGTCGAGGCGAAGTCCGAGGCCGCCTGCCGTCAGCGCCAGCCCGGCATCGAGCGCATCGGTGACGCGGTCGGTCCGGATCAGCGCCAGGCCGTGCTGGCCAGAAGTCGAGCCGATGGTGCCGACCGGCTTGTCGCCGGCAAGGATGGCCGTGCCCGGTTCCGGCGAGAAACCGTCGAGAATGACCTTCACGGTGCGGGTGCGTGCGGTGCCGCGATGCTGCATCCGCGACACCACCTCCTGTCCGACGTAACAGCCCTTGTCGAAATCGACGCCGTGCAGCCGGTCCATATTGGTCTCGTGCGGAAACGCATCGCCATACATGAAGTCGAGCCCGCCGCGCGGCGCGCCGCAGGCAATGCGATGTGCCTCGTAGGCAGCGCTATCGACGAGGTCGGCACCAATGAGGTCGGCGACCTTCTGCTTGAGCTCTTCCGGAACGAGAATTCGCCAGCCGAGCGTGTCATTGCGCGGGTCGGCAAACGAAAGATCCGGCTTGACCGCGAGATCGCCGTCCCAGGCCGCCAGCACGCCGAGATGATCGGACAGGTTTTCGACCTTGACCTTGGCGCGCAGCTTGTAGAAGCCGAGCTTGTCGGCGAGCCCTTGCGCGAGCGCGCGCGGGCAGTCGATCAAAAAGCCGCCGCCATGGCCGGATGGGGGTTCGGTGACGAGGAAGTCCACGATGATCTTGCCCTGCGGCGTGAGTAGCGCGCCGAACCGGCCGAGGCCAGGTGCAAGATGCGTCACGTCGGTCGTGACGAGGCCGTTGAGGAAGTTGCGCGCGTCCTCGCCAAGGACCTTGACCACGCCCCGGTCGGGAAGAAACGCTGCTTTCATCAGAGGTTGCTCTTGAAGTTCTTGTTGAAAGGGAAGTAGCGCATATCAGTTCCGAAGGTAAGGCGCTAAGCTGGCCCGAACAAGGGCTGCTGCGACCTCCAATTGCCTGAAGCGGGCGCTGAGGAGCAATGAATCAACGATTTGATACCATTCTAAAATTCGGCACCGTGGTCAATCAGGACGGCGAGGGCGTCCGCGACATCGGCATCGCAGGCGGCCGCATCGCCGAGATCGGCGGACTTGCGCATGCCTCGGCCGAAGAGATCATCGACTGCAAGGGATTGCACATCCTGCCCGGCGTGATCGATACCCAGGTGCATTTTCGCGAACCGGGCCTGACACAAAAAGAGGATCTCGAGACCGGATCGCGCAGCGCCGTGATGGGCGGTGTCACCGCGGTGTTCGAGATGCCGAACACCGATCCTTTGACCGTCACAGAAACGGCGTTCACGGATAAGGTGAAGCGCGGCCGCCACCGCATGCATTGCGATTTCGCGTTCTTCATCGGCGGTACCCGCGAGAACGTTCAAGATTTACCGGAACTTGAACGCGCGCCCGGTTGTGCCGGCGTAAAAGTGTTTGTCGGTTCCTCCACCGGCGCGCTGCTGGTCGAGGACGACGAGAGCTTAAGGAGGATTTTCAAGGTGATCCGGCGCCGCGCCGCGTTTCATGCCGAGGATGAATATCGCCTCAATGAACGCAAGGCCTTGCGCCTCGAGGGTGATCCGCGCTCGCACCCGGTCTGGCGCGACGAGACCGCAGCGCTGCTGGCAACGGAGCGCCTTGTCAAGCTCGCCCGCGAGAGCGGCAAACGCATTCACGTGCTGCACATCTCGACTAAGCAGGAGATCGAGTTTTTGAGGGATCACAAGGATGTAGCGTCATGCGAAGCGACGCCACATCATCTCACCCTGGTGGCGCCGGAATGCTACGAGCGGCTCGGCACCCGAGCGCAGATGAATCCGCCGGTGCGCTCGGCCGATCACCGCGACGGCATCTGGCGCGGGATCGAGCAGGGCATCATCGACGTGCTCGGTTCCGATCATGCGCCGCACACGCTTGAGGAAAAGGCCAAGACCTATCCGGCGTCACCCTCCGGCATGACCGGGGTGCAGACGCTGGTGCCCGTGATGCTCGATCACGTCAACGCCGGGCGGCTTTCGCTGGCACGCTTTGTCGATCTCACCAGCGCCGGTCCGGCGCGGCTCTACAACATCGCCTGCAAGGGCCGCATCGCCGCGGGCTACGATGCCGACTTGACCATTGTCGATCTCAAGCGCAGCGAGACCATCACCAACCAGTGGATCGCCTCGCGCGCCGGCTGGACGCCCTATGACGGCTTTCGCGTGAAGGGGTGGCCGGTCGGCACTTTCCTGCGCGGCAAGCGGGTGATGTGGCAGGGCGAATTGACGACGTCGTCGCTGGGTGAGCCGGTGCGGTTTCTGGAGACGCTGAGGGCTGGGTGACGTCTTTTCTCGTCATTGCGAGCGCAGCGAAGCAATCCATCGCGCCGCTGGCCGAAGCCTGGATTGCTTCGTCGCTTCGCTCCTCGCAATGACGTCTGGAGGACTTACTGCTTCGCCAGCGCGATGGAAAATTCGCCGTTGCGGACGCGGGTGGGCAGGCCTTCCACGAATTTCGCGACCGCGTCCTCGCCGTAGGTCTTGACCAGCTCGGCGAATGCCGCGAACAGGCTTGCCTGCGCCAGGCAATCCCCGTCGACGCCATCGTGACGTGCTTCGGCCCAGGCCTCGTTGAGATAGCTGAGCGCGGCCTGCTTCTGCTCGCTATCGGGCAGCGGATCACGGGCGAAGCGGTAGGACGCTGGATGGTTCATGAACTCGACAGGCAGGTTCGCGATCCAATACGAATCGCATCGGACGCGCGAGGTGTAGCATGCAAGATGCCGCCGCCTAGACCAGTTCTTTAAGAAAGGTTAACGGCGCTCAATAAGAATCGACCCATCGGCTCAACGGCCGATTAACCGCATTAATTCGCATAACGCGCGGTCAGATCGCGCGAGATTTTCGAGCCTTCCTCGATGTATCGGCGGATCGCAACGGTGGCTGCCGGCGTGCAGGTCCGATAGGTTTGCTGGAACCCGTTATAACCGCGGTTGAAGCCCGCGATCATGCGCGCGCGACGGTCGCCGGAGGGGGTTTCGGCGTCGATCAGCGCCTGCATCTCGTTGCGCCATTTGCCGCCTTCATTGGTGCCGCAAATGCCGCGCAGATAGTGCAGGGTTCCCAGAATCTCGGCCAGCCGCTGCAGGTCGCCGTCAAACGGCGCGGCCGCATCCTCGGCCCGCGCGGGAACCGGATTGCAGGCGGAAATAGCGATAAGGGCGGCCAGCAAATATTTGGACATGTGCGGCCTGCGTGATAGCCCCTTAAACGCGCTGAAAGCAAGGCGGCGGGCCGCGGCCGTCCAGCCTCGAATTACCCTTGGATCAACCGCCGGGCGGCCGCAATCAGGTCCGTGAGGCCGCCAGTGAGCTTGAGATCGCCTAGACAATCGGGTGAGAGCCATTTGAAATCGTCGTGTTCGTCGTTCAGGGCGACCTCCCCGGCCGCCCAGCGCGCCGCAAACGACATGATCAGATAATGTCCGCCGCCGTTCGGCGTCGGCAACACCTCGCGCCAGCCCGTGAACCCGACAATTTCGATTTTCAGCCCGGTCTCTTCATCGACTTCGCGGTGTAGTGCCGTGTGCAGGGATTCGCCGAATTCGACCCGCCCGCCGGGCAGCGAATAAAAGCCTCTGCCCGGCGAGCGCGCGCGGCGCACCAGGAGGACCTTGCCATCGCGAAAGATCGCGCCGCTGACGGCGAGCTGGGGATGTTGCGGATGAACTGACGTGACCACGGGGGCTAACGGCTGCCCATGATGATTTCGATGTCTGCTTCGGTGCCGCCATTGATGATGCCGCCGGCCAGCGCCACCAGCGGCTTGACCCAGCCGATGGCCTGTCCGGCGAGAGTAGAGCGGGTCTTGTCCTGCTGGGCTTCACGCATCGCCTTGCCGACCGCGGTCAGGATCGAGGTCATGCTGCTCGTGATGTTGTCGAACTCGGCGCGGATTTTCGCATCTGCTGCCTCATAGGCTTCGATCGCCAGCTCGCGCGCCTTGAAGTTGGAGGCCATGAAGTGCTCGCAATAGGACAGCGGGGTCCAGGTCAGAAAATCTTCCGCACATTCCGGCATGTCAGGAACCATCTCAAGCAGCATGATAGCTTCGTTGAAATGGTTGAGATAGTCGGTCGCAAGCCCGGTGCGGGGGTTGATGTTGGCAGCCTGTAATACCGCGGCGCGGGCCTCCGTTTCGGGGCCCGTCGGTCGCGATGTTGGGCGATCGGGTCGCGCTGGTTCGGAAGCCGTCGAGGTCATCTGCGCCAGTGTTAGCAATCGGGGTTAAAAGGGGCTGAACGGATACCTATTTTAGCGGCAGAATGTGCGGACGCTTCGTCATAACCTCGCCCCCGGCGGCCTTGCGGCAAGCTTTTGGCTATGTCGAGCAGCCGAATTTTCCGCTCCGGCATAATATTGCACCGACACAGCCTGTCCCCGTAGTTTTTCTGGAAAACGGCGGCCGGCATTTCCGGCTGATGCGCTGGGGCCTGATCCCCGCCTGGACCAAGGATCCGCGCAAGATCTCGCTGATGTTCAATGCCCGTTCCGAATCGGTGCAGGACAAGCCGGCGTTCAAATACGCGATGAAGCGGCGGCGCTGCCTGATCCCGGCCGACGGCTACTATGAATGGCAGGATGCCGGCGGCCGCCGCAGGCGGCCGTATTTCATTTATCGCCGCGACCGCCGCCCGGTCGGCTTCGCGGCGCTGGCGGAAACCTGGATGGGGCCGAACGGCGAGGAGATGGACAGCGTCGCCATCGTCACGGCACCGGCAAGCCTCGACCTCGCCGTGTTGCATGATCGCGTACCGGTGACGATCGCTCCGGAGGATTTCGAGCGCTGGCTCGATTGCCGGGCCAATGACGTCGAAACCGTGATGGCGCTGCTCACGGGGCCTGAGCCTGGCGAGTTCACCTGGCATCAGGTGTCGAGGCGGGTCAATCGCGCCGAAAACGACGACGCGCAGCTGATCCTGCCGATCACGGATGAGGAGAGGGAAGCCGAAGAGGCGCCGAAGCCCGCCAGGAAGGCTGCACCGCGCAAACCGGCGCCGGCGGCGCCCGATGACGGGCAGGGGAGCCTGTTCTGATTTGCAGGATGGGTTGAGCGCAGCGATACCCATCACTTCATCGGAGGCTATTGATGGGTTTCGCTTCGCTCAACCCATCCTACTACGATCGAACGGCAAGCAGTTGCTTGAGCTTCTCCACCGCGCTATCCGGCGTGGTCAGCACCGGCCGCCGCGACGCCTCCGCGACCTGGGCTGCCGCCGGCGCCATGCTGTATTGCGCGAGCGCAATCAGGTCGCAGTCGCGCAAATCGCGGGCGGCCTGCGCGACCAGCCGATCATGTTCGGCGCGATCTCCGCGGTCCAGCGCTGCCAGCGCGCCTTCCGCCAGCTTTGGCACGACCGCGACGGAGCTCGGGAATTCCCGCGGCATCGAGGCGAGTGTCGGCGGATATGTCGAGAGCAAACCGATCCGCTCGCCCCGTGAGAGGGCCTGCTGGATCATCGCTTCATTGGGCTTGAGCACCGGCCGCGGCGCCTGCTCGCGCGCGACGGCTTCGATGCAAGGGCCGAAGGCCGAGCAGGTGAAAAGGATCGCGTCGGCGCCGGTAGAGGCCGCGTAACGTCCAAGCAGCAGGAAACGTTCGCTCATCGCCGCGGTGAGGGCGCCGTCACGCGCGAGGTCGGTCGACAGGCTGTCGTCGAGCAAGTTCATCAAAGTTGCGTTCGGCCACAGCCGCGCGAACGAGGCCTCGATCGGCGCAATGGAATGTTTCAGGGCGTGGACGAGAGCGATGCGCATGATTTCAATCTGGCCGCAGCCCATGGGGCTGTCAATGTCGTTGCGGTCGGCCATGATGCGTCTCAAGCAAACGGCGCCTGGCCGTTGCCGAACGACCAATTCTGGCGCCTGGTTTCGACCAGATTGATGATGACGTCCTAGCGGCGGACGCCGGGCGCTGCGGCGAGATTGTCGACGATCGCGCCATAGAGCGCTTTCTTTTGCGCGACCGAACGGCCCTCGGCGCAGGTGATCTGGATCATCACGAGTTCCGGCGTATGCTCGATTCCCAGAAACGACCCCGGTCCGATCACGCCGCGCGAGGCGGCATGATCGGTCACGATCTGGAAATAATCGTCTGGCGGCACGTTGAAGGTGTCGACCATCGCCCGGTGGACGCCATGCGAAAGCGCAGTCGCGAATGTCGAAGGCTTGCCCTCGACATGGGAAATACGAACCAGCGGCATCTGAGATCTCCGAACTCGATTTGACCGGGCGAGGGTTGGTTATGCCGCGGCTTCGGCGGCGACGGCGGAGCCAAGATCGGCGTTGCTGTAAGCCCTGCCGCCGATGCCCCAGGCGCCTTCGACCGCGTAAGTGACGCTTGCGAAGATATGTTCGCGCTTGATCCGGCCTCCTGCTGCCTGCTCAATGATTGCGGTGCCTTCCGAAATCCAGGCGTCTTTCAGTTCCTGCGTCGGCAGCACGAACGACGGCACCTTGAGTTCGAACACCGCGATGTCGGTCGGCTTGCCGCCGGAATAGGTGCGGCCCTTCGGCAGTACCGTCACCTCACCGATCACATTCGGGGTCATGAAGCGGTTGCCGGTGAGGCCGTGCAGACGGAGCAGGAGGTCGGTCAGCCTGCGGAACGCCTCGGCCTCAGTGGCGGGCGTCAGCGCACCTTCGGGAACGATGATCTGGATCGGCATTTGAAGTCTCCATGGACGGTTTGCACTGTGGCCGGCCGTTGTGGGCGGGCGCCACGATCATTAGATAACGATCGTTACGAGAGAAACATAACGATCGTTATGTTGTCAATGGTAATATAACGGTCGTTACCAACTAAATGCGAGCAAGGCTTAAGTGCGAGAAAAGCCGATGGCACGACCGAGGAAAAGCGAGGGCGACGCGCGGGAGCGGCTGGTGGAAGCGGCCGGGCGCGGCTTCCGTACCGGCGGATTTGGCGGCGCCGGTGTCGACGCGCTGGCAAAGGGGGCGGGGCTCACCTCGGGCGCGTTCTATGCGCATTTCGATTCCAAGGCCGAGGCGTTCAGGCTGGTTGTCGCCGACAGCCTCGCGCTGCTGCGCAACGGCGTGATCGCGTTCCAGGAGCGCTACGGCCGCGAATGGCGGGATCCTTTCGTCGACTTCTATCTCGGTGAACGCATGCAGGTCGCCCTCGATCAGGCCTGCGGCGTGCCGAGTTTCTCCTCCGACGTTGCCCGCGCCGATGACGCGACGCGCGCCGTCTACGAGGCGGAGCTTGAGCTTCTGGTGGCGGCGCTGGCCGCCGGATTCCGTGGCGCGCATGCAAAGGAGCGGGCGCTGGCCTTGCTGGCGGTGCTTTCGGGCGCGGCGGCGATGGCGCGCGCGGTGAAAGACGATCATATCCGGCGCGAAATCCTCGCCGCGGCGAACACCGCCGCCAAGGCGGTCTAGCCCATCTTCCGGGAAACGTAGGATGGGTTGAGCGCAGCGATACCCATCACCCTCATCGGACGCCTCGATGGGTTTCGCTTCACTCAACCCATCCTACGAAAAAATATTCAGCGCGGCGTATTGCAAGAGCATGATGGTCTTGGCGTCGACGATGCGCCTATCGGCAATCATCGCCAGCGCCTCATCGATCGCTAGCTCCAAAACCTCGATGTCCTCGCCCTCGTCAGGATTGCCGCCGCCGCTGCCGATCCGCATGTCCGGCTCGTATTCGGCGACGAAGAAGTGCAGCTTTTCCGTAACCGAGCCTGGGCTCATGAAGGCTTCGAACACCCTTCGGATGTCGCGCAGCCGATAGCCGCTTTCCTCCTCGGCCTCGGCGCGGATCCTTGCCTCCGGCGACTCGTTGTCCAATAGACCCGCGACCGCCTCGGTCATGAGATCGTCGTAGCCGTTGACATAGGCCGGATAGCGGAACTGCCGTACCAGCACCACGCTGCGCTGCTTGAGATTATAGGGCAATAGCGTCGCGCCGTTGCCGCGGTCATAGGTCTCGCGATGCTGCGTCTGCCACTCGCCATCGGCGCGCCGCCATTCGAAGGTGGTGGTCTTCAGCGTGTAGTGATTTTGCGAGAGCACGCGGACGTCCTTGACGCGGATGCGGTCGGAGATGGTCATGGCTGCCTTCCGATCAATTTCAGTTACGGTGTCATCTCGCGGCCGTCGAGCCATTTGGCGTAGATGATCCGCTCCTGCTCGTCATAGCCGATCGATTCGTAGAACGCCTGCACCTTCGAATTGCCAGGCCGCACCATCAATTGCAGCTTGGCGATGCCGCGCGCCCGCAGCCAGTCTTCCGCGGCATCCATGACGGCGCGGCCAAAGCCCTTCTGCCGATGGTCCGGGTCGACCGCCACGTAATAGACCCAGCCGCGATGGCCGTCGTGACCGACCATCGCCGAGGCTGCTATGGCGCCGTTGTCGCGGCCGACCAGCACCGCCGCGTTGGTTCCGTTGCGCGCCAGCGCGATATCGGCCGCCGGATCGTTCCATGGCCGCGTCAATCCGCAGCGCTGCCATAGCGCGATGACGGCGGCAACATCGCCGTCATCGATCGGTGCGATGCAAAGATTTGCGGCGGGCATTGTCTCGACCTTCACAACACCTTGCCGGGGTTCATGATGCCGAGCGGGTCGAGCATCACCTTGAGCGAGCGCATCAGCTCGATTGCGACCTTGTCCTTGACATCGGGAAGCTCGTCGCGCTTGAGCACGCCGATGCCGTGCTCGGCGGAGATCGATCCGCCCATCCGCAGCACGATCTCGAACACGATCGCATTGACTTCATGCCAGCGGCTCATGAAATCCGCGGTGCTGCCGCCGATCGGCTGGCTGATGTTGTAATGGATGTTGCCGTCGCCGAGATGGCCGAACGGCACCGGCCGCGAACCCGGGATCAGTTTGACCACCGCCGCATCGGCCTGTTCGATGAAATCGGGGACTGCTGCGACCGGCACCGAAATGTCATGCTTGATCGAACCGCCTTCGGGCTTTTGCGCCGCCGACATCTCGTCGCGCAGCTTCCAGAACGCCTGGCGCTGGCTCAAGTTCGCGGCGATGACGGCGTCGTCGACGATGCCGCCCTCCATTGCCTTTTCCAGGATCGCTTCCAACGTGCCGCGCGCGTCGTCGCGCGGCGACGACAATTCCATCAGCACGTACCAGGGATGCTTGCTTGAGAGGGGATCGCGGATGTCGATGCCGTGGCGGATCGAGAAATCGACCGCGACTTCGGACAGCAATTCAAAGCTCGTCAGCGTGCCGGCGGCCTCGGCCTGCGCGATCGACAGCAGTTTTAGCGCCTGCGCCGGTGAAGCGAGGCCGACATAGGCGGTCTCGATCGCGCGCGGCTTCGGAAACAGTTTTAGGGTCGCGGCGGTGATGATGCCGAGCGTGCCTTCGGCGCCGATGAAGAGGTTGCGCAGATCGTAGCCGGTGTTGTCCTTTTTCAGCTTCGACAGCAGATTGAGGATCCGCCCGTCGGCCAGCACCACTTCGACCCCGAGCGCCATTTCGCGCGCCACGCCATAGGCGAGCGCGGTGGTGCCGCCGGCGTTGGTCGAGAGATTGCCGCCGATGGTGCAGCTTCCTTCCGCGCCCAGGGACAGCGGGAACAGGCGGTCGACCTCGGCGGCGCGCTGCTGGGCGATCTGCAACACCACGCCTGCCTCGCAGGTCATGGTGTTGGAGGCGGTATCGACCTCGCGGATCCCGTCCATCCGGCGCGTCGAGACGACGACCTCGCCATGGTGCGGCGTCTGCCCGCCGACCAGGCCGGTGTTGCCGCCTTGCGGCACCAGCGCGATTTTGTGGGCGCTGGCGAGCTTGCAAATCGCGGAAACTTCAGCCGTCGAGCCCGGCCGCAACACCAGCGGCGAGCGGCCGTGAAACAGGTCGCGCTCTTCGGTGACATAGGGCGCGATGTCGGCGGCTTCCGTCACCGCATATTTGTCGCCGACGATTTTTCGGAACTTCGCGATCAATTCGGGCGACAGCGAAGGCATGGCGGGTTTTGCGATATTCATTGTTTGATTCCCGGTCATTCCCGTCCCATCGCCGCGCGGCGCAGCCGGTCATTGATGGCTTCGCCCAGACCCTCCTGCGGAATGGGCATCACCGCAATCGCGCGCGCGGCTTTGGAGTCGAGGGCGCGAAGATAGCCGAAAAGATTGGCAGCGGCTTCGGTCAGATCGCCGCGCGCCGACAGATTCATGACGGCGGCCGCGCCGTCCGTACCAGGCAGAATCCGAGGCCCGAACGCCAACAATGCTTCGCCAGCCTCGACCGTCTCGGCACGGAGCCGAACCCGCGAGCGCGGGGCGTAGTGCGAGGCCAGCAGGCCCGGCGCGAGCGGCTGGCTGGTGTCATGATCGGCATCGGGCGCACCTTTCAGCTTGTATCCCAGCACGCGCTCGATTTGGTCGCGGGCAACGCCGCCTGGCCGAAGCAGCATCGTCTCTTCGAAGCAGCCGACAATGGTGGATTCGACGCCGACCTCGACCGGGCCGCCGTCGAGGATGAGATCGATCCTGCCGTTAAGGTCGCACTGGACGTGGGCTGCGGTCGTGGGTGAGACTTGGCCCGACAGGTTGGCGGAGGGCGCGACGACCGGTCCGCCGAACGCACGCAGGATTTGCCGCGCCACTTTATGGGCGGGAACACGGATCGCGACGGTGTCGAGGCCGGCGGTGGCGAGATCGGCGACCGGACAATCGCTGACCTTTGGCAACACCAGCGTCAGCGGCCCCGGCCAGAATGCCTCGGCCAACGCCAGCGCCGGCGCGCCGAAACGGCCGATCCGTTGCGCCGCCTCAAGATCATGGACATGGGCGATCAGCGGGTTGAAGGAGGGGCGGCCCTTGGCCTGATAGATCCTTGCGATCGCGGCCGGATTGGTGGCATCTGCGCCGAGCCCATAGACCGTCTCGGTCGGGAACGCGACCAGGCCACCTTCCGCGAGCACGCGCGCCGCGGCCGCCAGGGCGGCCTCGTCCACGGGCAGAATCTGCGTTTTAAGCCCCACATTCACTGGGATTTAAGTCCTTCATTCCGCTTCTTGCGGTAGCCGAAACCCAAGGCTATAAGCCGCCTTCTTAGTCGGAGTGTGGCTCAGCCCGGTAGAGCACTGCGTTCGGGACGCAGGGGTCGCAGGTTCGAATCCTGCCACTCCGACCATTAATTTCCTCACTTTTTTTGATTGCTGCCGGGGGCCAAGTCAACCACCTATTCCTGCAAGGTGGCTTCCCCACGCGGAGTGATTCATTTTCGGGTTGCGGCTGCGCCACGACTCCGCGTTCCCGCGGCGCGCAGGTCGCCCGAGTTGCTGCAAAACACGACCCTCGAAAAACAAGGGCGCAGGGAATGCCAGGTGCTCGCCGCACCCATAGCCTCGCGTGTAAAAATAAAAAACCACACGAGCGTAGTCACACGCTACGCGTACCTGACGCTGCCGCGTCCATCGCATCCCGCACCCAACGTTCGTGACGACGCGTACGCCCCTCTTATCGAGGCGGGACGGCCCGTCTCAGCGCCGCTGATTTGCCCGACGAGACCGGGCAAGAACGTGCGGTCAGGCCACTTGAGCCGGTCGCGGAAGGTAAACAGCGAGCGGAAGCGGGCTGGAGGTCCGGAATGCGTTCGAGGCTGTCCAGATGGAGTTTAGGAGGGCTGCG
>Ga0207700_10001434_pt1 | contig 13525 bp, 11 predicted proteins | sample LARL82metaG_FD_184348 | JGI IMG/M metagenome (GOLD analysis project Ga0207700, IMG submission 184348) | Corn, switchgrass and miscanthus rhizosphere microbial communities from Kellogg Biological Station, Michigan, USA - LAR L8-2 metaG... | ecosystem: Host-associated > Plants > Roots >...
GACGAATTGCATTGAATGTCGGCTGGGAATAATCCATGAGCAACATGATATTGAGCCATTTGGAACCATATGGACCGTCCGATCCCGACTAGGTTCACCAAACCTTATTAACAGCAAGCGCAAAGGCTCAACGGGTCATTTTCCGCGTCCCATTCCGTAACGGTGCGTTTTGCTGTGCAGTGAAGCCTCGCATCAGCGGCTTCCCAGTCTAACTCCCTTCCTAGTAGTTCATATGCGGCGGAATCGGTCGAGCGCTCAAACAACTATTGTTTAGTTCTCGCCAGCAACAAGGGCAATATCCTTGACGCTAGTGAACGATTTCACAGCCGGATGCAAGTTGTCGCGTCCTTAAAGCCCTGTGAAACTTTACGCAGCTTCCGAAAGATCGAGTCTTTGATAAGCACACTGTGAGCCTTGCCAGGAAAATGCTTCCGGATGGATCAAGTGCGCCAAAAGCTCCGTTCCTTCCACAACTCTGGGTCCAGGACGCGCGAAATATGAACTTGCATCCACTGCGTAGACTTGCCGGTTACGCACTGCCGGAAGATCGTGCCAGCCAGGAAGAGTCCTGAGCTTCGCAGCCAGCGCAATAACTCTTTCCAGATGGTATCCGCATGGCATCACAATCAGGATTTCCGGCGACCACGCCAGCACATCCTGCCAGGAAGTGCGAACCGAGTCGCTACCTTCCCGCGAGATTTCATCTATACCACCGGCAATCCTGACCATCTCAGGAACCCAATGTCCGCTACAGTAGAGCGGATCCAGCCACTCCATGCAAAAGACACGTGGGCGGGATGGCAACGCCCGAGCGGCAGCTGCAATTTTCTCCAGTTTCTTAGTGGCCGCGTCGATCCACCTTTCTGCTGCTTCCATACGGCCGGTGACCCGGCCTACATCACGCAGGTTTTGCAGAATTCCGCTAACGGATTTTGGAGTCAGGTATAGGACCTCTGGTTTTTTGGGAAGAACATTCAGCGCGCGGCTGACTTCATTTCCTGAAGGCGCGCAGACTGCACAGAGATCTTGCGCCAGAATCAAGTCGGGCGCGAGTTGCCGTAAAAGAACTTCGTCCACCTGATACACGCTCAGACCCTCGCGGACTCGCTCTGAAACCGCTTTGTCGATTTCGGCTTCACTCATCTTTTCCACGGGAACTGCGCTGCGCACTACAACAGGCTTGGCCGTGACCGAAGGAGGGTAGTCGCATTCATGAGTAATTCCAACCAGGTGATCCTCAAGCCCCAGCGCGCAGGCTATTTCAGTAGCGGAGGGTAAGAAGGAGACGATTCGTTTGGCTGCTGCTGTCATTTGATTTCTCCGCGTTATGTGATCCGTGGTTAGCTATTCGAGCACGGCCCTAAAAACCAGGAGCTACGAGCAAAGCTCGCCAAGGCTGCCGTGTAATGATTTGGCGCATCGTAGAACAAAAAATGATTTGCGTTCGGTATTTCAATAACAGCGCAGTCGGATTCGCGAAGTCGGTCCAAATAAGAGAGATGGCGGTTCTGTGAACGGTACAAAAAGCATGTCGGAAATTGGGAGATATTGAGACCATCTGCGGGGACTGAAGCGATTGCCATAGGTTCTCTCCTTCAAAAACGCCCGCCGTTCGGAACTTTCTGCCATCGAAATACGGAGCAAGAAAGAAATTCCGGATCCGAGGCCGTCGTTGGTTTGTTCTGCCCTGCGCGGCAACCCTGAAGCAGGTGAAAATCAGCGGTAGCTTCGAAGCGAACACCCTCTCCTGCGAAGGTTCTATTGGTGATCACATGTGCAACTGCGTCTATAGTCGAAATATATTACATGAAACGGACAAAAATTTGCGTCGCTACTATCTTTCGAGTTCCCTTTTGGTACAAGCTGGAGCAAGCTAAAATGCGCCTTGCACATGGCTAGGCTTTCAACATGGAAAATTGGGATCGGCGGTAGAGTTGAATTTACATTCAGTCTTGGTTCTTCTCAGGCCGTCGTCATCCTGTGCTGCTGCATCTTAAGCGTGAGGGTATCTCGACATTCGCGCCGCCGCGGTTTGGCCACTCTCCTGAGGCATGGTACGCAATCGCCAAGTCAAGGTGCATGCTATCCTGACATCTTGGCTGCGGCCAGAAGGACCTGCTGCTTCCTGGGCTTCAGTGAAACATGATGCTTCTGAAAGATGATTGGAAATGCGAGTATTTGCCTTATCAGATATCCATATTGACTACAGCGCAAACGCCAAGTGGATTGAAAACTTATCGGTTGTTGAATATCAGGATGATGTTCTCATTCTTGCCGGCGATGTGAGCGATATTCAGAAGCTGTTTGATTGGGGCCTCAACATTTTCACAAAGCGTTTCAAGAAAGTCTTGTTCGTTCCGGGAAATCACGAATTGTGGGTGACACGCGAAGACCCTAAAAAGAATTCATTGCAGAAGTTCAACGACGTATGTGCAGCGGTTAAATCGACTGGGGCTTCCATGGAAGCATTTCACCAGCAGGGCGTCTCGATCATTCCCCTGCTCGGATGGTACGACTATTCCTTTGGCGAGCCGAGCGAAGAACTGCGGGAGAGGTGGATGGATTACCATTCCTGCCGCTGGCCGCGTGGACTTACGGACCAGGACATTGCTGCGCACTTTACAGCATTGAATAACGAACGGAACAGCGTGGCAGGCAACAAAGTCATCACTTATTCGCACTTTTTGCCTCGCATTGATTTGATGCCGGGGTTCATTCCAAGCACCCACAGGATCCTGTATCCGGTCATGGGATCTGTGCAGCTTGAGCGACAGTTGCGGAAACTCAACCCAGACATCCACGTGTACGGACACAGCCATGTGAATCGCCGGGTGAAGATCGATGACGTTTTGTACATCAACAATGCATTCGGCTATCCGAGCGAAACCCGGACATCGAAGCAATTGATGTGTATTCACGAGTGCTAACAGCGCGGTTCCAATCCCAGTTTCTTCGGCTCCAACAAACGATTAACCGTGCGGAGATCGTTCGACTTTCCTTCATGGTCACTTCCACTCTTAAAATCTACATTCTAATGTTGATACCCACAAAGGCATTCGTCATCCTGTGCTGCTGCATCTTAAGCATGAGGGGAAGGACGGTCTGAGTGGCACAAAAATCCGAAATGAGTGAGACGATGCCTGCCGCTGTGCGGACCGTCTCCAGAAAAGCTGATGCTGAAAAAATCGCCGAGAAACCAAAGAACCGTAAACGCCTGACCATACGGGCGCTGCTGCGGCCCCATGCCGGGGCGCTTTCTCTTGGATTTCTTGCGGTATTGGGTGAAGCTATCGCGAACTTGTTACAGCCATGGCCGCTCAAGATCGTACTGGACGAAGTATTCAAGAATCACGCTGGACGATCCGACCTGCCCCACTTTGTCTACCGATTTGTGGGGGCCGACAAGTTTGCCACGATCAAGTTTGCCTGCATTGCCGTAATGGCCATCGCGCTTCTTGATGCAATCTCCACCTACGGAGAAAAATACCTGACCACCAGTGTGGGACAGTGGGTCACTTATGATCTGCGGCGCGCCATTTATGCCCACATGCAGCGCCTTTCGCTGGCTTTTCACGATCAGAGCCGCACGGGCGATCTCATCAGCCGCGTTACGACTGACGTTGACGATATCCAGAGCTTTATCGCTTCCGGGCTGCTGAGTTCAGTGATCAATGTGCTGACTCTTGTTGGCATGATCGGCGTGATGTTCTGGCTGAACTGGCGTTTTACTTTGATCGCGCTTTCAGTAGCCCCGATTCTCTTCCTGGTGGTTTATAGCTACACGCGGCGCATCAAGAAAGCTGCGCGCAAAGTCAGAAAAAAAGAGAGCGCGGTGTTTTCCGTGGTGGAAGAGGTCTTGTCTTCCATTCGCGTCGTCAAAGCCTTTGCGCGGGAACGCTATGAGCAGGAGCGACTGGAGGAAGCCAGCCTGGCAGAAGTTGAATCTTCATTGCGCGCCCGCAGCCTAAAGGCAAAGCTCACGCCACTGGTCGATGTGATTGTGGCGGCCGGAACATGCCTGGTGCTGTGGTTCGGTGCGCGGCTTACGCTCAGTGGCGCCCTTTCCGTGGGGTCGATGGTACTTTTTGTTCAATACCTGAGCAAGATGTACAAACCCATGCAGGAACTTTCCAAGATGACAGACACATATTCCAAGGCAGCCGTAGGCTATGAGCGCATCCAGGAAATCCTGCAGACGGATGATGAAGTACATGATCTGCGCGGCGCCAAGGCAGTAAAAAGGCTAAAGGGCAAGATTGAGTTTGAGCATGTTTCATTCGCATACTCGGCGGACCAGCCCATCATCAAGGACATGAGCTTTTGCATTGAGCCGGGACAAGTTGCTGCCGTGGTCGGGCCCACGGGCGTTGGCAAAACGACGATCGTAAGCCTGGTGCCGCGTTTCTATGATCCGAATGAGGGCGTAATAAAAATTGATGGAATCGATGTAAGGAAGATCAAGCAGCAGTCTTTGCGGCAGCACATCAGCTATGTCTTGCAGGAGAATGTGCTGTTTCACGGGCCGCTGTGGCAGAACATTGCCTATGGCAAGCCGGAAGCGACGCAGAGGGAAATTCAACGCGCCGCCGAACTGGCCAATGCAATGGAATTTATTGAGAAGCTGCCGCAAGGTTTGGACACGATTGTGGGTGAGCGAGGCATGACTCTTTCAGGTGGACAGCGTCAGCGGATTGCCATTGCACGGGCCATTATCCGCAACACGCCGATCCTGATGCTGGACGAGCCGACATCCGGTCTGGATGCGGCGTCGGAAAAATTGGTGTTTGAGGCTCTGGATCGATTGATGGAAGGGAAAACCACGATCGTGATCGCTCACCGCCTCTCAACCATTCGCCGTGCCGATGTGATCTTTGTAGTGAATGAAGGCACCATTGTGGAGCAAGGCAAGCATGAAGAATTGCTCAAAGCAGGTGGCCTGTATGCGGAGCTACATAAACTTCAGTTCAAGGGAGAAGAAGCTGCTTAAAACCTCCATCACAGCTGATTCAGTTCAGTAATCCTGCTCTGCACAACTTTGGTGAAAGCTGCTGCTTTCTCGGGCGAATAACCGCCGGCGCGAAATGCGTCCAGAATTTGATCTGTGGAGAGTTGAGCGAGCAGCGAGCCCAGCCACTTTGCGTCAGCCCGGGGAACGTGGTTTCCTACCCAGCGCATGTGCACCTGGCGAAAGTAGCTGGCCGGAACAAACAGGTGGAGCAGTGGCGGGCAGCGGGGGAAGTTGAAGTCCACGTAATCCGGCTTGACCTTGGAGATGAACCTGGCCTTTTTATATTCCTTCAAATTATTTTTTGACGCGGCTTCAGTCCAGTGTTTGCCAGACGCGCCGAAAGCGGTGCCCACGTCGGTAACTAAATATTGTTGATGGCCTTCTTTATCTATCAGGATCGCGTTGTTCTCGTCCTTGAGGTCCCAGTTGCTCAGCAATACCATCATTGCCCGCAGAGCATTAAACTCACGGGTATCGACAAACGGATTGTGCCGCCAGTCCCAGTTTGCTTCTTTTTTCCCATCACCACGATGGCGCTGAAGGCGAGCCCCATCAAGATGGCCCGCAGAAATGACGTGGCCTTGTCCGCGATGCAGGTGGGCAGGCAAATCCTTCACTTCCAAATTTGGGATGAAATAGTTCTCGTTGGTGAAATAGCCGATGGCCCACAGCAGCCGGGTGGCTACGACTTCCGGCTGCGCCTCAATGCCCAGCTTGGCTTTCCACTTGGTCCCATTCGCATCTTCGACATCGAATTTGGAATTCTGGCCGTGCCGGTCTTCCTTCAGAAACTTCAGCGGGAGCTGCGGACGATCTTTTTCACCGCCGGGACCGTTCAGCAGGTCTTTTGACTTAATATCGCCGGGGTCGTGCCAGATGGCGTGTGCGGCGGAAGAACTGTCTTTGGCAGGAGCCTGGGCTTGAGCGACGACAGCGCAGGAGATGGCCAGCGCCGCGATTGCGACTGTCGATCGGCCAATAGATAGGTAATGGCGAAAAGGCATGAGAGTACCCGGAAGTTGGATGCTGAATTCAGAGCAGAGGAACGGCCAAAGCCGCAGGCCAGAGCTGCATCTAAATATTTCTGATGCGTGTGCCCGAGCGCACAAATTCATTGATGTCGAGACCAAGGAGCACGATTGAAGCTGATTGTTCAGCCGGCGGATGGCGCCGCGCCGCTGCTTAAAGCCATCAAACGGGCCAAGAAAAGCATTGAAATCGTTATTTTCCGCTTCGACCAGACGGAGATCGAACACGCGCTGGAAGACGCAGCCCAGCGAGGCGTGTTTGTGCATGCGCTGATCGCATTTACCAATCGCGGCGGAGAGAAGAACCTGCGCAAGCTGGAAATGCGGTTTCTGGAGAAGGGAATCACGGTGGCGCGGACCGCGGACGACCTGATCCGCTATCACGGCAAGATGATGCTGGTGGACGGCAAGGACCTTTATCTCCTGACGTACAACTTCACCCATCTGGATACAGAGCGGAGCCGCAGCTTCGGAATCGTGACCAGGAACCGCGAACTGGTGAAAGAAGCGTCACGACTTTTTGCGTGCGATACGCAGCGGCAAACGTACAAATCCAGTTCGAAGAAGTTTCTGGTAAGCCCGGTGAATGCGCGCCAAGGACTGGAAGCGTTTATCAAAGGAGCCAAGCGGGACCTGCTGATTTATGACGTGGACATCGCAGACAAAGAAATCCTGCGCCTATTACAGGAGCGATCGCAGGCGGGAGTGCAGGTCAGGATCATTGGACATGTTTCCCGCAACAGGCATCTTTCTGCGCGTGTGTTTAAGCGCATGCGGTTGCACACGCGGGTGATCATTCGCGATTGCAAGCAGGCGTTTCTTGGCAGCCAGAGCATGCGCAAGCTTGAACTGGATGAGCGGCGTGAAATCGGCATGATCGTGAGCAATGCGAAAGTCGTGAGTTCAATGATTACGGTTTTTGAAGATGACTGGAAGGCGTCAACTCCGGCGGACCGGCGTGCCGACAAGAAGGGCGTGAGTGCAAAGGCGGAACGTACGTCAAGAAAAGTGACGAAGGCCGTGAAAGAAAAGCTCGCGCCCGCTCCGATGATACAGCGTGTGGTGAAGGTGATCGAAAAGGAAGCTAACGTCGAGGTTGATCGCGCTGAGGCAAGCGAAATGGTAAAAGGCGCATTGGCAAAAGCCGTAAAGAAAGCGGCCGCAAAGATCGTGGAAGAAGCAGTAGCGGAATAGCAACTCAGGCAGATTTTGGGATCTGCTAAATTTGATCGCTAATAAAGGGTGATGTTTCATGACGCTTCATCGTTGTCGAAGCTTGCTGTCACTGAGTCTGCTCTCCATCTTCTTGTTCTCGTGCGTGATGGCACAAAAGGGAGACGAGAGCGCGATCAAGGAATTTCAGGATCGGATTAATAACTATCTTTCAGCCAAGAAGAAACAAGACGTATCCAGGAAGCCAACGGACTCTCCAGACAAACTGGCCCAGCAGAAGCAACAGACGGCAGAAAAAACAAAAGCAGCCCGTCCTGAAGCGCACCAGGGAGACATTTTTACTCCGGGGGTTTCGGCCTATTTCAGAAAACAGATTGAGAGCACGCTGCAGGGGCCGGAGGGCAGCAGAGTCCGCGCGAGCCTGCGCCATGCCGAGCCGCTGCCGGACGTACACCTGCAGGTGAATGCAAAATATCCAAAGAACCTGCCGCTGCAATCGACACCACCAACGCTGCTGAAGAACCTCCCGCCACTTCCCAAAGAACTCCAGTACAGGATTGTTGGCTCAACGCTGGTGCTCTATGACATGGCGTCCGGTCTGGTTGTCGACTTTATTCCCGGAGCGGTGCCCGCGGCATGAAACAAAGCAGAGTAACGATCTACAGAAACACGATGTTGCTTGTTGCAACGCTGGTATTGGGGCTGGTGGGACACATGCGGGTGGCCCAGGCAGATCCAAGGGCAGTAGTATCGCAAGCGGCGTCTGCGGGCAAGCTTGATATCAGAATCCCGCTGCAGGACAAGTCAGTGCGATTCGCGGTAATAGGGGACAGCGGGACTGGCGATCGCGCGCAATATGAAGTGGCGCAGCGGATGGAAGCTTACCGCCAGGCCACAAAATTCGATTTCGTGATCATGCTGGGCGACAACATTTACGGCAGCCACTCGCCCAAAGACTTTGTGAAAAAATTTGAGCAGCCCTACAAGCCTCTTATGGATGCCGGAGTAAAGTTTTACGCGTCGCTGGGGAACCACGATGATCCGGATGACGAACGCCTTTACAAACCCTTCAATATGGGCGGCGAGCGCTACTATGCCTTTCGCAAAGGCGAGGCCGCATTCTTTGCGCTGGACAGCAACTACATGGACCCGAAGCAGCTCAGCTGGCTTGACCAAAATTTGAAGGACTCGCAGGGCACATGGAAGATCTGTTTTTTCCACCATCCTTTATATAACGATGGCCGGCACCATGGTCCTGACGCCGATCTGCGCACGCAAGTCCTTCCACTCTTTCAGCGCTATGGCGTGAACGCGGTGTTTTCTGGACATGAGCACGTGTACCAGAGGATCAAGCCGGAAAATAATATCTACTACTTTGTCCTGGGCAATTCCGGAAAGCTGATGACGCACGATTTTGGCGAGGCCAGAGAGCGGGTGAAAGGCTTTGATTCTGACCAGAGTTTCATGCTGGTGGAGATTGCGGGAGACAAGTTGTACTTCCAAACGATCGCGCGCAGCGGGGAAACTATTGATTCCGGCGAGCTCCCGCGAATTCATCCATAGAAGGCGTCAGCTATTTCAAGAAACCCAATGGCCATCATCCATATGGCCACTGGTTTTTTATTTCGGCGAGACAGGCTGTGGAGTCGGATTTCCAGTTGACGTGTTTGGCATTGGGGTTCCCGGCGTAATAGGCTTGGGAGAAGACGCGTCCGACGACTGGGGTCTCATGACCATGCCACCCGGTCTACCGATGGGCCCAAAAAACTGTTCATTGAGCTCCGGATGTATGTTCCCGGTCACCGCCTTCAAGGCAGCCTCCATATTTTTCTGGTGCAGATCGCGCACGATCTCGCCTTTGACAGATTCAACTGGAATAATGTCGCGGCTGCGAAGCTTATAAATATTCATTCCAGACAGTTCGTTCTCAATCTTGGTGACTTCACCGGGCTTTAAAGCGAGCAGGTCTTTTTCAATCGCGGCAGGCAGGCCGCCTCTGCGCTTCATGCCAAGGTCGGTCTTGGGAGGAGAGGGGAGCGAGAGGGTCTTATAGACTTCATCCTGCAGTTTTTGTGTTTCTTCACCCCGGGCAGCCCGTTCATGAATGTCATTGGCCATTTGCTGCAATTTCTTTTGATACTCAGCGCGCGCGGCGGGCGTGCGATTGTTGTTGACTGTAGGAATGATGATGCGCTCGACTTTGAAGGAATCGTATTTGGAAATGTTTTCCTTGTAGTAGGCCTCGATCTCTTCTTGTGGCGGGTTGCTGTACTTTTCTTCCAGAGAATGACGATAAGTATCAGCCAACGCCCGGACGCGCGCTATCCTCATTAATTCCTGGAAACGCGGATCGTTTTCCGCACCGGCTTTTTCGCCTTCGCCGGCCAGGCCCAGCAACTGCGCATAACTTTCCGCAAAACTTCGCATGGCGGCCGGGTTGGAGATTTGCGCCGCGAGATTCATCCCGGCGAGCATGCTGTTGAACTGCTCTTTAGTGATCACCGTCTGGCAGGAATCGGATTTGGCCGCGCCAGTTTTAGCGGAAGCCGTGGCCTTTGGGCAAACACCTTGAATTGTCACGACCGGCGCATTCGGGGCCACGTTATCAGGATTAAAAGACTGTTGCGGCAAAGGAGGCGCGGGCTGCTGGAGCGAGGGTACACGAGAAGGGGTCTGTGCCGGAGGGGCTGCCGATGTCTGCGCGAACGCACATGTTCCAGCCAGAAGAGTGCTAATAAAAATTCGAATCATGAATGACGAGACCTTCCTCAGCAATGATGGCAAGAAATTTGGGGGAGATGCGGATATCGTACCATAGGTTCTTCAGGGCAGATACTTTCTTGATTGCGCACAGATTTTATAAGGCGATTACCTGATGCCGGCTGGCCGCGATCACTGAAGAATCGAAATCAGTGCGTCAAAAGCGCGGATTTTCCGGTGAACCGAACTGCTGAAAAGGTGATACAAACATCAGGTGAGACCCTGGAGGTCAATGATTCACGCCATGAAACATTTATTCTTACGTGCAGTTTTTCCAGCTCTATTGCTTTGCCAACTGGCAGCCGCCCAGCAAAACGTGCGCACCGTATTTCTGGTTCGACATGCGGAGAAGGCGTCTGCTGCCGCCGATGCGCCGCTGAGTCCTGAAGGAGAAAAGCGGGCAGAGTGCCTTGCGTCCACGCTTAAGGACGCGGGCATCAAGCAAATCTATGTCACGGATGCCGTGCGCACACAGCAAACAGCGGCCCCGCTGGCCAAAGCGCTAAAAATTAAACCGACAATTCTTCCCGCCAAAGATCCCAACGCGTTGATCAAGAACCTGGTTTATACCGGCGGCGGAAACATTCTGATGGTTGGGCACAGTGATACGGTGCCTTTTGTGATTGCACGGCTTCAGGGCGGAACTGTGGCCCCAATCGGCGAGAATGAATATGACCGGATGTTCGTAATGACTGTTGCGGAAGCTGCGGGAATGCCAGCTGCTACGCTCCATTACTGCAGTGCGGGAACTCCCGCAAAGGCCACCCCGACACCGGCGCATCCGGCCAAGACTCCGGCGAAGAGTGCGCCGAAAAAGAAATCCTGATCGAGTATTGAAAATGAGAAGGCGGACCGCAGAACGGGTCCGCCTTTTTGTTTTTCGACTAAAGATGCGTGAACTTACGTTGCCGGATGCCGAGGGGTGTTGCGCCGCCGGCATCCAGACCAGTTTAGTGAACGCGGATCGTTATGGTTGAGGTCGGATTTGATGTGTCAATCCCATCAAAGCTGACCGTGCCTGTTGGCAGTAACTGCAAGTTGGTCTGGTTAGGCGCGACAATATTCACCGTCACTTTCATGACAGTAACTGGGTTCGTAGGTTTTGGCCCGCCCAGGCTGGCAATGCTGCAAATCACCAGATTCGTATTGATCAATCCCGGAACCGGCGCATTGCAAGTGACGGGATTGCTGCCGCTATTTGGAGTGGCAGTCACCCCGGTAATCGTCAGCACGCTGTCAATGTTCAGCGCAAGCAACAGATTGTTGGCCTGAACGCCAGTAGTGTTCTGTACGGTCCAGGTCAAAGTGCCTGCTTTGCCTGGATTGAGGCTGGTGGGCACGCCGTTGCCTGAAATCGGGACGGAGATTTGCGCCGAGCCGGTTGGAGGAGGCGTTCCCGGAGGCGACGTAGTGCGGTGTTCCTCCTTGAATGTAGTGGATGAGCCGGCCACGTCATTCGCCGTGACACGTGACGTGAGCGTGATCTGCGCTCTCTGCATCTGCACAGCCACATCAATCACAACGACCTGGCCGGGAGCCATGTTGCCAAGCCCGCAAGCCACGTTCGTTATGCCGGCCCCGCTCGCCGTACAAGTTCCTTGCGGCGGTTCGGCGACGATGATGAACGCTCCGTCCGTGGTGCTGAGAACGTTATTCACGATCACGTTTGTGACTGGGAAGAGCGAAGTGTTTGTTACGGTGACTTCATACGAAACAATCGCCGGTACAGGATTTTGTGAAGGAGGGCCGGAGACCAGGATTTTCATCACCGGAACGTTGGCTGCTGAAGGTGTGATTGGAGCTGACGGAGCCGATTCTTGTCCATTTCCCGCTGAACTTGTTGCGTGAACACTGAAGCTATACGCCGTGCCATCAGTCAGGCCGGAGACAATGGTATTAACGCTGCTAGTGGCCGGGGCAGCAATGGTTGAAGTGATTCCGCTGGGAATGCCGTTCACCAAAGCTGTGACCGTATAGCTGGTTACAATCGCGCCGTTGCTGTTGACGGGTGCGGTCCATGAGACATAAGCCTGCGTGTCTCCCGCAACCGCGGTAACGGCCGTTGGAGCACCGGGAATTGCCGCGCCTACCGGCACAACATTACTATTTGCGGAGACTGCGCTGGACCCTTGCGCGTTGCTGGCAGAAACCTGGAACTGGTACGCCACATTTTGCGCAACATTAATGTTGGTGGATGTGGGCGGGAACAGACCGCCAGACAGCGGAGAGACCAACACGTCCGGCAGCAGAAGACCGTTCGACGCGAAACTATTGTGGACTGTATAGCTGGTGACGGGTTGAGCAACCTGCGCGGGACTCCAGCTTACTGTGGCCGTTGGCAGTACTCCGCCGCCGGTCGCAATCACGTCCAGCGGGGTTCCCGGAGCAGCGGGCGCCGCAGAGGTTTGCGTCGTCTGGAACCATCGTCCGACGCCAGCAGTGCCAAGAGCGCTGGGATCGTCGCCAGCGTACACAATCAGGTTTGCGGGATCGGTTCCGTCAATTCCTACGGCCGTGACATTGGACAACGGATTCGCAGATGAGTTTGTGTAAGTGAGCGTAAGAGTCTGGCCTGCGGATCCACCCGTGACGTTGCCGACCCATGCGACATCGGTTGGCAAGCCGATATAAAGATTGTTTCCATTGATGGCGGGATAGAATTGATCGCCGGCGACAGCGGTGGCGCCGATGATGGACGGCAGAGCGAGTTTGATTGTGCCGTTGCTGGAACTGCAAGCCGGGTTGGTGCCAATCATGCACACGGTGTCAGCATTCGGAACCACAAATACAGATTCAGGACTGGCGCCCCAAAGATCGTGCCCCATCCACGCCAAGCCCGCGCCCACGCGATTATTAGGAATTGTGGCGGCGATCTGCATGAACTGGCTGCACGTTCCAAAATTGGTGGAGCTGGCAGCGGCGGGATTGTTGAATTTCAGGATCAGCGGGGCCTTGCCGAAACCGACCCAAAGATTGCCTTGCGGATCGAGAGCGGCTGAGTTGGGGAAGAGCTGCGTTCCGGGGAAACTGCAACCTGTCTGGCCAGCAGGAAATGTGCTGGTCGAGGGGCTGCCACCCAGGCTGAAGAGAGAAGTCCGATCCAACGATCCATTGCCGCTATCGCCGGCGGGAAGATAGCTGATTCTGAAAACGCCTTGAGAGACGCGCTGATTGTCGGCGAAGTAAAGCAGATTGTTTACCGGATCAAGCGCCATTGCGCCGCCAAGTATCGCGAAACCACTGAGGCATGTGGCGGGATTGATGGCATAAGGTCCGGGAGAATCGAGATCGGGATCCATGCGGCAGAGGCCCGCGGTAGCATCGCCTACCCAGAGATGGCGGACTGGTTGATTCGTGACTGAGTTAAGAGCTGTGCCATAAAGCACCTGGGCTCCCGTAGGAGCGGTAATGGAACTTTGCGCAGGCGTGCCGGCAAATTGGATTGTGCTGGTGGTTGGGGTGATTGTTGATTGTGCGCTCGCTGAAAAGGGCTCGAAACCAAGCAGAAGCGCCATGCAGAACAAAAGTAGCGTGAATTTCACGCAAGTAAAGTCTT
>Ga0207700_10001436_pt1 | contig 13520 bp, 17 predicted proteins | sample LARL82metaG_FD_184348 | JGI IMG/M metagenome (GOLD analysis project Ga0207700, IMG submission 184348) | Corn, switchgrass and miscanthus rhizosphere microbial communities from Kellogg Biological Station, Michigan, USA - LAR L8-2 metaG... | ecosystem: Host-associated > Plants > Roots >...
CCGTTCAACCAGATGCTGGCCACCTTCGAGACCGGCGTCCACCTGGACCTGCTGGCCGCCCAGGGGCGGCTGGCCCGCACGGTCACCCCGGACCTGGTGACCTACGAACTGCCCGCGTCATCCGGCGTGGACTGCTAGCCTGGATACATGCGCATGTATCTATCGGGAGCGCTGAGGCCGGAGTGTGGCCGCCAGCGGCGGCCGGGCGCAGCCGGGACTGGGCGGGCGCGGCCCGCGACGGCGGCAGCCGGGACCGGGCGGGAGTGCCGGTGACCGGGCAGCCGAATCCGCAGGGCGAGGCGATGGTGGCCGAGCTCAAGTGGATCCACCAGATGATCCGCCACGACCTGGGGGTAATCCGGCAGATGGCGGCCGACGCCAAGGCGGGCGGGCCGGCCGGGCCGATCCGCGAGGCGCTCAGTACCCTGGCCACCCGCAGCCCGGTCTGGCAGCTGAAAGCAGGCTGCCTGCGGCATTGCCGGTTCGTGCACATGCACCACACGCTGGAGTCGGCAGCGCTGTTTCCCGAACTGCGCCGGGCCGATCCGGGGCTGAACCCGGTGGTGGACAAGCTGGAGGCCGATCACGCGCACGTGGCTACGCTGCTGAATCAGGTCGAGGCGGCCGCCCGGGACCTTGACCCGGCCACCGGGCCGCAGTCGCGCGAGCGGCTGGCCGGGGCGCTGCACACGCTGAGCACCGACCTGCTGGCCCACCTGGCCTATGAGGAAGAGCAGATCTCCGGCACGCTGAGCACGTTCACCCACTGGCCGGGCTGGTGACCCAGGATGACCAGCCAGTCAGAGCAGCCGGACCAGTACGCCTGCGCCGCCGCGTGGGCGGCGCTGAGCGCGGCGCACGCGATGGTCACCGAGCAGCTCAGCGCGGCCCTCGCCGGGTCCTGCGGGCTGAGCATCAATGAGTTCGAGGTCCTGCTCCGGGTGAGCCGCGCGGCCGGGCCCGGGCTGCGCCAGGGCTTGCTGCGCTCCGCGGTCCGGCTGACCCAGCCTTCGCTGAGCCGGGCCGTGGCGCGGCTGGAGCGGCATGGCTGGCTGCGCCGCTCGGGTGCGCCGGGAGACGGGCGCGGCGTGCTGGTGGCCATCACCCCGGCAGGCCGCGAGGTTCTCGGCCGCGCCGCCGGGCTGCACGCCGGGATCATCCGTACGCTGCTGCTTGACCAGCTCGACCCGGACGAGCAGGAATTGCTCGCCCGGGCCCTGACCCGGGTCGCGGAGCGCGGCCCCGGAGCCCACCCCGAACCGGAGCAGCCATGGCCAAGCCAGCCGCATTCGGCCTGAACGTCGATCCCAACACCACCGGCCTGGCCATCGCCGGCCGGATAGCCGCGATCGCCGACGAGGCCGGCCTGGAGTACGTCGGCATCCAGGACCATCCCTACCTCCCAGACTTCCTGGACACGTTCAGCCTGATCACCTGGCTGGCCAGCCGGACCAGCCGGGTCCACCTGTTCCCGAACGTGGCCAACTTGCCGTTGCGGCCGCCCGCCATGCTGGCCAAGCAGGCGGCCAGCATCGATGTGCTCAGCGGCGGGCGATTCGAGCTGGGGCTGGGCGCGGGCGGGTTCACCGACCGGATCGCCGGGCTGGGCGGCCCGCGGCGCAGCCCGGCGGAGGCCCGGGCCGCGCTCAGCGAGGCCATCGACATCATCCGGGCCAGCTGGGCGGGTGAGCCGTACGACTTCACCGGCAGCTACTACCAGGTGCCCGCAGCGGAACCCGGCCCCCGTCCCGCGCACCAGGCCGGGCTGTGGCTCGGGGTCCGCGGGCCGCAGTCGGTGGCCCTGGTCGGGGCCAAGGCCGACGGCTGGTCGGTGACCCAGCCGTACGTCCCGGAGGAGCAGTTGCCCGAACTGCACGACGCCATCGACACCGCCGCCCTGGAAGCGGACCGCGACCCGGAGTCGATCACCCGGTTGTACAACCTGATGGGGCTGATCACCGCCGAGGACACCGGCCCGTTCCACGGCCCAGTGGACCGCTGGGTGGAGACGCTGGTCAGCCTGTACACCGACGCCCGGATGAACGCGTTCGTGTACTGGCCGTCGGGGGACCGGGAGCGCCAGTCGCACATCTTCGCCGAGGAAGTCGTGCCGCTGGCCCGCGAGGCCCTGTCCCGCGAGGCCGACGTCAGCTGATCCCGGGCCGCCCCGGACGGCCGGGCCCGGATCGATAGGGTTCCCGTTGTGGAATACCGGAATCTGGGCAAGTCAGGACTGAAGATATCCGTGCTGACCATGGGCACGATGACCTTCGGCGGCACCGGCGGGTTCGCGCAGGTCGGCTCCACCGGGGTGGACGAGGCCCGGCGGCAGGTCGGCATGTGCCTGGACGCCGGGATCAACCTCATCGACACCGCGGACGTGTACTCCAGCGGGCTGTCCGAGGAGATCGTTGGCCAGGTGCTGCGCGGCCGCGATGACGTGCTGGTCGCGACCAAGGTCCGGATGGCGATGGGCCCGGGGCCCAATGACGCCGGCCTGTCCCGGCAGCACATCGTGTCCGGCTGCGAGGCGAGCCTGCGCCGGCTCGGCACCGACCACATCGACCTGTACCAGGTGCACGAGTGGGACGGCGTGACCCCGCTCGAGGAGACCCTGGACGCCCTCGACCTGCTGGTCCGCTCGGGCAAGGTGCGCTACGTGGGCGCCTCCAACTACGCGGGCTGGCAGCTGATGAAGGCCCTCGGCCTGGCCGACCGGCAGGGCTTGCCCCGCTTCGTCAGCCAGCAGATCTACTACTCACTGCAATCCCGCGACGCCGAGTACGAGCTGATCCCCGCGGCCGTGGATCAGGGCGTGGGCGTGCTGGTGTGGAGCCCGCTGGCCGGCGGCCTGCTGACCGGCCGGTACCGCCGGGACCAGCGGCCGGATTCCGGGTCCCGGCAGCTCACCGACTGGAACGAGCCGCCCGTCTACGACCAGGACAAGCTGCACGACACGGTCGACGTCCTCGTCTCGGTCGGCGAGGAGCACGGGGTGTCCGCGGCCCGGGTCGCGCTGGCCTACCTGCTCGCCAAGCCCGCGGTGACCTCGCTGGTGGTGGGCGCGCGGACCAGCGAGCAACTGGCCGACAACCTGGCCGCCGCCGACCTGGAACTCAGCCCGGCGGACATCGAGCGGCTGGACAAGGTCAGCGCCCCGGTGCTGCTCTACCCCTACTGGCATCAGGCCAAGACGGCCCGCGACCGGCTGTCCCCGGCCGACCTGACCCTGCTCGGCCCGCACCTCTGAGCCCGGATGGCGGCTGCTAGCGTGTCGCCCATGGGCCAGCCGGGGTCGCCGCCACAGCCAGGTGGGCGGCTGCCCAGGCCGGGGACGGCCCGATGACCAGCGACCCGGGGCTGCAGGCCGGCGCGACCGTCAGCCGGGCCAGCCAGCCGGTGACGACCCCGCTGACCGGGGCGGCCATTTTCATGATCCTCACGGTGGCCCCGGGGGAGGACAACTGCGCGGCCGTCCGCGACCTGTGCGGTGACCTGGCCGGCCTGCTGCGCTCGGTCGGGTTCCGTGACCTCGAAGCGGGCCTGACCTGCGTCATGGGATTCAGCTCGGCGATGTGGGACCGGGTGGGCGGCCCGGATCGGCCTGCGGGCCTGCACCCGTTCCGGGAGATCCAGGCCGATGGGCGGCACGCCCCGGCCACCCCCGGCGATCTGCTGTTCCACATCCGGGCGAGCCGGATGGACCTCTGCTTCGAGCTGGCCACCCAGATCACCGGGCGGCTCGGGGACGCGGTGACCCCCACCGACGAAGTACACGGCTTCCGCAACTTCGACGATCGCGACCTGATCGGGTTCGTGGACGGCACCGAGAACCCCACCGGGGACCAGGCGGCCGAGGCGACGATCATCGGGCCGGAAGACCCGCCGTTCGCCGGGGGCAGTTACGTGATCGTGCAGAAGTACCTGCACGACATAGAGCGGTGGAACTCGATACCGGTCGAGGAGCAGGAGCGCATCATCGGCCGCGGCAAGCTGGACAACGTCGAACTGGATGACAGCGTCAAGCCGAGCTACGCGCACAACGCGCTGACCACCATCACCGACGACGACGGCAACGAGGTCAAGATCGTCCGGGATAACATGCCGTTCGGCCACGCCAGCCAGGGTGAGTTCGGCACCTACTTCATCGGCTATGCGCGGTCCCCGGCCACCATCGAGCTGATGCTCACGAACATGTTCGTCGGCGACCCGCCCGGCAACTACGACCGGCTGCTCGACGTCAGCACGGCGGTGACCGGCGGCCTGTTCTTCGTACCGTCCCAGCCGCTGCTGGAAAGCCTGGCCGACGAGGACGCGGACGAAGACGCGGGCGCGGAGCCGGGCACCGGCGGCGATACGGTTCCGGCTGCCGCAGATGGCAGCGCCGGATCGCTGGACATCGGCAGCCTCCGCGGGGTGTCCCAGCAGCAGTAGCAAGACAGCCAGGACTAGCTCACCACCTCACAACTGGCGTCCAGGCCGGTGACGGCCAGCATCCGGCCGGCCATCGGGGCCGGGGACCGGATGACCGGCCGGGCATGACCCGGCAGGTGCCGCGCCGAGCCGGCCAGGAGCCGTGCGGTGCCGCAGTCGAGGAAGCCCACCCGGGCCAGGTCGAAGACGAGCCGCTGCGGTTTCCCGGCCAGCACCTCCGCCAGCCGCCGGGCCAGCACTGGCCTGCTGGCCAGGTCAAGGTCACCGCAGAGGATGATCGTGGCCGTGCCGCCGAGCAGGTGAACCTCGATGGCCAGGGGGGCTGCAGGCGGGCCCGGCTGCCGTCGGTCGCCGGGCCCGCCCGCCCCGTCACCAGTAATGCCGACGGGGGCCGACGCTGTGCCCGATCGCGCCGAGCAAGAGGAGGATCAGGCCGATGGCCAGGATCACGATGCCGATGGTCCAGAGGATGGCGATCTTGGCGATGAAGCCGATGATCAGCAGGATGATGCCAAGGATGATCATGTAAGACTCCTGTCCGGGCAGTAGCGGTAGCCGACTGCGGTCAGGAGGCGCCTCGCGGGGAACCGGCGAAACGCTGGAACCGGCAGCGACATGATGTTGGCCGCGGGTTCTGGGCGGCATCATGACGGCGCTCCCAGTATGCCCCAGGGCCACCCGAAGGCAAATTCCCGGCCATGCCCGCCCGGGCCCGGTCCGGTGTTCAGGCCGGAGCCGCGGTGCTGGCCACCACGTCCGCGCATACGGCAACGAGCTTGCGCCGCTCGGTCCGCGCCTGCGCGCGGAGCTGCTCATAGGCGTCCCGCGCAGACACGCCGTTCCGGGCCATCAGCACCCCTTTGGCCTGCTCGATCACCTGCCGGGAGTTCAGCGCACCCTGCAGCTGGGTGGCTATCTCCGACTGCTGCTCACCCACCAGCTGGCTCGCGATGAGCAGCGCGGCCAGATCGGTGAACGCGAGCAGGGCCAGTTCGCCCTCGGGCGACCAGGGGCGGCACCGCTCGGACAGCACCGCGACCACGCCCACCGCGTGCTGGTTGTAGGGCAACGGGCTGGCTAGCACGGCGCGGACCTGACGGGCCACGGCCGCCCCGCTGAACGCGGGCCACCGGCCATCGCTCTCCAGGTCCTCGGCGCCAACGAGTTCCTTGAGGTCGTAGGCCTGGATACACGGGCCTTCCTGGTGGCGGACCTGCAGTTCCTCAAGGTGCGCGAACCGGTCATCGGACGCCGCCACGCTGCGCAGATGCTGCTCAGCATCGGCCAGCATCAGGCCCGCTCCGTCCACGTCGAACAGGGTGTGAGTGGTGTGCACGATTTCCCGGATGGCGTCCTCGACACCCATCTCGCCGAAGCGGAGGCGGCCGAGCTCGACCAGGGCCTGATGCACGTCGTGCAGTGCGACATCCATGACTGCTCTCCCACGCTGATGCGGACCGGCGGCCGCCACCCGGTCCAGCGCTCCAGTCCCCAGTAACACGGCCGAGCCCTACAGTCCCCCCGTAGCACAGGTCAAATCGGCACGGACTACAGTTTGAGCCTGCGGGAGATTAACTCCGAGTGCCGGCGCAAGGTCCTTCCCGGCCTGTTTACACAGGCCAGAGCGCTACAGACCGTCGAGGGGTCGCAGCATGAATAACCTGCACCGCGAGCTTGCCCCCATTTCCGGGGCGGCCTGGGCCCAGATCGAGGACGAAGCCTCGCGCACGCTGAAGCGGCACCTGGCCGGACGCCGGGTGGTGGATGTGCACGGCCCGGACGGCACCGGGTACTCCGCGGTGGGCACCGGCCACCTGCGCGAGATCGAGTCCCCGCATAACGGCATCCTCGCCCGGCAGCGCGAGGTCGCCCCGCTCATCGAGTTCCGGGTGCCGTTCCAGGTGGCCCGGAACGCGATCGACGACGTGGAGCGCGGCGCACAGGATTCGGACTGGCAGCCGGTCAAGGACGCCGCGCGGCAGATCGCGTTCGCCGAGGACCGGGCGATCTTCGAGGGCTACGCGGCGGCGCAGATCGGCGGCATCCGCGCGTCGTCCAGCAACCCGGCGATGACCCTGCCCGCCGACGTGCTGAGCTACCCGGAAGCCATCGCCGAGGCCCTGCGGCACCTGCGGGAGGCCGGCGTGAACGGCCCGTACTCGGTGGTGCTCAGCGCCGACGCGTATACCGCGGTCAGCGAGACCAGGGACCACGGCTACCCGGTGCACGAGCACATCAAGCGGCTGATCAGCGGGGACATCGTCTGGGGCCCAGCCATCAACGGCGCGTTCGTGCTCACCACCCGGGGCGGTGACTTCGACCTGCACCTGGGCCAGGACATCTCGATCGGCTACCTGAGCCACGACGCGTCCAGCGTGCAGCTCTACCTGCAGGAGACGCTGACCTTCCTGGCCTACACCGGCGAAGCGTCGGTCGCGATGTCACCCGCGTAACAGGCAGCCGCCTGCCGGGCGCAGCGACCGCCCGTCTGCCTGCGTCCTCTTGCGTTCGCCCGCGTTCGCAGGATTCTCATTGCTAGCGTTGTGAACATGTCCGTGAAGACTTTCAGTATCAGCATGGGAGAGCGTGCCTACCGGCAGGCTCGCGCCGAGGCCGACCGGGCCGGGCTGAGCATGTCGGCCTGGATGACCCGGGCCGCCCGGGAGAAGATCCAGCGCGACGCGGCGAGCGCCATCGCCGAGGCTGACGAGCTGACCGGGCACGACTGGGCAAACTGGACGGAGGCCAACGCTGGCGACTTCCCGCCCGGCGCTGACAAGGGCGCCGCGTGAACCGCGGTGACATCTTCGCGTACAAGGGAGTAGCCCGGGCCGGCTACGTCGCGATCGTCAGCAACGACGGCTTCAACGCGATTACCGGCCATCCAGTGGTGGTCAAGGTCAGTGACCGTCCCGACCTGACCGAGACCCCGTACGTGGTGGCGCTCAGCCACAACGACCCGGTCGAGGGCCACCTCGAGTCCTACTCCGCGGTGCGGGTACGGCGCGGCAGGCTGTCCGGCGACCGGGTCGGCCAGCTGGCTCAGGAGACCATGCGCAAGCTGGACGACGCGCTGGCGCTGATCTTCGACTACGAGGCCTGAGCTGGCCCGGGGACGACCCCGCCGCGCCTCCCGCGGGCGGCGCCTCAGGCCTGATTCTGGTCGGCGGCGCCAGCCGGGCGGCGGACCCGCTCGGGTGCCCCGGCCAGCAGGCGCACAGTCACGGTCAGCCCGCCGCCCGTTGTGTCGGACAGCGCGGCGGAGCCCCCGTTGGCGGTCACCAGCCGGTGCACAATGGCCAGGCCCAGCCCGGCCCCGCCGGGCGTGCTGCTGAAGAACCGCCGGAACGCCATCTTCTGCTGGCGGGCGGTCATCCCGGGGCCGTCGTCGGCCACCACGACCTCGGCCCCGTCCCCGTCCACGGCGGCGCTGACCACCACGTGCCCGCCGGCCGGGACCGCATCGAGCGCGTTCGCCAGCAGGTTGTCCAGTACCTGCTCCAGGTGGCCCGGCCCGGCCCGGGCCGGCACCGGCCCCGGGCAGGCCGCCTGCAGGTCGACCCCGCGTTCCTCGGCCACCGGCCGCCACGCCGCGACCCGGTCCTTGATCACTTCGTCGACCTGGATGGTCACCGGATCGACCAGCACGCTTTCCGCCCGGGCCACCGCCAGCAGCCCGTCCACCAGGTGGGACAGCCGGGCGATCTCATGCTGGGCACCGGCCAGTTCCTCGGCCGTGGCCGCGTCGGTGTCCTGGGTCAGCACGTCGAGCCGGAGCCGCAGCGCGGCCAGCGGCGTGCGCAGCTGATGCGAGACGTCGGCCATCGCGGCCCGGTTGCCGTGTACCAGGGACTCCAGACGGCCCGCCATCGTGTTGAAGTTGCGGGCCAGCCTGCGCACCTCCGGTGGCCCACTGCCCGCCGCCGACCTGGTGTCCAGCGCTCCGCTGCCGAGTTGCTGGGCCGCGGCATCCAGCTCGCTCAGCGGGCGGCTGACCCAGCGGGCCAGCGCGATCGCGGCCGCGGCCGCGGCCGCCAGCCCGGCCAGTGCGACGGCCGCCAGCCAGGTCCACATCACGTTGACCCGCTCCTCTAGCTCCTCAGCCGACCGGGACAGCAGCACCACGCCGAGGACCGTGTGGCCCGTGTCGCCGATCACCGGGACCACCACCCGCAGCCGGTCATCGGCCGGGGTCTCCACCACCGTCCGGCCCCGCAGCGCCGCCGCCAGAGTCGCGCCGGGCACACCGAGATCCGGGCCGCCGGTGCCAGCCACCACCCGCCCGGCCGCGTCGTACACCTGGACCTGCTCCCCGATGCGCCGGGCCTCCGCCAGCGTCCGGGTCAGGGTCCCGCCCGGTGGCTTGTCCAGCCGCTCCTCGGCCACCCCGGCCAGCGTCTCGGCGGTCAGCGTGGTGTCCTGCCGGAACGAACTGCGGTCGTGCCCGGCGGTGATCAGCCCGAGCGGCACCACCGTGGTCACCAGCAGCGCCCCGATCAGGGCGAGCATGGTGAGGACGATACGGCGGGCCATCAGGGCGTGTCCCGGTCCATGGCTAGACCTCGCCGAGCCGGAAGCCCCGGCCGTAGGCCGTCTCGATCAGCCCCGGGACGTCGAGCTTGCGGCGCAGCGCCGCCACGTGCACGTCCAGCACTTTGGTCGGGCCGTACCAGTGCGAGTCCCAGGCACTCTCCAGGATCTCCTGCCGCGTCATCACCCGGCCCGGGTCGCTGGCCAGGCATTCCAGGATGTCGAATTCCTTCGGGGTGAGCGCCACCTCCCGGCCCCGCACGGTCACCTTGCGGGTGCGCAGGTCCACGGTGAGCGGGCCATGCCGGAGCACCTCGCCGCCTGGCCGGACCCGGCGCAGCACGGCCCGCATCCGGGCCAGCAGCTCGGCCAGGCCGAACGGCTTGACCAGGTAATCGTCCGCGCCGGCGTCCAGGGCCAGGACACGTTCCGGTTCCTCGCCGCGGGCGGTCACCACGATGATGGCCACCCCAGACCGCTCGCGCAGCCGCCGGCAGACGTTCACCCCGTCGCCGTCCGGCAGGCCGAGATCCAGCAGCACCACGTCCGGGTCGGCGGAACTCAGCGCCTCCCGGGCGGTCATCACGTGATCAACGCTGTACCCGCCCCGGCTCAGGCCGCGCACCAGCTGGGTGGCCAGGCTCGGGTCATCCTCCACCACCAGGACGCTCGGGCCCCGGCCAGCGGGCGGCCGCACGCCCGGCGAACCGCTCGCCGTGCTCATAGCACCACCGTAGAGGCCAGAACGGGGTGTGCGGTGACGCAACCGGACCCCGGCCGGAGTTCAGCGGTTCCCACGCCGGGCCGGCTCAGCGCACCGGCACGGCGACAATGGGCGTGGTCGTGGGCTTGCGGGTGCCGCCCGCCGGCTCCACCGTGAGCGCCACTACATCGCCGCGGACCAGCCCGCTGGCCAGCACCGGGGCGGTCCGGCCATCGACCGGCCGGGGCAGCAGCCCGGCCGAGCGGGCGCTGGTGCCCGCCACGAACCACAGCTGGTAGACCTTGCTGCCGGTCAGCGCGGGCAGCCCGGCGGTGGTGACGACCGCCTCGTGCCGCCGTGGCGAGGCGAGGACGGTCAGCACACCGCCGGTGTTGACTGGTGCGGTCGCCAGCCGGGCATCCGGGGCGGCGAGCACCGCGGCCAGGGCCCGGCTGCGCGCCTGGGCCTGGTCGAGCTGCTGCTGGGTGTGCGACTGCCGGATGCCGAGCAGCACCGCGGCTACTATCGCGCCCGCGGCCAGCACGGCCATACTGGCCGTGGCCAGCCGCGGGAACCAGCCGCCCCAGGCCCGCCAGGACGGCCGGGCCCGGGCCGGCCGGGCCGCGGGTGCCTCGGGCGGCAGCTGGCGGGTGGCCGCCACCGCGGCCAGCACCCGCGGGCGGAAGTGCGCGGGCGGCGTGGCCGCGACGGCCAGCGCCAGCTGGGTCGCGGTCTCCCGGAATCCGCGGACCTCGTGCTCGCAGCCCGGGCAGCCGCCCAGGTGCCGGGTGAACCGGTCCAGCTCCGGGCCGGCCAGGGCGTCCAGCGCATAGGCGCCGGTCAGCCCGTGCAGATCGGAATGGCGCAGCCGCATCAGCTCACCCCGAGGCAATCGCGCAGCCGGATGAGGCCGTCCCGGATCCGGGTCTTGATCGCGGTGAGCGCCGTCCCCAGCAGCGCGGCGACCTGTGGATAGGTGTGGCCGCCGTAGTAGGCCAGGGTGACCGACTCACGCTGCAGCTCGGTCAGCGAGTCCAGGCAGCGGCGGACCCGCTCGGCCTCCAGCCGCGCCGCCACGGTGTCCTCGACCGCCTCCGCGTCGGGCGGCTCCGCAGCGCCGGCCTTCTGTTCCCGCTGGGTGGCCGCGCTCACCGACCGCACCCGGTCGATGGCCCGGCGGTGCGCGATCGTCATCGCCCAGGTCAGCGCGCTGCCGCGGGTGGCGTCGAAGCGGGACGCGGTACGCCAGACCTCGAGCAGCACCTCCTGCGCGACTTCCTCGGACTGCGCCGGATCCCGCACCACCTTGCGGGCCAGGCCGTAGACCGGGCGGGCCAGCTGCTCGTAGACCGCCTCGAACGCCCGCTCGTCACCGCGGGCCACCCGGGCGAGCAGCCTGGCCAGGTCCTCCTCCCGGCCATCCGCCGGGCGGGGACCCGGCTGGAAGGCGGGCCCGTCAGGTGTGCTCATGATGACTTCTTCGGAGTCCTCCGGCAGCCGGATGGGGCGGCGGTGGGGCGCAGACCGCCGTCGTGGCATGGCCCGGCACGGCCCCGGCCGGTGGCCGGGTGAGCCGGGGGCGCCGTTCGTTAAGTATTAAGGGTGGCGGTGCTGTGACGGGGGTTAATGGCTCAGTACGTTCACGAGTTCCGGGACGAACAAGGCGGCGTTCACCGTGCCCACCCCGGACGCCAGGTCGAAGCCGGGGACGGCCTTGAACCCCTTGACCGTGTGCTTCTTGCCGCCCTGCTTGAACGAGACAGTGTTGCTGCCCTTGGTGACGTCCACGAGGCCGGGGGCGTGGCCCGCGGACATCGCGTACAGCGCCGGGTTGATCAGGCCCAGCGGATGGCCCGCCACCTGGTCGGCGAGGGCGACCACGCCGGCGAACAGCGGGGTCGCCTCGCTGGTGCCGCAGGTCGGGTACCAGCCGGCCGGCTGGCCCTTGAAGCTCTGGTACATGTCCACCGCGCCGTTGCACGCGCCGCTCATCGAGATGTCCGGCACGCCGCGGCGGCCGCCGACCACCCCGGCCACGCCGTTCTGGTAGCTGGGCCGGCCGAAGATGACCGACTTCCCGCCGCCGCCGGCCAGCGGGTTCGGGCCCTTGTCGCCGATGATGAACTCGTTGGTCGCCTTGTTGTACGTGTCGTTCCACACGCTCGCAGGCGAGATCGTGTGGCCCTTGTCAGTCAGGTGCAGCTGGGTGCCGCCGATGCCGGTGACCAGCGGGTCGCTATCCGGCCATGACGTCACCGGGTGCAGGTAGTAGGTGACCTCGTTGAACTTGACGTCGGCTGCGCCGCTGTCCCCGGAGGCGGCCAGCACGGTGACGCCCTTGGCCGCCGCGTCGGTGTAGGCGCCGCGCAGGCTGAGCAGGGACTTCTTGCTCGGGAAGGTCTGCTCGGTGGCGCTGAAGCTCTGGCTGATGACGCCGCCAAGATGGTGGTCGATCACGTACTTCTCGGCCGTGACGATCTGCGGGAAGCCGGTCGTCCCCTCCTCCTCCGAGGTCGGCGTCTCGACCAGCAGGATGTTCGCGCCGGGCGCCATCACGTGCGAGTACTCGACGTCCAGGTCGGTCTCACCGGCCCAGCCGGCCCGGGTGCTGGTCGGCTTGTAGGGCGCGACCTTGCCGGCCGGCTGGATGATCTTCAGCGAGGGCGGGGCAGGCAGGCCGAACTTCTTGTCGAACACCGCGAGGTCGTGCCGCACGGTGGGCGAGCCGAAGGAGTCGACGATGACGATCGTCGCCCCCTTGCCGGTGATGCCCTTCTTGAACAGGGGCTTCAGGTTGTAGGCCCGCTGCACCTGGAACGGCTCGTAACAGGCGATCTGGTAGTGCTTCTCGCAGAACGCAGTATTGGGCGGGGCGGACCTGGCCCCGCGCACGTGCACCGCTGCCGGGGTGATGGACACCACGCTGGCGGCGGTGGCGGCGGACGCGCCGCCCACGGCGGCCAGCGGGCCGCTGCCAGCCGCGGCGGCGGCCATAGCGGCGGTGCCCGCGGCAATGGACAGGGAGCGGCGCACTCGCATCCCATCTCCTGGGTGGTATCACCGGGCCCGGCCCACCGCCAGCCCGCTGGTGAGCTGACAGTAACAGGGGGCCGCGCCGCCCGCGAGACTGACGGCCCGGGCGGTCCGGCCCGCCGGTAGGCTCGCGGCCATGATTGTCGTGGTGGCCGGGGTGTCCGGCAGCGGCAAGACGACCGTGGGCGTCCTGCTGGCCAAAACCCTGGGCTGGCACTTTACCGATGGCGACGCGCTGCACCCGGCGGCCAACATCGCCAAGATGCGGGCCGGTCATCCGCTGACCGATGCCGACCGCAAGCCGTGGCTGGACCGGGTGGTGGCGTGGATGGACGGCTACCTGGCCAGCGGCCAGCCGGCGGTGCTCGCGTGTTCGGCGCTGAAGCGCTCCTACCGGGACGAGATCCGGGCCGCCGGTCCCGGCGTGCACCTCGTGTTCCTGGAGGTCAGCCGCAGCACGCTGGCGGCCCGGCTGGGGGCCAGGCACGGTCATTTCTTCCCGGCCGCGCTGCTGGACAGCCAGCTGGCGGCGGTGGAAGTGCCGCAGCCCGGCGAGGATGCCCTGGTGCTGCAGGCCTCCGAGAAGCCGGAGCGGGAAGTGCGGGAGATCATGGCGCATTTCCAGCTGGAGCCGGCCCCGGGCAAGATGGCACCATGAAGCTCAAGCTCGACCTGCACGACATCTACAACCGGGGCCAGGACATCGACCGGGCGCTGCGCGCGATCATCGACGAAGCGGTGGCCAAGAAAGCCCCGGTGGTGGAGATCATCCCGGGCAAGGGCTCAGGTCAGCTTAAAAAGCATGTGCTGCGGTTCCTGG
>Ga0207700_10001437_pt1 | contig 13512 bp, 10 predicted proteins | sample LARL82metaG_FD_184348 | JGI IMG/M metagenome (GOLD analysis project Ga0207700, IMG submission 184348) | Corn, switchgrass and miscanthus rhizosphere microbial communities from Kellogg Biological Station, Michigan, USA - LAR L8-2 metaG... | ecosystem: Host-associated > Plants > Roots >...
TCCGCTGCGATGGTGATTCTGTGCGCCACGGCGGTTCCGATCTTTCACCGGGCGAATGTTTACACAGCGTACGAATACCTGGAGCAGCGCTTCGACGCCAAGACGCGCGCGCTGGTGAGCGTGATCTTTATGATCCAGCGCGGTCTGGCTTCCGGATTGTCCCTCTACGCTCCAGCAGTGGTGCTTTCCATCATTCTGGGATGGTCGGACCGGTGGACGACTGTGATGATGGGCCTGCTCGTCATTACTTACACATCACTGGGCGGGATCAAGGCGGTTACGTGGGCGGATGTGCAGCAGATGAGTCTCATACTCTGCGGTCTGGTGATTGCGCTGTTCATGGCAATCCATCTTCTGCCGTCCAACGTATCGTTCACCGACGCAGTTTCGCTCGCTGGCGCGTCCGGGAAGCTGAATGCCGTGACGTTTCACTTCGATTGGGACGACCGGTACAACGTCTGGAGTGGAGTGGTGGGGGGAATGTTTCTGGCGTTGGCGTATTTCGGATGCGACCAGTCGCAGGTGCAGCGCTATCTGACCGGAAAATCGATTGCCCAAAGCCGGCTGAGCCTGATCTTCAATGCCATGGCTAAGATCCCGATGCAGTTTTTCATCCTCTTCATCGGCGCGATGGTGTTTGTGTTTTTCATCTTCGACCGGCCTCCGGTGCTGTTCCAGCCCGTGGAGTTGCAGAACGTCCGGAACGATCCTCGGTTTGGAGCGGTGGAGCAGCGCTACGAACAAGCCTTCGCGAATCGCAAGAAGGCGGCACAAGATTACCTGGAGGCCAACCACGGCGGCGACAAGGCTGCGATCCAGGCGACTGTAGGGCGGTTTCAAAATGCGGAACGCGAGCTGAACGCCGCGCACGCTGCCGGCGAGCGGCTGGTGGGCAAAGAGTTCGATGACACCAATTACATTTTTCTTTCGTTCGTAACGCGCTATCTTCCCGCGGGGTTGGTGGGGCTCATCGTCGCGGTGATCTTTTCGGCCGCGATGTCGTCGACTTCCGGAGAGATCAACTCGCTGGCGACAGTTACCGTGATCGACATCTACCGACGGCACATGAATCCTAGTGCGCCGGATCATCACTACCTGATGGCGTCTCGCTTTGCCACGCTGTTCTGGGGCTTGTTCGCGATCGGATTCGCGCAATTTGGAAGAAATTTCGGAGCTCTGATCCAGGCGGTGAACATCATAGGATCGCTTTTCTATGGCGGCTTACTGGGCGTGTTCGTGCTGGCATTTTGCTTCAAGAGCGTGGGTGCGAACGGCGCGTTCTGCGGTGTGCTGGCCGGGGAAGCGGCGATCTTCGCGGCCAACCTGTTCACCAAGATTTCATTCCTTTGGTACAACGTCATTGGGTGTCTGGTGGTGGTTGTGGTGGGTGTGATCGTTTCACGAATTGTCGATCGTGAGCGTAAGCTGGAGGTAGTTATTCCATGACCCAGCCGACCCGAGACGTTGTTCGTCAAAGGCCTTCCAACACAATTCTGCTGGGGCTGATTGTCCTTTTCGTCGGGCTTGCCGTCGTGACGCTGTTGCCGTTCACGGCGCCGAGAGCCAATGACCTGGGCTATATGTCGATGTGCCCGTTTGCGCCCTGGAGCACCCTGTCGCTGCTAGTGGTAGCGGGCGTCATTTGGGCGATCCGGCAATACCTCATCACGCGGGCGGACTAGTTGCGTTAAGCTGCAGCTTTTTTGCGATATGCTGCTTCTATGTCCAAAAACTACTCCAACCGTCGGGATTTCCTGCAGGCCCTGGTAGGCGGCGCAGCGGGAGTCTCTTTCACGTACTCCGCGTTCGGGCAAGCCGCGCAGGCGCCACCGCCGATCAAGGCCACCAAGCTCACCGACGATCTGGCCGTGCTCATGGGCGATGGCGGAAACGTCGCTGTGGTGATCGCGCCGGACGGTCTGATGATGATCGATGGCGGCCTTCCCAACCGCACCCAAGACATGCTGAAGGCGGTGGAAGAAGTGGATTCCCACAAGGTTCGTATTCTGTTTAACACGCATTGGCATTTCGACCATGTGGGATGCAATGAGGCGTTGGGCAAGAGCGGCGCAAAGATCATCGCGCATGAAAATGTGAAGAAGCGGCTGAGCGTGAAAGTGGACTCCGAGGCGCTCGGTCGTTCGTTCGATCCTTTGAAGCCGGAGGGCCTGCCCGCTGAGACATTCACCAAGGGCGGCAAGCTGACCTTTGGCAAGCAGAAGATCGACCACAGCCATTTCGTGGATGGACACACGGACGGCGACGCTTACCTCTTCTTGCCCAAGGCGAACGTCCTGCACACCGGGGATCTGCTGTTTTCCGGCATGTATCCGGTGATTGACTATTCGACCGGTGGCTGGATCGGCGGGATGGCGTCGGCCTGCGACACGATGCTCAAGGTGGGCGACGCGAAGACGCGCGTGATTCCGGGACACGGCGCGATGGCGTCTAAAGATGACCTGCGCGCTAGCCGCGACATGTTACATACGGTCCACGAACGCCTGGCAGCCATGGCCAAGCAGGGCAAGACGGTGGATGAAGTGGTCGCGTCGGCTCCCACCAAGGATCTGGATGAGCAATGGGGCAAGGTGCGCCCAGCCGCAGGGTTTGTACGGCAAGCCTACAATAGCCTGCTGCACCGCAACCACACCACGTGAGCAAAAGAGGGCCCTTGTTTGAGACCCGCTCTATTGCGCGGCGCGCGAGATCGGTCGTTAGTTCTCGCTGAACATGCTGGAGAACTGTTCACTCGTGAAGGTGCCTGTGGGAGTGACGCCGGTTTCGAAGAAGCACTCGCCGCCAAATGACAAGCCAATCTCCAGCACTTTGTGTGTGGCCTCCAGGAAGGCCTCCGTGACCGCGGGACTGCTGTCACCACGCTGGCCATTCCAATCCGACCACTGATTCGGGTCAGCCATGTTCGCCATGATGGTGATTTGAGGCTGGTTTCCGGTCAGCAGCTGCAGGTTCACTGGGTTCGACCACCAGAACTGGGTGTAGAAACCCGCAGGGGGTGTACCCGTGCTTGGCCCGGATGCGGACGGGGACCGGAAGTAAAACCTCACGGCAGCAGGGACGTTGGACACGCAGTCGCCGCCGTTGTGCTGAGTCATGAAGCTTCCGGCGTCGCCGTTGACGCTGATCATATCGGTCAGCGTTTTCGTAGAGAGATCGCCTGTCAAGCTCGCGTCCTTCGTGGTGAGTAGCGCTGTGTATATACTGGGCTCGAATTGAAAGGTAGTTGTGGTGCCCGTTGTGGTCGCCGGCATTGAGTTGGGCGAGCTCCGCGGCGCGATCGCTTGATTTGAAGGATTGTAGTCGTAAACCGTCCACTTCGTAGTCTCGCTCGAGGGGTCGGCCGCAGCCATGGTTAATGTGCAGAAGGTCCCTGTGCCGCTGGCATTGATCGCCTGGACGTCCGCCAGCAGGCTCGTGAGTGTGATCTGATCGGCGTCAAAGATCACGCTGTGGCCATCGTTACACGAAAGCGTGACTTGCGTGCTGTTGACCGTCTGACTCTGCGCAGGGTGTACAAACACTAACACAAGCACCAGCGCGGCTAAAGCAAACTTGATATGCATGGGGGAACGCTACCTCCTTTCGGTAGTGCTCCGACCGCCTGCACTTCTGGTTCCGCTCGTTTACATAGGTTACGGTCGAATGAGGAGGTTTTCCGTCGTATAGACGCCGCGGACTTCCACCCTTTTTCGACTTTTTAGAATCAGAAGCTTACGGGTGGCGGAAGCTAACACGTCCGAATCTATTCCGAACGACCTACGGGCGGAGCAATGGACCTTTGCAGAAAGCTCTACACACCATTGGAAAAACTGCACCGTCTTTACAGCTATGGGGTGGGAAGGTCTTCGACGCTTCAGTGCCATTCCAGGTGGCGCGGGTCTGTTGATTCAGCACCCAACGCGTGTTCGCCACCTGGAGAAAGCCCAGAAACCCGTCGGCCTCGCTTGCCCAGGCTGCCAATGAGGGTGAGTCGGCTGAGCGGGATCTGACTACGGATCCAAAACCTGACGAGTCAAAATATTAGAGTACGCCAGCTTCACGCATCACCGGTTCGGCCTTCTCTCGAATCCGGCGCGCCATCTCGTAGGGGTCTTCATTCTGGAACTCCGGCGAGAATAGCTCGACGGAAATCGCGCCAGCATATCCTTTTTCGGACAGCTTGCGCAAAATGCGCGCGAATGGCGCGATGCCGTCGCCCGGAATTACACGCGTGGTCTGGCCCAACAGTTCGCGCGGCAGGTTCGCCGGCACATCCTGAAAATGTACGTGCGCGATTTCGCCGGACTGGATCAAATCGAGATCCTCGAATTTGCTGAGGCCGCCCCAGAAGTGATAACAATCCAGCATCGGGCGCACGTTTGGATGGGCGGCTTCCCGCGTCATCTTGAGCGATGTGCTCAGCGTTCCGATGAAGGACGAAGCGCGCGTGAACTCCACCATCGCGATCATCTTGTACTGCTTGGCGATCTCTCCTACCTCGCGCATGTTGTCGATGCCCAGCTTGTAATCGTCCTGCGTAATTTTCTGAGTGGTGTTGCAGGGGCAGACCATGCGGTCCAGGCCGAGCGATGAGTACAGCTCACAACGATGCTTCAAGTTATCGAGCGCCGTCGCTCTATTGGGGCTCGTTTCCCAAATGCCGACAGAGCTTCCGCAGGAGACAGGTGTCAGACCCAGATCGGACATTACGCGTCGCGCGGTCGCGACGTCTTCGGTTTTAAGGAACGCGTCTACCGGCTGGGATGTCAATTCGCAATATTTGATTCCTGCGCGAGCCCAGCCTTCCAGCGATCTATGATATCCCGCATTAACCGAGGTGGTCTGGTGCATGCAAAGCTGCATTTTTCCTGGGACAGCGGCTCGGGTAACGGCCTGAGCGAGGGGAGCCAAGCAGATCGTTCGACGGGAGAGCATAGGATCTACTATATCTCGGGTCCGCGCTACTTAAAGTCGTCGACATGAGCAAACAGCGCGGGCGTGCCACCGGTGTGGAGAAAAATAATCGTTTCACCGGAACCGATGTCCCCACGGCGTATATGGCCGATCATTCCGGCCATGGCCTTGCCAGTGTAAACCGGGTCGAGGAGAATCCCTTCGCAGCATGCCAGCAGGCGGATCGCTTCCACGCAACCGGGCGTAGCAATCCCGTAACCGGGGCCGATGTAGTTCTCGTCGTTGATCAGATCTTCCGCGGTTACTTGGCTTCGAGAGCCCAGGATTTGTGCTGCCGCGCTAGCGATGCGGATGGCCCGCTGCGTCTTCTCCGGCTCGCCGCCGCTGACTGCAATCCCGTAAATCCGATAGGGCGCGCTGTACATCTTTGCTCCGAGGGCCAATCCGGCCTGCGTGCCGCGCGATCCATTCGCGTAGTAAAGACGGCTTGGCGCCTCACCGATTTGGAAAAGCTGTGTCATCAGCTCGAGCGTCCCGGTCACGTAGCCGAAAGAACCGCGCGGGCTGGAGCCTCCAATCGGAATCAGGTACGGGCGCTCGCCGCGTTTTTCCAGGTCGGCCATGAGGTTGGCGATTTTGGCGGCTTCCTCCGCCCCGGTAGCGAACAGCGGATTCGGGTTCTCGTCGATCCAGTGAATCTCGGCTTCGAAAAGTTGATCGAGGAATAGATTGCCCTGAACGACGGGACAGTCGCGATCTTTGGTCAGGACCAATGCGATTTTCAAGCCCGTCGCCCGCGCCGCCGCCGCCGTCATACGTGCGTGGTTCGATTGCGCCGCGCCCGACGTCACCAGTACAGTCGCGCCTTGTTGCAGAGCATCGCCGACGAGGAACTCCAGCTTGCGGGCTTTGTTGCCACCGAAGGCCAGGCCGGTCAGGTCGTCCCGTTTCATCAGAATGCGCGGACTGCGTTCTTTGCCGCCTAGTTCCTGCCGCAGATTGCGCAGCTCCTGCAACGGTGTTGGAAGAGCGGCTAGCCGAAATCGAGGCTGCGATCCGATGGACAAAGTGAACCTCCAATGATAATGATATATTTGCTCCACAGGAGATCAGCGATTTATGAAGATCAACAGACGTGACTTGATCCGAACTTCCGCGGCTTTGGCAGCCACGGCCGCTATGGATGACCAGCTTTCGGCGGCCGGTCCCAAGAACATCGTGATCGCTAGTAGCAACGGCCTGAAGGCATGCTGTGCCCGCGCGATGGAGATTTTGAAATCCGGCGGCGACACTCTGGACGCAGTGGTGGCCGGCGTCAACACAGTGGAGCTCGACCCGACGCAGCACGGCGTGGGCTGGGGCGGTCTTCCCAACGAAGACGGCGTGGTGGAACTCGACGCCAGCGTGATGCATGGGCCCACGCGCCGCTGTGGATCGGTTGCATCCATCCGCAATATCCGGACGCCTTCGAAAGTCGCCAAGCTGGTGATGGAACAAACCGACCACATTATGCTGGTCGGCGAGGGCGCGCTGAGGTTCGCCAAGGACATGGGCTTTGAGGAACAGGAGCTGCTGACCGAGGAATCGCGGCTGGCATGGCTGGTCTGGAAGCAGAGCTTGAAGGACAAAGCCGGACACAGCAACTGGGGCGAAGGCTTGGATGCTCCGCCGAAGACCCGACCCACGGGGAGGCTTCGAGAACTGTTCCCGCATGCCGACGAGGCAACGCTTGCGTGGGCGATGGAGATGGCGATTCATCCCATCACCGGGACCATCAATTGCCTGGCGCTGAACACCAAAGGTGAAATGTCGGGCGTGACAACCACCAGCGGACTGGGGTGGAAGATCGCTGGACGCGTCGGCGATTCGCCTATTATCGGCGCAGGACTCTACGTCGATCAAGAAGTCGGCGGCGCCGGATCTACTGGGCGTGGCGAGGAGAACATCCGCGTATCAGGCGCGCACACGATTGTCGAAAACATGCGCCACGGCATGTCGCCTAAGGAAGCGATCACGGACTGCCTCAAGCGAATCTCGCGGAATTTCAACAACGATCGGCAGTGGCTGTCGCAGATCGGGATCAATTTCTACGCTCTGCGCAAAGACGGCGAATATGCCGGCGGCACGTTGTGGGCGGCCGCTGCTGGGGCGGCGCATCCACCGTCGTTTGCGGTGAATGATGGCGGAGCGACGCGGCTGGAACCCTGTTTTGGACTGCTACAACGCGCCTAGTCTACAGTCGACGCGGTTTTGACATACGCCGCCACATCCTGGTGCGTGGCGAACCACACGCCCGGTTTGGACTTCATGTACGCGATCAGGTGGTCGAGCCAGAGTGCGCGCGAGCGGTGCCCCGTATAATGCGGATGCATCGTTAACACATAGAGCCCGCCCTCGTCGTACGCCACATCGAACTCATCCCGAAAGATCTTTTCCACTAGTTCAGGCGACGGCAGCGACCCGTTGGCCGCGCCAAAATACGGCGCATCATCCACGATGCGTTCGATCGGCAGTTCCACGATGCCGGTTGGCTTGCCGTCGAGCGAGATTTCGTAGGCATCGTCGCTAGCCATCAGGCTGCTGTCGTAGAGAAAGCCTGCGTCCTTCACCTGTTTTATCGTGAACGGACTCATGGCCCAGGAAGGCGCGCGATAACCCACCGGCTTCTTCCCCATCGCTTTGGTCAGCAACTCGATGGATTGGTTCAAGAGCTGCTGTTCCTTAGCCTCATCGTTGAGCTCGACCAGATTCTCGTGTATCCAGCCGTGGATGCCGATCTCGTGGCGTTTTTTCGATTGGATGGACGGAATCATCTCCGGATTCAGCGCCGCGCTAACGGCGGGAATGAAAAACGACGCGGGCACATTCTCTTTGTCCAGCACTCGCAGGATGCGCGGTAGTCCATCGATGGCTCCGTATTGGCCGCGCGACATCGGCTCAGAACCCGGGGTCCCACGCGCCAGCAGAGGCGATGAATTATCTATGTCGAAGCTGAGCGCCACGGCCACGCGAGCGCCATTGGGCCATTTCTTCGGCTTGAGGCGCCTGCCCGCATAGTAGTGCTGGTATTGGGCCTTCAGGTCATCCAGGCTGAGGCTGATACCTGGCCACGCGTTAGCCGCTGCCGGGCGCGTCTGCGCGGTGGTGGTGCTCGGAGTGCATCCGATCAGCAGGCTCGCGCCCACAATTGCGACAGCTCCCGCTAGCAATGCAACAGATCTTGTCATGACAACCTCCTAGTGCGTCATCGCGTAGACAACGTAGTTGACACCAATTCGAATTCCCAGCGCCGAGAATTTTTCATCATACTGCGGATCGTCGGCCCACTCCCAGGAATCGCCTAAGTCGGAATCGAAAGTCATGGCGGCGATCACGCGGCCCTTGTCATCGTAGATGCCACGCCAGCGCGCCGGGCAGCCGTCGCACTTGTAGGTTACGCCGGTGCTGAGATAGCGCGCGCCGGGGACCTGATAGCGATCGTCCAGATCGTAGACGGAGTGGAAAATCTGGTCGGCATCGTCGATGTCAACGATGGGTCGGTCCGGGAAGACGCGTTTCATGCTGGCCTGGAAAACCTCCCACTGCGAATCCCCCCAGAAATCGTCGCACATGAAAAATCCGCCGCGTAGCAGATAATCGCGCAGCTTCTTGGCCTGCGCGTCGGTGAGGTTCCACCAGCCCACCTGGACGGCGTACAGCCAGGGCCAGTTGTAGACATCGTCAGCGTCGTCCAGGTTCACCGGCTGCTCCACCGATCGGGCGTGGATGCGAGTCAGGCGACGCATGGCCCGTAGAAAGTGCCGATCCGCGCGCGGATAATCCTGCGTCCACATGGAGTAGCCGTGACGCCAGTCGCCGCCGCGACGACCGTACCCATAGCCGAAGCGGCCGTTGGTCTGCGGGTACATGAGCCGCGCGAAGGCCCACTCGGTTTTTTCCTGGTAATCGGATGGCAGCGGAAAATTGTTGTACTCGATGCCGGGATATTCGCGAAACGGCTCCTGGAAAGCGTACAAAGTGCCGAGAAAGGCAACCACTCCTCCCGCCATCCACGCGATTTTTGCGCTGGAGGTTTTCATCCAACTCGACTAGCTCTACGATAGCTCGAATGCCATTCCGGCGACCTGCCTGCCGGCCGCGACACCTGTTATTCTGAAACGCATGCGAACATTCACCATTTGCACAGTTCTGGTAGCTGCTCTCGCCTGTTCGGCGATGGCGCAAGATAAACAGGCCAAAATGCCGCCCCGGCCGGGATTGACGCTGACGACTTCAGCATTCTCCGACGGTGGCGAGATTCCGGCCCGGTTCACGCAGAGCGATCCGAATGCGGTTTCACCCAAACTGGAGTGGACCAATGTTCCCGCCGGCACGGTCACTTTCGCTTTGATCCTGCACGATCCGGATGTCGCGCTGCAAAAGAAAACCGACGACGTTCTGCACTGGATGATCTTCAATATTCCCGGCACGGTTCATGAATTGACTGAGGGCGTTCCCGCGAATGCCACGCTGCCGGACGGCACCGTCCAGGCCAAGAATCTTCGGGGAGGCGTCGGCTACATGGGCCCGGGCGCGCCTGCCGCCGGACCACATCATCACTATACTTTCGAGCTATACGCGCTGGATACCAAGCTTGACCTGGGCCCCGACGCCACGCGCGCCGACGTTCTGAAAGCGATTGACGGCCATATCCTGGGTAAGGGCGTTCTAGTGGGCCGTTTCCACCGCTAGGGCGACAGCAATGTCACGTTCCTTCGCACTGCTCTTCTCCGTCGTTTTTGCCTACGCCCAACCGCCGGCCGGCGGGCGAGGATCCGCTACTTCCGTAGCCAGCGGCCGCACTCCGACCATCGAGGAACGGACCACGGGGATGCAGAAGCTGGACGGCTACTTCCCGATGTATTGGGACGATCGAGCCGGCACGCTGTGGCTTGAGATTCCGCGCTTCGACACCGATTTTCTGTACACCACGGGACTTGCGGCCGGTCTCGGCTCGAACGACATCGGTCTCGATCGGGGGCAGGCGGGGGGAGGGCGCATCGTCTCGTTCCAACGCGTCGGGCCGAAGATTCTCATGGTCCAGCCCAATGAGTCGTTCCGTTCCTCGAGCGGCAATCCTGCTGAGCGCAAGTCGGTGGAAGACTCGTTCGCCAAATCAGTGTTGTGGGGATTCACCGTAGCGGCCGAGAATAACGGCCACGTGCTTGTGGATGCTACGGATTTCGTGCTTCGCGACGGGCACGGCGCCGCGAGCTCACTGCGTCCCGGTCCCTACCGTGTCGACAGATCGCGCAGTGCCGTCTACATGCCGCGCACGAAAGCGTTCCCGAAAAACACCGAGATCGAAGTTACGCTGACCTTTGCTAATGAGGGCGGAGGCGGACGCGGCGGATTCGGCGGGCCAGCGCAAGGTCCTCCAGCGATCGGTACAGGCGGCGGGCGCGGCGGAGGCGGCGGTGGTGGATTTGGAGGCGGCCTGTTTTCCGGAACCGTCGCCAGCGTTACTCCCAGCGCCGAGGCTGTCACACTGCGCGAACATTACTCGCTGGTCGAGCTGCCCGATAGCAACTACCAAACACGCTACGACGATCCTCGCGCCGGATACGGCGGTCTCAGCTTTGTCGACTATAGTGTGCCCATCGGCGAACCGATGGTGAAGCGATACATCCGCCGCCATAGGCTGGAGAAGAAAGATCCGAGCGCGGCTATGAGCGAAGCCGTGAAGCCGATTCAATACTGGGTGGATTCGGGCGCACCTGAAGACGTCAAGAAAGCGCTGGTCGAAGGCGCGAGCTGGTGGAACCAGGCCTTTGAAGCGGCCGGCTTCCGCAATGCCTTCCAGGTTGCCGTGCTGCCCGACGGCGCCGATCCGATGGACATCCGCTACAACATGATCAACTGGGTGCATCGCTCCACTCGTGGCTGGAGCTCGGGCGCCTCAGTCGCCGATCCGCGCACCGGCGAAATTCTCAAGGCCACCGTGACGCTCGGCTCGCTACGCGACCGGCAGGATTACCTGATCTTCGAAGGTCTGCTGTCGCCCTACATGCGAGGCGATGAAAAGCCCGACGTGCTGTATCAGACCGCGTTGGCGCGCATCCGGCAGCTCGCCGCGCACGAGGTCGGCCACACGCTCGGTCTTGGTCACAACTATTACGACAGCACCAAGGGCTGGATTTCCGTAATGGACTATCCGCATCCGCTCGAAAAGCTGCGGGATGACGGGACCATCGATCTGTCCGAGGCATATGCCGCCCGCATCGGCGATTGGGATAAGGTGGCGATCAATTACGGCTATCGCCAGCTCCCCAAAGGCGACGAGCAAGCCGCGCTGGCCAAGATCCTGGACGACGCCTGGGGCGAGGATTTGCGCTACATGACCAACCAGGACACCGACACCCATCCGCGTGTCGATCAGTGGTCCAACGGAGTGAATCAGGCCGACGAATTGAACCGCCTCATGAAGATTCGCCGCGCGGCCCTGAACCGGCTGGGCGAGCACACCATCCGCAAAGGCGCGCCCATGGCGACCATCGAGGAGCCGCTGGTGCCGATCTTTATGTATCACCGCTACGCCGTCGAATCGGCTGCGTCGATGGTGGCCGGGATCGACTACATCTATGCGATGCGGGGCGACAGTCGTACGCCAGTGAAATGGGAGACGGCCGCGAATCAGCATAAAGCGCTGGATGCTCTGGCCAATACTTTGAAACCTTCCGAGCTGGCCGTTCCCAAACAGGTCTTGGATGCGATTCCCCCGCGCCCGCCCGGATTCGAGCGCCATCGCGAATTATTCCCGCGCACGACCGGCGATGGGTTTGATCCGCTGAGTCCGGCGACCATCGCCTCGGACGTGACTATCGGCTTCCTACTTGAGCTGGATCGCTCGGCCCGCATGGTCGCACAGCACTCACTCGATCCGGCGCTGCCCGGACTGGAAGACGTGATCGACCGGCTGACCAAGGCGACCTTGGATGCCCCCGTCGTCTCAGCATACGAGGCTGAGATCCGTCGCGCGGAGGAACGGGTGCTGGTCGACCGGGTGATGTGGCTTGCAACCGGCTCGCCCAATGGGCAAGTACGGGCTATCGCGTCCCTGAAGCTGTCAAAATTGGCGATCCGGCTGAAGGCGGAGTCGCCTGCGAGTGAATCCGAACAGGCACAGCACAGCCTGCTGGCCGCTGACATCCGGCGATTCCTGGACCGGCCCGCTGATCCGATGAAACCTATACCAGTCGTCGATTCCCCACCTGGCGCGCCCATTGGCGACCCCGGAATGGACTGGCTCGCCCCGGCCCCCCCATGCTCCTGGAGCGGTGCCCACCCGGACTGGTGGTAATCTGTACAGTCGACGTCTAAAGCGCGAAGCCAAATCTGACGATGTTCGAACACGGCCCATTGCAATATCTGTACCCAGGTGAGGCCGGAATCTCCTGATGATCTCGGCACATAGGAAGCATTCGGCTCTGGGCTTATGCGCAGCGGCGCTCGTAACCGGCTCGCTGGTAACAGCTTTTGCCTTTCATGAGAGCCGCCGCCAGGAAGACGTTGCCTTCCACCAGGACCTGACGATTGCATCTGAAAATCGGGTATCCGCCATTCGGCGCGAGATGGAAGCCAACTTGGTCGCGCTCCATGCCTTGCGAGCCTACTTGGAGATCAGCCCCATGAATGAGTCCAACTTTGCCGGTTTTGCCGAGCGACTGATTGCTACTCATTCCAGCGTGCGTTCCTTGGAATGGATACCGCGCATAGAACGCTTAGAACGGGCGCGGTTCGAGGCTGGATTGAACGGCCACTACATCTTTGAAGGCAATCCGGCCAAGCTCAGACGAGCGCCGGATCGGCCCTTCTATTTGCCAGTTCAATTTGTCTACCCGATGTTTCTCACAAAGACCGTGATCGGCTTCGATGTCAATGCCAGCGCAGGCAGCCGGCCAGCCTTAGCCATGGCAGAAAAGACGGGCGAGCCCGCCCTTACGGAGAAATTCCCAATCGTCGAAAGAACAGCTGACGGCTATGGGGTGATAGCATTCATGCCAGTCTACAGACGCACGGCGGTCGATTCGACGCCGGTTCTGGCGGGGTTCGCTGCTTCGGTCACCCAGGTCCCCGACATCGTCGAAAGCGGTCTCCGCCGCATTAATCCCCGAGGTCTCGATCTATATGTCTTCGATCGTTCGGCGAAGTCCGCCAAGCAGTTTCTGAATTACCATCCGTCTCCCACCGGAACCAAGCGCGGAGCCGTGGCTGCCGAAGCGATGCTGGCCAACGTCTTGCATGAACAAATATCGGTCAGTGTGGGCGGCCGCGATTGGTCCTTCGTGTTCGTGCCGACACCCGAATATATCGGTGCCGCCCATAGCTGGCGCCCCTGGATCCTGCTCGGCATAGGCTCTTTACTTACTCTGGCGGTCGTCCTGTATTTTCTGCTTCAGGTATCGCACAACAAGAAGACATTTGGTCTGCTGAACAGCTTGGAAGCCGTCAATCGGGAGCTGGCCGCGGCTCGTGACCAGGCCCTAGAAGCCTCGCGGTCCAAATCGCAATTCCTGGCCAACATGAGCCATGAAATACGCACACCGATGAACGGGGTCCTCG
>Ga0207700_10001438_pt1 | contig 13512 bp, 8 predicted proteins | sample LARL82metaG_FD_184348 | JGI IMG/M metagenome (GOLD analysis project Ga0207700, IMG submission 184348) | Corn, switchgrass and miscanthus rhizosphere microbial communities from Kellogg Biological Station, Michigan, USA - LAR L8-2 metaG... | ecosystem: Host-associated > Plants > Roots >...
TCGGTGACCGGCGGCGTCGGCGTCGCGATGGCGTTCGAGCCGGGCCACGGCCGCACCGCGGTCCCGGTGCGCAGCGCCCTCGCGGGCAGCGTCATCGCGGTCGCCGCGCTGACGGCCGCGGCCGTCTTCGGCGCCAGCCTCGTCGCCCTCGTGTCCACCCCGCGCGACTACGGGCAGAACTGGGACGCCCAGCTCGACCTGCAGTTCGGCGGGGTGCCCGGCGCGTTCGGCGCGAAGGTGATCGCGGCTGAGCACGCGGTGACCGGGTACGCGTCGGGCAACTACGGCCAGCTCGTGATCGACGGCCAGATCGTGCCCGCGATCGGGTTGGATCAGCCGCCAGGCGCCGCCACTGATCCGCGGGGGGGCTACCTGACCATGCTGGCCGGCCGACCGCCCGCCGCCCCCGACGAGATCGCCCTCGGCGCCCAGACGCTGCGCGCCATCCACGCGCGCGTCGGCCAGACGGTCCCTGTCACCGTCGAGCAGGTCGCGGCCGACCTGCCCAGCGTGCGGCGCGACATGCGCATCACGGGGGTGGCCGTGCTGCCCGCGTTCGGCCGCGGCACGTTCACGCCCACCGGCCTCGGCACCGGGGCCGTGACGACGGCGTCGTTGCTGTCCGTCCTCTCGGTGCCCGACGCGACCACGCTGTGCCACACCAAGCCCACCTGCTACAACTTCTTCCTGCTCCGCCTGCGGCCGGGCACCGACGCGGCCGCCGCTGCGGGGACGTTGACCGGCTCCATCACCAAGGCGGGCTGCCCGCCGGGCTCCTGCGCGGTGGTCAACGACCAGCGGCCTACCGACATCAAGGACTACGCCAGCGTCAGGGACACCCCGCTCGTGCTCGCCGCCGTGCTGATCGTCTTCGCCGTCGGCACCCTCGCGCACGTGCTGCTCACCGGGGTGCGCCGGCGCCGCAGGGACCTCGCCCTGCTCAAGACCCTCGGTTTCGAAAGGTCCCAGGTCCTGGGCGTGGTCGCCTGGGAGGCCAGCGCCTTCGCCGCCGTCGCGCTGGCGATCGGGCTGCCGCTCGGCGTCCTCGCCGGCCGCTTGGCCTGGGCCTACTTCGCCAACGCGGCCGGCGCCCCCGCCGCCGCGAGCGTCCCGCTCACCGCGGTGCTGCTCGCCATCCCTGTCACCCTCGCGCTCGCCATCGCGATCGCCGCCTGGCCCGGCTGGACCGCCGCCAGGCTCCGCCCCGCGGCCGTGCTCCGCACGGAGTAACGCGCCCAGGCCGCCCGGAACGTGGTGGATGTGACATCGACCGCCAAAGAGTGTGCTGGATGTCGCATCGACCACGTACGGGAAGTGCGGTGGCGCTCGGGAGACGGCCGGTTCCGTTCGGGATATGGATCTTTTATTCGGAACGTAGGGTAGCGGCTGCGGGGACGCGCGCCACGGACCTGGCGGGGGGCAGCGCCACGAGGGCGGCGACGAGCAGGGTCGCCGGGATCATCCACAGCACGAGCAGCGGCGTGACGGTGCCCGGGTCGAGACCCGCCTGGTTCGCGAACAGCTGCCAGGCCCAGCGGCCGCCGGCGATGCCGAGCGGCACGCCCACGACGAGCGCGACCGCCGTCACGGTGGCGACCTGCCAGAACGCGACCGCGCTGAGGTCGCGGCGGAACATCCCGAGCACCTTCAGCAGCGCGAAGTCGCGGCGCCTGCGGCGGGCGGACGCGAGGATGAACTGGGCGAGCACCGCCAGGCCGAGCACCGCGAGGACGCCGGCCAGGATTTCAGGCGTGCCGTCGATCGCGGCGAAGTCGGTCACCGTGTTCGGCCGCTGGTCGGTGACCAGGCAGGTGTTCTGCTGGATGGTCGAGCAGAACGAGCTCCACGCGCGCTGGAACGCCGCGATGTTCGCCTGCCTGGCCGGCCCGGGCGCGAAGTTGACCAGCGCGAAGTTATACCCACCGGCGGTGCCGTTGGCGGCGTTCGAGAGCGGGGCGAGCACTGCCGCCGTGGTCTCGGCGCCCTGGCCGGCGTCGGTGGGCGTGAAGCTGCCCTGACCGAAGTAAGGGAACACGGCGCTGCCGGTGATCAGCATCGTGCGAGTGCCCACGGGCGTGCTGACCTTGACCGTCTGGCCGACTCGCAGCCTGAGCTGGCGCAGCACCGAGCCGCCGAGCGCGATCTGGCCCGCGGTGGCGGGCGGGTGCCCGGTGATCACGGTCGAGGACGTCACCGGGCCTGTTCCCGGCGCCAGGCCGATCGCCGGGATCACGGTCGTGCCGATGGTGACCGTGCCGTGCACGCCGTACGTGACGCCCGTGATGCCGGGCACGTGCCCGGTGAGCTGGGTGAACTGCTTCGGCGTGATGGTACTGAACTGCCCTTCGAACGCGATGTTCCAGTCCTGGCCGTACAGGCTCGGCGTGCCGACCAGCCGCAGCAGGTTCGCGCCGAACGTGCCCGCGACGGCGACCGCGGCCACCGCGACCGCGAGGCCGAGCATGGCGCTGCGCACGGGGACGCTGGTCCGGCCCGTGCCCGGGTCGAGCGCGAACCGTACGCCGGTGACGGCGGCCAGCGGCGCGCCGGCCTTCGCCAGCCGCTCCGCGAGCCACCCGCGGCGCTCCGGCGATTCCGTGGCGCCCGTGCCGGGGCGCGCGCCCGCCTGCCGCCACGCGGTCACCGCGACGCGGGCGGCGAGCAGCACCACGATCCCCGCCGCCCCAGCGGCGAACACGCCGGCGTTCACGCTGACGCCGGGATCCGGTTCGGCCAGCCGGGCGGCGCCGATCGGGGTCAGCGGGGAGGCGGCGGTGGCGATCGCGACCGCGCCGAGGGCGCCAGCGACCGCTGCGGCGGCCGTCTCCGCCATGCTCGCGGCGAACAGCTGGCGGCGGGTCATGCCGAGCGCCGCCAGCGTGCCGTTGTCCTGGGCGGCGGTCAGCAGCGTCCTGGCCGCGACCTGGCCGACGATCAGCAGTGCGGTGAGCGCGAGGGCAAGCGCGAACAGCGCCAGGGCGATCGCCTGCGGGCGGATCAGCCGCTCGACGGTCGCCGCCTGCGTTCCCTCGTCGGCGATGAGCACCTGGCCGCCGGTGCTCGGGTACCGCTTGGCCAGGTTTTCCGCGGCCGCGGAAAACGTTGTCAGCGACGTGCCGGGCTTCAGCGTCACGTACGCGCCGTCGAAGGCCTCGTAGTTGGGGCCGAGCTCCCGGTACAGCGCGAGGCTGGCCAGCACCAGCGCGTTCTGATCTTGGTACGTGACGGGGAGGACCGAAGCGCGGTTCACGAAGACGCCGACGACGTGCTCGGTCAGCGTGACCGGGCGAGGGTGCGGCGAGTTGTCTTCCGCCACCATCTTCAGTACGGAGCCGACATGCAGGTCGAGCTGCTGCGCCCCGATCTGGCTGACGGCGACCTCCCGCGGGGCGTTCTGGGCAGGCAGGCGGCCGGCCAGCAGCTTGACGGTATCCACCGTCCGCCCGATACGGCCGTCTAGCGAGGCGGCCGTCGCGCTGTCCTGGTTGAGGGCGCCGTTTGCGCTCACCGGCGTCGCGTTGATGCCGACCACGATGGCGCTCGCCACCACGCCTGGCAGCGCGCCCACCGCGCCGTCATAGCCGTTGACGCCCGGCCCTCCGAGGGGCGCGACCAGCACATCCGAGGCGCGGGACTGCGCGAGGAACCGCGGGTAGGCGGTGTCGGTGCGGCTCGCGCCGGCCGCGGCGGTCAGCACCGCTCCCCCGGCCAGCGCGATGATCAGCGCGAGGCCGGTCCAGCCGCGCCAGCCGGCGCGCAGCTTGTGCGCGACGAGCAGCGCGACAGCGAACATACGCGCAGCGTAGGGGCGATCCCGGGTGACCGGTAGGGGGGTGCCGCGCGCGGGTTGGTGTGCCTACCACCACCGCGTTTTGGGGTAGTCCGCACACTGGCGCCCGGCGGGTGTTCCGTGGGAAAACTGGCATCGTGGAGCGGAATCCCGCGGCGCCCGGTACATCAGGGCAGACGAGCCGCGCAATCGACGTGTTCCTCGCGGACGACAACCTGATCGTCCGCGAGGGAGTCAAGGCGCTCATCGAGCGCAACGCCGACCTGCGCGTGGTCGGGGTGGCCGCCGACTACGACGGGGTGGTATCCGGCTGCGCCGCCAGCGAACCGCAGGTGCTGGTCACCGACGTGCGGATGCCGCCGTCGTTCCGGCGGGAGGGGATCGACGCCGCCAAGGAGGTGCGGTCCCTGTTCCCCGGCACCGGCGTGGTGATCCTCTCCCAGTACGACGACCCGGAGTACGCGGTATCGTTGCTCGCCGAGGGCTCGGCCGGGTACGGCTACCTGCTCAAAGACCGGGTCGCCGAGGGCACCCAGCTGGCCGACGCGATCCGCGCGGTGGCTACCGGCGGCACCGCGCTCGACCCGCAGATCGTGGAAGCGCTGGTGCGGCCGGTGCTGACCCCCGGCGGGCTGTCGTCCGGCGAGGAGTCGCTGCTCAGCCTGATCGCCGAGGGCCGCACCATCAAGGCGATCGCCGCCATCAGGAAGGTGCCGCCGTCGGTGATCGACGCGGAGGTCGAGGCGGTCTTCGTCAAGCTCGCCACCGGCGTGTCCGCCGGCGACCACACCGCGCTGAACCGGCTGCGCCTGCTGCACCAGGCCATCGTCGACCGCGAGGAACAGGGCGAGACGCTGTCCCGGCTGCTGCCATCCGGACTGGCCTCGAAGTTGCGGAACGCGTCGGACGTGCGGATCGGCGAGACGGAGAAGGTCTTCGTCACCGTGCTGATGAGCGACATCAGGTCCTATTCGACCATCGCCGAGCACGCCGACCCCTCGGAGCTGGCCAGCCAGCTCAACACGCACAGGGCCGCGATGAACCGGGCCATCCTCGGCGAGGGCGGCACGGTCATGCAGTTCGTCGGCGACGCGGTAATGGCCGTGTTCGGCGCGCCGTTCCCGCAGGAGGACCACGGGGACCACGCGGTCGCCGCCGCGGCCGGCATGCACGCACTGCAGGCTGACATCAACGCGTCCTGGCGGGCGATCGGGCTGCCGGAGTTCGGCCTCGGCATCGGGCTGTCGACCGGCCCGGCCGCCGCGGCGCTGCTCGGTTCGGTAGAACGCCTCGAGTACACGCTCGTGGGCGACACGGTCAACCTGGCGCAGCGGCTGCAGCAGTTCGCGTCCGCCGGCGAGACGGTGCTCTCATCCGCCACGCGGGACGTACTCTCCGTCCAGGTGCCGGCGGCAGAGCTGCCCGCGCAGCTCGTCAAGGGGCGGGACACGCCGGTGGTGGCATTCAAGATCGGACAGATGACTAAGGCGGGGACGCTATGACAATCGATTCTCCAGAACGGGCCGCACTGACTGTCACGAGCCTGCGCAAGACCTTCGAGGCGGAGAACGCCCCGGTGCGGGCGCTGCGCGGCGTGGACCTGACGGTCGAGTCCGGCGAGTTCGTCGCCGTGATGGGTCCGTCGGGCTGCGGCAAGTCGACGCTGCTCAACCTGGTGGCCGGCCTCGACGTGCCCGACGAGGGCACGATCACCGTGGCCGGCGAGCTGGTCACCGGCAGGACAGAGGACGAGCTGGCCCGGATGCGGCGCAAGCACATGGGCATCGTGTTCCAGTTCTTCAACCTGCTGGAAGGCATGACGGTGCTGGAGAACGTGGTGCTGCCGTCGGTGATCGCCGGGCGGCGCAGGAAGATGGCGGAGACCAGGGCGCGCGACCTGCTTGACCTGCTTGGCATCGGGGACAAGGCGTCGTCGGTGCCCGGGGTGCTGTCCGGCGGGCAGCGGCAGCGGCTGGCGATCGCCCGCGCGCTGGCGAACGAGCCGACCCTGCTGCTCGCGGACGAGCCGACCGGCGCCCTGGACTCGGCGGGCGGCGCGGAGATCATCGAACTGCTCCGCCGCCTGCACAACGGCGGGCAGACGATCATCCTCGTCACCCACGACCCGGCGGTCGCGCAAGCCGCCGGCCGCATCGTCCGGATGCGCGACGGCCGCGTCGTGACTTCCGACCCGGCCTCGGCGTCCGCGTCGGCGTCTGCCTCGGGGATGATATGACCCCTGAGGCCGCGCCCGCGGCGCGGCGGCTGGTGGCGGGGGTGCTGCTGCCGCTCGCCGCCGTCGCGCTGGCCGTCGCCGGCCTGCTGATACCAGTCCCCGGGGGGATCAGCGACCTGGCCGCGGTGACCGCCGGGCTGGTCATCGCCTGGGCGCTGTGCGCCGCCGCGACGGCGTTCGCGCCGGAGCGGACCCCGCAGTGGGAGCAGGCGGCGGGCGCGGTGGCCGCGGCGGTGGCGGCCGGCGCCGGGCGGCTGTCCGGCCGGTACGTTCCCGGGTCCGGCTCCTACCACGGGGCGGTGGCCATCGAGGTGCTGGCCGCCGCGCTGATGGCGGCGATCTCGGTGCACCTGCTGCTCTCGCTGCCCGACGGCAGGCTCACGTCGCCGGGGCGGCGGATCGGGGCCGGTGCTGCCTACGTCGCGTACCTGGCGGCCGGGGCCGCGCTGGCGGCCGCCGGGCACTGGCCCGCGGCGTGGCTCGGCGTGCTCGCGTGGTCCGTCGGGCTGCTGCTCGCGCTGCCCGCCGTGCGGCTGCGGTACGACCATTCGGCGGGCCGCGACAGGGAGCGGCTGCAGTGGGCCGCCATCGGCCTGGTCGTCGCCTGCGGGCTCGCACTGTCCGTCGCGGTGCTGTACCTGCTCGTGGACTGGCCCGCGCCGGTCGCGCCGGTGGCTGCTTCCGTGATGGTGCTCGTCCCCGTCGGCATGGCCGCCGGGGACGTGCCGCGACTCGGCCCCCGCGGCGGGCGCCTGCTCGTGCAGGTGCTCGCGGTCGCCGGGTTCGCCGTCACGGTCGCGCTGATCTACCTGGTGGTCATCCTCGGGCTCGGCCGGCCGCCGTCCAGCTCGGCGGACCGCCAGCTGCTCGGGCTGTCCATGGTGGCGGCGGCGGTCGCCGCGATCAGCTTCGCCCCCGCCAGGGAGCGGCTCACCGACTGGGCGACGCGGCGGGTGTTCGGGGCCAGGCAGGCGCCCGACGAGGTGCTGCGGACGTTCGGCAGCCGGATGACGCGCGCCATCTCCATGGACGAGCTGCTGCTGCAGCTCGCCGAGTCGCTGCGCAAGACGATGACGCTAACATCCGCCGAGGTCTATACCGGCATGGGCGACGTGCTGGAACGGACCGCCGCCGTGCCGGACACCGGGCCGCGGTCGCTGCTCGTGGGCGACAGGGAACGGCAGGTCGTGGCCCGCGCCGGGGTATCCGGGCACGCCTGGGCATCGGTCTGGCTGCCCTCGCTGAACGGCTCAGGTCCCGATACCGGGCAGCTGCGGGTGGCGCCGGTCAGCCACGCCGGGGAGCTGCTCGGCCTGATCGTGGTGCGGCGGCCTGTCACGGCCGACCCGTTCTCCGCCGAGGACGACCGGGTGCTCACCGAGCTGGCCCGCCAGGTTGGCCTCGCCGTGCACAACGCCCGGCTGGACACCGCGCTGCAGACCACGCTCGACGAACTGCGCAAGCAGGCCGACGAGCTGCGCCAGTCCCGCGCGCGGATCGTGGCCACCGCGGACGCCGAACGGCGCCGGGTGGAACGCGACCTGCACGACGGCGCGCAGCAGCACCTGGTGGCGCTCGCGGTGAACCTGCGGCTCATGCGCGATCTGGTCGGCGACGACCCGGAGACCGTGACCGCGATGATCGACCAGCTCGCCGAGGAGGTCAAGAGCACCATCCAGGAGCTTCGCGACCTCGCGCACGGCATCTACCCGCCGCTGCTGGCCGACAGCGGGCTCGGCGAGGCGCTCGCCGCCGCCGGGCGACGCAGCCCGCTGGCCGTGACCGTGTCCGCCGGCGGCATCGGCCGGTACGGCCTCGAGATCGAGTCCACGATCTACTTCTGCTGCCTGGAAGCGCTGCAGAACGCCGGCAAGCACGCCGCGGGCGCGACAGTCACGATCCGGATCTGGGAAGAGTCCGGCGGCCTGCTGTTCTCGGTGTCCGACAACGGACCGGGCTTCGAGGTCGCCAGGGCGAAGAACGGCCACGGCTACATGAACATGGCCGACCGCCTCGGCGCCATCGGCGGCACCGTCCGCTGGGAATCCGCGGTCGGCGCAGGCACCCGCATCCTGGGCTCGGTCCCCCTGCTCACGCCGTAGCCCCGCCGCGGCCACGACCTTGGAGCCCGCGCGGCTCGCGCTTCTTGCTGTTATCAGCCTGACGGCAACATCGCGGGGAGTTCGACCGGAAAAACGGGGCCCTAATGGATCAGCGTGCCAGCGACCGCGCGGGTACCATGACTCCATGAACACGTTCAGCCAGATGATGCCCCGCTCACGGGGCCGCTGACACTGCACGGACGTTCGTTTCCGAGGCCCTGCTCGCGGGGCCTCGATTCATATGCACGGTCGGAGCCTCGGTCTAACTGGAGGTTCCCGATGACCAGTACCTACATCACCACCACGATCCCGTACGTCAACGCGCGCCCACACCTGGGCTTCGCGCTGGAGCTCGTCCAGGCCGACGTGCTCGCCCGCTACCACAGGAGCACCGGCGAGCAGGTCAGGTTCCAGGCCGGGACCGACGACAACTCGCTCAAGAACGTGCTCGCCGCAGAGGCCGCCGGGGTTGACGTGCAGGAGTTCGTCGACGCCAACGCCGCCGCGTTCACAGGCCTGGCGGAACCGCTGAACCTGTCGGTCGATGATCTCATCCGCACCAGCAGCGATCCACGACACAGAGCAGGGGTCGAGCGCCTGTGGCAGGCCTGCGCCGCCAGCGGCGACCTATACCGCAAGCACTACGAGGGTCTGTACTGCGTCGGATGCGAGCAGTTCTATACGACCCCGGAACTGAAAGACGGGCGCTGTCCCGACCACGGCACGGTGCCGGCCCCAGTCTCGGAGGAGAACTGGTTCTTCCGCCTCTCGCGCTACACCGCCCAGTTGCGCGGCCTGATCGCCGGGGGCGCGATCCGCATCGAGCCAGCCGAACGCCGCAACGAGGTCCTGGCTCTCATCGACGGCGGCCTGGAGGACTTCTCCGTCTCCCGCAGCACCGAACGCGCCCGCGGCTGGGGCATCCCGGTCCCCGGTGACCCAGGCCAGGTGATCTACGTATGGTGGGACGCGCTCGGCAACTACCTCACAGCACTGGATTACGCCGGCAACGGCGAGAACCTCACCCGCTGGTGGACCGGCGCGTCGAGACGCATACACCTGCTCGGCAAAGGGGTGCTCCGGTTCCACGCCGTGTACTGGCCCGCGATGCTGCTATCTGCGGGCGAGGCCGTCCCTACCGACATCGCCGTCCACGGCTACCTCACCGAAAACGGACGCAAGATCAGCAAATCCAGCGGCGCCACCGTCGACCCGTATAACCTCGTCGGCACTTACGGCACGGACGCTGTGCGCTGGTGGCTGTTGCGCGAGGTGCCCCGGGGCGCGGACGCCGACTTCACCATCGACCGCCTCGTCAGCCGCGCCAACGACGAGCTCGCCAACGGGGTCGGCAACCTCGTCAACCGGGTCGTCACCATGATCCACCGGTACCGTGGCGGGCACGTCCCGGCCACCCCGGCAAGCGCGCCTGACGCGGCCGCTCTCAACAGAGCCATCAGGAACGCTCCGGGCCTGATCGCCGAGGCACTGGAAGACTTCGACTTCCGCCGTGCCACCGAGGCGGTCTGGCAGATCGCGGACGAAGCGAACCGCTATATCAACCGCGCTCGGCCGTGGGATCTGGCCAAGGCCGACGACCGCGCGGAGCTAGACGCTGTTCTGTCCGTGCTGCTCCTGGCCTGCCAGGCGATCGGCACGCAGCTGACGCCATTCCTCCCGGATGCCGCGGCGCGCATCACCCGCCAATGCGCCCTGATTGGGACCGGTCTCCTTCCGAGTCCGGCCCCGCTCCTTCCCAGGATCGCCCGGCCCGTTCCTGCATCGGCACCGGCACAGGGCTGATCAGCACGGCGTGGCGTGGTCGGCCGAATGGCCCCCACGCGGCGGGGACGGGACAGCGGCGTGGGCTGCGCCCGGGCGGTCAGGTCAGCATGCTGTCGAACATGCCGGGCTCGTAGGAGCCGCCCTTCTGGTGGACGATCACGGCGAGCCGGTTGGCCGCGTTGATCATGGCGACCAGGGAGACCATCGCGACGATCTGGTCGTCGTCGTAGTGCTTGCATACCTGGGCCCAGGTCTCGTCGGACACGCCCTGGTCGGCGTCGGCGAGCCGGGTGCCCTCCTCGGCGAGCGCCAGCGCGGCCTGCTCGGCCTCGGTGAACACGGTGGTCTCGCGCCACGCGGCGACCAGGTTGATCCTGAGCGCGGTTTCACCGGCGGCCGCGGCCTCCTTGGTGTGGATGTCGACGCACCAGCCGCAGCCGTTGATCTGGCTGGCGCGCAGCCCCATCAGCTCCTGGGTGGACTTCGGCAGCGGCGAGTTCGCGATCACCATACTGGCGTTGGCGAACCGCTTGGCGAACTTGGCGCCGAGCTCGTTGCCGAACATGTTGAAGCGGGGTTCCATGGCTTCGTCCTCACTTGTGATCTGGACTGAACGAACACGAGATGCCGGGACCCCGGTCTTTGTGACAACGTCCCGCGATGTCACAAAGCGGCTGGGCGCGGCGTCTGGTGGGGAACACAGTTGAGAGTGCAGAGGAGTTCAGCCATGGCAGACGACCGCCCGGACCCCGCCACCGAGGCGTTCCTCGCCCACCGCAACCTGCTGTTCACCGTCGCCTACGAGATGCTCGGCTCGGCCGCCGACGCCGAAGACGTCCTGCAGGAGACCTGGCTGCGCTGGGCGGGGGTCGATCTGGGCACGGTGCGGGATCAGCGGGCCTACCTGGTCCGGATCACCACCCGCCAGGCGCTGACCCGGCTGCGCACGCTCGGCCGCCGCAAGGAGTCCTACGTCGGCCCCTGGCTGCCCGAGCCGCTGCTCACTACGCCCGACGTGGCCGAGGACGTCGAGCTGGCCGACAGCGTCTCGATGGCGATGCTGCTGGTACTCGAGACCCTCATGCCGACCGAGCGGGCGGTGTTTGTGCTGCGCGAGGTGTTCGACGTGCCTTATGAGGAGATCGCCGAAGCCGTCGGCAAGAGCCCCGCCGCGGTCCGGCAGATCGCCCGCCGGGCACGGGAGCACGTCGCGGCGCGACGGCCGCGCGGGGTGGTGTCCGCGGCCGAGACCAGGCACGCGCTCGAGGCGTTCCAGCGGGCGGCGGAAACGGGCGACCTGCAAGGCCTGATCGACATCCTCGCGCCGGACGTCGTTTTCCTCGGCGACGGCGGCGGGGTCGTGCAGGCCGTGCGGATACCTGTCGTGGGGGCAGGCCGGGTTGCCCGCCTGCTGACCATCGGACTGGGCAGGATCGCTGCCGAGGCGGCGCTGCGACTGGAGCCGGCCCAGGTCAACGGATACCCGGCGCTCATCCTCCGGCTCGACGGCGAGGTCGACACCGTTCTGGCGCTGCGCATCGACGACGGCCTGATCACCGGGCTGTACTCCGTGCGCAATCCCGAGAAGCTGTCGCACATGGAGCGGGAGACCACGCTGAGCCGCTGAGCCCGCTGGTCAACTGACGGGCTGATCAGTAGTGCCTTACCTTCCCCGTCCCCCGGTAGGGCTGCACTTGATCCGGCCACCGGCAGGCGCCCGTGCATGGCTGGCCGAGCCGTAGCAGCGGCGTGTTCGCTGCCGTCGACCACGACCGGTCCCGCACGTGATGCCGGGCGTCCTCGGCGTGCTCGTCGCGGTGGCACCGTTCCCAGCCTCGATCGGTGCGGGCCACCTCGGGGCAGCGCAGCGGGCTTGCCTCCTGGCCGGCCTGGCCGAGTGCTACGGAAAGCTTATCGTCTGTCATCTGCGTGATCCTCTCCGCTGCCGTCTGGCCGTGTGCGCGGCATGGCGGGGCTGGGGTGCTGGCCGTCGTGGCGGCGGTCCCGGCAGCGGGATGCGGTCGCGGTTACAGCCTACGCCCCGCTCGGCTTACCGGAGCGCACCATCCGGGCGGAATGGAAGCGGCGGGCGCTGCAGGCCTACCACGTCGGCCGGGTTATCCGCTGGCGCGAGCGTGACGTGCACGCGTGGATAGATGCGCACCCGGCAGCGTAGTCGGCGATGCCGGATCACTTAGGCGCCCTCCGATGACCAGGCTTGATATTCGGCGTCCATCCTGCCCGTGAGCAGGCCTGCCACTGCGTCCCTCCGTCACCTGGAACACTCGCCAGTCCGCCGTACTGCTCACCGCGGAGGAGTAGCCCGCCCGATGAGATCGGCGCGCCGGTACGGTCTGCCATGTCCCTGGACGGGCAGCCGCCCGTGGTGCGCGACTACGCCGGCGGGCGTCAGGTGCCGCGGGCGCCTAGCATGGCCAGCACCCGGCGGCCGAACGGGACCGCGAGCACGGGTTGCCGGGACCGGTCTGGCCGAGCGCGGCGGGTACGGCGGGTGGTGCGGGCCAGCGCGTTGCGCCAGGGACGGTGCCAGGCCCTATGACGTGGCGGCGGCCTTGCTGCGCGAACTGGAGGCAGGGCCGTCGGTGCTGGTGCTGGACGACGTGCACTGGGCGGATGAGGCGACCCTGGATGTGATCCGGCTAGCGGGGCGCCGGGTCGGCGATGTCCCGGCGCTGCTGGTGCTCAGTTACCGCGACGACGGGCTGGACCGGTCGCATCCGTTGCGGATTGTGCTGGGTGACCTGCCGGGAAGTGACCGGGTCACCCGACTGGCGCTGGCTGGCCTGTCGGCGCAGGCGGTCGCTGAGCTGGCCGGCCCGGAGGGCGTCGACGCCGGGGACCTGCACAGGTGGACGGCCGGGAACCCGTTTTATGTCACCGAGGTGCTGGCGGCGGGCAGCGGATTGGTGCCGCACTCGGTGCGGGACGCGGTGCTGGCGCGCGCGGCGCGGCTGGACGGGACGGCACGGGAGGTGCTAGACGCGGCTGCCGTGGTGCCCGGGCCGTGCGAGCTGTGGCTGCTTGACGCGTTGGCGCCGACGGCGGCGGAGGCGCTGGATGAGTGCCTGGGGTCCGGGATGGCCGTGCTGGCCGACGGCCGGGTGGAGTTCCGGCACGAGATCGCGCGGCAGGTGGTGGAGGAGTCTCTGCCGCCGGGCCGCCGAGCGGGGCTGCACCGCGCGGCGCTGGCCGCGCTGGCCGGGCAGCCGGTCCAAGACCTGGCGCGGCTGGCGCATCACGCCGAGGCCGCGGGTGACGCCGGCGCCATGCTGCGGTTCGCCCCGGCGGCCGCCGAGCTCGCCGCCGCGGCCGGGGCCCGCCAGGAGGCCGTCGGCCTGTACACGCGTGCGCTGCGGTTCGCCAGCGGTCTGGAGCCGGCCGGGCGGGCCGGGCTGCTTGAGCGGTTCGCCGAACTGACGCTTTACACCGGCGGCATGGGCGAGGAGGGGGCCGCGGCGCTGCGCGAGGCGGTGGAGATCCACCGCGCCCGGGGGGACCTGCTCCGTCAGGGCGACGCGCTGCGCCGGCTTGGCATCCGGCTAGGGGCGAACGGCGCCCTAGCCGAGGCGACAGCGGTG
>Ga0207700_10001439_pt1 | contig 13506 bp, 11 predicted proteins | sample LARL82metaG_FD_184348 | JGI IMG/M metagenome (GOLD analysis project Ga0207700, IMG submission 184348) | Corn, switchgrass and miscanthus rhizosphere microbial communities from Kellogg Biological Station, Michigan, USA - LAR L8-2 metaG... | ecosystem: Host-associated > Plants > Roots >...
CCTCTGTTTGTTGAGCTTCGATGACTCCAATGACGCGTACGTCCAACAAACAGCCGACATGCGCGGGCTCGTCCATCAGGACCATGACGTCCAGGGGATCGCCATCTTCTGCCAGCGTTGACGGGATGAAACCGAAGTCGAAAGGAAACGCGAGACCCTCCGGCAGCAAGCCACCCAGCTTGAACAATTGATAGTCGGGATCATAATCGAATTTGTTCCGGCGCCCCTTGGGGGTTTCGATAATGGCTTTGCAGAGGCGTTGTTTTGCGTTCCACTTGTTCGGGCGGGCTTCCAGGCTCCTCATACTTCTTCGCTAGTGGTAAGACTGCTGGCGCGAGGTTGTGTTTCGTCTGACCGCCGCCGCGCTACTTGGGCGCCATGCGGATAGCGCCGTCGAGCCGGATCACCTCGCCGTTCAACATGGGATTCTCGATGATCTGGCGGGCCAGTAGCGCGTATTCAGCGGGTTTGCCGAGCCGTTTGGGAAAGGGAACCATGGCGCCGAGAGCGGTCTTCACGTCGTCCGGGAGCGAAGCCAGCAGCGGGGTATCGAACAGACCGGGCGCGATGGTGCACACGCGAATGCCGACGCTCGAAAGGTCACGCGCTAGCGGAAGGGTCATGCCGGCGATGCCGCCCTTGGAAGCCGAATAGGCGGCTTGGCCGATCTGTCCGTCGAAAGCCGCGACGGAGGCGGTGTTGATGATGACGCCGCGTTCGCCATCGGAATTAGGAGCGTTGGGGGCGATCACCCAGGCGGCCAGTCGCGTGACGTTGAACGTGCCGATGAGATTCACACGAATCACCTTCGCGAAGCGGGCGAGATCGGCGGGGCCTTCCTTGCCGATGGTACGCTGCGGATCGCCGATACCGGCACAGTTGACGCAAATGTGCAGCGCGCCGAAGGAGGTCATGGCGGCGTTGACGGCCTGCTCAACCTCGGCGGGATCGCTAACGTCGGCGCGAGCGTAATGAACGGCATCGCCAAGCTCGGCGACGAGCGCGTGTCCCAGTTTTTCGTTGAGATCGAGGATGACGGCACGGCCACCAGCAGCCACGATCATCCGTACGGTGGCCGCGCCGAGCCCTGAAGCTCCGCCGGTGACCAGCGCGACTTTTCCTTGAATGTCCATAGGTCCTGGACTATCGTACCGAAGGTGATGATAGCCAGGGGTGGCACCTCGACTTGCGACAATTGCAGGATGAGCGCAGGTTCCGTTGAAGGACTCAGGATCGTATCGGCTACCGAGTCTGACGTCGCCGTTATTTTAGGCTTCATCCGCAAACTGGCCGAGTACGAGAAACTATCGCATCAGGTAGCCGCCACTGAAGAGTTGCTACGGCAAACGCTGTTTGGCACGCGCCGTGTGGCCGAGGTGTTGATGGCGTATCTGGGGGATGAGGCGGCTGGGTTTGCTCTGTACTTTCACAACTTCTCGACGTTTCTGGGGCGGCCGGGGATTTATCTCGAGGATCTTTTCGTGGAAAAGGCACAACGGGGGAAGGGAATCGGCAAAGCGCTACTGATTGAGATCGCAAAAATTGCAAAGGAACGGAATTGCGGCCGGTTGGAGTGGGCGGTGCTGGACTGGAACAAGCCGGCGATCGATTTCTATCGGGGGTTAGGCGCCGTTCCGCTGGATGACTGGACGCTGTTTCGCGTGACCGGAGAGGCGCTGGAAAATTTATAACTTTAGTTTCGCGGCACCGATGATGCGGCGGCTTGCACGATCTGCGACCAGCACGATGGCCTGCAGATTTTGGCGATCCCAGTCGTTCTGGAGACGCAGCTGCAGGTCGGACGAGAAGTCGGGTGATTTGCGGGCGTCGAAACGGGCCACCGAAACCATGCTTCGGACCACGCCAGTGTGAGTCAACCGGTGCCCGGCATTTTCACCTTTGCGAACATCGGTTGCGAGTGAATCTTCGGTGATAGCCAGCAGGATCTCCACATTTTTGGTCCCGGATGGAAAGTGGCTGACAGTAAGGGCGAGATTCGAGGAGTCTTTCAAAAGCAGCGAGACAGAGGAGTGGGGCGCAGCAGCCGCGCGGCGAATCTCTTTTAGAGCACGTGGCGCGTCGGCCCCGTTGAATTCGGCCTGCCCGTTGACCACCATTTGGGGCGTATAGACATCCTCTACGCCAAGAGAAGGCGCGTAGTCTTGCTGCCGTTCGGTGTACAAATGAGCGGCAAAGCGATCCTGCCACCCGAGCTGGTTCCAGTAATCGACGTGCTCGCCGAGGACGATAATATCGGCTTCCGGTACGGGCTGGGCTTTTTCAAGGCGGGCGAGTAACTGGTCGGCGGGAGGGCAACTGGAGCAGCCTTCCGCGGTGAAGAGCTCAACGATAACTGGAGTACGGCTATCAGACGGAGCAGCACCCAGCCGGCCAGCCAGCAAGGCACTTAGCGACAGAATAGACCAATAGTTCAAAGTTCAGTAAAGTAGGGCGGCCCGTGATCGAGGACGAGCCGCCCTGGTGGTGCCAAATACTAACTCGTCGTGCCTTCGCTTAGAGGAACACGATTGTAATTGTGGACGTGGCGGCCGCGCCAGTCGCGTCCGTTACCGTCAAGTTGATGATGTAAGTCTGCTTGCCGCTACTAAGCTGGACAAACGCCACAGCGGTTTTCCCGCCCGGGAAGCTGATGCCGGCGCTGGGCGAGCCTTGGGGGATCGACCAGGTATACGTCAATGCCCCGGCGTTGGTTGAAGTCGACGCGGAGGCGTCCAGAGTCAACTGATTCACCGTTGTCTGGAAGCTTTGCATGGTGCCGGTGGTCCCATTCACGGTAATCGTGACTCCCGTGCCGCCGCCGCCACCGCCGCCGGTGGAAGGCTGAGTAATGCTCAAGGTTCCCGTAGCCGCTCCTGTGTAGGCCACGGCGACGCCAGCGATCGATTCAATCACATCGTGAATCTTGGGCGGGGTGTCCTTTGTATAACCGAATGAGAGGGTGGCCGGAGCGCCTTGATAGCTGGCGCTTCCGAACAGAGGAGCGCTGCTCTGCGAGATGGTTCCAACAAATTGTACGGCGCCACTGGTGACATAGGTTTTGTCAATCGACAGAGCCAAGGTGGCAAGAAAGCTAGTAGCTGGAACCGTACTGAGGCTGGTGGGAAGTGTCGAACCGGCAGGCATCACGAAGAACGTCGATGTCAGCAAAGATGCCTGTGGGTTGTAGTTGGTCTGCTCATGAATCTCCAGGGCGCCGGACGTAACCGAACCCAGAAGGCTGGCCGGAAGATTCGGCGTGAGCGTGGAATGAGCGCTACTTAGGACCAGGACCCGCTCCATGGTTAACGAATTAAGTGTCTGCGCTCCAGCGGGTGCCGCAAATGCAAGCAGTCCCAGGATTAGTGCAACTGACAGCGCACCACCGATGCTTCGAAGCAATTTCATGTTCTCTCCTTTTTTTCTTCAATCGCTGAAGATGATAACTGGCTCAAGCGCCCCCTAAGGGGCACAAAGTAACTGTGGGCGCGGGCCGCATAGTACAGTTACAACGATTTGACCCGCCAGTCAAGAGCTTGTTTCACTTATTCTAACCTAATCTCACTTGAAGGTTGCAACGTTACAAGCTAGCAGGCGGAGTGTTATAGAGATGACCGTTCGCGGACGGCAGGAGGTCGGAGTTGGGCTTCTTCCAATCGTTTAGCGTCCTGGTATGTGAAGACCATACGATGGATTACAGTAATATTGGATAAAACGGCAATCACCCAAAGGACAGGGGCCATGCGATCAAAAAAGGCGCCGATGATGAGGAGCACGACGCGCTCCGGGCGCTCCATGAAGCCGACCTTGCAACTGGGGATGGTATTCTCGGCGCGGGCGCGGGTGTAACTGACCATGACCGAGCCGGTCATAACAATGGCGGTCAGGACCACATAGAAAGGCCGGCTTATATTTCCGTAATAGACCAACAAACCCATGAGCAGCGCGAGATCGGAGTAGCGGTCCAGCACGGAATCGAAGAAACCGCCGAAGCGGGTCACCTGATTGGTCTCGCGAGCCACGCGGCCGTCGACCATATCGAACAGTCCGGCACCGATAATCACCAGGCCAGCGGCGCGAAAGCGGCCAGCGGCAAGCAACACTGCAGCGGCGATGTTGATCACCAGTCCGAGGAAAGTCAGGACATTGGGGTGGATTTTCGACAGTGCGAGACCATGCACGATGAGGCGGATTACTTTGTTGCACGCGATTCCAATCGCGCGGGTATAAGTCATGGCAGACGGTCCTTTTCGATTCTAACCCGAAGCTGGATCGATCGCGTCATGGATCGTTATTAATTGTAGGATCTCCATCTCGCGCGTGCCGTCGGGTATGAGGACCTTGACAGTGTCGCCGACCTGCTTGCCGAGCAGGCCCCTCCCAATGGGAGAGGTCGTCGAAATTTGGCCCTTCGCGACGTCCGCCTGTTCACTGGTGACGAGCTTGTAGGTAATCTCTGCTTCCTTGGTAAGGTCGAGGACGGTAACAGAAGAACCGAGGCCGACGCGGTCGCGCGGAATGCGGGAGAAGTCGATCATGGACAGCTCGCGAAGGCGCGCGCGAAGCTGGCCCAGTCGTGCGTTCACCATGCCCTGTCGCTCCTTGGCGGCGTGGTACTCGGCATTTTCGCTCAGGTCGCCGTGTGCGCGAGCTTTGGCGATTTCGCGGGGGAGTTGAATTCGCAGTTCGTTTTCGAGCTGTGCGATTTCATCTTCCAGCTTCTTTATGAATTCCTGCATTTCAAAAGGCTGTTTACATTATAGGGCGTGCCGAGCGAGGGCGGGTGGGACGAAAGCGAAGAGTGACGGCGACCGCTACGGCGATTGAATGATCACATCACTGGATGCGTTGCCGGACACGACGTGGAAAGTATTGCTGCCGGCCGTCAAACGAACCCGGATCTGGTAAGCACCGGGAATATCACTGTCGATAGACTGCACTGAGGTCACCGTGGCGTTCCCGCCAGTCACCGACACAGTCGGTAGCGCACTGACCGGCAGGCCCTGGTCGTCGCTAGGCCGCACGTAGAATGTCTGCGCCGTTCCAGGTCTTCCGTTAGTTGGCGATTCCAGAACAGTGACGTGAGTTGCTACGCCCGAAGGAACTCCATACCAATAAGGCACAGTGGCGATCACGGAATTCTGAGTACCCTGAACTTGCAGATAGCCCTGATAGGAACCGGGATCGAGCGAGGTCGCGGTGAAGCGCACGGCAATGTCCTGCGACTGGCCAGGATTGAGCTGAATGTTATTGGCGGACAACGTGGGCGCAGGGCCGTTTCCTATGGGTTGCGCGATGATCGAAAAAGTATCGGCCGCAGCGCCTACGTTGGTGATGGTGACTGTGTTAGTCTGATCCACCGCTCCTGAGCCCATGCCAAAACTGACGGATGACGGAGCGGCGGCGATGTTGCTATTAATGGCGCTCAAGACATTCAGAAAGCCTGCGCCGGACTGCTGAATGGTAAGCGGAGCGCCAGAATCCTGGACGATGGGAGTAGCGCTATTGATGAGCAGCGACCGATATTGGCTGGATGTCAGACCGGGCCGGGCAGCCTCGAGCAAGGCAGCCGCGCCCGCTACCATCGGGGCCGAGAAACTGGTGCCGTCCTCTACGACGAAGCCGGAATTGCGGGTGGCGGTGTTGACCGACTGGCCAACGGCGACCATGTCGGGCTTGATTCCGAAATCGCTATTCGGTCCACGGCTCGAGAAGGTACTGAGGCGATTCGGGCTGACCGGCACAGCGTGCACACTGAAATCGACCGTCACGGAGAAGGAGCCACCGGCCAGTTGTTGTTTGAGATTTGCGCCATCTTGATAGCTCACTAAGGCGGCGGGAAGGCTGGCAGCGCCAACGCTCATGGTGAACGCATCGGGTCTGGCAGCATCGGTGTAGACTATCACTGCGAGAGCTCCGGCCTGCTGCGCGTTATCTATCTTCACCTCGAACGTACAAACGCCGCGAAGTATGAGGACGATCGATCCCTGGAGGCTGTTCGCCGGGAGAGAACCGCAAGCCAGGCCGGTGGGGTCGAACTGAGCGACGTCGACCAGGTTGGCGAAGATGGGCGAGGAAGCGTTGGGGCCGCTTCCCGGATAGGCGGCGATTGTAGCGCCAGAGGCTGGCTGTAGCGATCCGGAAAAATTGCGATCATTCCAAGTGCTGCCGACTGCGATGGCATCCGGTGCAATTGCAGGCGAGCCGATCGTGTTGGGGTCGCTGCCGCCATTGCCCGCGGAGATGGTGACAATCTTTCCGGCGGCAGTGGCTGCTTCAACGGCTTGCGCCATCAGGTCGTCGGCGGGACGGGAAGCGAGCAACGAGCCCAAGCTGAGATTGATAACGTCCATGCCGTCGGCGACGGCATCGTTGATGGCGCTGATGATCCAGTCTTCCTGGGCACCACTCCCGGAATTGTCGGGGAATACTTTGTAATTGCCGAGGAAAGCTTTGGGAGCAATTCCAGAGATGGGGCCAATGGGATCGGCGACAGCCGCGCCGGCAACGATTGTAGAGGTCCCGGTTCCGTGCCCATCGGTATCGAGAGCAGGTGTGCTGGTCCCGTCGCTATTGGTCGCGTAACTGCGGGCAACGATGATCTTGTTGTTGGTGTAGGCGACGTCGGAGGCTTGATTGAATTTTGGAAATCCACTGGGTGGAGTGAGCGAGGGGTCATTCAAAGCAGGGTGGGCCGAATCCATGCCGGTATCGATCATGCCGATCTTGATGCCCAGGCCGGCGTTGGCTTGGCCGCCGATCTGATTCCAGGCGTCGGGAACTTTTTCCAGCGGCAGAGCATGGTCCAGCGTGCGATTGAACATACGTACTGGATGTACTCGTACTACGCCCGGGATGGACGCGAGGGCAGCGGCGCGTTGGGCGGAAATGCGGACGATCATCACGTTAGTCACCGCAGTGGTTTCGCCGATGACTTGAGCGCCATTCGCTTCGAAAGCGGCTCGCATCTGGAGATGCTGCTGCTTCAACGCGGTTACGCGGGCGCGAAACTCGGGATCGGACGTGTGGGGGCGATGGCCGCGCTGGACGGCTTGGGCTGCGGCCGGTTCCCCCGCCAATTGTACGAGGTAGCGATCGGGTACCGTGGCCGCGATAGCACAAACACTGATAAAGATAAGGGCTAAGAGTCGCATGAAATTCCTGGATGATGAATCGACCAATCGATTAAACCCCGATATGGGTACAAACCCCGATATGGGGGAAAAGACGCTGGCTCGGTATGTGCGGTTTCAGAGATTCGGCCTATTCGACAAAAGGGAACCAAAATGTTACCATGCATTTATAGGCGCTGAGGCGCCGCACCCCCCTTTATGGCTAGTAAACCTCCTTTTGCGCAAGGCGCTCAGATTGAACACGCCAAATATGGCCTAGGTTCGGTGCTTTCCTGCACCGAAGAGTATATCGTGATCAAATTCGACGATCACGGTGAAAAGAAATTTGTCCTGGCCATCGCGATCACTGCGCTGAAAAAGAGCGATCGTCAACCTCCGGTAGAGAAGCGCCGAGCGGCCCGCAAAAAGGCCGCGCCCGTAGCCGCGCACTAGCACGTCGGAGAGTAGCCGCCCGAAGCATTTCTGAATCGAGTTGCTATAGGCGACTCGAAAGGTTCATAATAAAGCCCTAAACATTTGCTGCGCGGGTTGTTCACCCGCGCATTCTTCATTAGGGGGCTAGTCCTGGGATGGCGTCGAACGCAGGCCCGGATATCGGTGCGAGATTTGCGGAGATTCACCCGCCTTTCGATCCCCAAGCGGCTCTGGTGGAAGCCAACCGGTGTCTGTATTGTTTCGACGCTCCCTGCACTGCCGCGTGCCCCACTCACATCGACGTGCCGCGTTTTATCAAGAAGATCGCGACTGCGAATTTGCGCGGCTCGGCGCTGACAATTCTAGACGCGAACATTTTGGGCGCGAGTTGTTCGCGGGTTTGTCCGGTCGAAGTGCTGTGCGAAGGCGCCTGCGTAATGCACCGCTATAATAAGAAGCCCATTGAAATCGGACGCTTGCAGCGGCACGCCATGGACTCGTTTTATGGAAATGGAGCGAAGCTCCCCTGGAAGCCGGCCGGCGAGCGACCCGCGAAGGTGGCGTGCATCGGCGCTGGCCCGGCATCGTTGGCCTGCGCAGCCGAGCTACGCAAACATGGTTATGGCGTGACCGTTTTCGAAAGCCGTCCTCTGGCCGGCGGCTTGAACACATACGGAGTGGCGGAGTACAAGCTGCGAGCGGCGGATAGCCAGAGAGAAGTGGAACTGGTGAGATCGCTGGGAGTGGAGTTTCGATTCGGTGTGACGGTGGGCGCCGAGATAGCGCTGCAGGATTTGGAGCGGGAATACGCTGCGATTTTCCTGGCGGTCGGGCTGGGACCAACGGAGCCGATGAACCTTCCCGGCGAAGAACTGACGGGCGTTGTTGATGCGCTGCGCTTCATCGCGGATTATAAGACCGCGCAGTCCATTCCGGTGGGTACGAAAGTGGTCGTGATTGGAGGCGGCAACACCGCGATTGATGCGGCCAACGCCGCCAAGCGATTGGGCGCCCGAGAAGTCACCATGGTCTACCGGCGGAGCGAACGTGAGATGCCGGCCTTCCTTTTCGAATACGAGAATTCCAAGCTGGAAGGCGTACAGTTCTGCTTTCAGGCTCAGCCGGTCGCGATTCTGCCTTCGCCTTCCGATCCTAGCCGCGTCGGTTCAGTGGAGTGCGTCCGCATGGAACTTGGTGCGCCCGACCCTTCGGGACGCCGGCGGCCGCAGCCGATACACGGGTCGAAGTTGTGGATCGAGTGCGACATGGTGATACCGGCAGTCGGGCAATCGCGTTTTCTCGAATTTCTAGGCGCCTGCCGGGGAATTGAAGTCCGTGATGGTGCCGTAGTGGTGGATCCGCGGACTGGGCGTACCTCTAATCCACGGTATTACGCCGCCGGCGACTGCGTGAATGGCGGGCGCGAAGTGGTGGACGCAGTGGCGGAAGGAAAGCGCGCAGGGCTGGGAATCGTGAGTTGGCTGGAGGCGCAGAATGGCTGACCTGACGACTGTCTTTGCAGGTGGGATTCGCTGTCCGAATCCCTTCTGGCTGGCCTCGGGACCGCCGGCAAATTGCGGCGATCAGGTAATGCGTGCCTTCGATGCGGGCTGGGGCGGGGCAGTGTGGAAGACGCTGGGTGAGCCGATCGTCAACGTGTCGTCACGCTATTCGTCGGTGGATTGGAATCGCCAGCGCATGATGGGGCTCAACAATATTGAGTTGATTACGGACCGTCCACTGGATGTGAACCTGCGCGAGATCAGCGAAGTGAAGAAACGCTATCCCAGGCACGCGGTGATCGCGTCGCTGATGGTGGAATCGAAACGCGAGGCCTGGCACCAGATCGTGCGACAGTCCGAAGACGCCGGCGCCGACGGTTTAGAGCTGAATTTCGGGTGCCCGCATGGGATGAGCGAGCGCGGGATGGGTAGCGCGGTCGGTCAGGTGCCCGAGTACACCGAGATGATCACCGGCTGGGTGAAGGAAGCAGCGCGAACCCCGGTGCTGGTTAAGCTGACGCCCAACATTTCCGACATTCGCATGGTGGCTCGGGCGGCCAAGCGTGGGGGCGCGGATGGGCTTTCGGCGATCAACACCATCAATTCGATCACCGGGATAGATCTGGATACTTTGACGCCGCGGCCGGATGTCGGCGGGAAATCGTCGCATGGTGGTTATTGCGGGCCGGCGGTGAAGCCCATCGCGCTGCACATGATCCAACAGATCGGGGGCGACGAGGAGTCGAGCTTACCGGTTTCGGGGATCGGCGGAATTTCAGGCTGGCAGGACGCCGCGGAATTCATTCTGTTGGGCGCGGGAACGTTGCAAGTGTGCACCGCCGCGATGCACTACGGCTTTCGCATTGTCGAGGACATGATCGACGGTCTTAGCAATTGGATGGACGCGAAGGGATTCCGGACCATCGACGATTTTCGCGGGCTCAGCCTGCCGCGAGTCGTGGAGTGGAAGGATCTGGACCTGAATTACAAAATCATCGCGCGGATTCATCCGGAGAAATGCATCGGCTGCGATCTTTGTTACACGGCCTGTTGGGACGGCGCGCATCAGTGCATTCACCTGGATCGCGTCACGAATTCGAACGGCAGCGGGCACAGGACACCAGCGCAAGTGGAAGTGGAGAGCGCCGGGCGAATCGCAACCACGCCGATCGCGAAGCTGGATGGCGCCAATGGGGCAAGTGATGGGCCGTATGCGACGCCGCTGGCCCGGATTCCTAGGGTGGATGAGATCGAATGCGTCGGCTGTAACCTGTGCGCGTTGGTATGCCCGGTGGACGGCTGCATCACGATGGAGCAGGTGGATACGGGCCGGCCTGCAGAGACGTGGGCACAGCGAGCGGCGCTTCAAAAGGGAGGGCCGTGCTGATGAGCACGCTGATCCGTAACGGCACGGTGGTGAATGCGGAGTCGAGCGCTGCGGCTGATGTTTTGGTGGACGGCGAGAAGATCAAGGAAGTGCGCAAGGGGATTCCGGTGAATGCGGCCGAGCACGTGCTCGATGCGACGGGACTTCTGGTAATGCCCGGCGGAATCGACGCGCACACGCATCTCGACATGCCGTTTGGCGGGACGACATCGAGCGACGATTTTGAGACCGGCACGCGGGCAGCGGCATTCGGCGGGACGACGACCATCGTGGATTTCGCGATCCAGGCGCGCGGGACCCTCATGCGCGATGCATTAGACACCTGGTGGAAGAAAGCGGATCGCCGGGCGTGCATCGACTACGGTCTGCACATGATCGTCACAGACCTGGCCGGCGCGGGGCTGGAAGATATGGACGACATGGTGCGGGAAGGGGTGGCGAGCTTCAAGCTGTTCATGGCCTACCCGAACGTGCTGATGGTGGACGACGCGACTATTTTTCGGGCGCTTTCGCGAACGGCCAAGAATGGCGCGCTGATCTGCATGCATGCCGAGAACGGCGGCGTCATCGACGTGATCATCCAGAGGGCGCTGGCGGAAGGTAAGACGGCGCCCATCTATCATGCGCTCACGCGCCCGATCACGGCGGAAGCGGAGGCGGTTCACCGCGCGATTGCGATGTCTGAGATGGCGGGCGCGCCGGTCTACATCGTGCATCTGTCGTCTGAGGCGGCCTTGAACGAAGTGCGCGAGGCGCGGGACCGCGGCGTGAAGGCGTTCGCCGAGACTTGTCCGCAGTACCTGCTGTTGTCGATCGAAGAGCTGGAGCGTCCGAATTTCGAAGGCGCGAAATACGTGTTCACGCCGCCGCTGCGAGAGAAGCGGAATCTACCGAAGCTGTGGGACGGGTTGAAGCACGATCATCTGCAGGTGGTGTCGACCGATCATTGTCCGTTCTGTTTTGAGGACCAAAAGAAGCTTGGTAAGGAAGACTTCACGAAAATTCCGAACGGTGGGCCGGGCATCGAGAACCGGCTGCAGCTGATTTATCACCACGGCGTGAACGAAGGGAAGCTGTCGCTAAATCGTTTCGTCGAGCTGGTGTCGGCTACGCCGGCGCGCATTTTCGGAATGTACCCGCGCAAGGGAGTTGTGGCTGCGGGGAGCGATGCTGATATACTGCTGTGGGATCCGGCGGCCGAGCACACCATCAGTGCCAAGACTCATCACATGCGAGTCGACTACTCGATGTTTGAAGGTTTCCGCGTGAAGGGGAATGTGCGGACGGTGATGTCGCGCGGCGAGGTGATCGTGGATCAGGGCCAATTCCTGGGGAAGACTGGGCGGGGGCAATATTTGAAGCGGGCGGCGCGGGGCGGGGCGTGGGCGTAGAATAAGGCAAGAAGATGCTGACCAGGTACATTCAGGCAGCGATGAAGCGCGCGCAGTACGAGATTCTCGAAGACAAGAGCTACTATGGCTCGATATCGGGTTTCGAGGGTGTTTGGGCCAACGAGTCGACACTCGAGTCCTGCCGCGAGCAGCTTCAAGAGGCGCTGGAAGACTGGATCCTACTTGGGGTTTCTCTGAATCACGAGTTGCCTGTAGTGGATGGCATTGAGTTGAAAATTACCGAAGTCGCCTAGTGCCTGCGTTCGGCCCGATTAAGCGAGCGGACCTCATTCGATATCTCCGGCAAGTTGGCTTCGACGCGCCGCGCGCAGGAGGCCGCCACGAGTTCATGTTGAAAGGTACCCGGAAGCTCATACTGCCCAACCCACACAGGAGCGACATAAGTTCAGGTTTGCTGATTCGACTGCTGCGACAGGCAGGGATCACGCGGGACGAATGGGAGGATTTGTGAACACGTTGTCCCTGTGGCATCATCCTTGATTAGTGGCCGACACGCACGATTCCACGCTATTCAATCAGGACCTGGCGCCCATCCCCTTCGAGCGGCGCACCTGGGGACTCTACAACTATGCGTCGCTCTGGGTGGCGATGAGCGTGTGCATTCCGACCTATATGCTGGCGTCGGGATTGATCGCCGGCGGAATGAGCTGGTGGCAGGCGATCCTGACCATTCTGCTCGGCAACCTGATCGTGCTGGTTCCCATGCTGCTCAATGCGCACGCCGGCACGCGCTACGGCATTCCATTTCCGGTTTTCGTGCGTGCGTCTTTCGGAGTAAAGGGCGCGAACGTACCGGCGGTGCTGCGAGCGCTGGTGGCCTGTGGATGGTTTGGGATTCAGACCTGGATCGGCGGACAGGCGATTTATTCGATGCTGCTGATCGTTTTACCTGCTTCCAGCAGATTTGCCGGCGGAATCTGGGTCTGCTTCTTTGCGTTTTGGGCGCTCAACATCTTCGTCATCTGGCGTGGGATCGAAGCCATCAAGTTTCTGGAAGGCATCGGGGCGCCGTTCATGCTGGGGATCGGGCTACTTCTGTTATGGTGGATCACCTCCAAGGCGGGCGGCTTCGGACCGGTGCTGAGCGCGCCCAGTAAGTTCAAAACTACCGCTGAATTTCTGCACTTCTTTGTTCCGTCGCTAACCGGCATGGTGGGGTTCTGGGCCACCGTAGCGCTCAATATTCCGGATTTTACCCGCTATGCGAAATCGCAGCGCGATCAAATGCTTGGCCAAGCGCTGGGGCTGCCAGCCGCTATGACACTGTATTCGTTCATCGGCGTGGCGGTGACGTCGGCGTCGGTGGTGCTGTTCGGAGAAGCGATCTGGGACCCGGTGGCGCTGCTGGGCCGTTTCCACCAGCCGGTGGTGGCATCCATTGCGCTGGTGGCGCTGCTGATTGCGACGCTGAACACCAACGTCGCGGCCAATGTAGTTTCGCCATCGAACGATTTTTCGAATCTAAACCCGCGGCTCATTTCCTTCCGGACCGGTGGATTCATCACGGGCGTGATCGGCGTCCTGATGATGCCCTGGAAATTGCTGGGCGATTACAGCGCCTACATTTTCGGATGGCTGGTCGGATATTCGGGCTTGCTGGGGCCGATCGCGGGCGTCATGATCGCCGATTATTTTATTGTGCGGCAGCGTGAATTGAATGT
>Ga0207700_10001441_pt1 | contig 13496 bp, 7 predicted proteins | sample LARL82metaG_FD_184348 | JGI IMG/M metagenome (GOLD analysis project Ga0207700, IMG submission 184348) | Corn, switchgrass and miscanthus rhizosphere microbial communities from Kellogg Biological Station, Michigan, USA - LAR L8-2 metaG... | ecosystem: Host-associated > Plants > Roots >...
CCGCTACGCAAAAAAGAAGTACGCAAGCGGCGAAAGTGACTCGGCGAAACCAGCCGTAACAACTGATGCCGAAGCCCATGATTGTTCTCCTGGCCTTATATCCCTCTAGGACTCGCTTCCTGCAACGATCGCGGCCGGTGCCGTAACCAGCATCTCAAGGTTTTGCTGTAACAAGCGGAGCACAAACTTTACGTCGTCCGCGGTATTGTAAGCGTGAAAAGAGATCCTCAAGCCATCGTGCCGGCTCGAGCAAATCACCCCATCTCGGGCGAACAAGCGAACCAGGCCGTCAGCATCCTTGGACTGCAGAACGACGAGCGGTCCCACGCTGTCGAGTGGCGTCTTGATCTGAATTCCAAGCTCAGAAGCGCCACGGATCAAAGCCTGTGTCAGGATGCGGATCTGGTTGGCTACATTTTGTAATCCGAACTGCTGTAGGAGTTTTACTCCCGCGATCGCTCCGTAAATGGTGGGAATGGGAGGCGTTCCCGACTCGAATCGCCGCGCGCCCGGAGCCGGGTCGAGCAGCCTCACATCAAACGCAAATGGATTCCTCTGCCCGAACCAACCTGTGACCGTCGGCACCAGCGATTCCGCGATCGATTTGCGCACGTACATGAAAGCCAGGCCTGACGGCCCGAGCAGATATTTCAACGTCCCGCTCACATAGACGTCCACCTGCATCGCTTTCACATCGATTGGGCGAGTGCCGCTGTCCTGGTAGTCATCCAGCAGCACCAGAGCGCCTCGATCGTGCGCGATCTTCACGATTTCGGCAACTGGGCTACGAAAGCCGTTCATGAAGCACATATGAGTCAAAGGAACGACCAGGGTATTACGATCCACCAGTGCGTCATAGGCTTCCACGCGAAGTCGATTCTTCTCCGCCTCAACAAAGATCACGTCCGCTCCGCGCGGACGCTGGGCCAGCCAGATGTGTCCCATGGTGGGAAATTCAAATTCGCCAAGCACGACCTTGTTCCGCTGCTTGAACGACAACGCGCTGGCGAGTGCATTGACGCCGGCTGAGGCGCTGGCAACGAGTGCAACCTCCTCCGGTTCGGCCCCAATCAGTTCGGCAAACTGACGGCGCCCGGCTTCGTACTGATCAACCCACAGGTCCCAAGGAGAACCGTCTTTGTGCCAGCTGCGCAGGTATTCGAGCATGCTTTCTTCTACATCCTGAGAAAGGGCTCCCTGCGAGCAGCTATTGAGGTAGATTTTCTCCGCCAAAACCGGGAAGCGCTTACGAAAACCTTCAATGCTCTGGGTCACGTGCTCCTCGTCTCGTTCCGGTTCGGATCGCAAGCTTTGCGTCAGCGATCATGAGCCACTTAGGGCGCTAAAGTATCGCTGGTGCTCGTGGAATGTCAAGATGATTTTTTTGTAATATGCAATGGATATACAACATCAACACATTGCTCTAAAGATACCAAATTTCAACAAGTAGCCTGTTTTTTTGAGATTAACCCCCCTCAACACCGACGGCGCTGGCCTACCCTATAGGTGAGAACCTGCTTCACAATTGTAAAATCGCATGACAAATCTGATATATCAATATAATTCTCTTGACATAGCAAAGTGCAAGGGGTAGCTTGTGGCCGCGTATTCGTTTAAAGGAGAGCGGGCATGGCTTATCGCAGGACCGTGTTTTCTCGCTTCACTTTGCTGGTTGTCGCACTGATCACTTTCGCCGCCGGAAGTTTGGTCGGGCAGCAATTCCCTGGACGAATCACCGGAGCCGTCCGGGATGCCCAAGGCGCGGTTGTTCCGGGCGCTACGATCAAGCTTTCAAGTCCAACCACGGGACAGGAGCGCACCGTCACGACGGACAGTACCGGAAATTTCAATTTTCCGGAGTTGGCGCTCGGCACCTTCCGATTGACGGTAAGCAAAGAGGGCTTCGAAACAACCGTCGTCACCGACATCGCGACCTCCGAGGGGCTGGTCAATAACGTCAACCCGGTCTTAGCGGTCGGCTCCGTGAGTTCTCAAATCGAGGTTACGTCAACGCCACCGCTCGTCCAGACGGAGACGGATTCTTCCGGCGGCCAACTCAGCGAGGTGCAGGTCGAGTCGCTGCCCATTGGGAATAGCGACTACACGCGCTTGGCGCTGGTCCTTCCGGGCGTAACTCAAAACAGCAATTTCGCCTTCGCGCAGTACACCATCAATGGTTCGCGGTCACGATCGAACGGATTCAACATCGACGGCGCATCAGATACGGATCCATCCACGTATCTTCCCTCCATCAACGAGGGCGGCAATTCCGCGACCGCGGCGACGCGTCTGCCTTTAGACGCCATCGAAGAAGTCAGCATCTCTGCGAACGCGGGGGCGGACAGCGGTCAGAACTCCGGCAGTGTCATGAACGTCACGGTTCGCAGCGGAACCAACCAACTCCACGGCTCCGTGTACGAAATGCATCGCGATGCCGCGCTCGATGCCTCAAATTTCTTTGAGAATCTCGGCGGCGTTCCGAAGGCTCCCTTCGTGTGGAACGAATTCGGCGGAACTGCGGGCGGCCCGATCTACATTCCTCATCTTTACGATGGCCGGAATCGTACTTTCTTCTTTGCCGGCTACGATGGCAGCCGATTGCGGCTCGGCACAACGCTGAATGGGAACGCGCCGACCGCAGCGCAGATTCAAACCGCAACGAGTTTGGTTCAGGCTAAGGGCATTACGCCAAATCAGCTGGGGCTCAATATCCTGGGCCTGTATTCTTCACTCGGTCTCTCCGGCCCGTTTGTCGTGGATAATCGCGGCCAGCAGTCTCCGAACAGCGGTGTGTTGAAAATCGATCATAAAATCTCGAACTCCGATTCGCTCTCCGCGCGCTACCTCCGTGGCAAAGGCGAAGATGAATTTCCGGGCGGCGGACCGGGTCCTGGCGGCGGCTCACAGTTAAATCCCTGGTTCGGCGTTACCCCTACGGTCGCCGACAACTTTGCCATCAGCGAAGTTCACTTATTCAATCCGGGCCTGATCAACACGCTCCGCCTGGGTTGGAACCGATTCAGCCAATTCCAAAAAGGACGAGACGCGAGCGTGAATCCCGCCACGATCGGATTTAACACGGGCGTGGGTCCGGAGAGTTATGGCATTCCCGAGATCGACACCTCCAGCTTTTCGAATCTCGGCCTCCAAAATGGCGCCGGGGGCCGCGTCGCGACGAGCTATCAGATCGCCGACGAAGTCAATTGGACGCGCGGCGCGCACGCATGGAAGTTCGGCTTCAACTTTCTGCACAATTATTCCGACTACACGCTCGCCGGTGGGCGCGGGATCTTTTCATTCACCGGTTCGCAACTGGGTACCAGTCTCACATCCGATCCCGCGCTCGCCAGTCTGGTCGACTTGATCGCGGGCTTCCCGACGCCTGGTTCCGGTAAAACGCAAATCACGCGAGTCGGCAGTGATCGCGCGAATATCGATCAAAACATCATCAGCGGCTTCGGGATGGATACCTACAAGATCACACCGCGGCTTACTTTGGTCGCGGGTCTACGTTACGATTTCTTCACGACGGTGAACGAATCGCGCGGACGCTTCTCGGTTTTCGATCCGAATCAGGGCTTGATCCAGACCACGCATCTCTACGACGCTCCGAAGGGCAATTTTGGCCCACGCGTTTCCCTCGCATGGGCGCCGACAACCGCAATCATCCCCGGGCGTCAGACAGTCTTTCGCGCCGGTTTTGGCATTTACTACGACACTATTCCGCTTAACAATTTCGAAGAGGGATTGGCGCAGAATCCGATCGGTCCGACTGCAGGGTTTACGATTGTGCCGAACCCTACCCCTCCGAATCAGATTCCTTTCGGCGTTGGCGTGCCCATCTTCGGACCGCCTGTACCTGAACCGCCCTTCAACATCGCCAGTATCCAACGCAACCTCAAGACGCCGAATACACAGGAGTGGAATCTCAATATTCAGCAAGAACTCAGCCAGAGATTTGTTCTTCAGATCGGATACGTAGGAAATCACAGCATTCACCAGCTCCAGCTTCTGGACATCAACCAGCCGCCTCTGGGCGCTGGATACGGGCCCGGATGCCAGACTCTTCAGAATCCCGGAGCGAGTTTCGCATGTGAGCAGGCCGCCAGGCCCTTCAACGGCAAGTTCCCCACGCTGTCACAAATCAACACGATTTCGACCCCTGGATATGCCCATTACAACTCGCTGCAGGCAACTTTGAAGTCGAATGACTTCCACGGTTTGACCACGCAAGTCTCCTTCACCTGGTCCCACAACCTGGACACGGCGTCCGAAGTAGAAGACTTCTTCGGAACCAGCGGATACGTGCCGCAGGATTCGACAAACTTGAAGGGAAGTTACGGGAATTCGGAATTCGATCAGCGCCGCTCCTTGATCATCACGTACGTTTATGCCATCCCACACCCCAAAACCGGCAACATGCTTGCTACCGTGCTAAAGGAGTGGCAAGTCTCGGGGACCACAACGCTGCGTGATGGCTTGGCCGCGCCGCTTCTAACGTTCGGCGACGAAAGCGGCGTTGGAAATAACCACACTCGATTCAACTGCGTCGCGCCGATTCACTATCAACTACGGGATTTTCACCAGCCCTACGCGTCCGCCAGTTCATTTGCCGAGCCGGCTCCGGGGACTTTTGGGAATTGCCCGCGCGATCCGCTAACAGCGCCGGGCTTGAACGCTTGGGATATCTCCCTGCAAAGGACCTTCAAGATGGGAGAACGGTTCGCGTTCCAGTTTCGAACCAGCTTCTTTAACGCATTCAATCACCCGAACTTTGCCGAGCCCTCCCCCGATATCACCACGACCATCAGCGCCACAGCCGACGACGGCAGCTTCGATTCGCACTTTGGGGTCGGAGGACCACGCAACATTCAGTTCATGGGCAAGCTAACGTGGTGATGGATTCTTGATTTTGACGGGGAGGCCTTAACTCATGCCTGAACTGCGTGGGCTCACGCTCACACCACTCGCAATTGGTTTGCGGTGCTTGATCTTTGGAATGCTGTTCGTCGCTGGCTTCCCTGCCTCGGCGCAGAAGACGAAGCAACCTCCTGGCCCTATCAGTATTTCGGTGGATGCGACCGAGGTCGCGCAAAAGATTCTGCATGCCGAGCTATCTATACCGACTACGCCCGGACCCCTTACTCTCTATTATCCAAAGTGGATGCCCGCCGACCACTCTCCCGATGGTCCGATCTGGAACGTGGCCGGCCTAAAATTCTCTGCCGCCGGGAAATCTATTCCCTGGAGCCAGGACCCTGTGGATATGTATGCCTTCCACGTGGAGGTCCCTCAGGGTACGAAATCAGTTACCGCTAAGCTTGACTTCCTGCTCTCGGCACCGGGTCCCACCATTGATTTCAGCGCATCGGGCACGGCACGATTGTTCGTTCTCATGTGGAATCAGGTAGTTCTTTACCCGAGTGGTTGGCCCGCCAGCCAGATCATGTTCCAACCCAAGCTCACCGTCCCACGGGGATGGACCTTCCATACGGCACTCCCAGTCGCGGAACAATCGTCAGAAGCAATAACGTTCAAGCCTGTGGCGCTCGATTTGTTGATCGACTCCCCCGTGCAGTCGGGTGCGTACACGAAAGTGATTCGGCTGAGTCCCGCGAATGCAACTTTGAACGAAATCGACTTGGCCGCCGACAGTAACTCGGCTCTAGACATTCCACCAGCCGTAATTGATAACTACAAGCACTTGGTTGAGGAAGCTCAGGCTCTCTATCAGTCGCATCATTATCGTGAATATCACTTTTTACTGACGTTGAGTGACAACATCATGGAACTGGGCCAGGAGCATCATGAGAGCAGCGATGACCGGGTGCCGGCGAATGCCCTTTCCGATCCCAACCAGCGTCTGCTCGGAGCCGACCTGCTGACACATGAATTCACCCACTCCTGGAACGGGCAATATCGCCGGCCAGAGGGACTCGCCACTCCAGACTTCCAACAACCCATGCAAGGCGAGTTGCTCTGGGTTTATGAGGGGTTAACTACATACCTCGGCACTGTGCTGGCTGCGCGCAGCGGATTGTGGAATGCTGAACAGACACGCGAGCGCCTCGCGTTATTAGCCTCGACCCTCGATCATCGCGCGGGGAGAACCTGGCGTTCGCTGGAGAATACGTCCCGGGCCGCGCAAATTCTATACTTCGCACCTTCGGAGTGGGCCTCTTATCGTCGTGGAACCGACTTCTATCCGGAGAGCGTGCTGATTTGGCTTGAGGCAGATGTAACCATCCGCAAGCTTACCGACGGACACCGGTCATTGGACGATTTCTGCCGAACCTTCCTCGGCGGCCCCGAAGTCATGCCGGTTGTTAAGACCTTCAGCTTCGATGATCTGGTCACGGCGATGAATCAAGTCGCCGCTTTCGACTGGCGGAGTTTCTTTGTTGAGCGTCTGCAATCGGTCGAGGCCCGTGCTCCGCTCGGAGGACTCGTCGGGGGCGGATGGCAACTGACTTACAACGACGAACCGAATCAGATGATCGCGGCCTCGCAAGCTGCCGCTCGGCCTGTTGACTACACTTCCTCGATCGGTGTGTTGGTCAAAGCAGATGGCACCGTGCAGGACGCAATACCTGGTATGCCAGCGTATCAACGCGGCATCCGTCCTTATACTCGCGTCCTGGCGGTGAACGGTCGCCAATTCTCTGTAGAAGAGTTGAACAAAGCCCTTGCCGAATCGAAAAAGCAGCCTGGGACGATTGTCCTGCTTGTATCAAATGCCGGGTTCGTTGAAAGCCACGAAATTGACTATCATGACGGGCCCCGCTATCCGCATTTGGTGCGCAACGAAACTGTGCGCGACTATCTGGATGAAATCCTGAAACCCCGCGTAACGCAGTGATCGGGCATGCGCTTGGGTATGATCTAATCATTAAGTAGCAGCACACGCTGCTACTTTCTCAAAATCTGGCTAGCGATAAGCCATCGCAAACGGGACGTGGATGGATGGTGACGAAAGCTGTAATTCGCAAGCGGACTCGAACGACTCGCAGTTCCACCGCCGGCGATAAACTCAGTGTGACAGTCTACAAGGCGATGAAGCGGGACATCATCCGCGGCGTCCACCCCTCAGGTGAGCCTCTCTCCGAGAAAGAGCTGGCAAAAAAGTATAAGGCCAGTCGCACGCCAGTGCGCGAGGCCGCGCTGCGACTGCAAGAGGATCGTTTGCTCCGTATCGTGCCCAACCGCGGTTATTTTGTGAGCCAGATTACTCTGCAGGAACTGACTGATATTTACGAGTACCGCGCTGCGGTTGAATGCGCCGCAGCTGAACTAGCGGCCAGGAAGGCGACTGACACACAACTGCTCCAGCAATTAGTTGAACTGGCCGAAACTTCCTATCAGACGGATAGCATTGAAAGCTACATGCAGTTCATTGAAGCCGATACCGTTTTCCACGTTGGGATTGCACGACTGTCGCGCAATCAGATGCTGATCAGGGCGGTCAATGAAGCACGGTGCCAAATGGAACGCATCATGTACGCGGCGATCGACATCCACTACTTCGGCGAGGTGCCGACGCGCGAGCACAGAGCAATCATGAAAGCCATCGTCGAGCATGACCCCGACGCTGCCCGCAGGCACATGCACGATCACATAATTCAGTCCAAGAGCAAAGTCCTCCGGCTGACCGGATCTTCCAGCGTGCCCTAACCCCAATGCGTGAGGAGCAAACGATCCGCAGGCGACCCAGGCACAAAACACATGAGGGAAGCGACGAACGAGGTGTACCGCGCCCTGCGGAAACAATTCCGCGGCGATCTGTTGCGTCCCAATGATCCGCAATACGAGCCCGCGCGAAGTATTTGGAACGGCATGGTGGCGCGTCGCCCGGGCTTGATCGCCCGCTGTACTGACGTTGCCGACGTACAGGCCGCGGTCCGGACAGCTGTGGCTGCCGGAGTTCTCACGGCAGTACGTTGTGGAGGGCACAGCCTGGCTGGATTCGGCACTTGCGATGACGGAATGGTCATCGATTTGTCGAACATGCGCCAAATCGCAGTCGACCGGGAAGCACGGAGATGTCGCTTCGCCGGCGGTTGCCTGTTGGGCACGGTCGATGCTGCCACGCAGAAAGAAGGTCTTGCGTTTCCTTCCGGCGTCGTCTCTCATACCGGTGCTTCCGGATTGGTCCTGGGTGGAGGATTTGGCTGGCTGACGCGCCTTCATGGGCTCTCTTCGGACAACGTGGAGGGATTCACGCTGGTCACCGCGCATGGCTCTGTGATTCGTGCGAACTCGAAGGAGAATGACGATTTGTTCTGGGCCCTCCGTGGAGGCGGCGGCAACTTTGGGGTCGTGACGGAATTTGATGTAAAACTACATCCGGTCACCTCGGTTCTACTGGGCGAGGCGCTGTGCACAGGGGATGACATTCCGGCATTAGTTCGAAGTTGGAGGGATTTCATGCCGGAATCGCCCGACAATTTGCGCTGGAGTCTTTCCCTGCGCCTCGCGCCCGACACTGGAAACGTCCCTGTCGAATTACGCGGACGTCCCGCGGTCACTCAGGCTGCGGTTTGGGTCGGTGACACGAAAAATGGCCGCGCTTGCCTCGACCACATCTTTTCTCTTTGCAATCCTGTAGCGGTAACCAGGAAGAACATTTCTTTTCTCGCCCTGCAGACAATGGCGGATGAAGAATTCCCCCATGGGCGGCGGTACTACACGAAATCGGGATACTGCAAAGCACTCGACGACAATACAATCGATCTCATGGCGCAATCCCTCGCCTCTGTTCCGTCTCCCATGACTCAGATCGAACTCGCATATCTTGGTGGAGCGGCCACGCGTGTGGCCCCCGCAGACACTGCTTTCGGTGATCGTAGTTCACCGTTCGTGATCAACCTGCTAGCGAACTGGTTGGTTGCGTCCGAAGATGCCTCCAATGTCTCATGGGTCCGTAGTCTCTTCCGATCACTGCAACCCTCGATGACTCCGGGGGTGTACGTAAACTTCATGAGCGGAGACGAAGATGATCGCGTCCCTGAGGCGTACCGTGAAAGGTGGGAACGTCTCGTCACTGTCAAATCGCACTACGATCCAGGCAATTTCTTTCGGCTTAATCAGAATATTCCACCACGAAAAGCATAGACCCACGCACCTGGAATTTAGAGCGCAATCTTCGAGGGATCCATGGCACATCGCGACGAATTCACAAAACCGATCCTACCCGGCAAAGGAGCCAGCGACTACGAGCGCTACCTCCGCACCGACGAACTGCTCGCTTTGCAGAAGTCTCCCGCCGAACTCTCGCACAAAGACGAAATGACCTTCATCGTCGTGCACCAGAGTTCGGAACTCCTGTTGAAGGGAGCGGCCTTCGAACTTGGCCGCGCGCTCGAACATCTCGAACGCGCCGATTTCGCCAACAGCGCGCGCCTCATCCGCCGCGCCAACCAACTCATTGAGCCGTGCATCGGCCTTCTGCACATTCTCGAGACCATCACGCCCTACGACTACCACATCATCCGCGGCGGACTCGGCCACGGCAGCGGTCTCGATTCCCCGGGATTCCTTTCTCTTCTCCACATCGGCCCGCGTCTCGGCCAGGGTTTTCACGACCAACTCAAGGGCGCAGGAGTCTCGCTCGACGACCTCTATCGCCGTCACGAAGAATTCTTTGGCCTTCACGACGTCGCCGAACGCCTCGTCGATTTCGACGAGCGCATGCAGTTGTTCCGTTTCCACCATCTCAAACTGGCGGAACGCATCATCGGCGGTCGAGTCGTCGGAACCATGGGCACACCAGTCGAGGTCCTGCAACAGCGTATGGAGCATTGGCTCTACAAAGACCTCTGGGACGTCCGCAACCACATCACCGCAGCCAGCCAGCAGGCAGAAGGCAGCAAGAAATAAAATGCTCATCTGAAAGCTGAGTGCAGGGTGCCTGGGAAACATGAAGTGAGCCCATCGTGACACCAGTTCGATCTAAATGTGGTATGACAAGTGAACATTTCAACACTTGACAACGTGAACAGTTTGGGCGCAAAATTTCGCCGTTTAGCTAATCGGAAATTTTCTCAGCATGGATCGAACGCAGATCACACGTGTCAGTGTGGCGGATCAAGTGGCTACTCTGCTCCGCCAGCGGATTCTCGAGGGCGAGTTTCGCCCCGGCACCCAAGTTCAGGAATTGCCCCTGGCTTCTTCACTGGGCGTTTCTCGCAACACCATGCGGGAGGCAATCCGCATCTTGTCCCTCGAAGGCCTTTTGCGGCGCAGCCTCCATCGGGGCGCTGCGGTTTCTCAGCTCTCGCTGCGCGATGTGCAGGAAATCTACCAGCTGCGCCGGATGCTGGAGTTACCGGCCGTGCTTGCGGCGCGCTCCCCTGACCCAGGTCTGTTGCACGAAATCCGCAGCGCAGTAGAGCAATACGAACTAGCCGTGCGCGACCGGAATTGGTCCCGCGCCGTGAGTCACGATCTTCATTTTCACAGTTTGTTGATCCGCTTCCACGGCAACCAGCGGCTGGATTCGTTCTATAAGAAAATGCTCGGCGAACTCCGTGTCGGCATGGTGCTGGTGGACCGCACGCATGACAATCCCGGCGCTCTGATTCCAGTCCACCGGAAAATGTGCCAATTACTTAGTAGCGGAAAGCTCAAGCAGTGTGCTGCTGTACTGGAGCAGCATCTCGATGACTCCGAATCGAGGCTCACTCAGATCATGCGGGCGAACGCGGCACGGGTGGTGCGAGCAGCTCAGTAGCTGGCGCAACAATATGAAACTTAGGAGGGGGAATTCGATGGCCGTTCAACGCGTTGTGGCATCCGATGCCGGAACATCCGGCTCTGTTCAGTCCTCATTCCATCGCCGTCGCTTGGGAGCGGTCATTTACCCTTACCTTCTATCGTGCGCGATATTGCTCTTGGCCGCGTCGAGTTGGCTGGGCGCCCAGACCGTTACCAGCACTCTCCAAGGACGCATCTCTGATGCCACCGGCGCCGTGATTCCCGAAGCCTCGGTCACCGCGCTAAATGCGGACACCGGTTTGAAACGCACTGTCACCGCCAATGCGGTGGGCGAATATCAAATCGGCGGACTGCCGGCGGGCGATTACACCGTCAATGCCGAAAAGTCGGGGTTCCAAAAGTCCGCCAAGAAGATTCACTTGGATCTGGCTGCGTCGGGCAATGTGGATTTCGCGCTCGCTCTCGGTCAGGTTCAAACCCAGGTCGAGGTGCAGGATGTCGGCGAAGTTGCCGAGCCTACTCGGACCATGGTGAGCGAGGTCATTGACCAGCAAAAAATTGAAAACCTTCCGGTCAACGGACGGGAGTTCATCGACTTCGCCTTGCTCGCTCCCGGCATCACGATCGGAAACACGACCTCCGGCAGCACCGACGTTATCGTCGAACCGGTCACGAAACTTTCTTTCGCCGGCCAGAACATTCACTACAACTTCATCGCTGTAGACGGCGCTGATGACATCTCAACCGCCTCGGGCATTCAGCGGGGCACACCGCCACAGGAGTCGGTGCAGGAATTTCGTGTCATCAACACCGACTACACCACGGAATTTGGCCGAGCCACCGCAGGCATCGTAAACATCATCACCAAGAGTGGCACCAACAACCTGCATGGTTCCCTTTACGACTATCTTCGTAATAACAAACTCGACGCCGTTAGCATTCTTTCCGCGCCCGGCTTCAATGTGCTGCGGCAAAATCAGTTTGGCGGCGCCATCGGCGGCCCTATCCGAAAAGATAAGACATTCATTTTTGCCAATTACGAAGGACAGAGGCGAACCGAATCGCCGACTTACAATTCGACCGTGCTGACCAACATCGCCGCGATTAATAACGTTAAGACAACGGTATTTGGCCTGCCCGCCGAGAACCTCTTTGTACTGCGCAACGCCAACACCGACAACGGTCTAGTTAGGCTTGATCAAAACTTCGGCCACAGTAACCTGTACGTCCGCTATTTCATCAATGACGATCGTTTGACCAACCAGTCGCCTCTGAACAATGGTTTCGACCTGCCGTCCGCATTCAAGAACAACAACATTCGCGACCAGTCGCTTGCCGGCGGCTTGACAACGGTGTTTTCTCCGTCGTGGGTCAACGAACTGCGTATGCAGTATGCGCACCGCAACTTTGATTTCCCGGTTGTCTCCACCCAGCCACACCTGGAGGTCGCCAATACGTTCGCAGTCGGCGTCAACCGGGGCAACCCGGACATTTATCACGAGTCGCGCTTCGAGTTGGTCGATAACGTGACCCACAACGTGTCGAATCACACTATCAGCTTCGGCGGTAACTTCGATCGCGTCGGCACCTACGAATCTTTCCCGCTGTTTTATCCGTTCGAGGCGGACTTCGCGGACCTCGCTGCCTTTCTCGGTACAGACACTGCGGCTTGTGGCCCGGGCATAATCTGCCCCGATCCATTCGTGATCTTCTTCCAACGCTTCGACACCACCACAACCCCGCTTTTCAACGAGACGTCTCTGGCGGGTGGACCAGCCGTATATCAAGGCGGTCCGATTTCCCAGGCCATCCGTAACCAGTCCTCTGCAACCCTGGACCATACCTACACCGGGTTCTACCTTCAGGATAAGTGGCGCGCCTCACAGAATTTGACGGTAAATTTCGGAGCGCGTTGGGAATTTGAGACGTGGCCTTCCGGAGTGCTGAATACGAATTGGAAGGACGTTGATCCGCGCCTCGGCTTGGCCTATAGCTTAGGAACTTCACGCAACGTAGTATTTCGGGCGGGTGCAGGATTGTTCCACGGAATTATTCCCTCACCGTTGCTAATGTGTCAGGCGCCTTCCTGCGGCGGCCTATCCACCTATCCGGGGCGCCCATTTGAGGACGGTTTGAATGCGAAGACTGGACTTTTTACTTTTGCCAGTTCCCCATTCATCACCAACTTCGCGCTCAACGCCTTACTCGGGAATGGTCCGCTTTCGGGGCAAGCGACCTACCCGAATGGAACGCCTGCGCCGTTCTGCGGCCCTCCAAACTTTACGCTGGATGGTTGCGGATTCCTGCAGGACGCGACCATCGTTCGTTTCGATCAGAATAGCCAGAATCCGTATGGCATTCAGACCAGCGCATCCCTCGAGTTCCAGCCCTTCAAGGATGCGCTGTTGAGCATCACTGGAATCCACCTCCGAGGAGTACACCTCGGCAGCTTTTACAACGTGAATCAGCCCGACCCGAGCGGCACGGTGCAGGTCTACAACTCCAAGGGGCAGACGAGTTGCAAGAACGTCTATTTCGATTTCGCTTCGCCACTGAATCCGGGAGGTCCGATTACGCCTCCCAATTGTTTAGCCTACCCGTCGCAAATGGTTATTCCAAGTGTGCCGCACATCAACGGGATCCCGGGCTTCCGCGATCCCCAATACAGTGTCTTCTTCGAGGCCCGTTCCAGTTGGGATTCCGTTTACGACGGTCTGCTCATCAACATGAGCAAACGAATGGCTCAAAATTTCTCATTTAACATCAGCTACACCTGGTCGCAT
>Ga0207700_10001442_pt1 | contig 13496 bp, 8 predicted proteins | sample LARL82metaG_FD_184348 | JGI IMG/M metagenome (GOLD analysis project Ga0207700, IMG submission 184348) | Corn, switchgrass and miscanthus rhizosphere microbial communities from Kellogg Biological Station, Michigan, USA - LAR L8-2 metaG... | ecosystem: Host-associated > Plants > Roots >...
TCGAGCGCCCATGAATCAATGGAGCCAAGCGATCCATCGATCGAAAAGGCCGAGTTGCCGTTGGGTTGAACAGCCACTGCGCCTGACTCATTGGTGCCACCTAACTGCGGTGCCCCCAGAGTGCCATTTGCAGCTCGCGGAAGTGCCAGAATATCGCCCGCTCCCTCAAAGCCGGACATGCCAACGACGACGAAGCGGTTATTCAGCCCGATGCTGACCGGTTGGGCGCAAAGCTCGCACGTTCCAGCCAACTTGAATGGAGAGCCCGGAAGGGGTGTGAGCAAGCCAGCGCCGCCGATGCTGAAGCCGTAGAGCACCCAATTGGCGCCATCTGCAGAGAGTCCGGCCACGTAAATGTCGTGAGCGTCGGCTGCCACCGCCTGACTTGAATTCACCTGCGCATTGCCCGCAGCCGTGGGTACGCCGGTGGTTGCATCAACTCGATAACTGGTAACAGTGTTGCCGCTTGCAACCGCGAGGAAGCTGCCGGCGGATGCCAGCATTCCCGAAACCGGGAAAGGCGAGCCTGTAGCAAGAGTGAGCGTGCCGTCTGGATTGAGACGGTACGTGTCTGTCGGCTGGCCGGCCACTTCTACGCCATTGACGTAGACGAATGTACCGTGCGCCACTGGAGTAGGAGTAGGCCCTGGACCCGGCGGAGTTGGATTGGGAGTTGGAGTTGGGGTTGGTGGGGGCGTGTTCGCACTTACGCCTCCGCAGCCAATAAGGAATGCGGCCATCAGCAGGCCGAGAAAAAGCGCACTCCAGGCGGAAAAAGATTTATTCATCAGTACATCTCCGACCAGGGGGAAAGGTAGGTTGCTGCTGGATAAGAAATCAGAAGTGAGCTGCAGGTTGGCCGGGTTAGGTGAATTTAGGCCAGTGTTTTCGCGGCTCAGAGAGAAAAAATCGTTTTACGAGGTATACGGCGATCAATGAACGGCAGTCGCACGCCTCTTTGCCTGCTGGATGCACCATTCCACATGCTGGTCCAGCACTTCCAGAGGCAACGGGCCGCTGTCCAGTATCCATCCGTGAAATTCTCGCAGGTCGAAGTTCGGCCCCAACTCTTTCTCGGTTCTTCTCCGCAGCTCCAGGATCTTGCGGCTTCCTACCCTATAAGCCAGGGCCTGTGCCGGCGTTCCCATGGAGTAACGCAAAGACTCGCTTTCAATTTGAGTTTCCGATTCCAACTCGTGTTGACGCATGTACTCTTTGGCTTTGGGGCGGCTCCATTTCATGGCGTGCATCCCCGTATCCACCACCAGACGGACGGACTGGTGCATCTCCTGCGCCAGAAGAGCATAGCGGTCATAGTCGTCACGATAAGCTCCCATTTCGATTCCCAGATAGGAACTGTAGTCGCCCCAGCCTTCGCTATAGGCAGGGATGATCGTGTGCCGGCGCATCTCAGGCAACGCGTGGTTTTCCGCCGTGAGGTTTAGCTGGAAATGATGCCCGGGGACCAACTCATGCAGGATCAGCGGGCCCGCCTTGAACATGGAGCGTTCGCTGAGGTGCGATCCGTTAAAGAAGTAAATGCCCACGGGCTGGCCCGGTGAAGGCTCCGCGTAATAGCCGAAGGTCATCGCTCCTTCCAATGATGCATCCAGCCTCCTTACGTCATAGGTGGCTTTGGGCACGTGCAGAAAGTAAGAACTAACTTTCGGCTCCACGCGGTGCACGTATGACATGAGGCGCTCGCGCACCTCTTCCTGGCGCTTTGCGATAAAGCGAGGATCGGTCTGCAGAAATCGATGGAACTCCTCACGGCTGCCTTTGAATCCGATCTTGTTGCGTAGCGCAGTCATCTCTTCTTCCAGGCTCGCCACGTATTCCACGCCAATCCGGTGCAACTCTTCCGGTGTAACGTTCAGCGTTGTGTACGCTCGCACCAGGAAGCGGTAATACTCCGCGCCCCTTGGATACTGCCACAGTCCAGCTTCCTCGGGAGCGTGGCTGGCGTATTCGCCGGAAATATATGCGACCAGCGCCTCAAACTCCGGGTTGATTCTTGTCCCAATGATCTGCTTCACCTTTTCCTGGAACGGGGCCACCAGCGCAGGATCGATCCCTGCCAGCCGCTCCATGGGAACAAACAAAGGACTCTTCTCAGGCTCCTGCAGATACACAGAGAAAAGCGCCTTTGCGCCGGGGATGCCGTCTTTGGGCAGGACGATGCCGCGCCTGGCTTGCTCCTGCAGAGTCGTGCGCGTCCGGGCGATGAATGCCGGATATGTGTTCAAGAGACTGAGGTAATGGTCCAGATCGCTTATCTTACGAAATCGCTGGTCATCCAAAATCCGCTGCACCACTGGAACCACCGATGAATACGCACTGGCGCCAATCTCAACCCAGTAGTATCTTGCGAACTCCTGGTCCAGGTCTGCTTGCCAGCGCAGGATTTTTAGGGTGAGCTGCTCATCGTGCGTAAGTTCGGGCGGTTTTACTTCCTTCAGTTCGGCCAGGATGTGAGCGGCAAATGCGCCGTCGGCTTTCGCGTTCTTCTCGGAAAGGTCGGGTAGCTCGTCCATGGGCGCTCCGGACCGGAAACGCTCAAAAAAATTATGGCTAAGCGTGTATTGCGAATACTCACTGGCGATGCGCGCCAGCAGCGCCGAGCTTTGTTTCGACGACGTTGCTTGCCTTGCGCCCGGCGTCTGCGCGTAGACAGCAACTGGAAGGGCAAACGCACAAAGAGAAACCAATAGGCCGCCAACGCGCGCGCCACGTATCATCCAATTGCCTCCGCAAAAAAATCTGTGGAAGGATTATATGCGGCCAAGGCGAGGCTATTCAGCCGCCAATCAACACCAATGCGCGCGCATTCGCGGCCAACTTTCCTGGCTATTTCGTCACGTACTTTGCCGTCGCCACATTGTCTGCGCGATCATAAACCCTCACCACCACTACATGCTCCGCCGCTGGAGCAGGCGCCGTAACTGGCGCAGGCTTGCCCTTCTTCCGTTTCTGCTCCACAGGTTCTTCCGGCGGGGGCGGTGCGTTGCTCAGCAGTACCGTGAAGTCATAGTTCTCGCTTTTTGCGTCCGTCAGGGCGCCCACTGGCTCAACATACTGCCAATCACCTGCGTCAATCGAATACTCAGCCCGCTTGATTGGAGAGCCATCGTCAGCGGCATGGAAAGTGATGTGTAAGTCCTGGGCTTCTACGCGTGCCGCCAGGTTCTCAATGCGCGGCGCAGTGTTGTCCACTTCAAAGCGCTGGCTCTCTTTCTCGTCAGAGAGAGTGTCTTCCGGGCTATGCGACGGCGCGTCGCTGGCGACGACCTTGATCGTGTAACCGCCATCGGGCAGCAATCCGGATTCAAAGGAATAGAACTTTTCCGTCAGACCGGATTTCAACAGTTTCCAATCATGCTCGTTGTCGCCACGGTAATAGACCGAGTAAACCAGATTGTCATCGTTCTCGTCGTGCGCGGCCCAGCGGACGGCAATGGATCCGCGATCCTTGTTCGCCGTAGGCGGATTTTCCATACCTCTGTTATTGAATTGTGGTGGCGGGCCAAGGTTTACTGCGACGGTTTCAGGTCCTGTCATCTTTGGTTGCGGCTGAAAGCGCGCGCCCACTACGGCCACCACTTCGTCCACTACGGGCGCAACATTTTTGGAAAGATAGTTGATTGCTATTTCGTCAATCTGCGTTGGCGGGTTTGCCGGCTTCAGCACGGCGCGCCACTGAATGAATCTGGCTGCCGGGACATCCGTCCGCGCATCTTTGGCCAGGTCAATGCGCGCCCACGGACTCCAGTTGCGATCGGGATTGTCAACGTTGCCGCTGCGGGCAAACAGCTCAAAGTTGCCGCGGCCACGCACCTCTGCTCGACCCCAGCGGGAGAAAATCTGCGCGTCTTTTACATCGCTTTCAAACGTGCCATCGGCTTCAGTGCCGTTACTCATCAAAAAGATTTTGCCCAGATTGCTGGTGGAACAATAAAGGCCGCCATTCGGGGCCTTGCTGAATGCGCTTACCTGGTTCGCCGTGGCTCGCAGCAGGTCGGTATAGTCTCCGTTCTTTTCAATAGCGTAAATCCGGCCCTTGTTCCCGGTGCCTGCAATCAATCTGCCGGCTGAATCAAATGCCAGCGCATAAACGATATCGTCGTGTGAGGACCAAAGTTTTTTGGGCGACCCGTCCGGCGCAATGCTGTACACGTCTGATCCCGAGAGGCTCACGTTGCCGCTGAACGGCGCGGCGGGTGGCGGAACGCCTGGCGCGGGAGCCTGATTCGCGGGCGGATTTTGACCGCCTTGCTGACCGCCGGAACGTTTCTCTCCTGTGCCTGCTGCATAAATATTTCCGGCGGCATCCACGGCCAGCGCCGTGATTTCTTTTTTAGATGCGCTATAGAGTACAAATCCCTCGCCAGCCGGAGAGATGCGGTAGACGAGTCCGCTGCCGTCAGAACCGGCAATCAGGTTGCCCTTGGGATCAAACGCGAGCACGCGCATGTGCGCTTCATCGGACTTAAAGAAGACCGCGCCCTGCCCGTTTTTCTCAACGCGAAAAATTTCGCCGTTATCTCCTGTGGCGATATACAAACGCCCTTGCGCATCGAACTGCATGTCCCATATGTACTTGGTTTTTGGATCAAAAAAAGTTTCTGCGGTGAATTCCGGTGCGGCGCCCGCGGCGGCCTGTTTTCGCGTGATTCGATACACCTTGCCATCGGGCGATGTGGCCGCGTAAACAGCGCCATCCTGACCCAGCGCGATGGATTGCACTTGCAATTCCTTGGGCTCAAAGATGACGGTCGGTTTACCGTCGGGCGTTACGCGATAAACCCTGGCCGGTGCTCCGGTCGCAGCGTAAACCACGCCGTCCTTGTCCGCCGCAATGCTCCAGATAAAAGATGAGGGGCTGGTATAGATGGCTTTGAACGCCGGCGCCAATTCAATCTGTCCGGTGCTACGGATGGCGATCCCGCGGGTGGTGCCTTTTTCAAAATCGTCGTAGCCGGTTTCTTTCCATTGGCGTGTGCCTTCAGCGAGGGCGAGACTTGTAAAGGCAGTAACAATAAGGACAAAGAGAATTTTTTTCATCATTAATAAGGGTAACAGTTCCTAAATTCCGACCTTCCTGAAATCCCGGGCGAAGAGAGGGATTGCTATTGTTACGAGGAGATTTCAGGTCGTCAATCCTGAAACTTTTTATGCGTCATCACGGGAACAAAGACCATTGGCGTTATAGGGTTCTCTCGCGGCGCTCGGGATTACAGAAAAAACGCAGATACAGCGGCGGAGATATCCCAACAGGAGATACCTCATTGATACAAGATGGCTAAATAAAAAAGACATTCTTTAATGATCAAAATTCCAAACGCGGCGAGCGACCATTATCCGGCTTCAACGCGTCACTATTCATCGGGTTTGCTGAATCATAATCGCGAGGTTACGTGCGATCCTTCAACAGATGTCGAGTAGAATCAAACATCATGTTAATTGTTCCCTCTCTAAGAATCTCCAGCAAGAGTAGGGTTCCCTCGCTACGCTCGGGATTTAAAAAATTACTTAACGCTGACGCTGATAATCTGCGCGCCGCTCACTACGTAGCCGACTGGCGTTGAAGCTTCATTCACCGCCGACTCATTGAACACCACCATCTCCTGCGTCGCGCGCATTCCTTCCATGACGTTCATCACGGAAAGAGGCACAGCCGGCATCACCTTGTCTTCCACCGTGGCTTGCGGATTGGCCTCCAGCAGCGATACATACAGGTGATCATTCAAGTGTTCTTTGTTGAGCACTTCAATTGTCGAATGCAAATCCATGCGCCGACCCATTGCAGGAGTCGAGCGCCGTGCGCGATCCAGCGTTTCCGCATCGCTCACCAAAATGCGCAGAGAACCTTTAGGCGCGGAAGTCGGCACGCGAACAGGAATGCGCCGCACAATGCGGTCACCACGATAGGGCCGCAGAACAGCTTCAATCGTGATCTCGTCACCCGGACGCGCTTCCGTCACATCTGTGCGCGCGCTTTCCAGCACGGCAGCGCGCCGTTCCGGCTCCAGGTCGAACTCAAGGTTTACGCCGCTGACTGTGGGAGCTTCAAAAGGATTGTCATAGATGCGGCCAAAATGCTCGCCCAAAGACATGGCCACAGAATACGCCGTGGGATTTGCGTCTACGGGAGAGAACATGTTGGTCAGGCGCACGTCAGAAAATCCATTGACGTGGATGCGGCCATTCATGCGGTAAGTCGTCTCTTCGCCATACTGGTTCATGCCCATTAATGCGTTGTAAACCGTGGTCATCATCATCACGGGCGTGAGCTTTGCGTTGTTCAGGACTTCATAGTGGTACTCGCGCGGGCCGCTGGGACCGTGAATGCTCAGCGTTACCGGAATCATTTTTGGATCGCGATCAAAGCGGCCCAGAATCCCGGTGTGGCGGTCCTGTACAAATGCGCCCACGGATTCCGTGGTGTTGATGATCTTGAAAGCATTCAACGGAGAAGAAAGCGTCGCCACCACATTGGCTTTCGTCATCGGCATATCCACCATGCCAAATTGCATGAGTGGATGCCCGCAAGCCAGAAGATGGTCTTTATCCATGTAAGTTACGGTGCAGGTTGCCGCGACGTCCATATCGCCGCGGACCATGATGGCGCTCACGGCCGAGCCGGGCACCAGCGGCTCAGGCTGTTTGTCCTTGCTGGCCGAGCCTACGCCCATCACCGGCGTAATTCCGGCTGCTGACAAAGCCGGCGCAAACTGCTTGATGGCGGCTTCATTAAATCCGTTGAAGACGAAAGGAGCGTCGATCGGCGTCAGGTACTGCGCATAACTTTGGATCGGATTGCTGTCATCTTTGCCGGGCGTGCTGGTCCTTGATGCGCCAGACACGCGAGCAACGGCCGCTGCGCCACCCTGCGGAATGCTCTGGTCAAACTCGTTGATTTCCAACATCTGCTCAATGGGAGTTACGCCGGCAATCGGTTCCTTGGAGAACTGGCCAATGCGATAGGCAATTGCGCCAAGCAGCTTGCCGTCAATATACACCGGGCTGCCGCTCATACCTGCGACCACGCCGGTAAACTCGGGCTTGTCGCCCACAAGCTTTACCAGCACCACGTCACTCTTGGGGCCGTTCAGGTTGCGAAGCACGCCAAGCACTTCCACTCCCATGGGCTCCGGCTTGGTTCCCTGGAAAACGGTGTAACCAACACCTTTCATGCCCGGACGCACGTCGTCCACCTTCATAATCTTTGTGGCGGCAGGATCTTGCTGGGCTGGCAGGCTGGCGGCGCGTGTCTGGGCATGGCCCAGGCTCAGAAAGACGAAGAGAACGTTCAGCAGTACCACGGCTTTTTTCATACTACAGACCAGTGCTGCAAATACAATCTACGAACCGGCCCTGCAGCGCGGGGAAAAATGGCTTCTAAAAAGCTGAGTTCGTGCATCTATACTAATGTAGAACCTCACAAAAAGGCAGTGTGAAATGCTCTTAATACATGCATTCCGACCCTCATCGTATTTCTAAGGCGAACGCCTGCCGGCGTTTGCTTGCAACACTTTCATTGATCGTCGGCTTGTGGCTGGCTGCCCCGGTGGCAACCGCCCAAAGCGGACAGCAACAGGCCAGTCCCACCCCCACTCCCAGCGCCAACGCGCCGGCTGAGGCGGGAGGGCCGCAGGGCGACATTGGCCCAATCGCGGTGCCCAAGAAGAAGGAAGAGCCGCCGCCGAAAGACGATGCTCCCAAGACTCCCAAGAAAGTCGAAGGACTGGATAACTTCTCCATGCGCGTGGCTTCCCAGCTGGTTACCGTGGACGTTGGAGTTTTGTCCAAGGACGGCGCTTTCATCCCCGGACTGAAGAAGGAATATTTTCGGGTCCTTGAAGACAATGTCCCCCAGACGATTACAAGCTTCACCCAGATTCAGGCCCCGATCACGGCCGTGATGCTGGTGGAATTTTCCAACAATCCGTACTTCTATAACTTCCAGATTGATTCCATAAAATCGGCCTATGTCTTTGCCCAGACGCTCAAAAAAGACGACTGGATCGCCATGATCTCCTACGATCTTAAGGCGCATATCCTTGAAGACTTCACGCAGGACAAGCGGGCAATCCTCGGAGCGGTTAGCAGCTTGCAGCCCGGCATGGCCATGAGCCAGGAGACAAACCTTTTTGATTCGCTCTATGACACGATTGACCGGCTGGAAAATATTGAAGGACGCAAATACATCATCCTGATCAGCAGCGGGCGTGACAGCTTCAGCAAACACACGCTGGACCAAACGCTGAAAAAAGTCCAGGCTTCAAAGGACATTGCCATCTACACCGTTAGCACCGGCAAAGCCCTGCTGAACTATGCTGAGTCGCACCGCCTGATGAAGTACCTGTGCCCCATTACGGAATTCAACTGCAACATGACGTTTCTCCAGGCCGATAACCAGATGAAGACGTTTTCCAAGATGACCGGTGGCAAGTGGTATGAACCGATTTTCGATGGCCAGCTGCCAGAAGTCTTCGGCGACATCGGCCAGACTATCCGAAACCAGTACGCAATTTCTTATCATCCCACCAACCACGCGCAAGATGGGTCTTTCCGCAAAATCAAGGTGGAACTGGTGGATCCTGAAAGTGGCAAACCGCTGAAGATGAAAGACGACAAGAGCGGCAAGGAAGTGAAGTACCAAATCGTTGCCCGCGAAGGTTACAAGGCGAAGCAACAGGTGGAATAAAGAATCGCCGAAATCGCCGTCATCGCGCGACATCGCCGAAATCGGTAATTGATCAAAGAATCGGCCTCATCGCAAATTTCAAGGATGACACGGATAACCCTTTTGGTTTGTGTCATCCGTGGTAGCTTTTCGCTTGTCAGATCCCGGCGATGTCGCGCGATGACGGCGATTCCGGCGATCTTCTCAGTGGAAGTAATGCCGCAGCACCACGAGCAGTCCCACTCCCAGAAAGACCACTAACGCAGTACGGATTCCCGGGTCTTTGTTCACTTCAGGGATCAGGTCAGAGGCAGCCACGTAAAACGTAACGCCCGCGGCGAGTGGCAATCCCGCGGTGAGCGTGCGGCTAAAAATTGTCATGGTGAGCACGCCAGCCACAGTCGCCAAACCTAAAATTCCTGACGCTGCCCAGGCCACGGCCTTGCTGCGTCCGCTGGCCAGCATGATTGAGGAAGCTGTGAATCCTTCCGGGACTTTATGCAGGATCACGGCGAGGAAGATGATCCAGCCGAGCCAGCCGGAGATCAAAAAGCCGGAGGCGATGGCGATGCCGTCAAAAAATGTGTGGATCACCAGTCCAAAAAGCACTGAATAGCTGCGCCGCCGATGAGCAAACTCTTCTGAATGCGTTTCTTCGCCAAAATGGAAGTGGCCGGTAATGGTGTGTTCAAAGAAGTGGACCAGGAAATAGCCCACAAGCATCAGCAGGGAAGCGCTTGGTCCGCCGATAGAGATGCTTTCCGGCAGCATTTCCAGAAAGGCCGTGCCCACCATAAACCCGGCGCCCAGCGCGACGAAGTAGCGTATATAGCGGCGTTCCCAGTCTTTTTGAACAATGACCGCGCCGCCCAGGCCATTGGCCAGAGCAGCGGTCAAGCCCAACAGGACGCTTGTTGTGATGGGACCCATGGATGAATCAAACAGAATAGCAGAACGAGTTTTGCAGAAGGGCCACTGCCGATGGGAATGTGCATGAGAGAGTGCTGCGGACAACATCGTCTTCTTTGAAAAATTGGCCAGTTCCAAATTGGCATCGCAGGAACTGAATTAACTTCCGGAAACTCTTTGCAGCAATTCTACGGAGCTATAATTCCGCTAGCCTGGGTCGTTTGGAGCGGTTCAATTCTTTCCGAAAAGGCGGATCGTTTATGACCGAACAGCATAGAGTTCTTGCCCGCACAGGGGCGCGCATATTGACGCAAATGGAAATGGCTCAAGTTGCTGGTGGCTTTTCAACTCCTATCATCACCACCGATCTTGTCACCAATTTCGGGACAGACTTTTCCGTTGACCACATAGCAAGTTAGTAACACCTAGAACGCGATCGGAGAACTCCCCGGGCCATAAGCGCCGGGGTTTTTCTATTCCCATATCTGTTCCAGATCGATTCTTGAAATTGCTGGTGCAATGGCGGCGAGGAAGACCACGCCGAGCCGCTTGCGTCGGGCGCAGAGCACACTTGCCATGTTCGAAACTCTTTAGCGGTGTGGAGCGAAGCGACAGAATTGTGGCTTATCCGCTGTGCCTGATGTGCATCACGTCGCCATCCTGTACGATGTACTCTTTGCCTTCCAGCCGGAGCTGGCCTTTGGCACGAGCATTGGCCTCTGATCCGGCCTCCAGCAAAGTGTCCCAATGGATGGTCTCTGCGCGGATGAAATGCTTTTCCAGATCAGAGTGGATTGCGCCGGCGGCGTTCTGTGCTCGCGACCCACGCGGCACGGTCCATGCGCGGCATTCGTCTTCACCGATAGTGAAGAATGAAATCACGCCCAGCAATTCATAGGTCTTGCGGATCAGCCGCGTCAGGCCACTCTCTTTGAGCCCATAGCTGGAAAGAAATTCCTGCGCTTCCTCGTCGCTCATGTCGGCCAGTTCCGCTTCCACTTTGCCGCAGATGGCTGTGGCCCCGGCGTTCTTGCGCGTTGAAATTTCTTTCATGCCAAACTTATCGACGGCCTTTTCCAGATCATCGCCCAGCGTCTGCGATTCATTCACGTTCAGCACGTAGAGAATCGGCTTCTGGCTAAGGAACATAAATCCGCGAATGCGCTTCTCGTCGTCGGCGGTGATTTCCATCTCGCGCAGCGGCAGCTCTTTTTCCAGATGCGCCTTGGCGCGCAGGATCAAATCATTTTCCCGCTCCAGCTCCGCGTTTTTCATCTTCTTGAGATCTTTTTCCAGTCGCTCCAGGCGTTTTTCCACCTGGCCCAGGTCGCTCACGATCAGGTCAAAGTCCACGGTCTTGGCATCGCGCAGCGGGTTGATGTCGCCTACGTGAGGGATCGACGGATCGTCAAAGGCGCGCAGCACGTGGGCCAGCGCGTCCACGGTGCGTAACGCGGTGAGGAAAGCAGTTTCCTTCAGCGCTTCCTGGCCGATTGCGGCCACGTCAGCATATTCCACCACGGCATGCGTCAGCTTCTTGGGATTGTATTGTGCGGCGAGCCGGTCAAGACGGTCGTCGGGGACTTTGGCGATGCCGAGATGCGCTTCACGGGGATTCGAGTGTCCGCGGCTCGATACGTCCACTTTGGTCAGAATTTTGAACAGAGATGTCTTGCCCACCTGCGGCAGGCCGATAATTCCAGTTTTCATTATTTATGTCGCTGCGCTCCAAACCGCCAATGTGATTCGTATTCGCAGGCTCTGTTCGGCGCTTGATGCAGCGGGCTCGGCGCGTGGTCGGCCTCGCCCTTCTTCCTTTTAAGTTTATGTCGCTGCGCTCCAAAACCGCTGGAGGATTTCGTGTTTGTATGCTTCGTTATCGCGCCTGATGCAGCGGGCTCACACCCCATCACGCGAAAACCGCGCGTGTCGGGGGCCCCGGGGCTCGGCGCGTGATCGGCCTCGCCCTTCTTCCCTGAATTGATTGTACCAAGTGAAATGCCTGTACTCGGAAATCGTACATTTAAGGATTAGTGTCCGAACCGGCGCTCAGCCACTTGGCTCATTGCTTTGATGGCGGGTATTTTTTGAACATCTCCGCAACGGCTTTGTTGGCCTGATCCAGCAATTTGCTGCGTTTGTTGTAATCCATTTTGCCTTTGGCGGTTGCACGCCACACAACGTGTTTCTGTCTGGCGTCTATCAGGTCAACGGTAATTGTGCCGTGCATGATCTGCGGGACAGGCGTGGCCGGCAATGAACCGCCCCACATTGTGGTGCCCGGCATAGTGTAGCCTCCGGTCCCTGTGTAGCCGGGTTCTGCTGCATAGCCGCCTACCACCTCACCGGCTCCGCCATAAGATTGCACCAGCAGATCGGCATTGCTTTCCACTTTGCGCAAACCTTTTTCATTCAGCTCGTAGTCAATGTCGTGATCAATAATGGCCGCCAGGACGGGATTTGTTGCGGGTGTCGCGCGGGGAATCCAAGCATAGGTTTTATATTGGCTGAAGTCTGCTGACTTGTCGTATCCGGTCTTGATTTTTTGTGCGTACGCAGTGGCTGCAAGGAGGAGAAAGAGCATGCCCCGAACCACCGGCATCAGCCATATTCCACGCATCTTCATTCCGTCCGCCGATCTGAAAATTGATCTCTCTCCTGCAGGTTAGGAGGGCAAGTTCAGGTCTACAACCCGTATTTTTAACAGCGTGCGAGGACACACAGCCCCGCGCGACGCAACGAGTTGTGGCGGCAGGCGGTGCACCTAATTGCTGTTTCCAAATCGCCGGGCCGTCAACCCCACAATGCCGATCCCGAGCAGCAATACGCCACTTTCCAAACGCGTGGACCAGGCATGCAGACTGTCGAATTCCGCACGGCCAATCGGGTTCATCATCGTTGGGCTTGATCGCAGCTCACGCATCCGCGGCGTGATGCCGAATTGCGAAAGCATTGTGAACGCTAACATCAGCACAACAAAGACATGGCTCAACGCGAATAACCTGAGCTGGACATGCTTTTGCCAGTTATAGAGCAGGGAAGCGATCAGAAAGACTACGCCGGAAACCAGCCCCATCCAATGCAGCTTTGTCAGCGTTGCGTTCACAACGTCGCCGGCCAGTTTGGTTGTGGGAAGAACGCTGAACAGCGTTGGCGCCAGTACGAATGCAAAGAAGATGATCCCGCCAATCCAGACGATCAGCGCGAGGAGCATCAGAAATCTGAGAAAAGACATTGTTGGGGAAGTATAGCGATTCTGCAATCCCGAACGAAGTGAGATACCCCTATTCCCTTATATGCTTGTGGAGCGCAGCCGCCCTCGGCTGCGAGTTCAGTATGTTTGTCTCAAGGCTCTGGTAGCAATAGGGATGCATCGCTGCGCTCGGAACTCCGGAAAAGGCTAAAGGGATCCCTCACTGCGTTCGGGATTTAAGACAAAGCTATACCGGGACCGGCACAGACTGAATAATGTCGCGCAGTATATTGTCGCCCTGGTCGGACTTCTTCAGCGTCGAAGAATAGCGGGCATTCACGACTACGCGGTGCGAGAACACCGGCACGACGAGTTGCTTGAAGTCGGCGGGCGTGGCAAAGCGACGGCCTTCAAGATACGCCATGGCTTGAGCGGCGCGGTAGAGCATCAGCGATCCGCGCGGCGACACGCCCAGAGAAAGCGTTTCAATCTCGCGCGTCTTTTTGACGATTTCAAGCGCGTAGTCAACAAGTGAATCGTCAACCTTCACCTGCGTAACTTCATCCTGCATGGCGATAATGTCGGCGCCGGTCGCGACAGGTTTTACGGAATCCAGGCGGGCGGCGCCGGCTTCAGAACGCAGAATCTCGCGTTCATTATTGCCTTGCGGGTAGCCCATGCGGACGCGCAGCAGAAAACGGTCAAGCT
>Ga0207700_10001444_pt1 | contig 13490 bp, 12 predicted proteins | sample LARL82metaG_FD_184348 | JGI IMG/M metagenome (GOLD analysis project Ga0207700, IMG submission 184348) | Corn, switchgrass and miscanthus rhizosphere microbial communities from Kellogg Biological Station, Michigan, USA - LAR L8-2 metaG... | ecosystem: Host-associated > Plants > Roots >...
GCCGCCTGTCTGTCTGGTTCGCACCACTGGATCAAAATAGCCTCCGCCGAAGCCATGCAGAAGATCGTCACAGATGGTATAGCCCGCGGCTGCGATTCCTTCCGCGGCATCGAGAACGTCTTCTACTACCGCGCCATGCCGAATGACTGCTGCGACACTCTCGAAGATCTGTACAGCAAGGTCGTACATACGCTGGTAATCTTCGTTCGGTGGTTCGCCGATGCTGAAGGGACGAAGTATTTGGCCGGGGTATCCATCGTACTGCGCGCTAATCTCGGTGATGAGCACGTCGCCCGCCTGCAAGATGCGATCAGACTGCAACTGCGCTGGAACGCAGAGATGTGGGTCATGCATGGAGGTGGATGCCATGTAGTGGATGTGCGTCTGCCCGCCAAGTGGCACGTACGCGCCCTCGACGATGGCGGCTAATTCGTATTCAGTGATGCCCGGACGCGCCTCTCGCTCGAGCGCCTCCATCGCCAGGTCACTCAGTTCAGCGCCGCGTCGCAGGAAGCTAAGCTCTTCCTCGCTCTTGATAAGACGCAGGTGTTGGAACGGTATCGTGGTATCGGAGAACTCCACACGCGGTAGTTCTGTGCGGAGTGCGAGGTGCTGTTGCCAGGGAAGCGCGCCAACCACCCCGATTCGCCCGGCGTTAAGACCGTGGTTACTCAGGTGCTCCACAAGGGTGGATACACTCTGTGCGCCTGCCCACTGCACATCGCCAATACGGGCGCGACGACGCGCATAGGGGACATGGTTGAAGTAGTTGACAAACAAGGTCGGCTCATCGTCGTTGGGCACCACAAGATAGGCTTCTCGTGCCGTGCGAAAGTCTGTGAGGTACAGGACCTCAGAGAAACTGCCGACCGCGCCGTAGACAACGAGCGCGTCAAGCCGTTGCTCGGCCAGCATATCATGGACTGCTTTGTGCCGACGCGTGAACTCACTGTCGGAGAATCGCAAGCGCATGTTGTTGGGATCGTAGCTCATCAATCCTGCGACTCTTCTTCGTGATGGGCGCGCCAGTCGGCACGGCGTTCCGGGAAGCCTGACGAAGACGTGATGAATTAGCTGGCGTGCGTGTCTTCCAGCGATCCCCCCAGATAGAGGGCGCTGATCTCGGGATTGTTGAGGATATCCTGCGCAGGACCGATAAGGCGCACTTTCCCGCTCTCCATCACGACACCATGGGTAGCGACGCCCAGGCCACTACGGACATTTTGCTCGACCAGCAGAATTGTACGGCCCGACTCGTTCATGTGTTTGACGGTCTTGAACATTTCTTTGGCTGTTTTGGGATCGAGGCTCATCGAAGGCTCATCAAGCATCACAAGCGCAGGATCCAGCATGAGCGACCGGGCAAACTCGACCTGACGCTGCTGGCCACCGGAAAGACTGCCTGCCTTTTCAGTGGCGCGCTCCCGCACTATGGGAAAGAGCGCCTCAACCTCGGCGAGTCGGCGCCGAACGAGAGCAGCGTCGTTAAGCATGTAGGCGCCTAGCTCGACATTCTCGCGCACCGTCAAGGCGGGGAACAGGCTGTGCGCCTGGGGTACGAGGGCAAGTCCGCGTGCCAGAATCTGTTGCGGCCCTAGTCCGCGGATCGACCTGCCATCGAAGATGATGTCGCCCTGGCGCGGCTTAAGCAGGCCGCTGATAGTCGCCATCACCGTCGACTTGCCCGCGCCGTTTGGCCCGACAATACAGGTGATTGAGCCTTGCTCGGCGGTGAGGGAAACGCCCCGAAGGACATCGCCTCCGCCGTAGCCAGCGTAGACGGAATCGAGCTGCAGCAACATGATCTCAGTCTCCTAGGTAAGCCTCGAGCACAGCCGGATTACCGCGTACCTGATCGGGGGTGCCCTCGGTGAGCAGGGAACCACGATGCATGACGGCGACCTTGTCGCACAGGCTCATAACGAATTGCATATTGTGCTCGACGATGAGGAAGGTGATGCCACGCTGGTTCAGCGTTTTGATGCGGTCAGTGAGTTGAGCCGCCAGCGTTGGATTCACGCCACCCGCAGGTTCGTCGAGCAGGACCAGCCGAGGCTCGGCGATCAGAATCATCGCGAATTCGAGCAATTTCTTCTGGCCATAGGAGAGATTTTCCGCGGGCGCATCGGTGAGATGCGAAATGCCCACGAAATCGAGCAATTCTTGCGCATGTGCTCGCTCGTCCGGTGCGGTCCACCGGCGGAGCAGAGACCGGACCCCGCGACGCTGCACGGCGATATGCATGTTTTCCATGACCGTCAAGCGCGAAAATATCCGAACGATTTGAAACGTGCGCCCCAGTCCAAGGCCGAAAATTGTGCTCGGGGAGGCGTTGGTAACATCGGTTCCCCTGAGTGTGACAGTACCGGCGTCGGGCCTTTCGTAGCCAGTGATCACGTTGAAAAGCGTTGTCTTGCCTGAACCATTGGGGCCGATCAACCCAGTGATCGAGCCTTGCTCAACCGCCAGCGAGCAGCCGTCGAGCGCGTGAATGCCGCCGAATGCTTTGGAGATGCCATTGACTTCGAGGAGACTCATCGACCCAACCTCACCCTTTCTCCACGGCAACTGGCTGGCGTTCCGGCGCTACGGGAGTGCCACCTGCGCCCCTGCGCACGCGCCATGCCGTCCACAGTCTGGCGAGTGAGGGGACAATGCCCTGAGGCATCAAGAGTATGACAATCAGAAACAGCGCTCCGAGGAATATCTGGTACAACCCCGTGGGCGCATAGATGCTGAAGTATTGCTGAGCAGTCTCCAGGATTATAGCGCCAAGAATCGGCCCAGCAAGGGTGCCAACTCCACCCAGGAACGCCATCAGGACGATAGTGATCGTCAACGCAGGGTCGAAGACGTATTGCGGATAGATGGATCCGATGAAATACGCATACATCGCGCCGACCATGCCTACGAAGAACGCCGAGATCACGAACGCTATCAGCTTGCTCGTGCCGGTGCGCACCCCTAGACCTTCAGCGCGGTCTTCGTCGTCGCGAATGGCGAGCAGCCAGAGACCATACCGCGAACTGCGAATATACAACGACGTCAGAAGCGCGAGAACCAGGATTGCAAGCTGAATGTAGTAATACGGCAAGAGAAACCAGTCAACGCCAAAGCCAGGAGCTGGCAAAAAGAGTCCTATCGATCCGTTGGTGAAGCCGCGCAGGTTAAAGGCCAATAGTTGGAAGATAAATACGGTGATGAGCGTGATAACCACGAAGGCATGGCCGCGCGTGCGTAGCGTAATCCACCCTATCGGTATGGCGGCGAGCGCGGCGACTACGCCGGCCACCGGAACCAGCAGGAACAGGGAGAAGCCCCCCTCGAGACCCTTATCCACAGAGATAAGCGCTATGACATACGCGCCGAAGCCAAAGAAGGTCGAGTGACCGAGCGAGTTATAGCCGGTGTACCCTGAGAAGATATTCCATGCCGTTGCCATTGCCGCATACATCAGCGTCAGAACAGCAATATTATCCAGGGCAGGGTTGGGAAATACAAGTGGAAATAGTATCGCCGCGACAAGCAGAAGAAGCGGCCAGACAATCTTGACCAGACGCGGGTTCAGAGATCGCTTCATGTCCGGGAACTCCTAAGCTATTGCTTGCGTGTAGCGACGCGGCCAAAAAGCCCCTGTGGGCGGAACAACAGCAACAGGACAAGTGCAAGGAAGAATACTGCGCTTGACCATACGGGTGACCATACGACAGCTGTCACATCGGAGCAGACGAGCATAATGATTGCGCCAATGAGGGCGCCTTGAACGCTCCCCAGGCCTCCCAGGATGATGATGGCAAAGAGGCGGGTAATGAGGTCATACCAACTGTTGTTATTAAATGGAGTGGTCGCTCCATAGGCCATGCCACCCGCGGCGGTGAGCGCCACACCGATTGCAAAGGTAATCGCCGATACCCGCTCGACATTGATACCGATGAGTTGGGCGGCGGTGCGATTCTGCATGAGTGCGCGAACGCTGCGGCCAAATTTAGTCCGGTAAAGCAGCACGAAAAGCGCAGCGATGAGCACCACTGCCAGGATGAATGCAAAGACATACATGTACGGGACATAGGCATTGCCAATCTGGAACCCATGAGTAACGTACCAGGCCTGGAGTCCCTGCTCCGTGGTGCCAAATGCCATGCCCAGCACGCCTTCGATGACCAGCCCGATGCCAAAGGTCACCAGAATGGACAATTGGGTGCGCTCTCGCTTGAGAGGGCGGATGAAGGCCAGCTCGACAGCGAGGCCAACCAGAAACAGCAGCGGCATTGTGATGAGCAATCCAAGGAAAAGATCGATGTGCAGGACTCCCTGCAGCACGAAGCTCAAGTAGGCGGCGAGTATCACATACCCTGCCTGTGCAACATCGATAATGTCGAGTACCCCAAAGATCAGGCTTAGCCCCGTGGCCATCAAGGCATAGACAGTGCCCGTCAGGATCCCGTCCAGCACCGCGCCGAATAGCTCCGCAGGGTTTACGTTGAAGGGCACGTCCATACCTCCTGAGGTAGTGGGGCTACAAACCGGTTGATTGAGCACAGTCTGGCTGGGACTGGCCTGCGGAGCCCGCTACGTCCGAGCGAACCCCGCAGGGAAGTGTGAAAAGACTTCGTACAAATGAGCCAGTGGCTCTTGTCAATGGGCTTCTACCGCGTGTGAGAGCACGTTGTGAAGGCATCGAAGTGCTCCCCACGCTGCGGAATATCAGGACGCCCAGTTCGGCTTCGGATATTCCATAGTGCCGGTCGCTGCCGACGATGGGTAGACGCAGATGACTGCGCCCTTCTGCCATTGGAAGACGTACGCTGGAAGGTTAGCATTCTCGCCGACGCTGTTAAACTTGACCGCACCCTGAACGCTATCAAAGGTTCCGGTGTTGATGGTCTGCATCAACTTGGCATTGTCGGTGCACTTGCATTGCGCCACCGCTTGCTGCAACACCTCACCAACCGAGTACGCCTCGGCAGTATCGGCTGCAATTGCGTCGGCTGTCCCGCCATACTTGGCCGTGTAAGCCTGAACGAACTGCTTGTTGGCCGTGTTATTGAGGCCTGGCCACCAGCTATTCGGGAACAGGATGCCCTCGGTATTTGCCGCGCCAACGCCCTGCGAGAACGCCGCCCCGGTATCTGGCCCGCTGGTAAAGATGATCGCTTTGGGGTTGTAATGCTGCTGGGCAAACGCTTTAACGTAGGCGCATCCGCCGTTTGCGTACCAGCGATGACGACGTCGGCGTGCTTGTTGATCATCGCTGTTGCCATGGGTGAATAGTCTGTTGTTTCCGCAGGATACACCTGGTAATACGCCGTCGAGAATCCAGCGGCTTCTAGAGCAGCTTTTGCCTTATCTACCTGCGGCTCGGTGAATGGATCATCGGACGTCACATAGGCGATGGACTTAGGCTGCTGATCCGCTGGGAGCGACTGGAGCATTTGGGAGAAGGCCACGAGAAGATTTTCTATCGGCGCCGATACGTCGTAAAGGCCCTTGATACCGCGATTGAAGACCGAAGGAGCGCCGCCTGCGCCCTCAAGCATCGCATACCCGTAACGGGCTGTGACAACGGATGCTGGTTTGGTCAGGAGGCTTGAGTATGGCCCGACAACCAGATCAACTTTGTCTACAGTGATGAGTTTCTGGTAGTTCGTGGTAACCTGATCTGGGGTGCTGTTGTCGTTGACGATGTCGAGCTGTACCTGCCGACCCAAGAGACCGCCGCTCTTGTTCACCTGATCGGCCCACAGCTCATATCCCTGCTGGAGAGCCTTGCCATCGTCTGAAAAGTCACCCGAGGTCGAGATGGAGACGCCAATCTTGATGGGGGTCTTGTTCCCTGCTTGTGTGCTCGATGTCCCGCATGCGGCGAAAGCCATAAGCGCTGTAAGCACTAGCGCTACAGCAGAAGGTACCTTCCGCATCCTGTGAAAATGCCATCCGGTCATTCTTGTTCCCTCTCGTAACGCTGAAACATCAGTACCTTCGCAGGTGCTTGACATTCCTCGTATACATCTGGTTCGCTGGGATTCATACGGGTCGCGGATGCCTGAACAGGAAGAGTCGTTCCCTACACGTTCATAACGCCCTCGTTCATGTTTTCGCGCTGCGCATCGCGGTTGCTACGAGGGTTTCTTGCCACCTCCTCACAGAACCAAAGAAGCCAAACAAGCTTTGGACAAACGATTGCCTGAGACTTTAGCATCTCTCTGCCGCTTTGTCAATCCTGTGTCATAAATCGCAGTGCGAGCATATTGTCACTCCGGTTGGATGACTGCATTCCAGTCGTGCCCCAGGTCGGTCAGGAGCACTTGGGCGGCGTTGCGACCGGGCGCGCCCGTCACCGATCCGCCGGGATGGGTGGTTGCGCCGGTCTGGTAGAGGCCAGGAATCGGCATGCGATGCTGGGCATATCCGGGCACGGGCCGTAGTGTGCCAGATTGCGACGGCCCCATATCGCCGCCGTGACAACTGCCATGCCAGTTGTGCGCGTTGTAGCGCTCAAGGTCGAGCGGGCTGCGGATATCCACGGCCAGGATTTTGTCATCGGTAAGGTTCGGCGCGTACCGGCGCAGCTCCTCGAGGTTCTTACGGGCAACCTCCGCCTTGATCTCATCCCACCTTTCTGGGCTATCGCTTAGGTCATATGGCTGCTGGCTGATGACCTTAACTACATGCTTCCCCGAGGGCGTGCGCGAGGGGTCCCCGACCGACGGAGTCAGCACAAGCAGAGGCGATTGGTCATCATTCAACCGACCCTGGCGGAAACGCTCTTCGGTGCGGAGCTGGCGCTCCGGCGTCTGGGCTATCCCCGCCGCGACAGTTGCGAGAGAGCCTTCCGCAGTGGCAAAAAGCGGCGGCTCGGTTGTCGCGTAATGGGCGACAAACATGGTCCGGCCGCCTTTGTACGATTCCACGCCGTAGAGGAAGGCCTCACCCCAGACGTCGGCAGGCGCCATATCTACCAGCTGTTTGATGTGGATCGACGAGACAACTGCCCGGCGTGCTCGAAATTGTTCGCCTGTGGCCGTTTCGACACCCACACAGCGCCCGCCCTCAACGATCAGGCGTACCACCTGTTGATTGGTGAGGAGCGTGCCGCCGTGCGCCTCGACATAGCGACCAAGAATCTGAGGCAGGACGCCCGACCCGCCTTTGGGAATGGCCCAACCATTGCGCTGACGCCCGGCGGCAAATGAATATGCCAGCGTTCCTGTGCCCGGGCGATCCGCTGGCTGCAAGGTGCCTTCGGCGAACCAGACCATCATGGATTGAACATGCCAGTCCTCAAAGGTGGCACTGATAATGTCCCAGGCGGAGAGCGCCTGACGTCGTAGCCAGATAGCGCCATTTCGACGCTCAGCCAGCCGCTCGGCGACCGAGGGCCCCGCGCCAGCGGGAGCGTAACGCGTACCACCGAAGACTGGCGCGACCTCGCGCCACTCAACCATCATCGTGCGATAGGCGTCCGCGTCATGTCGCGAGAATCTGGCAATCTCGTCACAGGTACGATCAAGCTCGGTCCACTGGGTGATGGAGGCGCCGTCCGGGAACGCAATGTGACAGGCGGGGTCACTCGTGATGTATTCCAGGCCGTACTCGGCCAGTGGCAACTCCTGATTGCGCCAGATGGGGCTCTCCATGAAGATCGCGTGCGCGGTCGAGCAGGTATCATGGAGAAAGCCAGGGAGCGTCAACTCCTCGGTGGCGGTGTTGCCCCCGATGCGCGGACGCGCCTCGAGTACCAGACAGGTCAATCCTGCCTTGGCCAGATAGGCGGCGGTGACCAGGCTGTTGTGGCCAGCGCCCGCGATGACGACGTCAAACTGGTCCGCCATTTATCCCTCCTACGCATGGATCAACCTGCCAGCGGAGATCAACTGAGCACCGCATGAGACGTGAGGGGCCGCAACGGGACAGATCGTCCACGCTAGCCAAGGTGTTGGGCCAACCAGTCGGCCATCAGGGACCGCGACGCGAAGACACGGTCAGTGCATCCGTGATTGCTCCCCTCGAACGCGGCCAGTTCAGAACTCGGTATTTCGGCGTGGATGCGCTCGGCGTCGCTGAAGAGAACAATAGTATCGCGGGTGCCATGCACGATGAGCAGTGGACAGCGCACATACTGGGTAACGCCCTCCAGGGACATAGCGCGCGCCCGTTGCCGCCCCTCGGCCTCGTCTGCCGCGCCCGATCGCTTCGTGAAGGTGGCGCGTGTCATCGGTGGGCGTTCATCCCAATGCTCAGCCATCGAGTAGATTCCTGCCAGGTCCACCGCTGCCTTGATGCCGGAGACATGCGCCGCTGTTCGGATTGAGTAGTACCCGCCGAGGCTGACGCCGAAGACACCGACACGAGTTTGATCGAGATCGTCGCGTGTCGTGATCCAATCCACCACCGCCTGTGAGGCGTGCTCATACGCTGGCTCGATGTGAAGCAGCTCCTCGGTCTCACCCTGCCCAGGCCCGTCCACCGCCAGCGTTGCCAGACCCCGGCGCAAGAAGACATCGGCGGTCGTTTGGATTTCCTCTTTAGTTGAGTCAAGGCCGGGCAGCATGATGACCACCGGTGGTCGTTCGACTCCTGCTGGCAGACGCAGCAGCGCAGCCATACGAACGGCGCCATAGGGAATCTCGACGCGCGTCGCGGGAGGCTCCAGCGCCCACATCCCTTTTTGATAGTCTTCTGTCAGCCGCTGCTGGGCTGTTTGCGCGAGGTCGGGATCCTCCATGAAGACGAATTTGCCAAAGTGCCAGCACAAAGCGGCACGGCGCCATGCCTCCGCTGCTGTCACAGCGAAGCCGCGGGATTCGGCGGTCTGGGCGAGGTCTTCATAGCCGCGTGCCGTCGTTGCCCACTCCGTCAACCACTGGCTCCAGGTCTGGATACGCGCCAGAGTGGCGTTGAAATCGCTCAGGTCCACGCCGTTCGCGACAAATCGCGGCGCCCAATGGCTGACGGCGATGCGAACGCGTTCATCTTGCTGGGGATTGCTCACACTCTCATGTGCGTTAGAGTCAGTTGTGGCCATAGTTCCTCCCTGCATGCCAGGAGCGCGGTCTTGTCGCTCGCTTCATTCAAACGCACTTCAGAATTGTGTCCATCGGTTGTTGCGTACCAGGGCGGAGTTCATCTCGCTGAACAATCGTTTGTTTATGATGGACAAACGATTGCACGACACTGTAACACTCCTCCCAGGGCATGTCAATGCGCCGCTTAGTTGACGTGCGCTATGCCGGGCAGCTCGTTGCGCAATTACCTGGTTGCGGTTTGCGCCGGAATCGCCGTCCGGTGGTATTCTTGATGCGGGAACCGGGGGGAGATGCTGCTAAAATCTTGGCGCTACAATCGTATTGTGACGTTTTCCAGGGTGGCAGCCCGACGATAATTGACATGCCTTCTATTTGATGCTACTGTTGTCGGAACAACCGTTTGTTCAGAACAAGAGAGGACTCTACCGGTGGACGAGCGAGATGGCAATAGCACTTGCAAGGTCGCCTGAAATGACCTTGAAAGACCTTGCCAGATTGGCCGGAGTTCACCCCTCGACGGTTGCGCGGGTGCTCAACGACGATCCGCAGCAGCGGGTGAGTGAGGAAGTGCGCGCGCGCATTCTGGCGCTGGCCCGCGAGCAGGGCTATCAGCCGAATCACCTGGCGCGCTCCCTGCGGACGAAGCGCAGTTTTGTCGTTGGCACGGTAATCCCTGATATCGCCAACCCGTTCTTTGCCATCCTGTTCCGGGGTATCGAGGATGCGATGGCGGCCAGGGGATACAGTGTGATTATGGCCAATACGGACGACGAATTGGCGCGCGAGCAAAACAGCATCGCCATGTTGCGCGGGCGGCAGGTGGATGGATTGCTTATCGCGACGGCGCGGCGCGAGGATCCCACCATCAAAGCCCTGACGGCGGGCGGATTCCCCTTCGTGATGGTGAACCGCCACACGGACCCTCTTGCTGGAAACACTGTCGTACCTGATGACTATGCCGGGGCAGCCACCGCGGTGGAGCATCTCATCGACCTGGGCCACCGTCGTATCGCGCATATTTCCGGTTCGGATGAGATGTCAACGGGCCACACACGCGCACGGGGGTACGTAGAAACGATGCAGCGGCGGCGCCTGCCTGTTGATCCGGATCTCATCGTACGCGGGAGCTTCCGCGAGCCAGGTGGCTATGAGGCGACGCGGCAGCTGCTCACGTTGGATCAGCCGCCAACAGCGATCTTCGCGGTGAACGATCTGGCGGCGGTCGGGGCCATGCGCGCGATAGAAGAGGCGGGCCTTCGTACACCAGGCGACATCTCGATTGTCGGGTTCAACGATATCTCTACGGTTCTCGGCACAACGCGGCTGCTGACGACGGTTCACCTGCCGTTGCACGAAATGGGAAGAGTGGCAGCAGAGCGCCTGCTCGCGCAGATTACCAGTGGACTGGCGGCGTTGGAGCCACTGGTCATGCCTGTGGAGCTGGTGGTTCGCAAGAGCACAGGCCTTGCTCCAGGGTGAAGGAGGCGCAACGCCGCGGCGCTGATGGTGATGCGTCGCTATAGCGGCCTGTGTCACGTTGGGGGTCGAGTGAGCGCGGAAACGAAACGGAAACAGTGACGATGGCGGGCGGCGCTGTCGCTCACGCAATCACCTGGAGGTCTGGATATGGCTCGCGTCGCTCTTGGCTTCATCGGTCTTGGTGCGATGGGCGGCCGCGTCACGAAGCGGCTCCTGGATGCTGGATACGACGTCGTTGGCTCCAATCGAACGCCATCCAAAGCGCAGTGGCTGCTGGCTGCGGGGATGCGCTGGGCCAATACGCCCCGTGAGGTGGCGGAATCGGCTGATGTTATCTTCACCATGGTCACCAATACCGCCGCGCTGGAGACGGTTGTGCAGGGACCAAATGGAGTGCTTGCGGGGCTGCGGCCAGGCAAGGTCTACATCGACATGAGCACGGTGAGCCCGGCAAAGTCGCGCGAACTGGCGGATCAGGTGGCGGCGCGCGGCGCGCGCATGCTCGATACGCCGGTATCGGGCAGCCCGATTACACTGGAGCAGGGCCAATTGTCGATGATGGTCGGCGGTGATCGGGAGACCTTTGAGCGCGTCAGGCCCGTGCTGGAGGCGATTGCTCCCACCGTTAACTACGTGGGCGCCAATGGCCAGGCGGTGCTGATGAAGATCGCCGTGAACCTCAATTTGCAGGTTCAGCTCATGGCGTTCTCTGAGGCGCTGCTCCTCGCGGAAAAAGGCGGCATTCCTCGCGCGACGGCGTTGAAAGTCCTGCTTGACAGCGTGATAGCCTCACCTTCGCTCAAGTACCGCACCCCATTTATCCTCAACGAACCAGATGAAGCCTGGTTCAATGTCAACATGATGCAGAAGGATATGCTGCTGGCGCTGGAGATGGGGCGGCAATTTGACGTCCCGCTGCCAACCGTCGCCGTGAGCAACGAGTTCCTGACGGCTGCGCGCGCAATGGGACTGGCCGAGCATGACTTCTTCATTGTCTACAAGGTGCTCGCAAAGCTGGCTGGCGTCGAGCCGTAGCGCCCCTTCGGAACGAGAGCAGGTTCGTGGATCAGAGAGCATCGACCAGCAGACTGCGTGTCAACTCGTTCAAGGGGCCACAGAATCTGCCCTTGTACGTCGCCATGCGTGAAGGCTACTTCGCCGCGCGTGGGCTCGTCATCGACCTGACGTTTACAGCTGGGTCAGCCGCGCAGCTCGCTGGTCTGGCGCGCGGTGAGTATGACCTCATCCAGACGGCCCCCGACAATGTGATCAATTACGCGACGCAGCCCGCCGCGTTCGGGATCGATCCGGTGACGGCGCCAGCAATTGCGATGGTGCTGGGTGGCAGCGTCGGTCCGCTGAGTGTCTACGCCCGGCCCGGTGTGGCAGACATCAGCGACCTGCGAGGCACTACCCTTGGCGTGGACAATCCCTCCTCCGGCTTTGCCCTGGTGCTGCGCGACCTGCTCCAGCGGCAGGGATTGCTATTAGACCGCGACTATACATTTGCCGTGGCTGGCGCGACGCATGCCCGCTGCGATGCGCTGCTGGCGGGGTCTATCGCGGCCACGGTTCTCTATGCGCCGTTTGAGCTGCGCGCCGCCGACCATGGCTGCGCTCAGTTGGCGTCGTCGTCCGCCACGTATTCGGCATATGCGTCTGGCTCGACCGCTGGCGTGCGCCAGTGGATGAACGCGCACTCAGCGCTTGTGACGCAGTACATCGCCGCCATTCTAGAAGCGCTGCGCTGGCTTCATGATCCCGCGCACGCCGAGGCGGTTCAGCTACTCATGCGCTCAGAGCCATCACTGGGCGTGGCGCCCGATCTGGTGGCGCGGACGTATGCATCGTATGTTGCGCCAGCAGCTGGCCACGGAATGGATGTCGCGCTCGACGAGAACAGTCTGCGCCAGGTTATCGCGCTCCGTCGGACGTATGGCCCCGCCGATATACGACTGGGACAGCCCGAAGAATACTGTGATGCGCGGTGGTATCAGGCGGCGCGCGCCAGCATGCCGCCCGGCGTGTAATGAGCATCGAGCCCGCCACCGATGTGCCAGACGCTTGACAACTTTCCGCGTTGCGGTATGATTGTCATACCAGTTGGGGCGACATGACGTGATGACATGGCTGGCGGTGAGGAAGATATGTACGACCGGATCGAGCGCACCAGGGTATTCGAGCGGATCGCGGCTCAGATCGAGCGGCGCATTCTCTCAGGCGAGCTGCGCCATGGCGATTATCTCGGCTCGGAACGCGAGCTGAGCGAACAGTTCGGCGCAAGCCGCACCGCCGTGCGCGAGGCTCTGAAGACCCTTGCTCAGCGGGGTCTGGTTGATATGCGGCCCGGTCGGGGAACGATGGTGGTAGACGGCACCTCGCAGGCCATGCGGCACTCGCTTCACCTGATGATGCGCATCGGCAGCCAACACGGCCCGAAGCATCTGATCGAGGTGCGCGAGATCATCGAGCCGGAGATGGCGGCGCTGGCGGCGGAGCGGGCAGGGGACGAGCATCTCGCCGCGATGCGAATGGCCTACGAGACGATGGAGCACACGCTCGACGATGCTGACGCCTTCATCGCCGCCGACAACGCATTTCACCGTGCGGTGGCGCGCGGCTCTGGCAATCCTTTGATTCTGGCGCTGATGGACTCGATTGTCGATCTGCTCAGCGATCAACGCAAGATGATCTTCGCGGTGCGGGGTGGGCCCGAGCGCGGACAACAGCATCACAAGCGCGTGATGGTTGCAATCGCGACGAAAGACCCCGAAGCCGCCCGGAACAGTATGCGCGAGCATTTGAAACAGGTGCGCGCTGATACCCGGCAGGCATTACTCGGCAACCCGGCTAGCAACACAGCAAAGCGTGTAACCCTCCCATAGCGAGCGCAGGCTCTGGAAAGGTGAGGAAAGTCTGCATGACACAGGCGAGAACGGCGCGACAGGCGCAGCATGCCAGTCATAGCGAGCCAGCCGCCACTGA
>Ga0207700_10001445_pt1 | contig 13486 bp, 12 predicted proteins | sample LARL82metaG_FD_184348 | JGI IMG/M metagenome (GOLD analysis project Ga0207700, IMG submission 184348) | Corn, switchgrass and miscanthus rhizosphere microbial communities from Kellogg Biological Station, Michigan, USA - LAR L8-2 metaG... | ecosystem: Host-associated > Plants > Roots >...
TTCGGTCATTCCGGATGCGATTACTTTTTTTGCTTGTGTCAATTTGACCTTTTGAGGCCGCTGTTCCTTTGGATGCGGCAAAGTAGCTGCTTCGTTGTCCACCCGGGTTGCCCCGGCCACCACAAACGGCCCGCCCAGCTCCGGTTCTTCCCGATTCTGGCCCTGTTTCTGGCCCGATCTCTGGCCCATTTTTCGGCCCAATTGCTGTTGGTTCCGGCCCATTTCCTTGCGCCGATGCGCCGCAGCCTTCTGGTTCTGGCCTGGATGCCCCTGGCGCTGCCCCTGCTCGACCCCATTATAGATAAAGGCTTTGTCTTCGTCCGGCGGCCGGCTCGATGCTAATCCCATGTGACTACACATGGAAGCATTTTCCCGGAGCTTTGGTTGCCTGAGCAAGAGCAGTTAGCAATGAACCAGCCTTTAGCTCTTAGCCAATAGCCTTTGGCTAAAACCCTTGACCCTCCCTTTTGTACAGATTTCCATATATCCGGGGAGTTGAATGCCCCATCACCCGATCACCAGATCACGGCGATCACCCGATCTTTTCCCGATCAGTGTCATCAGTGTGAATCAGCGATCAGAATTTCCTCCCCGCTTTTCTCCGCGCCTCTGCGGTGAAGGTTCTTGCTCTTTTCCTGATCAGCGGCTATCAGCGTAAATCTGCGGCGAAAGGGTTTGGCTTTTGCTGATCCGCGATCATCCGCGTTAATCCGCGGTAGAGCCTTCCCGATCACCCGATCACGCGCGATCACCCGATCACCCGATCTTCCCCTCGCTCTTGCCATTCTCCGCTCATGGGAATAGTCTGTATCGCATAACGAGAGTTGCTGGAGGCACGATGCGCAAGCTTATCTCTCTTCCTGTTTTGTTGTTTGTCATCGCCGCGGTTTCCGCGCAGGCGCAGAACCCTGACATCTTTGTTACGCCCATTCCTGCCAATCCTTTCACCGGCACGGTGAACGTGGAGCGGTCCTTCGTGCAGAAGGACGGCGAAATCGTAAAGTCCAAGACCGCCCGTGAGATTGGCCGTGACAGCCGCGGCCGCATCTTTAATCAGATGCGTACGCTGGTGCCGGCCTCAAGCAATCAGTCGCCGGAAATTGTCGGCGTCCATATTTATGATCCGGAAACGCGGGTCAGCATCATGGTGTATGACCGCCAGCACACCTTCCACAAAAACACCGTGAATCGTCCGCCGGAAGCAGTGCCACCGTCGTTTCTTTCGGCTTCGTCCGGCCTGAATACTCTTCCCCAGAACCAGTTCACCAAAGAAGAGGATTTAGGCAATAAGGTGATTGAAGGATTGCCCGTGCACGGCGTCCGTCAAAGCCAAACCATTCCCGCAGACAACGGCGGCAAAAGCGTGGTTATCACGGACGAGTACTGGTACTCAGAAGACCTGCGCATCAACCTGGTGCTGAAGCATAATGATCCACGCACCGGCGGAGTCACCATGACCGTGACAGGCATAAATCGCTCAGAGCCAGACCCGACGCGCTTTGAAATCCCGGCAGGCTACAACCCCGCAGGAGCCCAGCAGCAAGAGTAGTTCGGAGCGGCCTCCGTTCGTTCCCCGAGCAGGGTGAAACAAATCATTTATGCCCGGCTTGTACGACTATAGTTTTGATTGTCCCAGTTCTTCAATCCCTCTGCTTGCATTCACAATGAACCATTGCCGGCAGGTGCGAAATTATCGGCCCATTCTGAAGGCGAAGCAGCAAACCGATTTTGAACAACCATTTTCAAAATCAATTGAACGAATGTTTTGTGAAGTTCTTTCGCTCTGAGATATAGAGAACCGGCCTAAGACGATCAACAAGTGCAAGCCGCGGAACTATTGCGCGCCCCCCTGGCTGTTCGACATATTGCCGCTTTGAGTAATCGTGTTGACGACTTGAACCGAGCCTTCTTCAAATATGGTTTGGTTGATTGGATGCTCCAAGAAGTGTCGGCAATCCAAATACCAGCCCCATGCTTGCGCCAATAAAGTAGCGGCTATAGCTCCCGTCAAAAAAGAATCGGCAGAGTAGTAAGGATCTTTTGAATTGCTCAAGTGAACTGAGACTCGTGATAGAGCGTATATAATCCAAAAAAAGATAGGCGTCGGAAAATCGACATATTTAAACCAGTGCTCCGCTTTAGTCTCCATTTCTTCCACTCGATCAGGGCAAGCAGCTTTTTGCTTGTCCATGTGCCAAATGCGCCAATCCCAGACGCTGAAAATGATGAAATAGAATGTGAGGCATGTGAGGTGGGTACGCCGATAACCGATGCTCGCAATGCACAGCCCGCCACTTGCAAGGGTTGCTAGGAAAAATGGAAAAAACATCCACCTTTGCGTGGTGACGGGAAGTTGAAGAAGCCACTCGCGGCCGGAACACATCCAATACACATACAAGGTAACTGCAAGGGAAAGGACCACACCTGTCCATTCAATCGTTTTGAAAAAATCATGAAATAACCCCCAGCCGCTGTGCGCAACCATTGAAAAGATGACGTAAAAAGAAACGATAATAAACAACCATAGCAATATGCTTGGCATCGGGCGCCATGTAGCCTGAAGGAATGGGCCAATGCGCTTCGAATTCGCTGAAACAAAAGTCCAGACAATCTTTCTTTTCTTGATTATCGTAGTCTGCTCTTCCTCAACGACACTTGCATGAGAAGCAGGATCAGTCTGGGCTCCAGTTTCCTTTACATGGTCTTGCATATTGCTCACCTTGCGCCTTGCTGAGTACATTCTTTCTTAACGACGTGAGGTCCCAATACGGTTAGCAGCAGCAACTTTTGTATCCAGAAGAGTTTCAAATATGTCGTTAGTCCCAATCAAAGCGGCAACGAAGCGTTCAAAACCTACGCCAAAGCCGCCCCTGAGAGTGGGCTGTTCTTGATCTATGATCTCGAAGTATGGCCTGAAAGTTTCTTCTGGCTTTAACCCTCTTGCCCGCAAGAAATCTCCGAGACGTGAATCATTCAGGTTTGCCTTGAGATTAGCTGTTTCCTCTTCCCTTAATCCTGCGCCCACACATTCACCCAGCGGAGGCATTAGGAGATCTGCACTGTAGCAACTATCTCCCGATGGGTGCCGTTTTATGTTGAAGAATTTTTGTTGCGCAGGTTGGCCAAAAATAAAGGTTGGGACATCCCCGAATCGGGTCAATATCTTCCGTTCATCCTTTGTTCCAAAATCGCTTGGTGCACTTGCACCAAGCAGAGTTAATGCCTTGGAATACTCCAACCATCGAAACGGTTCCCTCACAATTCGCGCGAGCCAAGTTGTATCCCCCCCCAGAACTTCAAGTTGATTGGCGCATTGACCCAAAACACTTTCAATTGTGTGCTTAATGAGCAATTCAATCGTCTTCACGAGTGAATGGAATGCCTGATCTGCGGATAGGCCAACATACGGCATTTCGGCTTCGATCAGCGTAAATTCTGAGAGGCGGCGTCCCGGTGCCTCTGGATCGTCATAATTTTCTGCACGAAAACTGTTGGATTGGGAAAAAACCTTTGAGTGCAATCGCAACACCAGGGGCTCCAACTGCAACTGAGCACTTTGCGATAGGTATGCCTGGTTGCCGTAGACCTCAAGAGGAAACGATGCATGCGGGTTTTCGCAGGATCCCGCGATGTTGACTATGCTTGCAGTTGTGGCTTCGATAAATCCCTGCTGCTCAAAAAATGTACGAAATCCCTTCAAACATTCTGCCCGGAGCATCAATAATGAACGGAAACGCTCCTTGCTCAAAATGCCGTGTACTGTTTTGAAATTAGTTTGATCCCGCATACCGAGACAAGCTTTTATCAAAAAATAAAATGTAAGTCTAGGAGAAACTCCAATTTATGTGCTTAATACGTTTATTAAAAAATTTCAGTCGTTTCCACTTCCTGATACCATTTGATTCTCTTGCCAAGAATAGACCGGAGCTTCCATCGAACCGATTTACGAAATCCGTTAATTTCCGTTAGGATCCTAGAACGGTTTTCCATGGCTTTTCCCTTCAGCCTCTCTATTTCGTGGCTGTTGGCACCCCGGCTAAAAGTTTCAACTAATCCTAGATTCTCGAGGGCAGTCTGATAAAAGCCCCAGTCTTGGCTCAGGACTGAGACTATTCGGTTCAAATTGATTGAGTTCCCGTCTGTGCTTCCGATTTCATATAGGCCAAGAAGAAGGAGCAGGTCTTCCAAGTCTGATTCGCGAAGGTCCACACGCTGCAACTTCGATAGAACCAAGTCTGCCAAAGATACTGTATAGGGATCGTTCAATATCCGCCCATTCAGCCGGAGGGTATGGCTGAAACGCAGTTCGCCCGCAAATAAATCAACGAGCATTTTGAGACCCGGAGAATAAAAAACCGCCCGCCTGCCGTCGGTCACCGCCTCAAGACGGTAGTCGCTCTGAAAACCGAGATTAGATAAAAAATGGTGTGCCTTCCTATAAGAATCCAGAGGGCAGACTAGATCCACATCTTTCCATGACCGGTGTGCAAAAAATTGCACACCGACGATGCTCCGGCAGCGATATAAGACAGCTGCGGATCCTACCAACCGGACAGGAATATGCGCCTTGGTAGATTCCTGTAGGAGCGTGTCGCAGATGCGCAGAGTTCCCGCCGCAGTATGGCGGACAATTTCATCAGCACTATTCAATGGGTATTTGCTGGAAAGCGCGCGACAAATCGATCCCTTGGCGCTTTCGGATGTAATAAGCAATCCAATACCAGCCCAGCCCGACCATGAAAAGAGCAGCAATCGTAAGCAGCGATTGCGGGCTGTGGCCGGCAGCGATGGGATCATTCCACAAACGGGTTGCTAATGCGCCTGTTGCCAAAAGTCCCGTTGTTCCAGCCACGGAAAGGACTGGCATCCCCAAAATGCTTTTTCCAGCAAGGTACGATTGGTTATACAGATCTTTTCGCCTGAACGGAAATAGGATGGCTCCAATCATGGTCGGTATCCAGGCGAGCATCGCAGCAAGCACAAGTACTAGGGTGCCGAAAAATGGAGCAAACAGAAAGAGTGCTAAAAATCCTACATTAAGCAGAGCAACTATCATGATTGCCGTCACGGGCGTATGCCATTGTGGATGTACAAAACCCCAGTTCGACGGGGTCAATCTGTCAAAGGACCACGCCAATACACTTCTTGCCGCATAAACCAGCGTCGCGGGGAGCCAGAAAAATGCCCAGGCAAAAAAAGCCACACAAACGACGATAGCGCCAATGATGCTGTGAGTGGTAAAAGCAGCAAGGACCGTGATGTAGGGTGTCACAGGCAAAGGATTGGTACCAGCCAAGGTCAAAAGGTGAGATTGAAACTCCTTGCCGAATACCGCATCTGCGGGTAATGAGATCAGGATCATCAGTGCCGCTGATACCAGGATGGAACCAAACATGCCAATGGCTTGACTCTTCTGTACGTGGCGTATCTCACCACCAATATTTACTGAAAAAATGCTGCCAACAAAAGACAGAATTGGCCATACAGATGCAAAGACCGTAAACCTCATTGAAAAAATACTTCCTTGAGTTGCGGAGGCCAGAAGACCGGGATCGTTAATCCATGGGGCTATCGCTTTCGTGAAGTCATTGTGGAAGTTGGCGGGCGAAGCATTCCACAGTATGGCAATGGTGACTGCAGTCCCAAATATGGCTGCGATGAATAGTGCAGTTTGCAGCCTAAAAAAGGTACGCATACCCTTAACGAGAACAAGAGCGGAAATAGCGATTGCCAGAGTGCCAATGAGGAACTCTATCAATGGCCGCTGAACATAAATTGCTGCCCCGACAAAATTCTTGTTTCCAGTCTTTATTCCAACTGCAAACAATAGCGGGCCCAAGGCCACTGACGTCAGAAATGTTGCTGCCAAAGCGTTATAGAACAGCCAGCAAATCGAATCCACAAAACTTACAGCAAATCCAACAGCTGGGCTGACTCCGCGGCTTACAAATGCATAAATACCCCCTGAACGGGGAATGGTAACGCTCCAAGCCCAGAATGCCCAGGCGATGAGTGCCATCACGACGGCGCCCAAGGCTTCTGCAAAAGGAAGGCTAGCCCCTGGGTAATTTGCGGGCACCCAATAATGTACGAGCACGACTGCTATCCCGACGCTGCTAAGGCCGAGATTATACGCGAACACATCAAAAGCTCCTGCGGCTTTCACGAGGCCTGAAGCATTGCGTAAGAACACTGAGGGCAGCGGATTGCTGATTGGTTTTGCTGTCTGATGCATAATGTCCAATATTCAACCTTCAGTAAGTTGCCAGTCAATTACTTTCTGGTTGGCAATTTCCGTGATGAATCCCAGCAAGCGGCCTTCAGAATAAGCACTGCCTGGGTTTGCGCATAATGTCTTACCTAAGCATGTAACCGACCGCGATTCATGCACATGACCAAAGAGCCCGATTAGAGGTTGGCACTCCTTTATCAAATCGGCAACCGCTTGACTGCCTACTGGTTCCATCACTGGACCGGACGAACTCATAATGGGCCTAAGTTCCATGTCCAATTTTGGGGCCAAGTCTAAGCCAGAGCCAAACGGGGGCGCGTGTAAATGAAAAATTGTTCCTTTCTCGTGATCAAGGAACCCTGACAACCGTTCCAAGGCCAATTTCATCTCTGGATCCGTTTGTTCGCGGTAGGTGTGCCACGGGGTCGGCGTAGAAAATCCGTAGCCTAGGACCTGTAAGTCTCCGCCTAATTCCACAATGGACCCATCTGCAAACGCTAGCACAGAAGAGCTTCTTAATAAATTATCCAAATCAGGGGGATCGTCGTTCCCAGCGATCGCAAAGATTTTGATATCGGTGTTTTTGAGTCTATCAGCAGCAAAGTCGAGCCAATCTGCCATTCGGCGACATATCAGGCGCACCAAGATCGCAGTCCGCTGAGTCGATGTCAACTGCTGATATTCATCCTCATTGAAAACTGCCGTGTAGTTACCAATTGCAGCCATTCTCTTTTCAAATTCCTGGACTTCCCCACGAGTATTCATCTCCACAACTTTTCGATGGGTTATGCTCTGCCAAGTGCTGGGGTTCTTCTTCCAGATCGGCACTAGCGCTTTTCCCGCTAGATCTCCACCAAGGAAGAGCGCGGAACAATCGTAAAAGCGTGCAGCGGCTATAAACTTTCTAAAGCATGTTTCGGAGCCATGGAAGTCGGTGGCAAAAAAGAGCCGCATAAGATACAGCATTATAATGAAACACAAAATGAAACCCTTTCGAAGCGGTGAGAACCCGACTTTTTCAGCAGCTGCTCTATCCCTACCGTGTGCAATAGCGATTCGATGTTGATCATCAGAATCGACCTGCTTGCGCAAAAGAGAACAAACCTTTGAGTGCGCGCTCCGCCTTTGGCTGCGCGAGCCCGCAGCGCGAAGAATGGAAGAGAATTTAAAAGGGTTCTAAGAGTCTTTTCCCTTGACACAAAAGCGAACAAATGGTAAATTTAGAGATTCGCTCCAGAGCGAAAAAGTGGTGCAGTGGACGGTCTTTGAAAACAAGAAGCTGCTAGCTACTAGCCGCTAGCTCCTAGCCAGAAAAATCAACCCCGAACCCTACGCCAATTGGAGGGTAAATGGCTGAAGTCTACGCCAAAGTGGGATGATTAGGGTCGAAACCTCTCAAACCCACGCCAAAGTGGGATGACCTGGGATGGCATGGGATACCCCGGGAGGGGGGGCGGGAAGATCGCCGTCATCGCCGGGATCGGAAAGGCAAAGGCGCACCGCGGAGACGCGGAGAACAGCCAAGGTCGGCATATCCCTGGGATTGAATTGCGTAAGTGCTTTAGAATCCTAATTGAGGGGGAGGGGGGAGGGGTACCTCACGGATGCCCCACCACCACAATCGACTCCGGCCCGCCGCCGGTCGGCGAAGTGGAGATCAGGGCCGTAGTGGTATTCGCGGCGGTAATGTTTGCGTTCAAGACCGACACGGTGCTTGATCCATTGTTCGCCACGTAAAGGAATTTGCCGGAGGGATCCACGGCCAGATCAATAGGGCCTGTGCCTACGGGCACCGTAAGGCTGGCAGTGCCGGTGGTTCCGGCGTTGTTCACCGTGTTCACAGTCAGATTGTTGGAAGCAGTATTCGCAATGTAAACCAGTGGCGTGGTGGCGTTGAGCGGCGTGTTAAAAGCAATCGCGCTGGGATTTGGCGGTGACGATCCCGCGGGCGTCGCGATGATGGGCGTCAGCGAGCCGTCGGTGTTGATGATGAACGTGCGCAGATTATTGGTGCTGCCGCCGTCGGTCGCCACCAGCACTTCAAACGTGGGCACGGCTTTTACGGCCAGCATGGTGGTGGTTCCGGAATCAAATCCGGCAGCCGCCAGGCGCGTGAGCGTACCGCTGGCGCCGATCTGGAAAGTGTTAATGCCTCCGCCGGCTGTTACCACATAAACGAACTGGCCGCTTTGGTTGATAGTGATTCCGCGCGCCGTGGCATCGGTTGGCGTGGTTGAAATAAAAGTCAGGCATCCTGTAGTTGCATTGATGCTGAACCCGGTAACGCTGCCTACCTGGTTCGCCGTGAAAAGCAGCGTACCCGCGGGATTGATGGCAATCTTCAACGGCTGTACGTCAGTCGTGGCAACGGTTGGGCAGGCAAGCGGGGTAAGCACTCCGCTGGTCGGGCTGATGGCAAAGCTGTTCACCTGGTTATTCTGGAATGACGTCGCGTAGAGGAACAGATTGTTGGGTGTGGCGGCAAGCCCAAAAGGCTGCCCGGGCACGGAAAACGGCGATCCCGCGACTGCTGTTAGTGCTCCGGTGCCATCATTCGCAAATGCGGAGATACTGTTTCCGCCCGCGTTCGCCGTGAAAACAAAAGCGTTGCCGGGCGTTGGCGTGGGCGTGGGGCCGCCTCTGGTGACGCTGCTGGGAGAGCAACCGGCCATCAGCACAAGTAAGCAGCAGGAAATTAAAAGGAAGCCGGAAAAATTTATGGCGCGAAGCAAGTGCGGAAAGTCTTTCATCGTCACTCCCTCCGAACTCGCATGCACGCGGCGGAAAACTAACTCGCAGCAGCGGCCTGCGGCGAAAGTCGGATGTAACTATGATAGCCCAAGCCACAGTGCTTACGCTTGTTTCCATCGATAGAGGAAGCCGCGAAGAAACTGCGTCTTGCACACGTCCCGTTCGTTTGCGATCAAGAAAAATTACTTCGGCTGTGGGCTCTGCGCTGCGGCGGCTGCAGGTGACATTTCCGCCAGTTGGCTGATGAGCTTCTGTTCCTGGTCTGAGAACGTGCTGCGGAAGCGGTCTGACTGGATCACCTGCTGTCGCTCAGCCGGAGGCATTTGCCGAAGATGCCGCAGCGCCGTATGCACCGCGACCTGTCGCTCCGGAGGCAAGCCTTTAAGTTGCTGATTGGCGTCGCGCAATTGCTGCCGCTGCTGCGGGCTCAGCTTGGACAGGAACTCCATGCGTTGCAAAGCCTGAGTGCGTTTCTCCGGCGGAAGGCTGTTAAAGTTTTTCAGGCGCTCGCGAAATGCCGCTTGTCGATCGGCAGGAAGCTTTTTAAATCCCGGTTCGCTTTCCAGCAGTTTCAGTTGTTGGTCCAGCGGAAGGTCTTTATGCGCCTGGAGCCAGTCACCCATCTTGTGTCCGTTTTTTTGTGCTGAGTGATTGCCGCCGTTCGGGCTTTTCTGCGGTGTGGCCTGTACCAGCAGTACCGGCCCGGGTCGATGCGTGGAAGTGGTCACGCGCGAAGGTACGTTCAGGGTCATCAACCCTGATATCAAAACCGCCGAAAAAACTTTGGCCCCGATCACCATTCGCTCCCCCGAGCAGAAAGTTTAAGGCTCAGCTACATCGTCAGACGGAGCGCCGGTAAGTTCATTTACCAGGTCCGTATCGATAATCAAGTCGTGGTTCTTGTCCAGAGATTCAATATCGGCCACCGCGCCATTATCCGGCGGCGGAGTTGACATGAAAATCCGATAACCGACTCCACCTGCTGCCAAAACAGTGGCCAGCGCAGCCGCCAGCATGGGGCGGCGCAACCAGCCAAACATCACAGCAGGGGCCTTCTCCCGTTCTTCTTTCACGTGCGCCCGCAGGCGGGTAAGAAAGTAGGGAGAAGGCTCCGGAGCTTCCCATTCATCCAGCAGCGCCATGGTCTTGCGCATGGAGCCAAGCTCCTCTGTGCAGGCGCTGCACTGGCTTACGTGAGCCTTCACCTGCGGGTCGGCCGGACCGTCAGTGAGCAGCTCAATCAAATTTTCCCGAACATCATTGCAGTTCATACAAATTCCTTCAGTCTGTCCCGCAGCACTTCATAGGCGCGGAACAGCAGAGACTTGGTGGCGGACTCACTTAATTTCAAAACTCCTGCAATCTCGCGATAATCCATCCCCTGATATTTATGCATCAACACGGCAGCGCGCTGTTTTTCCGGCAGCGCCATCACATGTTTTTTGATGGCCTGGAGCCTTTCCCGGCGCAGAATGTTTTGCTCCGCATTCAGCGTAGGATCGGCAACATCCATCGTGGTGCCGGATTCTTCGTCCGGCTCGTCCAGGCTTACTACTTTTCCGCTGCGCTCAACCTTGTGGTCGCGCGCATGGTTCACCGCCAGGTTGGTGGCGATGCGGTAGAGCCACGTCGTAAATTTGGCTTCAGCCGCATAGGTCTTGCGTGATCGATAGACGCGCAGAAAAACTTCCTGCGCCAGCTCTTCCGCCAATGCCTGGTTATGGCACATGCGGTACATGAAGGCGATCATGGGCCGGTGATACTTGGTCACAAGATATTCGTAGGCCGCGTTATCATCGGTCCCGGCGCGGAGCATCACCTCCGCATCGCTCAGCGAATCATAAGGAACGTGGCTTGCTGCCATCTCCGCAATACCCTGCATCCTGCCGGTAACTGTGGGCATGAACAAACCCGACTTTAAGGCCACGCTGCTCACATCCCTGTAAACCCCTTGGCAACCAGAAAGTTGCAAGGTTTCAGAGAGGGAAGCCAGCACAGGCCCCGACACCAGAGTTTATTCCAAAGCGTGGCTTTTGCGCATCTGCTAAGTTCCGTTAAGTTGCTGGGACCGCCAACTAAGTTGCTGGGACCGTCAACAAGACACTTGGAAAAGCCTTCTGTTAGAATAATTTCACCCGACGCAGCAATACCCAGCGGATCGGGCGCTTAACTCAGCGGTAGAGTGCCATCTTCACACGGTGGAAGTCATAGGTTCGAATCCTATAGCGCCCACCACCCCCCAGGCCCTAATCTAAGTTTTTTATTGGCCGGCTTTGGCGGGTGGGAATTTACAAATTTTTGCTTGCTTCAGGACACGTTCGTGGTAACATCGCTTTGTCTTCAGTAGCCGCCCGTTCCGGTGCGACGCTTCGCGCATAAGACTTTTAGACTAAAGCGCTGATAGAACGAAGATTTTCCGAAACTTAGCCGACTGACTTCCAGCCAGACCCTGAGGATTTCGCTTACAGCGGGTCACCACATTTGGAAGTCCGGCAGATAGATCAAAGCTCACAGGTATACGAATGAATGAAGGATTGAACCAACCGCAGAATCCGCACAACCCGCGCAATCGCAAGTCGCGGCGGCGGAGACGGAACTTTGGCTCGCAAAACCCGGGCCAAAACCAGAATAACCAGAATGGGTCCAGCAACCAGGGCCGTCAGGGCGGCGGACAGAACCGCCAAAACCGCAACAATCGCGGCGGTGGACAGCGTCGCGGCGGGCCCGGCTTTGTGGGTCCCATGGACCATAGCTATCGCAACCAGGGCAATGGCAACAGCATGCAGGGAGCCCGGTTCCACAATGGCGCTCAGGCTGCTCCCAATATGGAACCGCTCACCCAGCGCGTCGACGCTCCAACAAAGATTTTTGCCTTTGTCGACGACCTTTTCTTCGTGGCCAAAATCCAGGAAGTCTCGCGCAAGCTCAACGTGAAGGTCGAGTTCGTTAAGACCGATAAAGACATTGCGGAAAAGACTGAAGGCTCTGAAGAGAAACCATCTCTGATCATCGTCGATCTCAACAGCAACGGCATCAAGCCGCTGCCGGTCATCACCAAGATGCGCTCCAAATACAAAAAAGCCACGTCAATTGTCGGCTTTGTCTCCCATGTTCAGGGTGATCTCAAGGTCAAGGCGCAGGAAGCAGGGTGCGATGTGGTCATGCCGCGCTCAGCGTTCTCACAGAATCTGGTGAGCATCCTCCGCCGCCACGGCGCGGACGACGACACGGACGATAATTTCAATCGCGTTTAACCCGAGTTCCATAGTCGCTGTATCGAACCGCGGGGTGGAGCAGGCATGTATGCCTGCGGGAAGCAGTCATCATTGATCCGGCTTAGAGCAGTTTTAATGTTCACGTAAACTTTTTATGACTCGTCATCCCGACGGCCGTCAAGCGAGCGCGCGCTTTTACCAGCGCGCGAGTAGGACGGAGGGACCTTGTGCTTGCTTTTAAAGTTTACGCTATCTATAAACTGCTTTAGCCGCTGCGGTAAATGGCCACTAACTCAGGAATTGCTCTATTTTCTCATCGACATTCTGTACTGAAGCATTCACCACGAATTCTGCTGAAGCAAGGCGTGCTTGGGCACGTTATTCCTGCCGCAGAGCTTTCATAGGATCTACCCGGCTCGCGCGACGTGCCGGGATAAAGCTCGCGAGCAGCGCCGCTAAAATCAACACGACAATCATGGTGATAAAGGCGACCGGGTCTGTGGATCGCACGCCCGGCACCAGATGTTCCAAAAGGCGGGACGCTACGAACGCGGCGATTATCCCCGCGATAGCGCCCGCAAAGATCATTCCCAGGCTTTGCCGCAGCACCAGCCCCATCACGTTGCGGGCCGTCGCTCCAAGTGCCATTCGTATGCCGAACTCCGGTATACGCTGGCTGGTCAAGTAAGCCAGCACTCCATAAATTCCCACGCACGCCAGGAGCAAAGCGAGCGCGGCAAAGATGCCGAACAGCAACAAGAGAAAGCGTTGGCGGGCAAGTGAGGCCGTGGCCAACTGTTCCATGGTGCGAACCTGATAGAGGACCTGATCGCCGCTGGCGCCCCGTACCTCCCGGCGCAAAGGCTCCACAATGTTTAAAGGCTCAATGTTGGCTCGGATCGCAAGAGACATGAGTTGGGACCACCGAGGCAAAAGTTGGTCTGCCACCTGAGCGAACGGATAATAAAATTGCGCGCGTAATGCAGAACCATCATCGTTGGCCAGTCCCCAATGCCGCACATGACCAACCACTCCCACGATCAGCACTGCATCCGGCGCATCTGCTTTTGAAGGGAACGGGCTGAGGTTGTGCGGTATCCAAATCAGCTTTCCGACAGGATCTTCTTTCCCGAAGGCTTGCTGCGCCAGAACATCATCGATCACGGCGACGTATGGGCTGCCCAGACGGTCCTGATCGTTGAAGAAGCGGCCTTTGAGCAGCGGAATTCCCATCACCTGCAGGTAATCTGGCGTCACGCTGGTTGCCAGCCCTAGAGGCATCTGGTTT
>Ga0207700_10001449_pt1 | contig 13468 bp, 8 predicted proteins | sample LARL82metaG_FD_184348 | JGI IMG/M metagenome (GOLD analysis project Ga0207700, IMG submission 184348) | Corn, switchgrass and miscanthus rhizosphere microbial communities from Kellogg Biological Station, Michigan, USA - LAR L8-2 metaG... | ecosystem: Host-associated > Plants > Roots >...
TTGAGCTGGCGATCGATCCCGTGCATCCACGGACGCTGTATGCCTCGCTTTGGGGCACGCGGCGTCCGCCCTGGTCGGTTTATGCTCCCTCGAATCTACCCGGTGGTGTCCTCTACAAGTCCACTGACGGTGGCGACACATGGCAGAGACTGACTGGAGGTCTGCCGACAGATAACTTCGTCGGCAAGATCGGCGTTGCCGTTGCTCCTAGCAACCCCGACCGCCTGTGGGCGGTCGTCGACGATTTGGGAACTGCGATCGCCAAGCCGATTCGCGGTACGGGTGGAGCGCCTGCGGAGCGGCCAGCTTCAACCGGAGGCGGCGTATACCTCTCGGATGACGCGGGCGCCACATGGAAGCTCGTCAATAGCGAGCAGCGTCTGTGGGGGCGAGGCTGGTACTTCTCAGCAGTAGCCGTCGATCCCCGCAATCCGGACCGCGCCTACGTCATCAATACCGGAACGTACGAAACCACTGACGGCGGCAAGACCTTTGTTCCAGTGAAAGGTTCGCCCGGCGGCGACGACGACCACCAGATGTGGATCAACCCGCGCGACGGCAACCGCATGGTGCTCAGCACCGATCAGGGCACCGTCGTTAGTGTCGATGGCGCGCAGACCTGGAGCACCTGGTACAACCAGCCAACTGCTCAGATCTATCATGTCGCCGCGAGTAATGACTTCCCGTACTGGCTCTATGGCGCGCAGCAAGACTCCGGAGGCGTCGGCGTTGCGACCTGGTCGCGTTTCGGAGTTTTGAGCTTCCGTGACTGGGAGCCCACGTGCTTGGCAGGCGAGAGCGATACCGTTGTTCCCGACCCCGACCCGAAGTTTGCGCGCGTGCTATACGGCGGCGGTGCGGGCCGCTGCGACCAATCGCTGAACGTCGCCTTGCCGCTCGGCGGCGATCTGCCGGCACCCGACCCAAAAAATCCAAACCGCAAGACATGGACGCTGCCGGAGGTCTTCTCGCTCGCCGACCAGGCGCTGTACTACTCCAACCAGTTTGTCTTCCGCACGCGGGATCGCGGAAAGACCTGGCAGAAGATCAGTCCGGATCTCACGCGGGTTCACCCCGAGGTGCCAAAGACGCTCGACGCCGTCACCGTGACAGACATCGACCAACCCATGACCGATCGGTTTGGGGTGGTCTACTCCATCAGCCCTTCTCCGCTCGATGCAAAGATGGTCTGGATTGGAACCGATGACGGCCTGATCCAGGTAACTAGCGACGACGGCGCCAATTGGAACGATGCGACGCCGCCGGTCATGACAGCTTGGAGTAAGGTCTCCCAGATTGAGGCCGGGCATTTTGATACAGGCACGGCTTACGCTTCAATCGACCGCCATCGCCTCGGCGACCTGAAGCCCTACATCTACCGTACGCACGACGGCGGCAAGACCTGGGTGAACGTCACGCAAGGGATTCCCGAAGGCGCTTTCGTTAACTCCGTGAAGGAAGACACGAAACAAAAAGGCTTGCTCTACGCGGCTACCGAGCTTCGCGTGTATGTCTCTTTCGACGATGGAGAACGCTGGCAGCCGCTGCAGTTGAATATGCCCGTCACCTCGGTGCGCGATATCGTCGTGCACAAGGACGATCTCGCTATTGCCACGTATGGACGTGGTTTCTGGGTGCTGGACCAGATGTCGCCACTTCGACAGATCGCCGGTGACGGCAAACGCATCGAAGGCGAGAAGGCCTATCTCTTCATGCCTGGAGAGACGATGGCTATTCGCAACGGCGGCATGAATGGGACACCCATACCACACGAGGACCCACAAGAACTGAATCCACCCGCCGGTGTCGTCGCGTACTACTGGCTCAAGAGCGCTCCGGCCGCCCCGCTGAAACTCGAACTCATCGATTCCCACAACGTTGTTAGAGCCTGCCTTGCCAGCGATACCCCCGTCAAGCCAGTAGATACAGAAGCCATCAATGTGCAGGCGATCTGGGAACAACCTGCGCCGCCGCCCGCGGCCTTGCCCGGTACCCACCGCGTCGCGCTGAATGTCCGCCCGGTGCGTGGCTTCGGTGGCGGTGGACGCCGTGCCGAGCCTCCACCAATAGATGCCTGCAATCCTCCCGGCTCGCATCCGGCCGAACCTCCACAACCACAGCAGCGCCGCGGTCGTTCGGCACCCGGCCTTCAGCCCGGCGACTACACCGTGCGGCTAACTGTCGACGGCCAGACATACATACAGCCAGTCAACATCAAGCCGGACCCGCGAGACGTTCCCGAAGCTACGGAAAACCCGGCTCCAGCCAACGACGAGTAACCGTTCCGTTATGTCCGGAAAGAACGAGACAAATATGTCGAGCAGATGTTAAGTCACTAATCTCGATATGGTCCCTGATAGGTAGCGAATTCCTGTTCCCAATTCAACAAGACTTCTAACATCTGTTAGTCGATCTCCCTAATACGAATGAAGTTCGACCAATTCCTTTTGTTCCTGAATGGCAGGTTGTTCCTAACGTATCAATCATAAGACAGTTCCGTGGGCTTCTCCTCCGGGAACGGACGCCGAAAACTGTAGCGGCTGCCACGGTGGATTCGTAACCGAGAGAACAGATGATAACGGAGACGGAATGTCCGGAATTGTTTATTAGGAGCTGAGCTTCTATTAGTTCACCCATTGACAGTTCTGATTGGATAAAATACATTTTTGTATACATTATCTAGTGAGGTGGTCTGTGGCTGCGAACCGTCGTGAGTTCTTACTGGGAGCTGCGACTTTAGCGGCCGGCACTTCTTTTTCGCCACTTGCTCTTGCAAAGGCTGCCAATGCGGTCTCACCGTTTCTTCTCGAGTTTGATGGGAGCACCCTGACGGGTCTCCGGTTCGCAGAAGATGCTTTTCCGACGAACTATGTGGCGACGGGGCAGAAGCTTGGTCATGTCGAGATCGCGTGGCGGCGTCCGAATGGCACGTGGCAAAGGTTTCACTCGGCGGAGGAACCGGCGTCCCAAAGCTCAATCGGGACTTATCACGCGCAGGATGATCGCGGTGAAGCGCTCGACGTGACCGTTCGCCTGCAGCCGCACGGCAGCTTGCTGCACTGGGCGATTGCGTTGCGCAACACGTCCCCCGATCCGATTGAAGTTGGCGATGTGGCGCTTCCTCTGCCGATGCACTCCAGCTTCAATGCGAAAGAGCCTCCGACTGCTTCGGTCTTGAAGCATAGCTTCATCTCTGGCCATAGCTCGTTCTTGTTCTGGATGCGCTCCAACAGCGTCGGCCCCTATCTGGTGATGACGCCAGAGAGCGATACTCACCTAGAGTATTGGGACCATATGCCGCCAGCCAACGGACAGCGGCCCCCCGCAGGACAGCGCCCCGCGTTCCGCGCGTATGTGCACTCTGTAGCTGTGGGCGAGGCAGTGCAGGCCGCCGGTGGCCGCTGGCGTCAGCCTCGCACGAGCGTCACGCTGGCGCCCGCTGGCGGAGCCGGAGCCGACCGTCAGTATGGCTTCCAACTAGCTTGGGCGAAGGATTACACAGCTGTGCGGCAGCGTCTGGTCGATGCGGGACTGATGGATGTGGAGATCGCGCCCGGGATGACGGTGCCGACAGATTTGTTCACCTGCGTTGCCGTCCGGTCGCACGACCCGATCAAGAGCATCGTTGCCGAGCACCCGGAGCAGACGACGATCGAACCTCTTGGCGAGAGGGAAGGCCGCAAGCTCTACCGCGTGAAGTTTAAGCAGCTCGGCGAGAATATGCTGACGGTGGACCATGGCGCGGGCCGCACCACTCGGCTGGAGTTTTTTGCCACCGAACCTCTAGAGACGCTCATCCACAAACGCGCTTCGTTCATCACCAGGCATCAAGTTCGCGATGCCAGCAAGTGGTACAACGGTCTGCTCGCCGAATGGAATATGGACTCGCAGGTGCAGCTCGGGCCCGACAACTACGACCGCATTAAGGGCTGGCGCATTTATGAGGTGACCTGCGACGATCCCGGGCTGAGCAAGCCGGCCTATCTGGCCAGCAAGAACGCGGAGTTTCCCGATCAGGCCGAGGTGGAAGCGCTGGACTACTACATCGAGCACTTTGTCTGGGGTGGCCTGCAGCGGACGACAGAAGAGACGGATAGCTACGGCGTCTATGGCATTCCCGACTGGAAGCAAAACCGCGAGAGCAGCGATCCCGGGAACAAGGGCAAGCGTCACATCTGGCGACCCTACGATTATCCACACATCGTCGTGATGTACTTCAGCATGTACAAAATTGCTCGCGATTATCCGGGAATGAAGATGAAACTGGAGCGGGTGACGTATCTCGAACGTGCGTACGGCACGGCTCTCGGCATGTTTACCATTCCCATGCGGGTCACCGGCTGGTCCGCGTATAAGACCGGCTTCTATAACGAGGTTGTGATTCCGCAGCTGATCGAAGAGCTGGACCTCGTTGGTAAACACGACGAAGCCGCGCAGTTGCGCATGCATTGGGAGAAGAAAGTGGCGTTCTTCGTCAGCGGCGGGCCAAACCTCTTCGGCTCGGAGTATGCCTTTGACTCCACCGGCTTCGAATCGACACAGGCGATTGCGCGTTACGTGCTCGATCATCCAACGACACTGGGCACCACGCAGGACGCAGCCGCGAAGTTCGCCTTGACACAGATCCGTGCGAATCTCTTCTGCCGAGGCGTCATTGAGAAGGCGTATTACTACTACGGCAGTGACTATCGGGGCGGGGCGGGCGACGCCTTTACGCTGACCTACATGTCGCCGATGGGTGGTTGGGGCGTGCTAAACCACGCGCTGTACGATCGCCGCGAGTCCGACGCTTCGATTCGGCTTGGATACGCTTCCATTCTCAGCTCGTGGTCACTGATGAATACCGGCACGCGGGAGACTGGTTTTGGGTACTGGTTTCCGAGTGAAGCAAACGATGGCGGAACGGGAGGCGGATTCGAGCCAGCAGCTTATGGCATGACCTGGCTTGGACAACCGCACCACCGCGGCCCGTGGTATTACTCCTCCGAGACAGATCTGGGCTACTGTGGCGCGCTTCGAGCCGCTTCGACGATCGTTGCGGATGACCCGATCTTTGGGTGCTTCTGCTTCGGTGGTGAGATGCGCGCCGAGAAGGCGTCCCTGCACATCATCCCGCGCGACGGAGTACGCCGCCGTCTGCACCTGCGTACAGCCGGGCAGCAGGTCGATTTCGAATTGAGTGGCGCGCGGTTTGCCAAAGAACAGCCGATCCAATGGTCTATCGATCAGCAGAGATTCCTTTTCATGCTGGAGACCGAGACCACGGGCAGCGGCGAGGTGCAGCTTCTGGTCGGGAATTTGCCGACGCACAGTTACAAAATTATTTGTGGTAAGGAGACAAAGAAATTCCACCCTGATGGGACGAAGCCTCTGCGACTCAGCATTCCTGCGGGAAGCTCAAAGGCTGTAGTGGAGATCATTCGGAGCTAGCCGCGGCAGAAAACCTATTGCTTGGGTGCGCAGGTGGATTCGCGAAGAACGAAATGAGTTTTGTATTCGTAATTCGTAGTGCTTTTGTTCCCCTGAATTTCTTCCAGGAGGGCCTGAAATGCGAGGCTTGCCAGTTCGCTTGGTGAAAACCTGATTGTCGTCAAAGATGGTTGGGTAAACCGGCAAAGAGTCAAATCGTCGAGCCCTATCAGCGCGATATCTTTTCCGGCCTGCAGACCTCTCTTACCTAAAGCTTTCAATGCGCCGATGGCCGCAACATCGTTGCAGCAGAGAACTGCAGTTGGGGGTTTGGGTGAGTTCAAGAGTATCTCCATACCGATCGAACCACCATCCAATGTATGTTCTCCTTCCACCACCAATCCCTTGTCGAACGTTACCCCCGCGCTCTTCATGGCTTTCCGGAGCGCATCGTAACGCGCACGCATACTGCTCCAGTTTAGCTGTCCACTGATGTATCCAATGCGCTGATGGCCAAACGCCACAAGATGATGTACTGCCTCACGCATGCCATTAAGGTAGTTGATGCGAATATTGCGGGCTTTGGCAAGGATGCGATCGGAGCCGATATAGACGATGGGCAGATCAAGAGAGCAGTTCTCAAGATAGTGCTCCATGCCAAAGGTCATCACGGCGATTCCTTCGACTTGCCGTTGCTGCATCCTGGATGCGCACACTGCGACATCATCAGGATGAGTCTCGGTATCTGCGAAACTGATCAAGACCTCATATCCATGTTCGACGGCGGCTCTTTCAAAATAGACAATGATCTCCGAGAAAAAAGGATTGCCGCCGCTGAGTTCAGATACGATCAGGCCAACCGTATGGCTTCTACCGCGGGCCAAAGCACGAGCCTGATAATTTGGGCGATATCCTGATGCCTCAATAACCTTCTGCACCCGGCGAGCGAGCCTGGGGTCGACGGTTTCGACGTTATTAATGACCCTCGACACGGTTGAATGTGACACGCGTGCAAGACGAGCGATTTCCCTGATATTCAAGGCTTTACCTCACGCATATAGTACAAGACTGATGCTCGATTCCACTAGTTTCGGATCAAGTGCCGGTGTGTCCATTGTAGGGACCCGCCCTCGGTCTGACGCGGAACATCCCTTGATAAATGTCGCAAATTAGAGCAGAAGAATTTCGAAGAGGGATTAGCACGACATCACTCAGCGTTTCCGTGGCCAAAATCGAATAGTGTAGAAGCCGCCGATTAAGAGGAGCAAAATGCCTCCCCATATGTCGGGATGATATTGGGCGAGTACAACTGTAGATGGGTATGAGAAGTCGCTGATCGCTGTGATAAGAATAATGACCCCATAGACAGTGAGCAGCACTCCAATAAAAAACCACACGGGAAGCATATGCTGTTCTCTACTCATAATTGATGCCTCAATTTCATACGGCTACCAGAAGATCCATTGCAACACGGCGAAGAAAACCGCGACACCGGCACCCCAGAAGATGGGACGTCTGTAAATGGGTAAGCCAGCCTCATCTGACATCTTCGTATATCCATAGACCAGATTTTGGAGTTGGGAAGCAGGTTTAGGACTTGTGAATAAGCTGACAGCCACGGTTGTGAGAACGCAGATGATCCAGGACCAGAGAGCGCGATAGAGGTTCTCTGCCATATCCTTGGCATTGGGAGAGAGCGCAATGGTGGAAAGATAGGCGGGGTGAACTTTGACTAGGGTATACATCACGACCGAAGAGACCGTGCCGACGAGTAATCCCCAGAATCCTCCCTTCGAAGTCGCTCGCTTCCAGAACATTCCAATGATAACGGTGCCAAAGAGGGGAGCAATGAAGAAGCTCACCAATGCCTGCATGTAGTCCATGATGCTTTTGAACTGAGTCACGAAATATGCGGTGGCAATGCTCAGAATGACGGCCAGGATAGTACACCACCGCCCAACCAGAACATAGTGCGCATCCGATTCTGTCTTACGGATATAGGGCTGGTAGATGTCATACGTCCACACGGTCGCGAAGGCGCTCACATTTCCAGCCATGCCTGACATGAAGCCCGCGATGAGAGCGGTTACGCCTAGGCCGAGAAGGCCTGGGCCGCAGTACCGTGCGAGCATTAAGGGAAGGACTTCGTTGTAGCTGTGAAGGCCTGGTTGCAAGGCGCTTTCAGGGACCAGTTTGAACGGCAGTACGGCGAGTGCCAATAGTCCTGGAACGATGACAATCAACGGCACGATCATTTTGAAATAGGAAGCAATGATTGGGGCAAACTTTGCAGACCTGAGGTCCTTCGCGGCCATTGCACGCTGCACGACGAGAAAGTCCGTAGTCCAGTAGCCGAATGCAATCACGCCACCCAGCCCAAATACGATGCCTGTCCAATGCACGCCCATTGGATTCGCCGAAAAGGACCCCAGTGTGCTCCAGAGATGTACATAGGTGTCACTTTGGACTCTCTCTTGGATCCTTGCGACCATGCCAGACCAACCACCTGTTTCGATCAGTCCCATGATGGGGATAGCCAAGGCACCAAGCCAGATGAGAAAAAACTGGAGCACTTCGTTGAATATCGCCGAATACAGGCCGCCAAGAGTTACATAGACTGCGACCGTAAGCGAAGCGACCCAAATGCTGAAGTGAATGTTCCACCCGAGAACAACTTTCAAAACGAGGGCCATCGCATACATATTGATCCCAGACATCAGGATCGTCATGAAGGCAAACGAAATCCCGCTGAGGGCACGAGTGCCTTCGCCATAACGGAGTTGAAGGTAACCAGGAACTGAATGGGTCTTTGAGATGTAGTAGAACGGCATCATGACTAAGCCGAGAAAGACCATGGAGGGGAAAGCCGCGATCCAGTAAAAGTGAGCGGCGAGAATGCCGTATTGGTAGGCAGCGGCTGCCCAACCCATCAACTCAAGCGCACCCAGGTTGGCAGATAGAAAGCTTAGGCCAGCAACCCAGGCCGACATATCGCGACCCGCGAGAAAAAAGTCCTGTGAGCTGTTTGCATAGCGCCTGAGATAAAGTCCAATACCCAGAACTACGACAAAGTAGACAACAATGATCAACAGGTCTGAAAAGGAAAGCGAAATAAGACGGGCAGGCGTTTCCAGGAGCGTCGCCATGACAGGGGCGTTCAACAAACTCATAGGTGTACTTTCATGCGGCTATTGGCTTTCTCGGCTTGGGCTCCTGATATTTCCACATCAGCCCATTTCTGCATGTCCGGATTCGCGTGATCTGCTGCTATCTTTGCCTGAAAGGAGAAATCGTCCGTAGTCTGGAGAATCATAAACAAGCGATTCCCAATAAGATATATTTCTTCACTTAGTATGCCCACGTCTTTGATGTTCTCGACAACCGCAGGCCAGATGTTCTCCTGCTTGTGATACTGCTTATATTCCTCGATCAAGATGGGATCGGTCTTGAGGTCGAGCGTGAGGCAATAAGTCTTCATTTAAAGGCGCTCCTGGCAATAGGGCAGTTGTGGGTTTGGAGAACAGGGCTTTGACGTGTCAGATGAAATTACTCTGTCAAGACTATCTCCTCGCATTGACGGAAGTAACGAATGCTGTCTAACACGAGAGAATCAAGTTTGGTGGGATCGGGCCTGCCATGCATCGCCGGGTAAGGATCGCCTCCAGGTCCCAGAGGTTCAAATGTCACAAACCTTCCACTCTGGTTATACCCGAGGAGATACAGGGCCCGGATGATCGTGCAGGTGTCGATGGACCCTTCACCGAGGGCGCAACGGTTGCTGTCGGCGAAGTGCAGATTGACCAGGCGATCACCTGCTTCCAGTATGGCCTCACCGATGTGGCTTTCCTCGGATTGCATGTGATACACATCACCATTGATGTGCGCCACTCCGGGATGGGAGACTGCTTCGATGTAGCGTTTTGCATCCGCGACGGTGTGGGTGATACTTGTTTCAGCGGCTCGAATAGGTTCAATCGCGGCCTTGACTCCGTATTCGACAAACCAGTCAGCACAGGTTCTTAGGGTGTCGGCTGAGCGCTCCATTTCAACGTTGTCGTAAGCACTTGGTCTGCCGACTGCTCCAGGCACAACCAGCAAATAGGAGCCGCCGATCTCTTTGGTGAAGGGGATTTCGCGCCTGAGATACTCGATTGCTGCCTGCCGTGAGAGGGCTCGGTTGCTGGACAAATCGTTGTCGGCGGAAAACATGCCACATACGCCTGAGACACGCAGGCCATGATCGGAAAGGATTCGGGACGTCTCATTGACTTTGTAGCCGAGGTCTGGCCCGTAGTGGTTGCCGTGCAACTCAATAAACGGTACTCCGGCCTTTTGAAGTCTTTTGGCTGAGTCGGACAGGCGCTCTCTCCCGAAGCCCCAGTTGCTCCAAGACAGGTTCAGGGGCGTCTTGAACTTTTCGGGTGACGCTTGTTTTAGAGCCCGGAAGCGCTCGTTGATTTGGTCATTCTTTTTTTCGAAGTTCTGCCGATTCATCTGTGCACGCCTCTCCTAAGGAGGGAACGGTATAGGCCCGTTCCCGGGTCTCGGCCAAAATCATCAACCTCTGTCGGCCGTGGGACGGCGCGTATGGTCACCGACTTCGGGCATATCAGAGTGGACATCGGGTCCGAAATATCGAAGCGTCACCAGAGGATCGGTGGGTGAAGGATTTGTGAAGGTCACGCCTGCTGTCGAGGCCTCATAGGATACGAAGACTTCGTCTTCCGTCATCTGTCCGAAGCGAATAAGGGAAGGGCAGTCGAGGCTCAACTTGTTGATCCATCCATGCCCTTGCGTCACGATGAGACCATAGGCGCCGTCATCTTTGATGGTGCAACTCGCACCTGGCATTACCGTGAGTTCTTTTGCGCTGAATTTCTGCTGGCCTTCGATCGTGCCGTAAACGATCCATCTGTCGACATAGTCGGTACTCTGAGAGCCATTGACCGGGATGGGCTCGATATAGTGATTGTTCTTGAAGTTCGTATCCGTGTTTCTAGACCAGTCGAGCAGATCAACCAGGAAGTTAAGGTCATGATGTTTTGCGGTAGGAACATCCTGAACAAGCAATCCCCGGTCTATCGAACGCCCATCTACCATGGACTGGAACATCGAGAGGACGTCGCTACCCCACTGGGGCTCATAGGTTAGCAACGAACCAGGCGCATGCAGGACGCGTGGGGGTACCAGCCAGCCGGATCCCGGCTTTAGGCGATACGCTTTCGCAAAATCCAGGATCCCGTTATCACCGTCTTCCCAACGCTCCAGGCACCGACGGATGTCGTCCTTTGTCGTGCCAGGCTCAAGTCCAAAGTACGTATGCGGGAAGTTTCCGGAGGTTGCGTTCAACTGGGGGGGGAAATAATATCCCTCCGGCTTACCTTCCCGTCCTACAAGCTTTGCCTGCTCTTCACTCTGGTGAAAGTGGTGGGGAATAGGTCCAAGATTATCGAAGAATTTGCTGTAGACCGGCCAGCGATGATACGTGTCCCACATCATGCGCCCGATAAGGCGAGGACCCTCAGCTTCAATGGCATCTTTGAGTGTGAAGCGTTCATCTTCTGAAACCACGTAAGTTAAGCCCTCATCGGGTGTGCGGTTTTCATTCATTGCGAAGGTTGTCGAGGCAATCCAGCGCTCGTCGATCCCTCCGCGATGTGCACCGTATGCGTAGAGATCGCGTGAATCAAGCTTTAGCCGGCGGCCAGGGATTAAATACGATCTCGGGACCCACGTGGGTGCAAGTCGCAGGATACCTTCGCCAGTCTCCAGTGCCCGTCGAGTTGACTGGCTGACCGATTTCTGTGTGCCTATCATTTTTGCTTCTCCGTTAGAGCTGACTTCAGTGTTGTCTGAGGTTCCATTTGAGAGACCGCTATCTCATTAGTGACGAGAGAACTTTATCCTCCACGTGTCCCTACTGTCAATATTTTTACTTGGTGCAGACGTAAGTAATCGATATCTACTGAGTTAAATGTAGTTATCGGCCTAACTGTCTGTTTCGCTGATGTGGAAGAAACCTACGAGAAAACGATGAGAGACCGATCTCTTGACAAGAGTTGATCGATTGACATATATTGCCGCAGGTTGGATTCCTTGGCCCGTATAGGCCACTCGGATCGCTTCCGTTTCACTGGAGGAAACACAAATGAGCCAGACAAAATCAAGACCTGGTGCAACGAAAAGTGTTCTGTTCAAGAGGCTCATTGCGACCTGCTCGCTCACTCTTTGCTGGGTCCTATCCAGTGAACTTTGCAGGGCGCAATTGTCGACTACCGGGACAATCGACGGCACGGTCGTTGATCAATCTGGCGCCGCGGTGCCGGGTGCCGGTGTGGATGTGGTCAACATGGGAACCAAAGCCGTTGCGCATACTGTCTCCAATTCCGATGGCAAGTACACCGAGGTGGGTTTACAAAGTGGCAACTATGAAGTGACAGTAAGCAGCGCGGGGTTTAAGTCATTTAAGGTAACGGGTATTTACCTGGAGCCGGCAGCCGTCTATACCGTGAATGCGACTCTGGCGGCCGGCGAGGTTTCGACAACGGTAATGGTCACTGCGAACGCAGCAGCCGTTCAGACGAGCACCCCCGAGGTCTCCAACATCGTCTCCGGAGAAGAAGCGGAGGAACTTCCCCTGAACGGAAGGAATTACGAAGGCCTCGCCCAATTGATGCCGGGAGTCGTCAACCTCTCGCCAGACAGTGCACTGGGCCCTGGGGGTTTTGCCACCAGTAATTATTTGAACGTTAACGGCGCCGGATCAAGCGGCACTTTCTATACACTCGACGGAATCTGGAACGAGAACACCGGTAACATGACGCAGACGACCATCACCCCAATTTCCGGATGAGATTGAGGAGATCAAGGTCCTGCAAAACAACTACGACCCCAAGTACAGCCTGATGGGGGCCAGTGTAGTGGTAGTGCAGACCAAGAGCGGCACCAGCGCATTCCACGGTGGCGCATGGGAGTTCCTTCGCAACACTGTTTTTGACACGCGCAACTTTTTTGTTCCAGCTAGTACCGGCGTCTCTCCTGAAGAGTGGAACATCTACGGATATCAGGTCGGTGGGCCCATCTTTATTCCGCACGTCTACAATCCTAGTCGGCAAAGGACCTTCTTCTATGGGAGTCAGCAGTGGTTGAGGCAGAAGCAGGGTGGGATTGTTACCGGTCAAACTCCCCTTGCGACGATGCGCGGCATCGGTACTCCTGGCAACGAGGCGCTGTTCCCGACGACCGGCGTTTACTCAACAGCGTTTCTCAAGGATCCCAAACTGCCGGGTAGTTGCAATGCCACTTCTCAGGCCGCATGCTTTGGGAAAGATGCGAACGGGAACTATATCATTCCGGCCAGTCGAATTAATCCATCACAGCTAGCGTTTCTCAACGCTCTTGCGGTGCTGCCAAATTACTCGACGACCAATGCAACGAATTACATCAATACCAAGCCGACGATCACGAATCAGGACGATGCCGAAGGCAAGATCGACCATCTCATCACGCCGAAGTATCGCATCACCGGCGAAATCTTTTCTGAGTCGCAGGACGCACACAACCCAAATGCTTCCCGCATGGGGTCGCCCTTTGAGACAAACTATGATGTTTTCATATCGGACAATAAGCTGGCTCAGGTCCAACTGCCCAGCTCTATTCGGCGTCCATGACGAACCAGACCAGTATCGCCACAAACATTTACAACATTACTCACGATTTCTCGGGCGTTATCTCCGGTTCGCAGATACCAGGCTACTCTTCGAATTTCCCCTATTCTGGAGGCTATCTGCAAAACCGCCTGCCTCATGTAACCTTTTCAGGAGGCTGGTCGCAATTCGGCACCAGCGCGAATAATACGATTCCTGCCGCGACCGACGTTGAAAACACGATTTCGGACGACTGGAGCTGGTTGCGAGGAAAGCACTTTTTCCAGGCAGGCGGCGAGCTCGTCCTAGGTAGTAAGCGGCAGTGGGAGACCGTGTCGAACACGACAGGCGATGCCAACTTCACTGGATTCGCCACCACTAACCCCATCGCGGATTACGTTCTGGGATATGCC